>Ga0315339_1002174_pt1 | contig 15312 bp, 7 predicted proteins | sample ASW17metaG_FD_204514 | JGI IMG/M metagenome (GOLD analysis project Ga0315339, IMG submission 204514) | Ammonia-oxidizing marine archaeal communities from Pacific Ocean, United States - ASW #17 | ecosystem: Environmental > Aquatic > Marine > Oceanic | place: USA: California | collected 2016-12-05
AACGAGGAGCCTGCGGTATGCTCTGCGCCATAAGCGGCATCCTATCGAGAGCGTGGCCTGACTTCATGGACTTCATGGACTTCATGGTTGCCATGGCCCTCTGACCCAGTGAACCCAGTGAACCCAGACGAGCGAGAAATGATCAGACCTTTCTTGGCGATCCTGATCGGCTTTGTCCTTCTCGCAGCAGGCGACTCGGAGCTCGTTGCGGAATTCCGGAGGTATTACGGCAAGGACAAGTCGCCGGTTCAACGCCGTGAGGCCGTCCTGAATCTGGCTGATGAGAACTCTCTGGAGGCCACACAGGTCCTGCTCGAGGTTTTCGAAGATGACGAGTATCTGGTGCGCCGGGCTGCCATTGATGTTGTTGGAGACTATCGTGACGAGGTCTCCGCACGTTGGTTACTCGACGAGGTCCTCTTAGACCGGAAACGCTCACGCAACAAGGAGTTGGTGGCATGCACTGCCGAGGCGCTTGGCGGCATGCAGCACACCTTTGCCTCGGACGCGTTGGTCGATTTGCTGGGTCACAGAGATCTCGGAGTTCGTCTCGGAGCCCTTGCGGGTCTCGGAAGCCTGGGGGGCTCCAAGGTGGTCTCGCCAATTGTCGCCCTGGCAACGGACCCTGGTACGGAGGACGCCGTGGTCATCGCGTGCCTCAATGCCCTCGGGCAAATCGGTGACGGTTCCGGCGGCGAGCCGGCTGTTCTGGTTGCCTTGCAGCACTCTTCCAAGCAGGTTCGGCTCAAGGCTGTCGCTTCTGTCGAGGAGCTTCACCTCAAAGCCGGGGTTCGCCCACTCATCATGATCATGGGGGATGACCCCGATCCACGTGTCTCGGAGGATGCCTACGAGGTGCTGCGAGCGATCACACTCCGTAAGTTCGAAGATGACATGGACCGCTGGCTGGCCTGGTGGGATCGCAATGAAAAGAGCTTCGAGATGCCCGATCTGGAAAAGGTTGCTGCGGCACTCAAAACGATTGCAGAGGAGGGCACTCGCTACAACGCCGGTGCCAAGTCATTCGAGAACATTCAGACAAAGAGCGACAATATTATTTTCGTGATCGACGTGAGCAACAGCATGTCGGAGCCCTTTGGTGACCCGGAGCGATTGAAGCGGAGTGGCCGTGAGTACAAGTCGCTTCAACGCCTTGAGATCGTGAAGGAAGAGCTCATCAACACGATTCAAACACTCAGCGAGTCGACGAATTTCAATGTCGTTGCCTATGCAACAGGCGTTGACGTTTGGAAGAAAAAAGCAGCGCGAGCCTCTATCCTTAATCGGAACAACGCAGCGCGTTGGGTCGAGGGACTGCGGCCGCGGGGCGGCGCAGCCGCTTCATTTCGTGAGCGCATGGGGCATGCCAGTGGCGTGTCAGATGAAGGGCGGACCAATACCTATCTGGCGCTGATGACGGCCTTTGGAGAAGACGTTGATCAGCGCAAGCCCAATGCATTTGTGACCAAGATTACGGATCCTGTTGACACGATCTTCTTTCTTACCGACGGCGAGCCGACGGTCGGTAAGACGGTAGACATGGTTGAGATTCGCGAGGAAGTCGCACGCGTGAACGCGTTTCGAGGCGTGCAGATTCATGTGATCTACGTGGGCGCCTTTGGCGGCAAAGATTTCAAACAACTCGCCGACCAGAACGGCGGCGTGTTCATCTCGATCGGCGGCTAGCCGCTGCGCGTTCTCCGGGCGTCGACGTCCCCCGGGAAGCAGGGGAGTGGTCGGGGTGACTGGATTTGAACCAGCGGCCTCAGCGTCCCGAACGCTGCGCTCTACCAAACTGAGCCACACCCCGACGCGCGTCCCTGGATTTGACCACAAGGCCCACAGGGGCTTGAAAATCCGATCTCGTACTGCGGGAGGGTTCCCGGTGGGTTGCCCCGTCCGGTTGCCCGTCGAATCGGCCAATGATGCCCACGGCTCTTGCGCGGCGCAAGCTCCCACTCGGACGAGAATGTTGAGTGGGGGCTAGTCCGCTTCGTTCTGCTGCACAGGTGCTTCGGCGCTCGTAAGAGGCTTCTTGCGGAGCAGGTAGCCTGCGGTCGCAAGGACTGTGATGAAGGCAAAATTGATGAGGTGCGACATCACGCCAGAAATGCCGGCGGCTTGCTTGCTGAGCCCCGCCAGGAGGGTGTATCCACCGACCCACCCTGTCTCCCAGGTGCCAATTCCACCCAGTGTGTTGACCGGCAAAACGGTACTCAGGTGGAGGCCGGTGGTGCCGACCAAGCTACGGCTAAAGGCGATGTCACCGAGTTGCTGCCCGATGGGGTCCGGGCCCGACATGGCCTGGACCATGAAGTAGTACGTGGTGTAGGTCAGGCCCCACGTGCCTAGTGAGACGAGAGTGGCCGAGGCAAGCTGGCGGAGTGACATGCATGCAAGGTGCCCTGTCGCTTGAGCAAGGAAACGGCGCAGGCGGCCTCCGCTGTCTGTCTCAAGCCTCTTCGACATCTTCTTCGCAAGCGGGCTCATGATCGGAATGATCACGGCGAGTGATACGAGGACTCCTGCGACACGGATGCCGACGTGTTCTGCACTGGACCCACCGACGCCGTACCAGGCCATGCCCAGCGCAAGATAGGCCGTCACGCAAAGCAGGTCGAGAATGCGGCACACCAGCAGTGCAGCACCCCCTTCAGCAAGAGTGCGCCCGTACTCGCGAGAGAGCATCCACGGCAAAGAGAGCTCTCCGGTTCGGAAGGGAAGGACCAGGTTGAGAAAGTTGTGTCGCGCCGCAATCGAGGCCAACTGCACCATGCCGCGCAGGCCAGGGATCAGGATTGCCAGCCGCCATGCTCGCCCGAAGTAGCTGGCGAGGTAGAACGCAAAGGCGAGGCCAAGGAGTTGGGGAGAAAGCGCTCGGAGGCGATCGGCCACGCCTTGCCCGACCTCGGCGAGATTTAGTTCGAGGAAAGCGAGCAGCAGGGCACCGATCACTGCGGTTGCCGCGGCTGCTGAGACGAGGTGCTTCACGAATCGAGCCTTTCGGCCCGCTGCAGGCCATGTCGCATGCGCTTCCCTTGATATAGGTTATGGGGGCGGCAAGAGAATCGACAGCGCATGGTCAAAGTCTCGCAAACCAACCTCGCTCTTTCATCGCTGGGAGGACATCTGCTGGTGGGTGGCAATGGCTGACTCCCGGACAGAGAATGCACTCGTGGAGACCACAGCACCTACTCTGCCGCGGAGGCTGCTCTTACCGCTGGCCTTGCTCGTTCCGCTGGTTATCGACCCTTATGGGGCCGATACCTTGCTCATGGAGCGACTGGTCATGTCTCTGGTCGGCTGCGCGCTGCTCTTGATCGAAGCCAGCGAGGGGCTTTTCTCGCGGCGGGTTGCACTGCCCTTGGCTGGGCCCGAGGCCATGCTGCTCGCCTTGATTGCGTGGTCCGCCACGAGCTTGCTCTGGGCGACCAACCCGCTGTTAGGGGTCATGCCCATGATCCTGATGCTGGCTCTCATGGGGATTGCGCGGGCGATTCGGGCGGCGGCTACAAGCGAAGGAGCCGTCGCTGGCTGGACTGCTTTCATGATCATCGCAGGACTGCTGATCATCGGAATCGATTCCATGGCGATTCATCGCGCGGCATCAGACTTATCAGCAGACACAGCTAAATACGCCTCGTTATTGTTCGAGCACAACAACATGGGAGCCAACTATGCGGTTGTGCTTCTTCCTCTTGCCGCAACGATCTCTCTCGGAAGCAGCGGGGTTCGAAGGTGGCTGGGTTTTGCTGGAGTCGTCGGTCTCCTCTACTACCTCGTGACTCTGGGCAGCCGGTCGGGCGTGATTTTCGCCATCATGGCACTCCCGCTGATTTGCCTGGCTTTCATGTTACGCAGAGCCATCGTTCGCATGCGTTTTACGGGCCGAGTCGTGGGCGTTGTGACCGGCATCGTGGTTCTGGTCCTGGCCGTCTTGCCTTTCTCTGATCCTGCTCGAGGTCTTGCCAAAGACGCCTTCTATGCGGCTGCCCGTGTGACACAACAATACGGCGTGGCCGAGATTCAGGACTCGGGCTTTCGGCCCGACATCTTCAAGAACACCGTGAGCATGGCGCAGGAAGCTCCGTTCTACGGAGTCGGCGTCGCCAACTGGTCGGTCGAGTATCCGCGATACGAGCGCTACATCCTCGACCGCCCACACGCTCATAATGACGCCTTGAGGATGCTCGCGGAACTCGGTCTCCCGGGCTTGCTTCTCTTCCTGGGGTTCTTCGGTTCACTGATTACCACGCAATGGCGGGTGCTGGTCAGCGCCCGATCGAAGAGCACCTATGCATGTGCCCTTGGATTGCTCGGGGCCACATGCGGCTATCTTTTCTGCGGGATGTTCGAAGTTCCCTTCACCATGGGATCGACCGCTTCGCTCCTGGCTCTCGTGATGGGCCTCACGGTGCGGATGGGGGAGAAAGGAAAGGCGGCTTCTGTTGAGCAGCGCCCGAATACCTGGATGTTGCTGATGGTTGCTGGAATTGCTGCTGCGAGCATTGGCTATGTGTTGCAGCGCCTGCCAGCCACGGCGTTGCTGGAAGAATCTCGGGAGTTTCGCGCAGCAGGTGATCTCGATGCGGCGTCGCTTTCACTCACGAGAATCGCAGAGATGCGAACCGGTTCCTGGATCCCAGGTCTTGAACTGGCTCAGTTGGAACTCGAGCGAGGGCGCCATGAGTCAGCGCTTGTCCATGTTCGTTCTGCGCGCAGCCTTTCGCCGTACAAAACCGATCTCATGCGGATCGAAGGCCGGGCCTTGTTGGAACTTGAACGCTATGACGAGGCCTTGCGGTCGTTTGAGCAGGTCGCCACGCTGGCTCCTGGCGATGAATCCGCGCAGGCTGAATACGTAGAAGCTCTTGCAAGTGCCGGTGAACTCATCGCAGCCATTGACCTGATGGAATACAAGGTCCAGTCGCAAATGCGCACGGTCAATGTTGAGAGCTTGCTCAAGCTGGCTCTGTATTGGCGGCTTGTGTCCGAACAGAGCGAAGATGAAATCCGCATGCGAGCGCTCGTCGCCGCCCGGCATTTTTATGCCGTGGTTTTTGAAGAGGGCTCTCCAGAGGAAGCGGCAGCCGTCGCTTCCGATTTCAAGCACACGACGCATCTGCTCCAGACCCAGCCGGGATCCTTGGACAACTGGTGGCCGATCTATGAACAGTTTCTGACCAGCGGTGGGTGGCACCGTCCTAATACGGCGTTGTGGACTTCCATGGATGCCGATGGTGTGAAGCTGTTTCCCGGCTGGCAGGAGAGCGCCGGCCCACCGCTGCCAAGGGAATTGCGCCACCTGCCCTGAGGTTTCGGCCCTTCGGCCGAATTCGCCAAATGGCGAAACAGCACGCTGGGAGGCTCTTTGGGGGGCATTTCTTCGCCTTGATCAAGTTGCCCCCCGGAACCCCCGATAGCATGGCTTCTCCTCCTTCTTCTTGCGGCCCGGGCCTGTGGAGGCATTTGCCCCCACGGGCCCGGGTTCTTTCGAGAGAGAGGCAATTCACACGCGGGCATTCCCAGTTCGGCGTACTTTTGTTCCAATCGCCCGATGGAAACGTTCGCAGTGCCGTCTAGTTCTCGACCAGAAGCCTCGGGGCCCGGCCAGGGCTCCCAGCCTCTCACCAGCAAGCTTCTTGGTGAGGCCCTGACGTTTGACGACGTCCTGCTGGTGCCGCGCCGCTCAGATGTTGTTCCGAGCGGGGTGTGTACAGGCACTCGGCTGACCTCGCGGCTGGAAATGAACATTCCGCTCATGTCTGCGGCCATGGATACGGTCACCGAGTCTGAGCTGGCCATCGCCCTTGCGCGAGCAGGTGGGCTCGGGGTGATTCACAAGAACCTCGCTCCGGCTGAGCAAGTGAGTGAGGTGCGCAAAGTGAAGCGCTCTGCCCATGGCGTCATTACAGATCCTGTGACGCTGGCTCCGAACGAAACCATCGGGCGGGCACGGGAGATCATGACCCGGCAGAACATCTCTGGATTGCCGATCATCGGAGAGGAAGGGCGCGTGGTGGGAATTCTCACCAATCGCGATCTGCGTTTTCACAGATCGCCCGACACGCGCATTGCCGAGGTGATGACCACTGAGTTGATCACCGCCGGTTCGGACGCAACGTTAGAAGCGGCGAAGGACACTCTTCATCAGAATAAGATCGAGAAGCTGCTGCTCGTCGATGAAGAAGGTCGTCTCGCAGGTCTTATTACCATTCGCGACATCAACGAAACGGCCAAGTGGCCAGATGCCTGCCGGGACACCAAGGGACGGTTGCGAGTGGGTGCTGCCGTGGGTGTTCATGAATACGAACGGGTCGAGGCACTGGTGGCCGCCGACGTTGATTTCGTCGTTGTGGACACCGCACATGGTCACAGCAAGAACGTGATCGAGACCGTCAGTTACGTGAAGCAAAACTTTGACATCGAAGTGGTCGCCGGGAATATCGCGACCGCCGATGCTGCGCGCGACCTCATCGCGGCGGGCGCGGATGCCCTGAAAGTTGGCATCGGACCGGGCTCCATCTGCACGACTCGTATTGTGGCAGGGGTTGGTATGCCTCAACTCAGTGCCGTGGCGAGCGTGGTCGATGTGGCGCGCCCTGCTGGCGTGACGGTGATTGCGGACGGTGGAATCCGGCACAGCGGCGATGTCGTCAAGGCTTTGGCGGCGGGCGCAAATGCGGTCATGATTGGCGCACTCTTCGCTGGGCTCGATGAAAGCCCTGGCGAGCGTGTGCTGTACAAGGGACGCTCCTACAAAACGGTTCGAGGGATGGGGTCGCTGGGAGCCATGGTGGACGGAAGTCGTGACCGCTATGGACAGGGTGACGTGGACGCATCGGACAAGCTTGTTCCTGAAGGCGTCGAAGGCCTGGTGCCCTACAAAGGACCACTCGCTCCGTTCGTCTACCAGATGGTGGGCGGGCTCCGTTCCGGGATGGGGTATCTCGGCGTCTCGACGCTGCCCGACCTCGCGGAACACGCTCAGTTCGTGCGCGTGAGCCCCGCATCCTTGCGTGAAAACCATCCGCACGACATTGAGATCACCAAGGAAGCCCCGAACTACCACTCACAAAGCTGAATCTTTTTCGCCCATGATCACGGAGCAAGACAGCGCGGCCAATTTTTCCCACAACGCCGTCGCCATTGTCGATTTCGGAAGTCAGTTCACGCAGCTCATCGCGCGCCGTGTTCGCGAGCATGGTGTGTTCTGTCGCATCTATCCTTGCACGACTTCCGTAGAGGAGATCGTCTCTCTTTCAGCTGTGGGTCCTGGTGGCTCCACTGGAGGGGACGGTCTCGCCACGAGCCTCAAGGGCATTATTCTTTCGGGCGGGCCGCGCTCTGTTTACGCGGCGGACGCCGTTGCCGTGCAACCCGAATTGCTCGAAGCAGGTGTTCCCGTGTTGGGCATCTGCTATGGCTTGCAGGCGACGATCCAGCTGCTCGGCGGAGGTGTTGACCGCGGTTCCGGTGGCGGCGAATACGGACGCACGGAGTTCAAGACCGATGCCCTGCCGGGAGTTCCTCCCTCCAGCGTGGTCTGGATGAGTCACGGCGATCAGGTTGTCAGGCTGCCCGACGGGTTTCGGACCCTGGGGTCGAGCGAGAGCTGTCCCTTCGCGGCCGTCGAGGGTCTCGATGGACGCTTTCTGGGGCTGCAGTTCCATCCCGAAGTGAGTCACACCGAGTATGGCTCGGCCATCCTCAAGTACTTCCTGCACGATCTCTGTGGTGCCGAACAGAGCTGGGAGATGGGCACTTTTCTCGAGGATGCGACCGCGACTGTTCGTCGCCAGGTCGGAGAAAACCCCGTCATCTGCGGCCTCTCGGGAGGGGTCGACAGTTCGACTCTCGCGGTTCTTTTGCACCGTGCGCTCGGAGAGCGTCTCACATGCATCTTCGTTGACAACGGCCTCCTCAGAAAAGGAGAGGCGCAGCAGGTGCAGGACACCTTTGGCAGTTCTTTTGGCATTCGATTGCGCCATGTGGATGCGGCCGATGAGTTCCTCTCTGCGCTCGCGGGTGTTGAGGATCCTGAGGAGAAGCGGCGACGTATTGGAGAGTTGTTCATCGAGATCTTCTCTCGTGAGGCGCGCGCTCTCGGTGGCGCAGGTTTTCTTGCCCAGGGAACTCTGTATCCCGATGTGATTGAGTCTGTGGCGGCCCACGGGGGGCCCACGGCGACGATCAAGACGCATCACAATGTGGGCGGACTTCCAGATGACCTGAAGTTCGAACTCGTGGAACCTTTTCGGGAGCTGTTCAAGGACGAGGTTCGCGAACTGGGGCGTCGACTCGGCTTGTCCGAGGACATCGTCGCGCGGCACCCCTTCCCAGGGCCGGGCCTTGCCGTGCGGATACCCGGAGAAGTGACGAGGAAGAAGCTGTCGGTGCTGCGTGAAGCGGATGCGATCTTTCGTCACGAACTCACCGAGTCTGGATGGATGGCACGCACCTCGCAGGCTTTTTGCGTGTTGCTCCCGGTTCGAACGGTGGGGGTGATGGGTGACGAGCGCACTTACGAGAACGTTCTGGCATTGCGCTGTGTCGATACGACCGATTTCATGACGGCAGACTGGAGCCGGTTGCCATCGGACTTGCTGGCGAAGGTAAGTAGTCGAATTATCAACGAAGTCGCGGGCATCAATCGCGTCGTGTACGACATTTCGAGCAAGCCTCCCGCAACCATCGAGTGGGAATAGCGCTCTCTGTGCGGACCTTCTAGAGCGCGAAGGTGCCCTTCTCTTGCGCGATGTTCATGCCTGCCTCTGCCACCGCTTTGGCAGCTTCTCCATGTGGGTCCGCGGCAGGATTTCCGTGATTCAGATGAGTGAAGTGCACGCGACTTCGAATGCTTGCAGGCTGCTTTGAAAGCCGCTCGATGCTCTCGCTTATGAACGGGTGAGGTATCGATGCCATGTCGCGCCCAGGGAGTTCGCCATCCGCGAAAAAAGTTCCATCAAGGAGGGCGACGTCGACCTGGGCGAGCAGCTCTTCTATCGGCTGTTCCCAGCGGGACCATTTATCGATGTCGGGTAAGTAGGCGAGGGTGGCTCGCGGCCCTTGGATCAGAAAGCCCACGGTGTCCGTCACCTCGTCGCGGTGTGGGACGCTGAAGGCCGTGATGTGAAGGTTCGGGACAGGCTGGCCTCCTGGCCCTCGTAAAGTCACGGGGACACCAGGCTCAAGGACCCGCGGGGTGAGGTGCTCGGCCGCCACCATCAATGCCCATGGTTGCTGGTTGCGAAGGAACTCGACCATCGAAGAGGTCCCGTAGATAGGCAGATCGCGGGCTGCATAGGCCTCTCGTCCAAGGTGCAGCAGGCCAGCGATGTGACCCATGTGTGCATGGGTCAGAAAGATGGCGTCCACGAGCGGCGGACGATTCGATGACTGAGTCGCCAGGTCCGCGGGATTGGCTGCGGCCTCTGCCACCTTGAGATGATGTTCACGTGTTGTCGGATGGCCTTGCATGAGTTCAACCTGCTCCCGCAGGTCGGGTCCTGCGTCAAGCAGCCAACGCCCACCGCTGGCGGGGTCGACGATGAGAAGCCCGCTCGCGAGTCGTTGCTTGGCCGGGTTGGCACGGGCCGCTTCGCAGCACGGTTCATGACAACCAATCTGTGGCAAGCCGGCGTCCTGAGCGGTGCCGAGCAAGAGTGCGTAAGGCCCTGCATCGTGCACCGGAGTCGGAGCGCGGCATCCCTGCATGATCAGCACGACCGCGATCCAGGATGCAACGCGGAGGGCCTGACCACGAAGACGGCGCAAGGGAGAGGGAGGCAGGGAACTCTTGTGGATGGCGGGGGGCATCAGATTCTCTCAGTGCCCTCGCCATGAGGTGCTCGCCTGCTGGGCGCAAGTGCTGTCACCAGAAGCAGAGAGGCTAGGGGAGGAGGTAAAGATCGGAAACGCTGGACTGCGAGCCTCCCGCAACTTTGCCACCGCCCATCAAGAATGCATTGCCATGGAGCCGTACAGGAAAAATGCCATGCCGTGGTGTTGGCATGGGGGTTCCCGCGCGCCAGCTGTTCGTGTTCGGATTGTAAATGTCTACCCGGTCGTAAACGTTGCCCGAGACCGCACCCGGGCCGTTCAGCGTCTCGCCTCCAAAAACGTAAAACTCGCCACGGTGCCACAAGGCACGCCCCGTGCCACCGCGGCCTACGGGCAATGCCTTGAGTGTCGAGTTGGCGAACGTGCTCGAATCCCATGAGTCAGTCGCCGGGTCATAGCACTGAATGTCTGCGAACCCGTTGGCCACCATATTGGTGTCGCCGCTGCCGGGGCCGCGTCCACCAAAGATGAAGAGCTTGCTGCCGTCCGTTGCTGCGGCTGCGTGGTTGCGCCCGTTCACCATCGGAGAGCGCATTCTCCAGACGTTGGCAGCCGGGTCGTAGACTGCACATTGCGTCGTGGTGAAAAGGTCGTCTTTCACACCACCGCAAACGACGATCTTGTTGCCGATAAGCGCGGTGTTTACGGAGCCACCGTTCCACGGCATGTCGGCGCCCAGGGACCAACTGTTGGACTGGGGGTCATAGATCTGGAGGCGTGCTTCAGATCCGCTGCCAAAGCCGCCGATCACATACCACTTGCCGTCGAACACTTCGGCACTGTGGTGGTTTCCGGGGAAGGGGCGTGGGGCAGCAGCGGTATGGCTCCAACTCTTGCTGGCGATGTCGTACGTCAGGGTCGACCCGGAACCTTCCCCGACCACATAGACCGTGCCGTCGATGATTCCCAGTGCCACTTCGCCGAGTTGCTTGGGCATGGTCGGCAAGTTCATCCACATGCCTTGCCCCACTGGAGTCACTGTTGGGCTGTTGGGCTTGATCCCCATGGCGCGGAGAAAGCCACCGGGTCCACTTACGCCGCCGAGTCCCCCTGGGCTGAGAGGAAAGTTGCCGGCGTTGCCTGAAGAGACGCCTAGAGGAGTTGCGGCGCTGGGCCCGCTCTTACTCCCCACGCTGCTCTGCGCGACGGCCTCACTGGCCGTTCCGATGAGCGCGAGCAGGATGACCGATCCGAAGAAGAGAGTTACACGTGGGGGTCTGTTCATGAGATTGCCCGTCTCTGTTTGCTTGGTCTCGTAAAAATCCGCTTTCTCTGAGCGCTAATGTATCGAACTACTCGAAGAGTGAGTGGATCACTTTGTGTCGTATTTGTGAAGTTGCACGCCATGAAGTTATTGCCGGGTGAAAATCTCAAGGCTGGATGATTGCCCGAGGCCGGAGGTTGTGGCCCCTGCGAAGAGGAAGACTCGGCTTTCAAATAGAATGGGAAACACTCCGTGACGAGCTGTGGGCATGGGGGCCTCAAGTCGCCATATGTTGGTGGCCGGATTGTACACGTCGACACGGTCGTACACGCCTTGAGGCGTCGCGCCCGGGGCGTCCAGGGTCTCACCGCCAAATACGTAGAATTCACCGTGTTTGAATATCGATTTCCCCGCTCCGCCCCTGCCGGCGGGAAGCGGGGTGAGCGATGACCCAACATCGTTGCTGGACTGCCAGGTGTCGGTCAGTGGGTCATAGATCTGGATATTTGCAAATCCGTTTGCCAGGGCGCCGGTGTCACCACTGCCTGGGCCGCGGCCTCCGAAAAGATAGAGCTTGTGCCCGTCAGTACCGGCCGCCGCGTGATTTCGTGCGGAGGGCATGGGCGTCAAGAGCGTGGACCAAGTGTCCGACCCCGGGTCGTATGTCGAGAGTTTGTCCGTCGTGAAGAGACTGTCGACGATGCCGCCTGCTGCATAGATGAGGCCGTTGATCAGCGCTGTAGAGCATGACGCGCCATTCCATGGCATGGGCGCTCCGGTGGACCAGATGTTGGTGACTGGATTGTAGATTTGGACCGCACCTTCAGAGCCACCACCTTCACCGCCGAACAGATAGAGTTGGCCGTCATGGACTTCTGCTGCATGGTTGTGTCCGACGAAAGGTCGAGTGGATCCTGGGATCGAACTCCATGAGTTTGAGTTCACGTCGTAAGTGTGTATGAGATCCGAGTTCTGGCCGACAACATAGAGGACTCCGTCGATCTCTCCTCCCGAAACCGCACCCAGGGCGACGTCCATTTGTTCGGCGCCGGGCAGCCAACGGCCGGGTTCGTTGCCTGCGGGCACAAAAAGGTAACGGAAGGCATTTGGAATGATCGACTGCTCTGGGCCAGAGGTGACCACGACGGGCAGCATGTCCGTTGTCGGTGAGATCGCTGCGGGGATGGTTCCGTAAATGCGCCGACTGGTGACCGCGGTCAAGGGGGCTGGAGTGCCTCCGATCGTTACGGTGGTTTCTGCGAGGGTTCCGAAGTTTTCGCCTCCGATGACGAAGTCGGCCCCTCCGGTTGCGAGGGCGCGCCAGGGGAGGATGTCATAGGCCGTGACGCCTACGGCGCCGGCGTCTTCCGGAACCAGTACATCCACCCGCTGCCCTTGATACTTGATGCCGATGATGGCACCCCCTGGGCCCGTCATCACCCCGAGGGAATCGGTACGAGGCTCGAGATTCTCGATGTTCGTGATGGAGCGACCGTCGTCGGATAATGAGACGCGCCGTAGATAGCCTTTCCAGCGCTGGACAAGAAGGTCGCCCTGCATCTGTCCGCCGAAGGTGGTCGCGCGATACTCCGCGATGCCGTTGATCGATGAACTGATCCCACCCAGTTTTTGTCTGAAGACGCCCGGTAATGATGGCTCTGTGTCGTCGTGGTAGGTGTATTCCCGAGCGTCGTAACGGCCGCGGTTTCGGTTTGGGTGGCCGTAGTACAGACCTTGCTCGATGAGGATGATTTCATCGGCACTCTCTGCGGTGTCGTTGTCGCTTGAGGGCCCAGTGGATCCATTGCCAAGACCACTGTTGGCGCCGTTGTCTGTTGCGTACAAGTAGCCGCGGGTTGTGATGGCAAGGTCAAACGTGTTGCGGAGGCCTGGTGCGTGCACGGTGACGTGACTGCCAGGGGCGATGTCTACACCTTCTCCATGGCGTTGATCGGCATCGGGCAGTCCTGTGAGGCTGTCGACGTAGGTTATCTGTCCATTGAATGCAGGGTTTGATAACTCGGCCTTCAGGATGGCTCCCGTGAGCGGCGACTCCGGGAGGTCACCAAAAACCGGGGCCTGTATACCCGCGTTGGTTGTTCCACCAACGGCGATCAAGAGATCACCGTTGTTGTCGAAAGCCATGCCATTGATGCCGTGGTCATGGTTGCTCACGGGAAGACCGGTGATCACGGGGATGGGGGTGTCGAAATCGGGGCCTGTGAGTTTGCTGATCTGTCCGTTGTAGGGAACTGCTTGAGTCGGCGTCGTCCCGCCTTGCGCGTAGAGTTCAGCGTGTGCCACGTAGATCGTGACAGGGTCTGTTCCATCAAAGGGGCTGATTGCCAGCCCCAAGATTTCCGGGTTTGTCAGATTGGAAACCCCGGAATAAAGCAGCTCTGAGGTCTGGTTGTAGTTCTCATCCACGGTGATCGCGGCGAGAATGCCGCTGCGGTTACCGAAGTAGAGCCGTCCGTCTGGGCCCCAGTCGCCGCACGTGGGCTTGTTGGGCCAGAAGCCCGCGAGGTCCCTGAAGTCGAACACGATCGGTGGAGGGGCCGTGTCGGTGTACTCGTAGAGGTGTGCGTTGCTGAGGCCGGTTGGTGTCTCGACGCTGACAGAAATGACGCCGGCAGAATGAAGAGGTGTGGTGAAGGTGATGCTGTTGTTGTCGGTGTTGCTGAAGTTTGCCAGGTCGAGGTCTTCCGAGCCCCAGTGCACGATCAAGTCCGAGGCCGGGAAGAAGCCCGTTCCGGAAATCGTGATCATGTTGCCGCCAGCCGTGCCCCCTGAGTCAGGCATGCTGTTGATGAACGGAAGGGTGCCGACCTCACTGTGAGTCAGCGTGTGCTCCTCGATAGGCGTGGGCGGGTTTCCCTCCAAGGCCATCAAAACCTCGATGGGAAGCTCCCCAAGGGTGTGGATGGCAAAGCGGGCTTCTACAAAAGTCGTTCCCGCTATGAGCGGCACCGCATCTGTATACGGAGTGCCATTCACATACAGTCGACTTTCGACTCCGCCTGTGGCCTCGAACGTGTATGCCCCTGCGGCTGCAATCTCTACGTTGGCCGTAAGCCGCGCCAGGACGTTTGATGTGAAGGGGGAGGTGCCCACATTCGGATTGGGTTCAACACGGAAAAGATCGACAACTTCCACCCAGCCCGGAGCAAGTGGTAGCCCATCGAGCAGGGTCTCAGGCGCCATGGGATTGGTGTCGTAGTACTGGGCGTTCACGCCAGGTACCGACATGGGTGTGACAACCTTCACTGAGCTGCAACTTGTCAGCATCTCGGGTGGGTTGTTGTCGTCCTCGATTGTCAGACAGATCGAATGATCACCAATGGCTAGGTCTGCAGTGGCGAGCGCGCCCACGGCGATTGTCGTGCTTCCATCATCCCAGGTGAACTGGGAGAGCGTATGTCCAGGTTCGTGCGTGTGCGAAAAACTTCCGTCGAGGTCGATGCTTTCGATTCCGTCGCCGTCGTAATCAACGGCTGTTCCAATGGGTTCGATCACGGCGTGCAAGAAGGGGTGACCGCCAACCCCGCCCGTTCCTTGAAGGTTGATTGCTTGCGATGAAAAGTTGCCGTTGATGATCAGGTCGACGTTGTTGGCGCCGTGCTCTGTGGGCTGGAAACTCACATCGAGGGGGGCGTTTGTTCCCGGTGGGAGCGTCAGCGTTGCCGGCAGGTTGATGGATTGCTCAGAGCCCGTGTAGATCTGGCCGCTCATGTCCAGGAGGAAGTCGTGCCCTGCGCCCGAGTTCACGAGGAAGTCAATGGACGAGGCTTCTAGCGCAACCGTACCTGCGTTCATGGCGGTTAGGTTGAGCGTGGATGCGGTGCCTTGGTCGACGAAGGCGAAGTCGTGCGTTTGGGTCGGCGTGATCTCAAGCGCAGCGAACTGAAGCCGGGCTTCGATGCCCGAGACTACGCACGGCCCGGACACGGGTGAGAATTCGAGATCGAGAACTCCATCTGCAACAGAGATCACAAAAGTTTCCTGGAGGGCTGCGTCGGGCCCGACTCTTTCGAGGATGTTCAGGTTGTCCAGAATCAGCGTGCCCTCGGCCGAGATGTCCATCAAGCGGGGGCCGGAGGGGCTGGGGGCAAAGTCCGCAAAGTGCAGGGTGACTTCATAGACCCCGTCGGGGACGTCAAGTTCATACGCGAAGCCGGGGCCCGTTCGATAGCTCTTGTAGAGCTCTTCGTCTGCTGTGCCGCTGACTGAATGCCCCGTCGCTGATACAGCGCCGCCGACATACT
>Ga0315339_1002175_pt1 | contig 15309 bp, 12 predicted proteins | sample ASW17metaG_FD_204514 | JGI IMG/M metagenome (GOLD analysis project Ga0315339, IMG submission 204514) | Ammonia-oxidizing marine archaeal communities from Pacific Ocean, United States - ASW #17 | ecosystem: Environmental > Aquatic > Marine > Oceanic | place: USA: California | collected 2016-12-05
CTGCGCGTTCACCTCAATGCCGCGCGCAACCGTGATGCCGGCGTCATTGGCCAACCGGGTTTCGGGGCGAATGCCGACGGCCATCACGACCAGATCGGCCTCTAGCCCTTCGTTGTCCTCCAGCATCACGCCTTCGACGTGGGTTTCGCCCAGAATGGCCGCCGTAGACGCACGGCATTTCACCGTGATACCGCGTTTTTCCAGATCCCGGCGCAGCAGATATCCCGCTGCCTCATCCAACTGACGCTCCATCAGATGGCCCATCAGATGCAAAACGGTCACGTCCATGCCCCGTTCGGCCAGACCGGCGGCGGCTTCTAGCCCCAGCAAACCACCGCCGATCACCACAGCTTTGCCGCCCTTTTCGGCGGCGGCGATCATGGCGTTGGTATCATCCAGATCCCGATAGCTGATGACCCCGGGCAAATCCTTGCCCTGCACCGGAATGATGAACGGCGCGGAGCCCGTGGCGATGACCAGCTTGTCATAGGACACAGTACCCGACGTGCTGGTGATTGTCTTTGCCGCCCGGTTGATGCCGGTGACATGGGTGCCAAAATGGCAGGTCACACCGTTTTCTTCGTACCAATCGGCGTCATGGGTGACGATATCGTCATAGGTCTTTTCGCCCGACAAGACCGGCGACAGCATGATGCGGTTATAATTGCCCCGCGCTTCTGCATTGAACAGGGTGACGTCATAGTCGGCCCCCGCCTCAAACAGATGCTCCAACACACGGCCAGAGGCCATACCCGCGCCGATGATTACAAGTTTCTCGGTCATGTCTTACTCCGCCGCGATGTTGCTGGGGGTGGGTTTGGTTGCGCGTTTCTTGGATTTGTTGCCGTGTTCGTATTCCTCCAGGAAATCAAGAACTTCTGCGCGGTACTTATAGTAATCCGGATGCTCTAGCAGCGCCTTGCGGGTCCGGGGACGCGGCAGTTTCACGTCGGTGATCTTGCCGATTGTGGCCTGCGGCCCATTGGTCATCATGACAACGCGGTCAGCCAACAAAATCGCCTCGTCCACGTCATGGGTGACACAAACGGCGGTGACCTTGGTGCGCGACCAGACCTCCATCAGAACTTCTTGCAGCTCCCAACGGGTCAAGCTGTCAAGCATGCCGAACGGTTCGTCCAGCAGCAGCAACTTCGGTGACAATGCAAAGGCACGCGCGATGCCGACGCGTTGCTTCATACCATTGGAAAGACTGGCGGCTTGTTTGTCCATGCTGTCGCCCAGACCGACGCGTTCAAGGTAGTATTCCACCACATCCTGACGCTCTGCCTGACTGGCGCGCGGGTAAACCTTGTCAACGCCGATCGCGACGTTTTCCTTGGCGGTCAGCCAGGGGAAAAGGTTCGGTGATTGAAACACCACAGCGCGTTCCGGGTCGGCGCCCTCGACGTTCCAGCCATCCAGCCGGATCGCACCCTTGGAAATCGGGTTCAACCCGGCGGCCATGGTCAAAACGGTGGATTTACCGCAGCCAGAGTGTCCGATCAGGCTGATGAACTCGCCTTTGTTGATCTTCAGATCAAAGTTTTCGACTACGGTCAGCGGGCCTTTGGGCGTCGGGTAGATCTTGTGCAACTGCGAGAAGGTCAGAAACCGTTCCTCGATCCCGCCTTCCTGTGCCTTGGCGACGGCGGCAGGCACACCGTGGATGGGTGTGACGTCAGGCAACAGGCGCGTTTCCTCAACCTTGGCCGCGATGCCGACGTCCATCAGGTATTTCGTGACCTCTGCGCGCAGAGCCTTGAACGTCGGGTCATCATTCATCGCCGCGCGGTCGCGGGGACGTGGGATATCAACACTCACCGGGTCGGCCAGCGTGCCATCCGGGTTCAGCGGGATGATCCGGTCGGCCAGCAAGATCGCCTCATCGACATCATTGGTGATCAGGATGCAGGTCTTTTTGTCCTGCTCCCAGATATCAAGAATTTCATCGGCCAGATTTGCGCGTGTCAGGGCGTCGAGCGCGCTAAGTGGCTCGTCCAGCAGCAACATTTCCGGGTTCATCGCCAGCGCACGCGCCACCGAAACCCGCTGGCGCATCCCGCCGGACAACTCTGCCGGGCGGCGAGCCTTGGCATGGCTTAACCCGACCATACCGACGTAGTGGTCGATCTTGGCCTCGCGTTCCGCCTTGGGCAATTTGAGAAACACCGCATCGACGGCGAGCCCGATGTTGCCACCCACGGTCAGCCAAGGCATCAGCGAATAGCTTTGAAACACCAGCCCACGTTCCGGTCCCGGTCCTGTGATCGGCTGGCCTTTGAAGGTAACGCTGCCGCTATCCGGCATCTCTAACCCGGCGATCAGGTTCATTAGGGTGGATTTCCCGGTGCCGGAAAACCCCAGGATGGCCAGGAATTCACCCTCTTTGACATCAAGGTCGATGTTTTTCAGAACCTCGGCACGGTGTGTACCTGTGCCAAAGCCCTTGGAAACATTTTGAAAACTCAGAAAGCTCATGTCGATCACCGGTTTTCTGTGAATGTGAACATGGATTGCAGCGCGTACATCACCCGATCCAGCAGAAAGCCGATGATCCCGATGGTGAAGACGGCGACCATGATTTTGGCCAGCGATTGCGACGATCCGTTCTGGAATTCGTCCCAGACGAACTTGCCCAGCCCGGGGTTCTGCGCCAGCATTTCGGCGGCGATCAGCACCATCCATCCGACACCCAGAGACAGGCGCAGACCGGTAAAGATCAGCGGCAAGGCTGATGGTAAAACCAGCTTGGTGATCTTTGAATAGGTGTTCATTTTCAGCACCTTAGAGACGCTGACCAAATCCTTATCAATCGAGGACACACCAAGTGCCGTGTTGATCAATGTGGGCCACAACGAACACAGCGTGACCGTGATGGCCGAAACCAGAAAGGACTTGGTGAACATACCGTCATTGGTGGCGTAAACTGCCGAAACCACCATGGTCACAATCGGCAACCACGCCAGCGGGCTGACCGGTTTGAAGATCTGGATCAGCGGATTAATGGCGGCGTTTGCCGTCGGTGACAGACCGGCCATAATCCCAAGCGGGATGGCAATGGCAGACCCAATCAAAAAGCCGAAGAACACAGTTTTGATCGAGGTCCAGATTTGCTGATAATAAGTCGGCTTGCCAGTATACGCCCGCTCTTTGACCTTATCGGCCTTACCTGCGGCGATCAGCTTGGCATTGCGGACCTCCTGGCGTTCATAAAACGCCGCCTCTTTTTCGCGCTCGCGCACGGCGTCGGCGTTCAGATTGATCGCTTGCTCCCAAACCTGACTTGGGCCCGGAATCGCCCCCAGCGAGGTCTGTACTTTGGGGGCCAATGTGCCCCAGGCCAGCAAAAACACCAGGATCGCCAACAATGGCACGCCCAGCAGGCGCCAGACCTCTGACAGTTGCGCGCGCGGGTTGTCCCCGGCGGCGGCTTTTAACATCGGGGTCAGCCAGGCCAGCCCCAGAACTTGAAACCATGCATCGGCTTTGTTGATCCGCGTAAAGCGGCGCGCGCGGCGGGCCTCGGATGCAAGCGTGTCTGGGTCAATGGCAGTCATTGTTCGGTATCCTCATACGCGAAAAAGGTGATATGGGTGTCCGCCCAGCGACCACAGCCGCTGGGCGGGGCAGGGGGATTACCCCTGAATTTCAGAGCCAACGACGGTCTGAAGCCCCTTCAGGCCAATCGGCAGGCTATCAAGATACGCGTTCGGCGTGCGCCCATCGTAGGGGATGCCGTCGATGATATCGGCGGCAGGCGTCGGGGCCTTGAAGCCGTCGCTGTCCCAGGGAAAGTCAGCCTCGGCGGCCATGCCGTCATCAACCAGCGAGCGTGCGGCATCCAGATAGATGTCTGGGCGGTAGACAGATTTGGCGGTCTCGATGAACCACTCATCGGTCTGTGGCTCTGCAATCTGCCCCCAGCGGCGCATCTGGCTAAGGTACCAGATGGCGTCCGAATAGAACGGGTAGGTCGCGTGGTGGCGGAAGAAGACGTTGAAATCAGGAACGTCACGCACGTCGCCTTTTTCATACTCAAACGTGCCAGTCATTGAATTGGCGATGACGTCGGCATCCGCGCCAACATATTCAGAACGCGCCAGAATTTCGACAGCCTCGGCGCGGTTGGCATTGTCGTTTTCGTCCAGCCAGATCGCCGCCCGGATCAGCGCCTTGGTCAGGGCAATCGTGGTGTTGGGGTATTCTTCAGAAAACTCAGCGGTGATGCCAAAGACTTTTTCCGGGTTGTTCTTCCACAATTCATAGTCGGTAATCACCGGCACGCCGATGCCTTTGAACACGGCCTGCTGGTTCCACGGCTCGCCAACGCAATAGCCAAAGATTGTACCGGCCTCCATGGTGGATGGCATCTGTGGCGGCGGTGTCACGCTTAGGAACACGTCGGCCCCGATTTGGCCCGTCACGTCATCGGGCGAATAATAACCGGGCTGCAGCCCACCTGCCGCCAGCCAATAGCGCAGCTCGTAGTTGTGGGTCGAAACCGGGAAAACCATGCCCATGTTGAACGGAATACCCTGATCTTTGTAATCTTCCACAACCGGGGCCAGGGCGCTGGCACTGATCGGATGCTGCGGGCGTCCGTCGTCCATCAGGGGCACGTGTGGCTTCATCTGCTCCCAGATGTCATTGGAAACGGTGATGCCATTGCCGTTCAGGTCCATCGAGAACGGCGTGATGATATGCGCCTCGGTGCCGTAGCCGATGGTGGCCGCCAGCGGCTGACCAGCCAGCATATGTGCGCCGTCAAGCTGGCCATCAATCACGCCATCCAGCAGGACCTTCCAGTTCGCCTGGGCTTCCAGTGTGACAAACAGGCCTTCGTCCTCAAAATATCCTTGCTCATAGGCGATAGCCAGCGGTGCCATATCTGTCAGTTTGATAAAGCCGAACTTCAGCTCATCTTTTTCAAGATCAAGAAGCTCTGCCATGGCCGGGCTGGCGATCAGGGCGGTAGAGGCAAGAAGCCATTTGAATGTGTTCATTCCGAGTGTCTCCGTCGATACGCAAAGGGTGAATACGCAAAAAGCCGCACGATTGACGCATGAGGGAGGAGATCCATGCACAATCGAGCGGCTTTGCTCTGAATTCGGTGGCCAACATCGTCGCTGACCGAAGCGGACATCTTTGTCCTGATTTGAGTTTGTCTGAGCCAGCTCTGATCCGCAACGAAGCGAGCGGTTGGCCGACGCCTTTCTTGCTGCACTGCAGCATTTGCCTATTTTTTCATCGCCGCCTGCGTACCAAAGTCGAATATCGCGCCATCAAAGAAAACATCCGGGCCCAGAATCATTTGGCCCTTCGTCGAGGCGACGGCCAAGGGATGCTGCATCGCCCCCTCTACTTTTTCAGAGGCTCCGGGCATGTCGACTCCCATCGGTGCCAGGGCCTCTCGGTACAGATCACTGCGGAAACAACACGCCGCCGTGGCGCGCGACGTTTTTGGATCAAGATCGTGCCACCGCGAGATATGGTCCGCGATCCAACTGGCCTGACTGCGCCATGGGAAATTCGCGGCCCCGTTGTGAAACTCCAGCAATCGTTCGGTCCGCCGCGGGGCCTCGTTGATGCTGGTCGGGATGTTACCGCCAAGCGCCGGGTCAATCGCGTGATCCGGCAGGTCCAGATGTTGGCTGCGTGCCAGGATTTCCACCGCCAAAGGAATGTTTTCGGCCTGCGACAACCACTTGGCCGCGCGGAAAATGGCCCGGATCATCGCAAAACAGACATCACGGTTTTGCTCTACCCAGTCATGCCGGGCACCCAGCACTTTTTCCGGCGCAAATTGCCAGATGCTGGCCCCGGGCAGGACCAGAACCGCCCCGCTTTGTTGTACTGCGACAGAGCCCCAAGGCTCGCCAACACAGAACATGTCCAAGATGCCATCGCGCACCGCATTGGCCATTTGCGGCGGTGGGATGGTGATGATTTCGACCTCGCCATTCTGGTAGGCGGGCACGTCAGACAGCCAATGTTCCAGCAACATCCGGTGCATGGAAAACGGAAACGGAATACCAATCCGCAAGGGTGTGCTGGTGGCGGAAAATATCGCCGCAGCCGTTGCGCGCGGGTCATCAAACCCATTGCGCCAGCCAGTGGCCAACATTTTCGTGCTCAGATCGTCCGAGACGCCAATTACGGTCCCGTTGACCGACAAGACCATCAAGGCGTCAATCGCGCCAGGCATGCCGCCCAGCCCAAGCGACATCGCAATCGGCAAGGGCGACAGCATATGGGCAAAGTCGATCTTGCCCAACGCCAGTTGATCCCGCAGGGCTGACCATGATGGCTGCTTGGCCAGCGTCAGGTCCAGCCCTTCCTCGGCGGCGAATTTCAGCTCTCGGGCGATGATCAACGGCGCGCAATCGACAAGTGGCAGATATCCGCATCGAACCTGGGTCATCTTCATTGCAACAGATCCGCCGCTGTCACCAGGGCCCCGGCGACATCAATCACTTTGCGCCCCTGATCCATCGCCGTTTTGCGCAGCAGACCATAGGCGTCTTCCTCGGAAATCTGGCGCGCGCGCATCAACAGCCCCTTGGCGCGGTCAATCGTTTTGCGGTCCGACAGCGCGCGTTTCGCGGCGTCCAGTTCCGACTGCATCTTTTCGATCATGCGAAACCGGGCAATCGCCGTTTCCAGCACTGGTTTGATCCGGTCTTTCTGCAGCCCGTTCACCACATAGGCGCTTAGCCCCGACGATATCGCCGCCTGCGTCATTGCCTCATCTGTATGGTCAACAAACATGGCCACGGGGCGCGATTTGGCGTTGGACACCAGGCTTAAATGCTCCAGCGTGTCGCGATCCGGGTTTTGCAGGTCGATCAGGATGATATCCGGGTCTTGCTTTGACAAGGTCCGCACAAGCGCGCCGGTTGATCCGATGACGGTCACATCGGACCAGCCACCATTCATCAACGCATCAATTATGTCGCGGGCTTTGTCGGGCTCGGGCTCTACCACGAGAATTTTTAGATCTGTACGCACTGCCTTCCGATATCGATACGGGCTGCGGGCTGCCATCAGACATAGGGTTAATGGCCGGATAGGGGCGCAACTGCATATCTTATGCGCGCCCACTCATGGAGTTGCCTAATTTATAGGCGTGACTCGCAGCTAGGAATGAGGTCTTGCCGCGCTGATGATTGTCGCCATACCGTAAGCAAAAGTCCGACGCACCTATCGCGCCAAACACCAAGGATGACCGCTATGCCGATCAAAAACCGTCTTGCCGAAATGCACGGCGACATCACAGAATGGCGCCAAGACATTCACGCCCATCCAGAAATCCGGTTTCAGGAACATCGCACCGCCACGCTGGTGGCAGAAAAACTGCGCGGTTTTGGCTGTGATGAGGTGATCAGCGGCGTCGGGCGTACCGGGGTTATCGGCATCATTCACGGTCGGCAGGATACATCGGGCAAGGTGATCGGCTTTCGCGCCGACATGGACGCGCTGCCTTTGCAAGAGGTGACCGGTCTACCGCATGCCTCGACCGTCAGTGGCAAGATGCACGCCTGCGGCCATGACGGGCATACCGCCATGCTGTTGGGGGCCGCGAAATATCTGGCCGAGACGCGCCAGTTTGATGGAACGGTTGCCTTGATCTTTCAACCTGCCGAGGAAGGCGGCGGCGGCGCCAAGGCAATGATCAAAGATGGCATGATGGACCGCTGGAACATTCAGGAAGTCTACGGCATGCACAATTGGCCCGGCCTGCCGGCAGGGCAATTCGCGGTGCGCGATGGCGCGCAAATGGCGGCGGCAGATTTCTTTGACATCAAGGTACAGGGCAGGGGTGGCCACGCCGCCCTGCCGCATCAGGCGGTCGACACGACGTTGGTCGCCTCGCATGTGGTGGTGGCGCTGCACTCGATTGCCGCGCGCAATATCGACCCGCTGAAAACCGTGGTGATGTCGATCTGCGGCATGCGCAGCGACAGCGATACCTACAACGTCATCCCCGATCAGATCAGCCTGCGCGGCACCGTGCGCTATCTGGACCCCGAGGTGCAAGATGTGGTCATCAACCGACTGACGACACTGGCGGAAAACACCGCGCGGGCTTATGGCGCAGAGGCAACGGTGAACTACACGCGTTGCGTGCCCCCGACGATTAACAAACCGGAATACGCGAAATACGCCGCCGATGCCGCCAGCGCGGTGGCGGGCGATGTGATCCGCGACCAAGACCCGGTCATGCCGGGCGAAGATTTCTCCGACATGCTGACCGAACGCCCCGGCGCGTTCCTGTTCATCGGCAACGGCGACAGCGCCGATCTGCACAATCCAGCTTATGATTTCAACGACGAGATCATCCCGGCGGGCTGCAGCTGGTTCGTGGAAATGGCCGAACGCCGGATGCCGCTTGTCTACGGCGTTTCGCCATCAACTTGAGGCATCAAGTATCGCCTAACGCGTTGAAATATTGGATTTCAGACAGCGTTAGGCGATTCAATTCTAGCCCGAAGCGCTTTAGGTGCTGACCCGCATATCGACAATCGCCAGCGCGCGGTTCTCGCCTGCATAAAGGCAACCGCGTAAACGCCCCGGCCCGCGCGCGGTAATCGCCAGACCATACGCCTCGTCCACACAAAGCGGAGCCATAAAGCGGCATTTCAAGGTCTCAAGCGCGCCGGTCACAAATGGCTGCAACGTCGCCAGCAATAACAGTCCCGGCACAATCGGCGCGGGCAGGCCAAGCCCCCGCGCCAGCGTAACATCCGAATGGATCGGATTGCGGTCGCCGGACAGGGCAACATAGCGATCCACCTGCGACTGGCTGATCGTCAAACCCTGCGCCTGTCCCGCCGCGCCATCCAACTGTGCCACATTGAACAATGTCGGCTTTAGCCCGGCCAAATCCTGTCGTGGCACCAACCGCAGCGCGGTTTTCAGCGAAACAGCATCCCCAAGCGCAAAGTCATATTCCGTCGTAGGGCCTTTTTCGCTGCGCTCTGCTTTGGCAGCCAAAGGCGCATCCACTGCCAAGGCCGCGTGCCAGTCTATCGCCTGATAATCCTGCACCAACATGTCTGTGGCACCGGCCTGCGGCAGGCCCAACCGTTCCTGCGCGCCAGAAAACAGCAGCGCCGGGGCCAACCAAGGCATATTACCCACCCCATGCCCGGTGATGTCGGAAATCAACGCCGAAAACCCTGCAACATCCGCCGAGCTCAGCTGTAGCTGCAGGTCAGCGTCGCTCACGCAGGGGGGTGTCCAAAGATAAGCGAGGCGTTGATGCCACCAAAGGCAAAAGAGTTCGACAGGCTATAGCTGGTCGATATTGGCCGCGCTGTGCCAGTCACCGGCACAAAGCCGACCTTGGGGTCTTCTTCGCTGAAATTGATGTTTGGCGGCGCAAGCTGCTCGCGCAGGGCGGCAATGCTGACAACGGCCTCTAACGCACCGGCGGCACCAAGGGCGTGGCCATGCACTGGCTTGGTGGACGACACGGCGGTTGCTTCAAAGTCGTTACCAAACACACGCCGCATAGCCTCGGTTTCGGATACGTCATTGGCCACGGTGGCCGTACCATGTGCGTTGACATAGCCGATTTGCGCGGGGTCTATCCCGGCGTCTTTGATTGCCTTGTTCATCGACGCCGCCGCGCCAGCGGGGTCGGGCCGTAGCAAATCACCAGCGTCACTGGTAGTGCCATAGCCGACGATCTCGCCCAGAATATTTGCACCGCGCGCCGTCGCGCTTTCCAGCGTCTCAATCACCAGAATTCCGGCCCCTTCGCCCAGCAGCATCCCGTTGCGGTCGCGCGAAAACGGCCGACACAGGGTCGGGCTAAGGACGCGCAGAACTTCCCAGGCGCGGAACACACCGGCCACCACGCAGGCCTCTGTTCCGCCGGTGATACAGGCCCGCATCATGCCTGCCTTCACCATCTGATACGCCAAACCAATTGACTGGCTGGCGGACGAACAGGCGGTAGAGTTGCAATAAATCGGCCCCGTCGCACCATATGTCATCGAGATCCAAGACGCTGCGGCATTGGTCATGATCTTGGGAATAGACAGCGGGTCCATGCGGCCACCGCCGGAATGGTAATGTGCCCAGTAACCCTCATCCAGCGCCTCGGCACCGCCAAATCCCGATCCGACGATGACGCCAACGTCATCGCCCAGGCCTGCATCCTTCAGCCCGGATTGCGTCATCGCCTCTTCGGCGGCAATCAGGGCAAATTTCGTGACCCGGTCCTGCATGCGCGGGCGCACATGTACCGCGTGTTCTTGCAGCATTTCATTCGAAATCGGTGCCGCATGCATGACCTTTTGGTCTGGCAAACGCTCAAACGACTTAGGTTTCATCCCGGTCACACCATCGCGCACCGCTTGCCACAGCGTCTCGGCACCTGCTCCGCAAGCGGAAAACGCGCCAACGCCGGTGATCACTACCCGTGTATTGCTCATTCGGCCTCTGGTTCGGAGATCTTTTTGGCCGCCAGATCCAGCAGGTCCTGCACGGTCTTCAGATCGCTCAATTCGTTGTCGACAGAGATATAGACGTCGTATTTTTCTTCGATCGCCATCAGGATCATCACAAAATCCGCACTGGCGATATCCAGATCTTCCAGCTGTGCCTCGGCCTTCAATGTTGCGCGGTCAACCATGGCTTCTTCGGCCACAAGGTCCAGCAGTTCATTTTGTAGCTTCTGTGTGTCATTGGTAGCGTTGCGCATACACCGTCTCCGGGTCATAAGGTCCCCGACATTTGAGGCAAATCAAGCAGGAAATCAACCCAATGGCCCGATGGTCTGAAAAACCGGCTGTGATCGGTTTGCGATCACTATTGTTTTACCTCGCAAGCGCGGCGGTGTTGCTTGTATTCGTGCCGCTATATCCGGTGATCTTGCTGAAATCTGTGTCGTTTTCCTGGCGCATTATTTGCGGCTTTGTGCATGTCCAATTATGGCTGCTCCGCGTGATCTGTGGGCAGCGGTATCAGGTGATTGGTGCCGAAAACATGCCAGATGGCCCCTGTATTCTTGCCAGCCGCCATGAAGCGATGTGGGAAACGATGGTATTGCCGGTTTTGTTTGGCAACCCTACCGTGATGTTGAAACAGGAAATTCTGCGCTATCCCATCGCGGGCAGACTCTCGCGCAAGCTGGAATTCATTGGGCTGGATCGCGGCGGCTCTGCTGAACACGCGCGCGCTGCTTTTGAACAGGCCCGCCGACAGGCCGCCAAGGGGCGCAGCATTTTGATTTTTCCCAACGGCACCCGCAATCCGGAACATCGGTTTCGGGTGCAAAAAGGCGTCGCCGTGCTGTACCGGATGCTGAAGCTGCCCTGCGTGCCGATCCTATTGGATAGCGGTGATTACTGGCCCTATCGCCGCTGGCTGCGCCGTCCCGGTGTGATCACCGTGCGTGTCTTGCCGCCGATTCCCGAGGGCCTACGCGCCAATGAGTTTCTGACGCAGTTGACAAATGATCTGGCGCAGCCTGCCTAAATTCGGCAAGCCCGACCAAAAACAGTCGCAATCAAACACCACGACGGGCAGGAATCATGATCTCTATCGGCCAAACAACAGGAAGTACGTAGATGGATTTCGGACTGACCCAAGAACAAGAGATGATCGTCTCGACCGTGCGCAGCTTCGTTCAGGCAGAGATTTATCCGCATGAGGATCTGGTTGACCGTACCGGCGAGGTTCCGGTCGAAATCGCGGACGAAATCAAACGTAAGACAATTGATTTGGGCTTTTACGCCTGCAATTTCCCCGAAGAGGTCGGTGGTGCTGGCCTATCCCACGTCGATTTCGCACTGGTTGAACGGGAACTTGGCCGTGGTTCCATGGCGCTGAACCACTTTTTCGGACGCCCGCAAAATATCCTGATGGCGTGCGAGGGCGACCAGAAGGAAAAATACCTACTTCCTGCCGTGCGCGGCGAACGGATGGATGCGCTGGCAATGACCGAACCAGAGGCCGGGTCAGACGTGCGCGGCATGCGCTGCACCGCCGTACGCGACGGTGGTGACTGGCTGGTCAACGGCAGCAAACACTTCATTTCTGGCGCGGATCATGCTGATTTCTTTATCGTTTTTATTGCCACAGGTGTGGATGATACGCCCAAAGGCCCCAAGAAACGCATTACCGCTTTTCTGGTCGATCGTGGCACGCCGGGCTTCTCGGTTCGCGAAGGATACAAGTCGGTCAGCCACCGCGGCTACAAAAACTGTATCCTCGAATTCGACGATTGTCGCCTGCCAGACGCGCAGGTTCTGGGCGAGGTTGATGGCGGGTTTGAGGTAATGAATACGTGGCTTTACGCCACCCGAATCACCGTCGCCACCATGTCGGTCGGTCGCGCGCGGCGCTGTTTTGACTATGCGCTAAACTACGCTGCCGAACGCAAACAGTTCGGCCAGCAAATCGGCAAATTTCAGGGCGTTTCGTTCCAGATTGCCGATATGGTCACCGAGATCGACGCCGCTGACTGGCTGACGCTCTCTTCGGCTTGGCGGCTGGATCAGGGCTTGCCTGCCAACCGCGAAATCGCCAGCGCCAAGCTTTACGCGACCGAAATGCTGGCCCGGGTCACTGATGCAACGCTGCAAATCTTCGGCGGTATGGGCCTGATGGATGATTTTCCCATCGAGCGTTTCTGGCGCGACGCCCGCGTTGAACGGATTTGGGACGGCTCCAGCGAAATTCAGCGCCACATTATCAGCCGCGACCTGCTGCGCCCGCTGGGGGCATGAAACACGACCACCTCTCTCGCCTGTTGCGCCCTAAATCCATCGCCGTAATCGGCGGTGGAGCGGTCAGCGACTTCGTGATGGAAAATTGCGCCAAAATCGGCTTTCGGGGGCCGGTTTGGCATGTGCATCCCAAGCGCGGCGCATTCACATCGGTCACCGATCTGCCAGCTCCGCCAGACGCGGCCTTCATCGGCGTCAACCGCGCGGCAACATTGGAGATTGTGCAAGACCTGCGCGACATGGGCGCGGGCGGTGCGGTCGCCTATGCCAGCGGTTTTTCCGAGGCTGCGGCTGAACTTAGCGATGGCACCGACCTTCAGGTGCAGCTGCTGCAATCCGCCGGTGACATGCCGCTGATCGGGCCGAATTGTTATGGGTTTCTGAACTATCTGGACGGTGCCGGGCTGTGGCCCGACCAACAGGGCGGGCAACCTGTGAAAAGCGGCGTGGCCATTATCACCCAAAGTTCCAACATCGCGATCAATTTGTCGATGCAGCGCCGGGGCGTGCCGTTGGCCTATTTGGTTACGGCGGGTAATCAGGCGCAACTCGGGTTAGCGCAAATCGGGGCCGCGTTATTGCGGGACCCGCGCGTGACCTGCCTTGGCCTGCATATCGAGGGCATCGGCGACATCCGCGCGTTTGAATCTTTGGCGACTCTGGCGCGCGACTTGGGCAAACCGATTGTGGCGTTAAAGGCCGGGCTGTCGGATCAGGCGCAAATCGCCGCTGTATCGCACACCGCCTCACTCGCGGGCAGCTCGGCGGGGGCACAGGCCTTCTTGGCCCGGCTTGGCATTGCGCAGGTCGCCTCGTTAACAGCCTTGCTGGAAACGCTAAAACTGCTGCATGTCACCGGGCCGCTCACGTCAAACCGCATCGCGTCGATGTCCTGTTCAGGCGGCGAGGCAAGCCTGATGGCGGATGCCTCTGTGCACCGGGATCTGGACTTTCCGCCCTTGAATGACCGCCAGAAAACGGCTCTCAAACAGGCGCTTGGCCCCAAGGTAGCGCTGGCCAACCCCTTGGATTACCATACATATATCTGGGCAGATCAACCGGCCATGGCCGAAACCTACGCCGCGATGATGCACGGTGATATCGCGCTGGGTTTGGTCATCGCCGATTTCCCCCGTGCGGATCGCTGCTCAGACGAGGATTGGGAGCCGGTGATCAACGCGGTGGCCCAGGCACGGCTTTCCAGCGGTAAACCCATGGGCATCCTGGCGTCGCTGCCAGAGAATATGCCAGAGGCGCACGCAACCCGGCTGATCGATCTCGGAATCGCGCCCATGGGTGGCATTGACGACACGTTAAGCGCGATAGAGGCCGCCGCATGGCTGGGTAGCGGCCTCGCAGATCCCGAGCCAATTCTTTTGCCCGGCACACCCAAGGACGCGCAACTGCTGACAGAGGCCGAAGGCAAGGCAGCCCTGTGCAATAGTGGCGTCAAAATACCCGCGAACTTTAACATAAAGAATGCCAAGGAAGTCACTGACAAAACAAATAAAATAAGATTTCCGGCCGTCCTGAAAGGCGAAGGCGTCGCCCATAAGACAGAGGCCGGTGCCGTGGTGTTGAATCTGCAAAATCCGGATCAATTGGTCGCTGCTGTCCGAGAAATGACAGCCCCCAGTTATCTGGTCGAAGAGATGATCACCGGTGGCGTTGCGGAAATACTCATCGGCGTCATTCGCGACGCCGCGCATGGCTTTGTCCTGACACTGGCCGCAGGTGGCACGCTGACAGAGCTTTTGCGCGACAGCAGCAGCTTGCTGCTTCCGGTCACGGAAATCGACATCACGGACACTTTAAAAACCTTACGTATTTATCCGTTATTAAACGGTTTTCGCGGAACGCCTGCCGCCGATCTGTCGGCGATTATTGCCGCCGTGCTTGGCGTGCAGGATTATGTCATAGCCAATGCCGCCGAAATCGAAGAGGTTGAAATAAACCCACTGATCTGCACCCCAGACAGAGCCGTCGCCGCAGATGTGTTGATCCGCATCGGCGGCAGGCCAACAACAGCCAAAACCGGAGACACGCCATGAGCGACGCCATAAAAACCCACATTGACGGCCATGTGCTAGAGGTCACGCTGGACCGGCCAAAGGCCAACGCAATCGACCTTAAGACAAGCGTGCAAATGGGTGAAGTCTTTGAACAATTTCGGGATGACGATAACCTGCGCGTCGCGATCATTACCGGTGGTGGTGAAAAGTTTTTCTGCGCCGGATGGGATCTGAAATCTGCCGCCAATGGCGATGCGGTTGACGGTAATTATGGCGTCGGTGGTTTCGGCGGCTTGCAAGAGCTGCGCGGGCTGAACAAGCCGGTGATTGCCGCCGTGAATGGCATTTGCTGCGGCGGCGGGCTGGAACTGGCGCTAAGCGCTGACATTATTCTGGCCGCCGATCACGCCAGTTTTGCGCTGCCGGAAATTCGGTCTGGCACCGTTGCAGATGCCGCCAGCGTCAAATTGCCTAAGCGTATTCCTTATCATGTTGCCATGGAAATGCTGTTCACAGGCCGCTGGTTAGACGCACCAGAGGCCGCGCGCTGGGGCATG
>Ga0315339_1002176_pt1 | contig 15305 bp, 14 predicted proteins | sample ASW17metaG_FD_204514 | JGI IMG/M metagenome (GOLD analysis project Ga0315339, IMG submission 204514) | Ammonia-oxidizing marine archaeal communities from Pacific Ocean, United States - ASW #17 | ecosystem: Environmental > Aquatic > Marine > Oceanic | place: USA: California | collected 2016-12-05
TCGCGGATTGGCGCCAATATTACAATCGAGAAAGACCCCATAGTCGACTCGGCTATCTAAGCCCGGAAGACTTTATACAAACCAAAATACTCACACCCTAACTGGGCCAATTATTAGGTCCCGCTCAGCGCTACCTGGACCTACCTAATCGGAAATACCACGTTGAGCGCAATGTGAACAGGCACCGCAAATTGGCAACGCCCAAAACCGCAGCAAGCCACGCCCCGGTCAATCTATCGTTGTATATATGCGAGTGGCTTGAACGGCACCGAGCCGAACAAGCTGCCGAGCGCCTTCGCACCCCCAACTGGACCGACCACGATCTGATCTTCCCGAGTTGCGGTAAATTCTCGCCCGCACCCGGGTTACCTCGAAGCTATACCCCAGCATGGAAAGCTCTGACCCGAGGCGCTGCGCGGGCCAAGATCGGACTCGTCCACTGGCATGACCTACGCCATACTTGCGCCACCCTGTTGATACAAAAGCAGCGCCGCAATATCAAAGAAGTGTCGAAGCACCCACGCCATGCCAATCCTACCATCACCCAAAACATATACGGCCATCTATACCCCGAGGATCTACCCGAGATGGCAGCGGCTATGGATGAGCTGATTTTGGGTGTAAAATAGGTGTTTTTAGGCTTTTTTATAGATATATCATAGATGGTAGCGAATGCCGTGTTGGTAAGTATATATATTTAATATATTTACATTAATTAGAGTTCAAATCTTCGCCATCTGAACTCGACCCAACACCGACAGGATAATTCATGCATTTTATCTACCTCGCACTACTGGTCTTACCCTTGTTCCAAATCCAGGCTTCGGCCCACGAATTCTCCTGCGGACACGATCAACTCAGCGGGCCTGATGGTCAGGTCTTTATACAGAATACCTGCAACGGAGAAGAATCGCAGTGCAGTTCCGGATGCTACCAGGTAACCACCCGCAACGGTCAGGCCTATTGCTCCTGCGGCAACGGCGATTGCGAAACCGTCTTTTCCGGTATCTTTGTTCCTTACGAGGAGGGTGTTCTCGAGCCAAATACAGGTACACCTTCACTCTCGGGACGGAACCGTTGGAAGCGCTGAGTGTACGAGTTGCAGAAATGGAAGTGGCTTCATTCGGCCCGACGCCGATGCAGTCTATGGTACAGCGACGCTGGAATTCGGGTCCTTTGACGAACCGACGGACATTCCAGTAAGGGTGATCGATCTCTATATCGAGATCGCCTCTTTGGTCGGGGAAAGCAAAGAGAGCGGAACCACGACGGTCCAGTTGCGGGACAGAGAACCGATCTCCATGCTCTACGATTCGGTTCAAAATCGTTTTCGCCTGGCCGAAGCAGGAGCGATTGCCCTGAACCTAGATCTAGAAAACGGCCTGGCAGGCCATCAGCCGGCCGCGATGTATTTTGAGGGCAAGTTTACCGCAGAGGACAAATTGGCCATCTTCGGACAACTCGTCGTCAATATGACGGAAACAGCGATTCCAGGATCATCGTGGGGAGTAACTAAAGCCTCCCAGCAAAAAGCCCAGGTGCGAAAAAAACCGGAGTCGGCCGCAGAACATTAGCCGTTACAGGATCCCTGCGATACATTCATCCGCACACAACCCGCGCGACAACCCGGCATTGGAGGACAGGTACGAGCAGGCCGCCATGCTTAGATTCGCCAGTTGGCCCTCCACCTCCCCGTCGTTATTGGAACCCAGCCTCACTGGCAGATCCATCTCGACGCGCAGATCCTTGCGCTCCTGTATATTCTGCCTTTTTTATCCGGTGATTTTAGCGACGATTTCATTGGCGAGAACGAGGACAAAGACGACTGCCATCGCCCCTAATATCACCGACTCCAGTCACTCGCTACGGCCTCCGGGGCTATTGAATTCAATGTGTTGGAGGATCTTGGGAAAACTCTTATCCCACCGCCCATACCGCCTCTAAGGGCATCAGGGTCAGCAAGAGGACACTAGCCGTCGTTTGCATCAGAGCAGGAGAGCAAACAGGATAAAACCTGGACCACCAATCTGCAGCGCTTCGGGATTAAACCCTGCTTTGAAAGGCTTAGGGCTCAGTCCAACTAAACGGTCGCGCCAACTTCAATACCCGTTCGGCACTTCCATACCAGCCCTGAGGCAGAAATTCGCCGGTGTGCATATAGCACTGTGCTCGCACCTCGTCGCTGCCCTCCTCAAAAGTGAAGAGCCGACTCTTGGGCACATTGGCCGGGCCGTGATAGCGGCTCAGGCAAGCGACATTGATAAAATGAGTGCCTCCCCACCGGGTCTCGATATGCGACTTACCGCCAAAGCGGTCGTCTGGATGGGTATGCGTATGCCCACCCAACCACAAATCGACCGCCCCCGGATGGGAGTCCAGGTAGTCCTCGAAAACGCCTGAATCGGGCTGGCTGCCAACAAAATACAGATACGATGCTCCGATCGGAGCGCCCTGTGGCTTGTAACCGTGGTAATGGCCCTGCCAATTCCCATCCTCGTCCCTCTGCATCCCCTCCCAATCACCGGAGGCCACCGTCGTATCCTTGAGCATATAGTGGTGTACTGAAACGATCAGGTGATCCGGATGGGCTGAGACCAGCGCCTTCCACCACGCAAAGGTCTGCGCCGAAACCACCCCGGCCGGATTGCCGCCGAGATCCCCGCGACCGGTCGTCTGCGCGGGCTCGTTGATATCGCTCATCATCAGGAAGAGAATATTGCCAACCTTGAAAGAATAGCGCTCCCAGGTTCCCTCGATCGGGTAGGGCCTTTTGGCTGAATCGACCCCGGAAAATTCGCTCTGCTCACCCATCGGATCGACCCATTTACGCCACCACCAGGCCTGTGGCTCAGCCAGGCCACTGCGATCGTGATTGCCGCAAATGTTATAAATACCCTCGCGGCGATGATCCTCCAAGGCCCCAAACTGCCGCACAACCTCCGTCCCTTCCTCATCGTCGGGGACCGCCTGTCCCCCCGACATATCACCAATATCGACAGCAATATCCCATTTAAAAGGCGGCCCCCCTTCATCACCACCCCGCTCCACCGTGCGCAACGCGGTGGCCAGACTCTGGCGGCCGCGCTTGAGATCTGTGCCGACATGAGCATCGCCAAAGGCCCAGAGGGCAAAGGTACTCATCTACAATCCTCCGTTAAGTTCCTCAGTGCAAGAGCACCAATTTGCGAACCACCGTCCGACCTGCGTAGCACAAACGGTAAAAATAAACGCCAGCTGCCAGCGGTCGCTTCCCCAGGTCCAACCCGTTCCAGACCACCTCGCTACGCCCCGCCGACTGGTGTCCGCTAGCCAGCAGCGCGACCCGCTGACCCAAGCAATTGTAAATCGCCAGATCGGCCTCTCCCGCCGCAGGCAGCCAGAAGTCAATCGCCGTGCCTTTATTGAACGGATTGGGTGCATTCTGCGCCAATCCGAAATCAAGGGGCAGCGTTCCCATAGATTCTGCTACCGCAGTGACCGCCGCAGGCAGTGCAAAACGCGCAAACCATAACTGGTATTCCGGATGGGTCCCAGCACTGAACACCACCGCTGGTCCTTCGGGCATCAGGCTGCCGCTGCCAGGATGGATACCGTGGAGAAAAAAGCTCGAGATCAATCCATGCTCGGCAAATTCCGGCAAATCTACAACCTGCCAATCATCACCCGAATAAAGCCGCAAAGCATCCCAGTAAGTACTCGTCATCCACATTTTCCCACCCCGATCCTCAAAGACCGCCCCGATCTGCGCCGTGCTGATCCACTGCACGCGCCAGGTCTTTGTCTGATGGTCGCGCTGATAGATATGCAACCCGTTTTCCCCTCCTTCGGGCTTGTACTGTCCGGTGATGTAAATGCTCCCATCGCTGCCCCGCCACATCGCTTCGGCAAAAGCCATATTGCCGCTCCACGGGTCCACCTGGGCTACCACTTCCGGCTCGGGCGTACCCAGCCCGTCATAGGGCAGATACGTATAGAGAATGGTATCGTAGCTGGCGGTCGGATCCGGTTGATTGCTCACTGCAAGATGAAAGCCATTGGCATCGGGTAGGATAATCGGATAGAGCCAAGTCGTCCAGGGCTCTTCTTCCCGCTGGGCGCTGGCCAGGAGATGGGGCCCGTTCCACTCCATAGTCTCAATATCGAGTATCGCGATATTGAAACTGTAAGTCGCCGGATCGCCAATATATCCCAGCACGATTCGATTGCCGTAAATCCCGGCTCCGATATACCCCGCCTTGCCGATTCCCACCGGCACGTCGATCGATTCAAAATTTTCAATATCCCCCCTGGCACGCCCCCGCAGAATCACCGGCCCTTCGTTCATTCTGGAGTATATAAGCACCAGGCGCAGCTCGCTATCCAGGAGCAGCATCCCCGGCTGATAATTCAATCCATCCCAGGTATAGCCCTGCTCCCATTTGCCGTCCTGATACCGGTATAATGCCCCCGTTGCCGTCGCCTGCTCCGTACCCCAGAGCGCCACGGTATAATAATGATCGCCATCGTAAACCAGCTTCGGCGCATTGTAGCCCCAGTAGGAACTCACCCAGGCCGTGCCCTCAGCGACCTTAGAGATCTCATAGGACACACCAATTTCTGCTCGCGCGACTGGGCACAGGAGTGCTGTACCCCAGACGATCAAGCGTCCGCATCTTCTCCGTAGCGACGCATTATCCAACATGATTTTTATCCCGTTTATAATCGCGTTAGATTAGTAGCGGCTCAGATGGACGCAGCAGCGATACGCGTCGAATGGTACTTGTATTAACGGACGCGACGGCATTACCCAGCTTTCCCTAATCACAGAACATCCGCTTTTGCTATTATATAAAAAATCTGATGTAGGCCATAGAATATACCGAACGACTGCCCAGCAGATACCATCACAACTTGTTTGGCCGATTATACTAGACAACAAAGCCGGAAATACGACCTCGAAGCTAACCTGGGATAATAAACAGCAAGCACCCAATCGAAAGACTCGTTAACACCCTGTTTGCCCTGACTAACGATATACCCACAGGTATCCTCATGGACCCCAACAATATCACCCTCGTCGGCCCCGGTCACCGCGGCCTGCATAGCTGGGCCAACTAGACCACCTCGACGGCTATCGGATCGCCGCCCATAGCGGACCAAAGCGGGTATTATGTCTATCTTGCACTTGCAGGAGAGGTGCTCCACTCTTTATCCTATTTATCAAACAAGTACCCGACAAATCATCTGGAGACTACCCACATGCCCGCACTCACCCCCACCCAACTCGAACACTTCGACCGCGAGGGCTATGTCGTCGTCCGCAACGTCATCGACCCGGCTAAAACTCTCGACCCGCTCATCGCCGAATACGCCACGGTGCTCGATCGCCTCGCCGACGAGCTCTATGCCAAAGGCGATATCGCTTCGCGCTACGACGAACTAGAATTCGGCGCGCGCTACACCCAGATCTGCGTCGAAACCGAAACCGTCTACAACCAGTATTTCGACTTTTCGTTGCCCTTCCAGAACGTGCAGCCCGACACCCCCTTTTGGACCGGCCCCGCCGTCTTTCAGGCGCTCACCGACAGCGACCTGCTCGACGCCGTCGAATCGCTGATCGGCCCGGAGATCACGTCCAACCCGGTGCAACATGTGCGCATCAAGCCGCCTGAGCACCTGCTGCCTAAGAACCAATTCGGCAACCCCATTCTCGGCGCCACGCAATGGCACCAGGACCACGGCGTCGTCACCGAAGAGGCCGACGATACGCGCATGCTGACCGTGTGGTTTTCGCTGCAGGACACGCTCTTTGAAAAGGGGCCGCTAATGGTCGTGCCGCGCTCACATAAAGAAGGCCCGCAACCGCATTGCCCCAACTATATGCACAACGCGCCGCAATTCGCCGGTGCGGCGCAGATCCCCGAAAAGCTCTTCGCCGCCGATGACGCCATTCCGCTGCTCGTCGATCGCGGCGACGTGATCTTTATGCACAAAGAGACCATACACGGCTCCTACGCCAATACCAGTGACGAGGTCCGCTGGAGCTATGACCTGCGCTACAACCCCTCTGACCAGTCCACCGGCCGCATCGCCTTCCCCTGTTTTGTCGCCCGCAGTCGCCGCAACCCGCAAAGCGAATTGCGCGACCCAGCCGAATGGAACAGGCTCTGGCTCGAGACCCGCGCGCATATGGCAACGATAAATCAAGGCGAGCAAATCGACATCCCCTTCCGCCGCACAGAAGACGCGCACCCACTCTGCGCCTGAGGATGATAATGGAACTCCGACCCAATCGCGTAAAACGCAAACTGGCGGCCGGTGACATCGCCTATATTGCCGTCGGTATGACCGATCCCGACGATATCGATGCCTTCGGTCCCTGCGGTTTCGACGGCGTGTGGCTCGAAGGTGAACACGGTGCGGTCGACGCGGCCAACTTGGGCAACCTCACCCGCGCCTGCGACATCTGGGGCTTGACCTCCATCGTCCGCGTGAACGCCAACGACCAGGGCCTGATCTACCGCACCTTCGACCGCGGCGCGCAAGGCGTGTGTATCCCGCACGTCAATACCGCCGCCGAAGCGCAGAATGTGGTCGCCGGCGGCAATTTCGCGCCGCTCGGCCAACGCGGGCTCTTTACCAGCCGCCAAGGCTATGGAGTTGAGGACTATTTCGCCAAAGCCAACGACGAAACGCTGTTAATGACGCTGATCGAGGATATTGTCGCCGTCGGTAATCTCGACGAAATCCTCTCCGTCGATCATATAGACGTTTTTTTTGTCGCCCCCAACGATCTCGCCGCTACGATGGGCCATATCGGCCATATCGAACACCCCGAGGTGCAACGCACCATCAACGAGACACTGGCCCGTATCCAGGCAGCCGGGCGAGTAGCCGGTACCACCGCCGACAATAGCACCATCGAACGCTATGTCAAAGCCGGCGTCCGCTGCTTCCTCGCCGGTACGGGCGCCTGGATCGCGGAAGGCGCCGCCGATTATATCCGGCGCGGTGAGAACGCGCGCAGTTAGCCCACTCGCACCAATACGCCATCGACAAAACGCTCGCCAACAAACCGGACCATAGCACCACCTGTTACCTCCCCTCCTAATTGGCTATACTATCCGTCTATAACAAGGAGGGCCCATGCCACTATTCGACCGCTACACCGACCTACTAGACCACATCCACGCCAAAGGCCATACCCCTAAAACTCTCGGCCGCACCCCCGACGGACAAACCATCGTCGCGATAAAAAGCGGCGGCGACAAAAGCCCGGCCATTTTTATCAGCGCCGGCAGCCACTCCACCGAACAAGCCGGGGTCAGCGCCGCCGTCGATCTCTTGGATGAGCTAGACACCGAACACCAGGTCTATACCATCCCCGACCGCGACCCCATAGGCATGAACGGCTTCGCCTACGCGCTCGGTCTGAGTTTGGATCCGCCTCCCGTACTCAACAACCTCGACGATGTCGGGCCTCTATTGCGCGAACGCGGCGAAGTCCTCTACGAAAAAGACGAGATCGTAGTAGCCATCATCGGTGAATACGGCTACTCGACGCACAATCTCTACTACGGTCTCAAGGGCGACGAAGCCTGGCTGGCGGCCCTCAAAGGCCGCCGACTCTATTTCCCCAACCGCGACCCCGGCATCGAAGGCACCGATTTCCTGCAACGCGCCTACGCGCTGATCATCGACCCGTCCGGCGAAGTATTGCATATCAACCGCTTCCACGACACGCCCTGGGCTCCGGTCGAATCGCGCTGCACCCGCAACCTGATGGCGGACATCACTCCTGGTCTGACGCTCGATTTACACGAGCACGGCGGCGATTCATTCTGGTTCTCGGCCCGGCACCAGCAAAACGACGACGACCAGCACTGGGAAGAGAATATGGCCGGGGCGATGATCACCGCTGTCGCCTCATCCGGCGCCGCACTCGCCCCAGAAGAATACCTGCCGGGATCGTTCTTTACCCGAGGGCCGCGCGGCGTATACTGGCTCAACGCCGGCAAACGCGGCGAAGGCCTCAACCTCGTCGATTTCGCCGCGCGGACCTACGGCCCGTCTTTCACGATTGAGACCGGAATGAAATTGCCTTTTTCCGAGAGGGTAGCCACTAGCAAGTTGGCGGTAAAAAAAGCGGTCGAGATCTTTGCGCAACGTTACGCCGGATGAACCGATGATGCACAGATGATCGTTGGCAGTGCCCGGGCAAAACCATGTCCATAGACAGCGCCCTGCGCGGTTTCCGCCTGCGGGAATTTAACCGCAATGTGCAATCCTTCTTCTACTACGGCATTTTGATCAACGCCGGCATGGCGCTGTTCTCGCTGCTTTTCAACCTCTATCTGTTGCGGCTCAGCTACCAGGAGGACTTTATCGGCCTGGTAGCGAGCATGGCGCCCTTGGCCACGGGCTTATTGGCCTTGCCCGTCGGCATGCTCAGCGACCGCTTCGGGCGCAAGCCCTTCCTACTCGCCTCCGGTCTGCTATTGGCCATATCGCAATTAGGCGCGTGCCTTATGACCACCCCTACGGCCCTTTTGGCCTTTTCGTTTATCGGCGGTATCGCTACTTCCTTTATCTGGGTCAACCACGTGCCCTTCCTCTCGGACAACGCGCATAGCTCCCGCCGCGCCGAAGCCCTAGTCCTCTGGTCCGCCCTGCAAGTAGCCATCCGCATGCTGCTAAGCTTGGCCGGCGGTTTTATGCCCGGCGTCATGGCCTATTTTATTGGCGCATCGACCGAGATGCCCGAACCTTTCCGCTATTCGCTATTGCTCGGCGCGTTATGCTCGATAGTCTCCATACTGCCACTAATGCGCATCCCCGGGCACCAAAGTGGGCATCAACGAGCAACCTCTACCACCAACGACCACGACGCCCCGGACACCCCTGAACCGATACCCTGGCGTGTCTTCACTGGTATCGCCACCCTCAGCGGCACGCGCGGTTTTTCGATAGGATTGACCTACCCCTTTTTCAATGTCTTCTTCGAGGAAGAATTGCACGTCGGTCCGGCAATGATCGGCACGATCTTTTTCTTCAGCCAACTCGTGGGCCTGCCGGCGACCTTCTCAGTTCCAGCCCTCGTCCGCCGCTTCGGCGCGACCTTGACCATCTTGCCCACCCGCATCATCAGCGGCTGCGCCCTCGGTCTTATGGGCACTTTTATCAACTTACCGGTCGCCATATCGATGTTTCTGCTTTCACGCATGGCAGAAGTCGTCGATAACCCCTCCGACCAGCACTTCTCTACCCAGATCCTGCCACGGCGCTACTGGGCCAGGATCCAGGGTTTCCGCGTCTGCGGATTCCAGATCTTCAATTTCGCTGGCAGCCTACTAGGCGGTGTGTTGATCCTCGACTACGGTTATTGGGCCGCCTTCGGCCTGGCCTGCGTATCGCGTATAGCCAGTGGCTGTATTATGGCCTTGTTCTTCGGCCTCAGACCCGCCGCGCAAAGCGATGTCCCGGACTGATGATTCCTCGGATTGAACAGAGCCGGCAGATTTGATATTATAGAAAGCATCTCTTCTCGCGGAGCCAGCCTAGCATGAAAATCAGCAAAATCGAAGTCCGCGCGGTCGCCCCACCGGTAGACCGCTTTACCTGGTCCAACGATTTACCCGATCAGTACTCGACTAACACTATTGTTCGCATCTTCACCGACGAAGGCATTGAGGGGGTCGCTGGGGTCTGGAACGCAACCTCCTTCGACTTCGAGCGTTATACTGCCGAATCCATCCGTCACCTGGTACCGATCCTGATCGGCAAGGACCCACTCCTGCGCGAAGAAATCTGGCACGCGATCCGGCCGCGGGTCTTCCCGCTGCCGCCACAATCGCTGGCCGCCATTGATATCGCCCTATGGGATTTGGCCGGCAAAGCCGCGGGCCTGCCGCTCTACAAGTTGCTCGGCGGAGCCCGCGATCGGATCCCAGCCTACGCCAGCACCCCGCTTTTTGAGAATGTCGATTCCTATCTAAAAAACGCTGAGGAATTTATCGCCGCCGGTTTCAAAGCCATCAAATTCCACACCTGGTGCATCCCCGACCTCGACCTCGAACTCGCCCGCGCCGTGCGAAAAAAATACCCAGGCAACGAGATCGCCTTTATGCTCGATGCCGAAAACAACTACGACCACGACGGCGCCCTCAAAGTCGCACAAGAGCTCGAAGCAATGGATTTCACCTGGTTCGAAGCCCCCCTACACGACGCCGACCTCGAAGGTTATATAGAACTGAGCCGCCGGGTCTCGATCCCCATTATCCCCTCGGGCAACTGGTTCCAGGACCTGCAATCCTTCTCCTCCGCCATCCAAGCCAAGGCCTGGGGCCGCGCACGCACCGACGTGGCGATGATGGGCGGTATCACGCAAACCAATAAAGCCATCGCCCTGACCGAGGCGGCCGGTATGAAATGCGAGATCATGTCGTGGGGTTACAGCCTGGTATCTGCCGCCAATTTCCATCTAATGCTAGCGCATGACAACTGTTCCTATTTCGAACAATCGGTCCCCTGCGAGCCCTACGAATACGGCATGACAAACTTTATCCGCGCCCAGCCCGACGGTTATGCCTACGCGCCCAAAGGCCCGGGCTTAGGACTCGAAGTCGACTGGGAAGCGATGGAAGCGGCTACTATTCTGCAGTTTGTGGCCGAATAAGCTGGACATGCTTTGAAAATCACCGGCATTGAAATCGAAACCATCCACGTCACCGAACGCGTCGATTGGACCTTCGTGCATATCAACACCGATAAGGGCATCCGTGGCCTCGGCGAGCTAAACCCCTCCGTACGGCGCGCCGACGAACTGGGTACCCTCCGGCAAATGGGCGAAACGCTTATCGGCCGCGACCCCCGACAGATCGAAAAACTTCACGCCCTCTTTGACCCCGCATCCCTCGATCGCATCGGCTTCCGCGCACTAAGTGCCCTAGACCAGGCGTTCTGGGATATACTCGGCAAATCGCTCGACGCGCCGGTGCACGCACTATTGGGTGGCGCCTGCCGCGACGAAATCCGTCTCTACGCCAATATCAACCGCGCCACGCGCGGCGACCGTTCCCCCGAGGCCTTCGCCCGCAATGCCACCGCCGCGGTAAGCGATGGTTTTGACGCGATAAAGCTCGCGCCCTTCGACGGTCTTGCCCGCGGCATCGACAAAGCCGAAGACGCGGCCGATGGCATCGCATGCATGCAAGCCGTGCGTCAGGCAATCGGCCCTAATGTAGACCTACTTATCGACTGCCACTCGCACTTCACGGCCAAAGGCGCACTTGCAGTCGCCAAAGCGCTTGCCGATCTCGATCTATTCTGGTTTGAAGAGCCGGTCCCCGATGAGGATATCGCCGGCTATCTCGAGGTCAAGGCCAAGAGCGGCTTGCCCATCGCCGGCGGCGAGAGCCGTAGGCACCGGCGGGGTTTCTGGCAGGCCTGCAACGACAACATTCTCGATATCGCCATGCCCGACGTCACCATCGTCGGCGGCATCTGCGAGCTAAAAAAAGTCGCTGCGATGGCTGAGGCCCGCGGCATTCGCACCGCACCACACGGCCCTTTCGGCCCAGTCACTACCGCCAGTAGCATACACGCAATGGCCGCCCACCCCGCCTTTGCGATTCTCGAATACGCCTGGGGCGAAGTGCCATGGCGCCCAACGCTCACCCTACCAAACGAGAAAATCAGCAATGGCCGTATCACCCTACCACAAACCCCTGGTCTCGGCATCGAACTCGATGAAAAAATTGTCGCCGCTCATCGGATCGCGATAACCTAAATGCCTAGGATAGAAAAAATCGTCCCTCCAACCCCGATCCGTTTTATCTTCTTTGCAGATCTACACCTGTCGGACCGTCTCGACACGGCCGCACACTGTGCGCTGGAGTGGGCGGTAGAGACCATCAACCGAGAGCAGCCCGACTTTCTCGCGGTGGCCGGTGACGCTACCACTTTTGGTACCCAGGCAAGCACGGCGCATTTGCTTACCGCACTCGACCGCGTAGAGGTACCCGTTTATTTCACCCCCGGCAATGCCGAACTGAGAGATCGAGCAGGGCTGACTCTGTATGGCGACCGCCTAACATCGGCCAACCGTCATTTGCGACAGGGCGATTTATCCGTCCTATTCCCCGATACGTCCACCGGTACATTGCCCGCAACCGAACGCGAATGGTTGCAAAACACCTGCCTTGCCGACAGCGCTAAACGCCATATCCTCATCACCCATTTTCCACTCGACGCCTTACAAAACGAAAACGCCGAATGGCTGGCACAATGGCTGACGGCCTGGCGCGTCGAACTCGTAGTCGCCGGCCACCGCCATATCCACCGTCGCCGGGCATTGGCAGAAACAGTGGAACTGGTATGCCGTGGTATGGACCCCGACAAGGCCATCGGCGATATGCCCGGTCTCAGCTTGATCGAAAGCACACAGCCCAACGAATGGTGCGAACGCTTCCTGCCTTGGTCGCCGGCGATAGACTTAGTACCGACCGATCTGCCAAAGGACATCCACCCGGTCGGCTGGTCCATACACGGCGACCCGATAGACGCCACCCGCGAGACCCGCGAATTCGGCCTTTCCTGTCTTGAAATACGCCCTAAGAAAATGGATTTTTCACGCCCTGCACTGCACGAAGAATTGGCGCAATTGCGCGATATGGGCCCGCTATACCTTTCCTATCACCTGCCCAATCTCGCTTGGGACGAGACAGCGGATGGCTTTACCGGCGAAGAAGACGTAGTAGAGGGGTTAGAATTGGCGCTTGCAGTAGGAGCCGCTAGCCTTACCATGCACATGCCGCGCGCCAGGGCGGAACTCATGGAGAAGGAGGAAGAACCAACGGAACTCTATTCGACTTTTCAGGACCTCTACGCCCAACTCTTCGGAGACGCGGTCCGCTCCGGCGTGCGGCTATCCATCGAAAACATCCACAACCCCGCCTCTACCCCCATCGACTCCCCCGCACTCGAATTCGCCACCCGCATCGACGAGTATTTGCGTTGGATCGACGCGGTGCAATCGGCGATAGCCGACGCGCCGGCAAACACCATCGGCGCACACTTCGACATCGGCCACGCCCGCAACAATGGCGGCGATTTGGACAATATGCAACCGCTCGGTGATTGGTACGCCCGCGTCGGTAACCGTATTACCGGCTACCACATCCACCAAGTGAATCAAAATCCGCAGACCGGCAAGCTAGCCAACCATCTCACTATCGAAAACATCTTCGGCCCACGCATGTCCTACGCCGGCTTCCTATGGGCCTGGTCCAAACGCCAGATCAACCGGGCACCGCTCTTCGTCGAGGTCCGCCAGGCGGCGGGGCGGCGCGAGACCGCAGCGCGCCTCAAAAACCTCTTTGACAACGCCGACCGCATCCGCCAAGCCGCCGACCTACCCGACAGAGAGACTCCGTAAACTCGCTTTAGTAAAGCCCCCACGTATATCAAATGCCGGTCGCCCCAGCGATCCGCCACACGCCCCGTTCGTCAACCGCCGTCCCATCACAGGCTTCATAGAACAATCGATAACCCGGTACTCCCTCGCCCGGCACTTCCACCACACACATCTCCGAGCACTTCGCCCCATCCCAACGGCCACCCGGAGCGATAACCGGCTTTGCTTCTTTTTGCCAATTTAAACCATCTTCGGACACTGCCCCCAATACATACGCTCGATTAGCTGTACTATAACCGGCGTAATACATGCGATAGCCGCCGCCGGCGAGAGGCAACACCTCTGGGGCAAAAACCGTCAGTGCCTCATAGGGCGACTCCTGCGCGATGCGCAAACCCGGTTCCAATGCAAAAGTGAACCCGCCATCTTCAGACAACGCGCTGACGATCCCCCTACCGCGATCGCCGCAATACAATCGACAACGCCCATCGGCGAGAAAAATAAGCCGCGGAGAATTGTAACTGCCATCCCCACCCATTCGCACCCCCGGCTCCATCGTCCACCTCAGCCCATCTTCAGACAGTGCACTGCGCAAGCTGCTCGCCTCCGCCTGTGGCCCCGGACAGCATTCGTAGTACATCCGCCAACGACCGCTACCATCGCTAAACGGCACGACCTCCGGCGAGACTACGCGGAAGTTTCCCGCACCGCCCTGTGCCGCTGACAGCCGCACACCTTGCTCCAGAGTCCACACCAGCGCATCCGGCGAAACAGCGCTCAAGATGCGCGTGGTCGAATTGTCATAGTCGTTGGATCCGGCAGAAAAACCCTCTCGCGGCAGGATCTGGGTGTAGTACATGCGATACGTACCATCAGCCAACGCAACAACATTCGGCGTGACCACACCATAGATGCCCGTGCGCGTATCTTCTACCGGCCATCGCGCCTCCGGCAAGGGATCGACGATCCCATCCGACGGTACGTCGATCGCCACCGCAGTATCCTTGCTCCAAATCGTACCCGGGTCCCGCGTAACCCCGTGCGGTATTGCGCCTGCCATTCCCGACCTCCTGCTGCTATTTTCCGATACTGAAAACTTCGTTTGTAGCGTGAATCCGCGCCGCGCGGCTATAGTGATAAACTTGTACCCCTTCGGCGACCACCGTCGGCAACCGCACCACCACTTCGGCCCAATCCTCCTGGTTAAACGCGATATAAGCCAGTTCCATACCGCCGATCAAATCCCCCGGCTCCCGAGTGAGATCCGGCAATAGAATCGGCCCCGTATCGGGCTGAAAAACCCAATCGCGCTCGTTAGCATTGACCGTCTTGATCGGATATTCGATCGCCACTCGGTAGCGATCGTCCTGATAGGCCGTACGGGCGACGAGGATCTCGTTGACCAACACGGCCTCGACCCGGTCTTTGGCATTTTCCAGCAGGCGCCCCTCTTTGTAATGCACATCAAAACGCGCACTGGAAAAGGCTTCGGCAAGGGCCACCTCCTGCCTTTCAGACTGATAGCCGAGCGATGCCGGCTCTAAAGGCAACTCGATGCCTGCACGGTGGTAGGTTTTAATAGCGAGAAAACGCTGCCCCGACATAATCGGCACAAAATTAGCATTGGGCTCCATCCAGATATCCCGATCCACCCCCACCCGCTCGGTCTTGCAGCTGGCCCCGAGGGCGAAAAAATGTACCTCGCCGCCCACCTTATCCTCAATGCGGCACAAACAGTCGAGCAGCACCCGGGCGTTGTTGAGCGTAAAGGGGGCTTTATTGGTCTGGGTAAGCGGCGGTTTTTCTAAAGTGTCGGTCCGCCACCACAAAAAAGAACGGGAAAAGTCGATCGTCTTGCTCATCTGATCCTCTAAAATCGTCTATGGTTTATTCTTCTCTTTAGTCACCGGTC
>Ga0315339_1002177_pt1 | contig 15305 bp, 22 predicted proteins | sample ASW17metaG_FD_204514 | JGI IMG/M metagenome (GOLD analysis project Ga0315339, IMG submission 204514) | Ammonia-oxidizing marine archaeal communities from Pacific Ocean, United States - ASW #17 | ecosystem: Environmental > Aquatic > Marine > Oceanic | place: USA: California | collected 2016-12-05
ATGGCTCTGTCGGGACGCAGGCCGAAACAATTGCCGCACAGAAGATAGGGAGGTACAGGCGCATTTTCGGGGTCGTCCTCAGCTCTTGATCAAAGTGTTTTAACCGGGATGGCAGAACGACATTACTTTGGCAATAATTCGGTGGGTGAGGATGCCAATCAGCCAAGAAACGTTGCCGAATATGTGTGCGAAAAGAAGCGATTGCGAGCTTGTTCGGCGTTGACGTGAAGGCCGTGAAAACAACGTTCCCCATAGGTAATACAGCCGTCGACTGGCTAAGGCCGCTGACGTGATGTGAAACTCTGGCAAAGCCTTGCCGGAACAGGCGGGGCTTTGTGTGTTTTCAATGGTCATTCCATTAGAAAGAAACGGCGGCGCCGCCTGGCACCCGTTTATCCTATCGCCTGGGACTTATGCACCGAGTGAGGCCCTTGACGAAACTGCCGGTCGGGAAGGCGCATGGCCTTCGGACGGAAGGGTTAGTGTTTCTTGTTCGAACGACGGGCAAGATGTCGAAATTAGGTTGAGGTTCAGTGAACAGGGCGTGCGGTGGGAGTGCCCTATGCTGGCTGGAAGTTAATCTATCCTACTCCAACATAAAATACTTCTTGTGCCTGCATCGTGTACATTCCTCCCAAATATCTCGATCAGGCAGCCTGTTCTTGTAGAATTTTGTCAGTTTGAGCATCTTGCCTCCACACTTGGGGCATGCATTGTCGTCTAAGTCCTTTGGCCCGTCTTCGCTTTCATTGTTGTCATCAACTTTGGGAAGCTTTCGGAGCAGCTTTCTGTAAGGTGAAGTAAGATGAGCTAAGCCCATAATGGTGAACCACGCAGTCAATGCAGAGGGTATACCTGCAAGCCAGGCAAGGAGTCTGGCGGTACGGATCGGGCCGTCATCCACGCCTCCATGATGCGAGCATGCACCTTGAATGCCAATCGATGAAGAACGCCAACCATCAATACACCTGAGTGGTCCGGATTGTTGCAAGCTATGCTCATAGACCGAAGCGTAGACATAGATAAGAACCGCCAACGCTACGAGCCCACCACCCCACGCCCAACGCGTTTCGCGTGACCCCTCGCGCCTTTTCAAACTTGCAGTGTCGTAACTGGCAGACTCATCCATACACCAACTTTAACAAGGCAAGGTGGAGCTTCCTATCTCAAATCCACCGATTTCATACGCTAGCATTCTCGTACAGAGGACTCTGTCGTGTAGCCCGACGCAGGCCAGCGCAGGCCCTTGGGTTGGCGTTCGGACCTAGTATTGACGCGCTTTATCTCTCAATGCACTTCCTAGGCGTCGTCATCGTTCAGCCTCACCGAATCGCCGACCCGTCACGCCGAAAGCGTGCCGACAATAGGTGGCGCACCTCTGGTGCGACGGACGGGCCTGCGATGCCTCTCGTGAATTGCAAAGCAATTCACTGCCGGTAGGTGATTGCACGCAATCACCGTAAGGCGGGCGAACACGTTCGCTGTTAACCGGCCTTTGGGGGGATCCGAAAGGTTCGGATTTCGCCAAGAAAACAAGACTAAACGCTTGACCCCACCCGTCACCTTTCCTACTACACCCCATCGGCAAAGCCCCGGATTCGTCCGGGGCTTCGTTGTTGTTCGTTAGAACACCTAAAACAGGGACCTTCGGGGCCCTTCAACATCCGGGCCTGCCGCCAACTGGCGAAGGGTCCGAAAAGCAAACGGAAGACAGAAAGCATGGCACTCAAGTCGTATAAACCGACGACGCCAGGCCAGCGTGGGCTGGTTCTGATCGACCGTTCGGAGCTTTGGAAAGGCCGCCCGGTCAAGGCCCTTACGCAGGGTTTGACCAAGAATGGCGGACGGAACAACACCGGACGGATCACGATGCGCCGCATTGGCGGGGGCGCAAAGCGTCTTTATCGTATCGTGGATTTCAAGCGTCGCAAATTCGATGTTGCGGGCACGGTTGAGCGGATCGAATATGACCCGAACCGGACCGCCTTTATCGCCCTGGTCAAATACACCGACGGCGAGCAGGCCTATATCCTGGCCCCTCAGCGTCTGGCGATTGGCGATCAGGTGATTGCCGCCACCAAGGCCGACATCAAGCCGGGCAACGCAATGCCATTCTCGGGCATGCCAATCGGTACGATCGTTCACAACGTGGAACTGAAGCCCGGCAAGGGGGGGCAGATTGCCCGCGCTGCTGGCACCTACGCCCAGTTTGTGGGTCGTGACGGTGGTTATGCTCAGATCCGCCTGTCTTCGGGCGAACTGCGTCTGGTACGTCAGGAATGCATGGCCACCGTTGGTGCCGTGTCCAACCCTGACAACAGCAACCAGAACTTCGGTAAGGCCGGTCGCAACCGTCACAAGGGCATCCGCCCCTCTGTGCGTGGTGTTGTGATGAACCCGGTTGATCACCCCCACGGTGGTGGTGAAGGCCGGACCTCGGGTGGTCGTCATCCGGTGACCCCATGGGGCAAGCCGACCAAGGGTGCGCGCACTCGCAACAAGAACAAAGCGTCCAGCAAGCTGATCATTCGCTCGCGTCACGCCAAGAAGAAGGGCCGCTGATATGAGCCGCTCCGTCTGGAAGGGCCCCTTTGTCGACAGCTATGTCCTCAAAAAGGCCGAGAAATCCAAGGAATCCGGTCGCAACGAGGTCATCAAGATCTGGTCGCGTCGCTCTACCATCCTGCCGCAGTTCGTTGGTCTGACATTCGGTGTCTACAACGGACGCAAGCATATTCCGGTGAACGTGTCCGAGGACATGATCGGCCAGAAGTTCGGCGAATACAGCCCGACCCGTACCTATTACGGTCACGCGGCTGATAAAAAAGCGAAGAGGAAGTAAGTCATGGGCAAGGATAAGAATCCCCGCCGCGTGGCGGACAATGAGGCGATGGCAAAGGCAAAGATGCTGCGCACGTCTCCTCAGAAACTGAACCTGGTCGCTCAGCTGATCCGTGGCAAGAAGGTCGATAAGGCCCTTACTGACCTGACCTTCAGCAAAAAGCGTATCGCAGCAGACGTGAAGAAATGTCTTCAGTCCGCCATCGCGAACGCCGAAAACAACCACAACCTTGATGTGGATGAGCTGGTCGTGGCCGAGGCCTATGTTGGCAAGAACCTGACCATGAAGCGCGGTCGTCCACGGGCGCGTGGCCGGTTCGGCAAGATCATGAAGCCTTTTGCCGAGATCACCATTCTGGTCCGTCAGGTCGAAGAAGTCGCCGGGGAGCAAGCCTAATGGGTAACAAAACCAATCCGATCGGCATGCGTCTGCAGATCAACCGTACATGGGACAGCCGCTGGTATGCAGATACCAAAGACTACGGCAACCTGTTGATGGAAGACCTGAAGATCCGTGATTTCATTCACACCGACTGCAAGCAGGCTGGCATCAGCCGCGTGATCATCGAGCGTCCGCACAAAAAGTGCCGCGTCACGGTTCACACGGCGCGTCCGGGTGTCATCATCGGCAAAAAAGGCGCCGATATCGAGACCTTGCGCAAAAAGCTGGCCGCAATGACCGACAGCGAAGTTCACCTGAACATCGTCGAAGTCCGCAAGCCAGAGCTTGACGCAACCCTGGTTGCCGAAAGCATTGCTCAGCAGCTGGAGCGTCGTGTTTCCTTCCGTCGTGCGATGAAGCGCGCGGTTCAGAACTCGATGCGTATGGGTGCCCTTGGTATCCGGGTTAACGTCGCGGGCCGCCTTGGCGGTGCCGAGATTGCCCGTACCGAATGGTATCGCGAAGGCCGGGTGCCGCTGCATACGCTGCGCGCCGACATCGATTATGCCAACATCCGGGCGACCACTGCCTATGGCATCATCGGTATCAAGGTCTGGATCTTCAAAGGTGAGATCATGGAACATGATCCCTCTGCCCGTGACCGTAAGCAGCAAGAGCTGCAAGACGGTCCGGCACCTCGCGGTGCTGGTGGCGGACGCCGGAACTAGGAGCAGAATAGATGCTACAGCCAAAGCGCACAAAATTTCGCAAGCTCCACAAAGGCCGGATCAAGGGCGACGCCAAAGGCGGCTCTACCCTGAACTTCGGGTCTTATGGGCTTAAATCCATCGAGCCAGAGCGTGTAACAGCACGCCAGATCGAGGCCGCTCGCCGGGCCATGACGCGCCATATGAAGCGTCAGGGCCGTGTCTGGATCCGTATTTTCCCAGACACTCCGGTCACCTCGAAGCCCGTCGAAGTACGGATGGGTAAAGGTAAAGGTTCCGTCGACTTCTGGGCCTGCAAGGTCAAGCCTGGTCGCGTAATGTTCGAGATCGACGGTGTTTCTGACGACGTTGCGCGCGAGGCCCTGCGCCTGGCCGCGATGAAGCTGCCGGTTAAGACTCGGATAGTCGTTCGGGAAGATTGGTAAACGTTCAACGCACAAGCGTTGAACGGGTGCGCGGCAGTCGTTTCCCGTGAGAAACGACGAGAGCGACACTCGGTGAAAATTCAAAGCCCCCGCCCAGCACAGGCGGGGGCTTTTCTTTTGCCCAGTGTGTAAGCCCAGTGCATAAACCCGGTGCGCTAGATCCTCACCGGGTGCGGCCCGCAAATTCTCTGCAAGAATTGGCTACACCGCACTGTCGTCATAGCCCGAAAGGGGCTATGACGCGGCATGACCCAAATCTCATCGCTGTTCGTCACCCGCCTGTACCACGCCACGCTGTCAGAGCATGGCAAACCCATCGACCCCGCAGAGCTGGAGGATTCATGCCTTGGCATTGCTGAGGATGATGAGGCCGGGCAGGATTGGTGCGTAGCGAATGGCTATGCCGGATACACCAGCTATGCCTCGCTGGATGATCTGCCCTGGCGGTTTCCGATCTTCAAAGACCTGAAAAAGGTGCTGGATAAACACGTCAAAGCCTTTGCCAAAGATCTGGAATTTGACCTTGCCGGCAAAAAGCTGAAACTCGACAGCCTTTGGATAAATATCCTGCCGCAGGGCGGTATCCATACCAGCCACATCCACCCGCATTCGGTGATTTCCGGCACCACCTATGTGGCGATGCCCGACGGGGCCAGCGCCATCAAATACGAAGATCCACGGTCGGCAATGATGATGGCCGCCCCGACGCGCCAGAAAGACGCGCGCGAAGAGATGCGCGGTTTCATCTATGTCGCGCCAGAGGTCGGCGATGTGTTGTTATGGGAAAGCTGGCTGCGTCACGAGGTGCCGATGAACATGGCCGACGACGACCGCATCAGCGTCAGCTTTAACTATAGCTGGGCGTAACCCGACGGCTAAGCCACCGCCAAGGCATCACCGTAGAAAATGTTGATATCGTCCATGGTCAGCCCGATCGCGTGGATCAATATCTTTAGTCCGTGATCGGGCGTGCCGTCATGCTGCATCAGCACCGTCAGAGTTGTCGTTCCAGCGGCGGTATCTTCTTCTAGCGAAAACTCATGTGGCACGGCATTGGGGTCGGCCGGGTCAAGAAGCTCTACGGTGATGACATCTGTGCCGAGTTCAAAGTCGGTTATCTCTGCCAGTTCGTCATATATAACTATAACCTGCGCCGTGGAGGAACTGGAGAAAGGGTTATCATATGTGTCCGACATCCTGATCACAAAACTATCAGCACCCTCGCCCCCTGTGAGGCTGGGGTAACTGCCCTGAACGAAGTCCCTAGTGTAGGTATGCACAAGCGTGTCGTCCCCATCGCCCCCATCTGAAAGCGCGACGTAGCCAGCGTCGCCGTCTGCGTAACCGTCCGAAAACAGCAGATCATCGCCTTCGCCGCCCAATAACGAATAGTTGCGCCCGTCGCGTCCATCTATGATGTCGTCGCCTGCGCCGCCGTCAATCGTCGACATATCGCTTGGGCCGCCTGCAATCGAGATTTCGTCGTTTCCGGCATCGCCAAAGACAGAGGCACCGAGAACATCGCCCTGGATCGTGTCGTTGCCGTCCCCGCCCGAAATTGTAGAGCCCTGTGCATCCGTTACGTCTAGCAAGTTGTTACCGGCATCACCGGTGATCATCGAGTTGTAGGGTGAAGTTAGGGAAATCTCGTCATCACCGCCGCCGCCGGAAATGGTGGAGTTGTGAAAATAGAATTCAGGCCCGAAGTATGGGCTAGTGCCCAGAGGACTAAGATCAAGCGTATCATCGCCGTCTCCCGCCTGAATGGCCGTATCGTCAATGGCTCCGGTCGTACCTTGGGCAACCTGGAACACATCATCGCCCGCAGTCCCGGTTGTGGTTCCTCCGATGACAGGAACGATAGGTTCTATCAACGTGATCGTCGATGTATCGTCACCGACAAAGTTGATATCATCCCATGTCAGCCCGGTTGCCCCGATGGTAATCACCACTTCCTGATCGGGTAGGGCGTCACTTCTAGCCTCAACCAGAATTACCAGGGTTGTGGCTTCGCCTGTGGCATTCTCGCTAAGCGACGCACTGGTCACGTCAAAGGAACTGGATAGTTCAGACAGGTCGATCGTGATGACGTCGGTGCCTTGTTCATAGTCGGATATCGACACGCCCTCGGTATAAACAACCTCTGGATCCGTGGGGGTATCAAAAAAACTGCCACCACCTGACACCAGCCGAACCTCAAAGCTGTCGGCCCCATCGCCGCCGATTAAAATGGCGGGGCTTGTGTCATCCGGGCCAAGGAAATTCGGGGGAAACATCGGTATCTCGTGCACAAGCGTATCGTCACCGTCGCCGCCATTCGACACAAGGGCGTAGCCCGTACCGTCATAGACATAACCATCTGAAATGATCAGATCGTCGCCTTCATCGCCCCGAAACCTAGCGTTGTCCGAGCCGCGCCCGTCGATTGTGTCATTGCCCAACCCGCCGTTAACAATAGTCGCGTCGCTAGCGCCGCCAACAGCAGTGATGTGATCATCGCCCGCATCGCCGGATACGTCACCGCCCCAAAACCACCCTTCGATGGTGTCATCGCCATTTCCTCCAGATATTGTGACGTCTTGCCCTGCGGCCCGTATGGCGTCGTCGCCGTCTTCGCCGTAGATTCCACTATCCGCGAGAGGGACGCTTTCTGACCCCGTATCCAGATAGACCAAATCATCCCCGCCGCCGCCCCGGATCGTTGTCTCTAGGAAGCCTTCGGCATCCGGTGGCAGTGTGAACAAATCTGCGCCATCGGTGCCGGTAACCTCTTCGCCATCGGCGAGCAGAAAGGCCGTTAGATCCGAGGTGATTGGCGGCTCGGGCTCTTCGGGTGTGTCATCTGGGGGTGTGTCGTCGGAATTGTCGCTACCAAGTCCGCCAAATGCAAAGCTTAGACCAAGCATGCCGAATAATAGTAGGAATCCCATAATTATGTTCCAGCCAGATATGGTTAATATAATTTCACTTTAAATCAATATTTTTTTTGTGAAGGGGTGCCTTGTTCTTGCGCACAGGGGTGAAACAATGGACCTTCAAGGCTGCTATCGGTTCGAGATTGTTGGGTAAAACGCGCTGGGGCCTCGATATTCCAGGCTCCTATGGGGTCACTTTGCAGAACTCGCCGATCCGCAACAGACCAGCCCCGAATAGCGCATCCGCGCCGGGATCGCCCAGATCGTCGGCTGTGCCGCGCAGAGCTTCGGCGATTTGGGCGGTTGTCAGTTCGGGTTGCGCCTGGCGCAGCATTGCGGCGGCGGCGGTCACGAAGGGGGCGGCAAAGGACGTGCCAGTGCGCCATTTCGCGCCCTTCAACGACGCGGCTGTCCAGACTTCTACCCCCGGCGCGGCGACATCGACATGCGCGCCGCGCACGGCTTCAGCGTATAGGCCAAGCCGCCGGTCGACGGCCGTTACGGCCAGCACGGTGTCATAGCCGGCCGGAAACTGTGGATCAGCCGTTGGGCCTGCGTTGCCGACGGCGGCGACGATGACCACGTCCAATTCGCCGGTCAGCTTGTCGACAAGCCGCTTCAACACGCGGTTGTCGGCCCCCGCAAGGCTAAGGTTGATGACGCGCACGCCGCCTTGCGCCAGCATTTCCAGCCCCTGCGCCAGGCCATAGACATCGGCGCGCTCATCATTGCCGGCGCGAAAGAACGCATCGACAGCGACCAATTTGGCACCGGGCACCAGTCCGGGCGACCGAGAGGCCGGATTGCCCACCAACAGCGCGGCCACGGCGGTGCCATGCACGGCGCGCGACGGGCGGAGTTTTTCGCTGGTCAGCCGATGCAGTTCCAGTCCGACATCGGCGAAGGTTTCATGTTTCAGATTGATCGCGGAGTCTATCATGCCGACGGTCACGCCTTGGCCGCAGACCGCGCCCTGTTCGGGGCTGACCGTCCAGCCAACCATCACCCGCGCGGCGCATTCGACGCCTTGGCATAAAGTGGTCGGTCCTTCGCCCGCGCGATAAAAATGGTTGAAATCGGCATTGCCGCCCGACGGCAGCCCACGCACGATCTCCAAAGCGTCGGCGTCGCTAACATTGCGCGGCACCCGCAGGCGGCGCGAGGTCAGGCCAAGGATTTCCAGCACTGTCTCGTCAATCAGCGTGAAGCCTTGCGTCAGCAGCAGGGCCAGGTCTTCGGCGGACAGATCCAGCGTCACGATTTCCAGCGGCGCGCGATCCGGCAGCGCGACGGCGCGCACCGGGGTACGGGGGCGCACGCGGGTTCTTGGCGGGGCAGGGGGGCGAACGACGACCGGGGCTGTCGGAATGACCTCTATCACGGTCACGCCCGTATTGCGCGGTGTCGATGTGCGTGGCCTGCCGGGTTGATTGCCGGAATCCTGGCCCCGATCATTGTTGCCGCCAACGCTTCCGCGGGTAGTGCCGGTTGATCCGTTGCCGCCTGTATGCGCTGCCGCAAACGCTGCGCCGGGCAAGGAATTCGACGGCTCAACAAGTGAACTGATTGGTGCCACTGTCAGGATCGCCGCGAAAATAAGGCCTTGGAATATGCGCGCCATGCCCAAATCCTTTGTTACTGAATACCTGGGCAGCATAGGGTATATTCGGCCCGGAAACCATGGGCCAGCCGATCCCCCTCACGATATCCTGATGTGGGACGGCAAGAAATTGACGGGTTTCGCGATGAAAGGCTTGCGATATGGGGTAATCCCCGCTATTGGCCAGCCTTCACCATCCACTCCATTGGAATCAGGGTGACCAAACGTATCGAAAAGTGATGCGCGTTGGGCCTTCCAGTGATGTTGCAAAGGAAGAAAGCGCATGAGCGCCCAGGAACTACGTGACAAGACGCCGGATCAGCTGCGTGATCAGCTGGCAGAGCTTAAGAAAGAATCGTTCAATCTGCGGTTCCAGCAAGCCAGCGGCGCAATCGAAAACACTGCACGCATGCGGGTCGTGCGCCGCGAAAGCGCGCGTGTATTGACTATTTTGAACCAAAAAGCGGCATCCGCCGCTGCGGAGGCCTAGTTATATGCCCAAACGAATCCTTTCAGGCACCGTAACTGGCGACCAGAACGAACAGACGATCACCGTACAGGTCGTGCGCCGCTACAAGCACGCGCTGCTGCACAAGACGGTGAAGAAGTCCAAGAAATACCGCGCCCACGATGCGGACAACAAATTCAAGATTGGCGATCAGGTCCGTATCCAGGAATGCGCGCCCATCTCGAAGACGAAACGCTGGGAAGTCATCGCCGAGTAGGCGCTGACTTTTTCAGTTTGATCGAAACCATGGGGAACCGGCAAACAGTGCCCCCCAAAGGTCAGGAGAAACCACATGATCCAGATGCAGACCAATCTGGATGTTGCTGACAACAGCGGCGCTCGCCGTGTTCAGTGCATCAAGGTTCTGGGTGGTTCCAAGCGTAAATACGCATCCGTTGGCGACATCATTGTCGTCTCGGTAAAGGAAGCCATCCCGCGCGGTCGCGTTAAAAAGGGCGACGTCCGTAAGGCCGTTGTCGTTCGCACCGCTAAAGAAGTCCGTCGTGATGATGGCACCGCGATCCGTTTCGATCGCAACGCCGCCGTGATCCTTAACAACAACAATGAGCCTCTTGGTACACGTATCTTTGGCCCAGTTGTTCGCGAGCTGCGCGGCAAAAACTTCATGAAGATCATCTCGCTTGCTCCGGAGGTGCTCTGATGGCTGCGAAACTGAAAAAAGGCGACAAGGTCGTCGTTTTGACCGGTAAGGACAAAGGCAAGCAGGGCGAGATTTCGTCCGTTAGCCCCAAGACCGGCAAAGCCGTGGTTGAAGGGATCAACATCTCGATCCGCGCCACCAAGCAAACCCAGACCAGCCAGGGCGGCCGCCAGCCAAAGGCGATGCCGATCAACCTGAGCAACCTTGCGCTGCTGGATGCCAACGGCAAAGCCACGCGCGTCGGGTTCAAAGTGGACGGCGACAAGAAAGTTCGCTTTGCCAAAACCACGGGGGACGTGATCGATGCTTGATACCGCAAACTATACCCCGCGTCTGAAGGCACAGTATGTCGACAGCATTCGTGCCGCGATGAAGGAAGAATTCTCGTACAAGAACGAGATGCAGATCCCCAAGCTGGACAAAATTGTTCTGAACATCGGTTGTGGTGCAGAAGCTGTTCGTGACAGCAAGAAAGCCAAATCCGCCCAGGCAGACCTGACGCTGATCGCCGGCCAGAAGGCCATGGTCAACATCGCCAAGAATTCCATCGCATCGTTCCGCGTTCGCGAAGGCATGGCACTGGGCACCAAGGTGACCCTGCGTGGCGACCGGATGTATGAATTCCTTGATCGTCTGATCACCGTAGCGATGCCCCGTATCCGTGACTTTCGCGGCGTAAACGGCAAATCGTTTGACGGTCGTGGCAACTATGCCATGGGCATCAAAGAGCACATCGTCTTCCCAGAAATCGACTATGATAAGGTCGACGAAGTCTGGGGCATGGACGTCATTATCTGCACCACCGCGAACACCGACGCGGAAGCAAAGGCGCTGTTGAAGCAATTCAACATGCCCTTCAACAGCTGATCGCGGGGGAGAATACGTTATGGCTAAGAAAGCAATGATCGAACGCGAAACCAAGCGCCAAAAGCTGGTGGCAAAATATGCCGCCAAGCGTGCCGCGCTTAAGGAAATCGTGAGCGACGAAAGCAAACCAATGGAAGAGCGTTTCCGCGCTTCGCTGAAGCTGGCAAAACTGCCACGCAACAGCTCTGCCACACGTTTGCACAACCGTTGCCAGCTCACCGGGCGTCCACACGCCTATTACCGTAAACTTAAAGTTTCGCGGATTGCGCTGCGGGAACTTGGCTCGTTGGGCCAGATCCCCGGTCTCGTGAAATCGAGCTGGTAAGGAGGAACACTTATGAACGATCCTCTCGGAGATATGCTCACCCGGATTCGCAACGCCCAGATGCGTGGTAAATCCGTTGTAGAGACCCCTGCGTCCAAGCTGCGTGCTTGGGTGCTGGATGTGCTGGCCGACGAAGGCTATATTCGCGGCTACGAAGCAGCGACCGGTAAAGACGGCCACCCGGCCATCTTGATCGCCCTCAAATACTACGAAGGCACCCCGGTCATTCGCGAAGTAAAGCGCGTCAGCAAACCAGGTCGCCGCGTCTATATGGGCGTCAATGACATTCCTTCGGTCCGTCAGGGCCTGGGTGTTTCCATCGTGTCCACGTCCAAAGGCGTGATGACGGATGCAGCCGCACGTTCCGCCAATGTTGGTGGCGAAGTGCTCTGCACCGTATTCTAAGGAGGGACCGATGTCACGAATTGGTAAAAAACCGGTTGATCTGCCGTCGGGTGTTTCCGCATCCGTGTCGGGCCAGACCATCGAAGTGAAAGGCCCCAAAGGGACCCTTAGCTTTACCGCCACCGACGATGTCACGATCACCGTCGAAGACAACTCTGTCAGCGTCACTCCGCGTGGTAAGTCCAAGCGGGCGCGCCAGCAGTGGGGCATGTCGCGGACCTTGGTCGCGAATGCGGTCAATGGCGTTGCAAACGGTGCCAAGAAAGAACTGGAAATCAACGGCGTTGGTTACCGGGCTCAGATGCAGGGCAATGTCCTGAAGCTGGCGCTTGGCCTGTCCCACGACGTGAATTTCGAGGTGCCAGAGGGTGTCACGGTTACCTGCCCAAAGCAGACCGAGATCATTGTCGAAGGCATTGATAGTCAGCTTGTAGGTCAGGTCGCAGCGAACATTCGCGCCTGGCGCAAGCCCGAGCCGTACAAAGGCAAGGGCATCAAGTACAAAGGTGAATATATCTTCCGTAAGGAAGGTAAGAAGAAGTAAGGACTGCACAGATGGCAAACAGCAAAAGAACCCTGTTTCTGAAGCGCCGCATGCGCGTCCGGAACAAACTGCGGAAAATGAACGCCGGGCGCGCGCGCCTGTCGGTTCATCGCAGCAACAAGAACATCAGCGTCCAGCTGATCGACGATGTGAACGGCGTCACCATCGCCTCTGCGTCGTCGCTCGAAAAAGATCTGGGCGTTGTCGGCAAGAACAATGTGGATGCGGCGACCAAAATCGGTGCAACCATTGCAGAGCGGGCCAAAAAGGCCGGGGTCGAGACCTGTTACTTCGATCGTGGTGGCTTTCTGTTTCACGGAAAGGTCAAGGCTTTGGCCGAAGCTGCCCGTGAAGGTGGTCTGAAGTTCTAAGCCACGGTGCGCATGAATGCGCACCCTACGAAAACCTGTGGGGGGCCGGTTGGCCCCTCCGATGATCCGGGGGCATCTGCCCACCAGGATTGGATAAACCCGCCGGTCAACGGCGGCCTATTTAGGAGCCTTCAATGGCAAGAGATGACAACCGTGGGGGCGGCCGCCGCAATCAGCGCGACGAGACCCCAGAATTCGCAGATCGCCTGGTTGCGATCAACCGCGTCAGCAAAACCGTCAAGGGTGGTAAGCGTTTCGGCTTTGCTGCGCTCGTCGTTGTTGGCGACCAGAAAGGCCGCGTCGGCTTTGGCAAAGGTAAGGCGAAAGAGGTCCCAGAGGCCATTCGCAAAGCCACAGAGCAAGCCAAGCGTCAGATGATCCGCGTGCCGCTGCGCGAAGGCCGCACGCTGCACCATGACGTCTACGGTCGTCACGGCGCTGGCAAGGTGACGATGCGCACAGCCCCAGAGGGTACCGGCATCATCGCCGGTGGTCCAATGCGCGCCATCTTCGAGATGCTGGGCATCAAGGACGTTGTTGCCAAATCGCTGGGGTCGCAAAACCCTTACAACATGATCCGCGCGACCATTGATGGTCTGAAAGCCGAATCCAGCCCCCGTATGGTCGCACAGCGTCGCGGCAAAAAGGTTGCTGACATTCTGCCCAAGCGCGAAGAAGCACCGGCACCTGCTGCTGAACCCGCGACTGAGGAGGCCTAAACCATGGCAAAAACCATCGTCGTAAAACAGATTGGCTCGCCAATCCGTCGCCCCGCCAAACAGCGCCAGACGCTGATCGGCCTGGGCCTGAACAAAATGCACAAGACACGCGAGCTGGAAGACACACCTTCCGTCCGCGGCATGGTCAACAAGATCTCACACATGGTCGAGATCATTGAGGAAAAGGGCTAACCGCCCCGTTTTCTTCCGCGCGCCCCTGTCATCCCCGCGAAAGCGGGGACCTCAATCGGCAATGCGCGTCTTCAACGAACAGGTCCCCGCTTTCGCGGGGACGACAAACGCCTCGGTGAAAGCCGGGGCGTTTGTCTATTTACTCGAGGCAGGCAGATTGTAACTATCATATCATGAGTTTTGGGCACCATTCCGATTTCGACAAATTCTCGCGATCCATTCGGCGAAAAAGTCGCTTTGGATTGGAGGGTGACTCTGCCAAATTTGTAGATGAGTTTAAAAATCAGCTTCCTCGACGTTCTAGGCCCTTAGAGTCAGGTAGCGTTCTCTACCGTGCCGTTTGCGACTACCACTACGATGAGGACGCAGGGAGAGGGCAGGTGGACATCACTGGGGCACCCGTGGACCGGATGTATCCAAAGCCCGAATTTGCCTGTGAAGGACGGACGAACCCGGCAGGAATAGTGAACCTGTATCTTGCGTCTTCGCGTGAGACTGCCGTCTCTGAGGTGCGCCCTTGGGTGGGAGAGCTTGTATCCGTTGGTGTCTTTGAAACGACGGCAAATCTCTCTTTGGTAGACTTGTCATTGGGTCACGATAAGTTCTCTATTTCTGAATTTACGTTACCTGAATTGCTCGGTGAGGCCGAGATATCGCAGGAAAAAACTGATCAAGCGGTTTGGAACTCAATAGACAGTGCATTTTCGCGCCCGACCACAAGAACTGATGCCGGTGCGGAGTACGCGCCAACACAATATCTATCCGAAGTGGTTAGAACCGCAGGATATGACGGATTGTTCTATAAGAGCGCTTTTGGCGGTTCAAAAGGCTACAACATAGTGCTGTTTGATTTGACGGCAGCGCGTATTCGCAAGTGTGAAGTGCATGGAATAGATGCGTTGGAGGTAAAGTTCAGCGAGGCGGGGAACCCATGGTTCAAATCCAAGTAACTTCGTCTTCTTAGATCAGCGCGCCTGAACTGTTACAAGCGCCCACCCAGGATCGGGCGTTGCCCCTTTATTTGCGCAAGACTCCTCTTGATCCGCCCATCGCGGGGGGCTATACGCCGCCGGTGGCCTCACTACCGAGTCCATTTATTTGCAAAAGCCGTGGTCGGCCGCTCCCGTCGCTGGGGGTCGCATCCGGCAAAAGGAGAAGCGACATGAGATTGAATGAACTTCGGGACAATCCCGGCGCAACGAAAGCCCGCAAGCGTATTGGCCGTGGTGCCGGTTCTGGCACGGGTAAGACCGGTGGTCGTGGTATCAAGGGTCAGAAATCCCGCTCGGGTGTGGCGATCAATGGCTACGAGGGTGGCCAAATGCCGCTCTACCAGCGTTTGCCAAAGCGTGGCTTTAACAAGCCGAACCGCAAAGAGTTTTCCGTTGTGAACCTGGGCCTGATCCAGAAATTCATCGACGCTGGCAAGCTGGACGTCAAAGCTGCCATCACCGAAGATGCGCTGATTGCAAGCGGTCTGGTGCGTCGCAAGCTGGACGGCATTCGCGTGCTGGCCAAGGGCGATTTCACCGCCAAGGTCGACCTGCAGGTCACCGGTGCAAGTGCGTCGGCCAAGGCCGCTGTCGAGAAGGCAGGTGGCTCGCTTTCGGTCACAACGGCGCCAGCAGCAGAATAAGAGGTTGTGAGAGGCGTCCTGCGCCCTTACATCACTTAAACGTTTTCCAAGCGCCGCCCCGGGAGACCTGTGGCGGCGCTTTGCATAAGAGAGACCGCGAATGGCATCTGCAGCAGAGCAAATGGCCGCGAACATGAGCTGGGGAGCCTTTGGTAAGGCGACCGAGCTGCGCAGCCGAATCCTTTT
>Ga0315339_1002179_pt1 | contig 15285 bp, 28 predicted proteins | sample ASW17metaG_FD_204514 | JGI IMG/M metagenome (GOLD analysis project Ga0315339, IMG submission 204514) | Ammonia-oxidizing marine archaeal communities from Pacific Ocean, United States - ASW #17 | ecosystem: Environmental > Aquatic > Marine > Oceanic | place: USA: California | collected 2016-12-05
TGATATATTCTTTATTAAATTCAAAATTGACTTTTTTATCTTTTATTTTTCTTACTAAAGTCATAAAAAACCTTTATTTTTATATGGCACTATTAATGGATAATTTTTATATTACAATTCTTTAATGAATATAGAGATAAAAAAATCAATAAAACCAGTAAATTATTTGGATGCTTTAAAATTTTTAGAGAAAAGAGTTAATGAAATAAATAAAAGTGAGGCAAATGAATTAATTTGGTTATTGGAACATCCATCAATTTTTACTGCTGGAACAAGTTTTAATGAAAGTGACATTTTGGATAAATCTATTGATATAATTAAAACTTCAAGGGGAGGGAAAATAACGTGGCACGGACCAGGTCAATTAATTTGTTACCTTGTAATAAACTTAAATAATAGAAAAAAAGATATAAGAAAATTTATAAATATTATTGAAAATTCAATTATACTTTCACTAAAATATTTTGGAATTCACTCTTTTAGTGACAGAAAAAATATTGGAATATGGACAAAATTAAATAATGAAGATAAGAAAGTTGGCGCTATAGGTATTAAAGTTAAAAAATGGATAGCTTATCATGGATTTTCAATAAATATTAACAATGATATTTCTAATTATAAAAAAATTATACCATGTGGAATAAAAGATAAAGGTGTAACTACTTTAAAAAAAATTGATAATCAAAACTATAATAAACTTTCAAAAGAAATTATAAAAAATTTAGTTACTAATTTAAAAACTTAAGTCTTTTAGTTTTAATAAGTTTTTTAAAGTAGTTAGGCAACAAAGCTTTAAAAGTATACTTTTTATCATTGATAATAAATTTTATTGTGTATGAATGAAGCATTAATTCTTTGTTTTTAGTTTTTAAATTTTTTTCAAAAGTATATTTATCATCACCATATATAGGGTGACCTACAAGAGAAAGTTGTTTTCTTAATTGATGTTTTCTACCAGTTATAGGATTCATTTCTAACAAGGTGCAATTAGAATTTTTATCAATAACTTTGTAAATAGTTTTAGACTTTTCAACTATTTTTTTGCTACCTTCGTATCTTACTAATTCTTGATCAAAAATTCCTTTATTCGTTTCTAATTCTCCATAACAAATTGCTAGGTAAGTTTTATGAATTTTTCTTAATCTAAATAATGATGTAAATAATTTTGCTGTAGCTCTATTTTTTGCAATTATAAATACACCAGATGTATCTTTGTCTAATCTATGAACGGAATATGGTTTGCTGTTTTCAAATATTTTACTTTTCGAAAATATATCAATTAAATTCTTTTTTGATTTAGTGCCACCTTGCACAGCTATACCCGGTTCTTTATTTACAACTATGAAGTTTTCATTATTATCAATAATTAAATTTTCATTTTCCTTAATAACTTCGTTTGATGGTTTGAATTTTATATTTTTTTGTATAATGTTTTCTTTAAATTTAATATCATAGACGTTGATAATATCTTTAACGTTTAATTTGGTTGAGCTTTTAGTTTTTTTTCTATTAAGCTTTATTTTTCCTGCTCTAAGTGATTTTTCAATTAATCCTTGAGGTACATTGCCTAGATTATTTCTAATCCATTTATCAATTCTTATACCTTCGTAAGAAGCATCTACGATGTAAGGCTTGTTCATTTATTTTATGAAATTATGCTGAAACTGCTTTTTTTTCTTCAGGATTCTTTTTAGTTTCTTTTTTTTTTCGATCTACTCTTTTTGCTTCAATATCTCTATCTACAAATTCTATTATGGCTAATGGTGCATTATCTCCATATCTATAACCAGCTTTTATAATACGAGTGTATCCACCTTTTCTACTTTCATATCTCTTTGCTAGAGTTTTTTTTACTTTATTGGTTGACTTAATATCTTGTAATTTTGATACCAATATTTTTGTATTTTGCAAATTGTTATTTTTACCTAAAGTTATTATTTTATCAGCTTGTGGTTTTAAAACTTTTGCTTTTGGTAATGTTGTTTTTATTTGTTCGTATTTAATTAAAGAATTAAGCATATTTTTTATTAATGCTTTCCGATGTTCGGATGTTCTGTTAAGTTTTTTGTAACCTAATCTATGTCTCATTATATAGCTTCTTCAAGTTTTTTTGATAATTCAACAATGTTGTCAGGAGGCCAGTTTGGTATTTCCATGCCTAAATATAAAGACATGGTATTTAATACTTCTTTTATTTCATTTAAAGATTTTCTACCAAAATTTGGAGTTCTAAGCATTTCACCTTCAGATTTTTGAACAAGATCGCCAATATAAATAATATTATCATTTTTTAGACAATTCATTGATCTTACTGAAAGTTCTAATTCATCTACTTTTCTTAGTAAGTTTTTATTAAACTCAGGTTCTGTAGGTGCTTCTCTTACAATAACTTCTTGAGGTTCGTCAAAATTAACAAACATTCCTAATTGGTCTTGAAAAATTCTTGCGGAATAAGCTACGGCATCTTCTGCTGAAATAGATCCATTGGTTTCCACTTCCATAATAAGTTTATCGTAATCTAATGCTTTACCTTCTCTAGCTGTGCTTATTGAATATGAAACTTTTTTAACAGGACTAAAAAGTGAGTCGATTGGTATTAATCCTAATGGTGGCTCTTCGGGTTTGTTCATGTCTGCTGAAACATATCCCTTACCATTCCCAACTGTCATTTCAATATGAAAATTTGTATTTTCGTCTAAATTGCAAATAACTAGATCTGGATTTAATATTTCTATATCAGCAACAGGTGTTATATTTGAAGCTTTAATTTCACCAGGACCTTTTGCGTCAAGTATTAATTTTTTTGTTCCTTCCATATTGCTTTTTAAAGCCAATGATTTTACATTTAGTACAATATCAGTAACATCTTCTCTTACTCCTTTTATTGAAGAAAATTCATGTAGAACACCATCTATTTGAATTGCTGTAACGGCTGTTCCTCTTATAGAGGATAATAATATTCTTCTTAGTGAATTCCCTAAAGTTAAACCATAACCTTTTTCTAAAGGTTCGGCTATAATTTTTGCATATGATTTGTCATCACTTAGTTTAACATCAAGTTTTCCAGGTTTGATAAGTGATTTCCAATTTTTAATATTTATGTCAGTAGCTTCCATTTAAACTCTCCTTTTTTTTGGTGGCCTTGTTCCGTTATGTGGCATAGGTGTTGTATCTTTAATAGAAATAATTTTAAATCCTCTTGCCTGTAGTGCTCTTAAAGCCGTTTCTCTTCCAGATCCTGGCCCTTTTACTTCAACAGATAAAGTTCTCATTCCAACTTCTAATGCTTTGACAGCAGCTGCGTCAGCTGCAACTTGAGCAGCATATGGAGTTGATTTTCTTGAGCCTTTAAATCCTTTTTGACCTGCAGATGCCCAAGAAACAATATTTCCATGATTGTCAGCTATTGAAACAATAGTATTGTTAAAAGTTGATTGAACATACGCTATGCCATTTAAAATATTTTTTTTAGCTTTCTTTTTTTTTGAGTAAGAGCTTTTTTTAATAGTTTTTACTTTTTCAACTTGATCTTTTTCTTCTGATTTAATTTTTTTATCTTTATTCATTAATTAAAAAATTTATTTTTTAAGTGGCGTTAGTTTTTTACCTGCTATAGCTATTGCTTTTCCTTTTCTGGTTCTTGCATTGCATCTTGTTCTTTGACCTCGAACAGGAAGTTTTTTTCTATGTCTTGAGCCTCTGTATGACGCCAAATCAATTAACCTTTTTATACTTAAAGAATTTTCTCTTCTTAAGTCACCTTCAACCTTAAAATTTTTATCTATATATTCTCTTATTTTTAAAATTTGGTCATCATTTAATTGATTAACTCTTGTCGATTTCTCTATTTCTAAAGCATTGCAAATTTGATCAGAAAATTTATCACCAATTCCAAAAATATATGTCAGCCCTACATGAACTAATTTATTTTGAGGGATATTTACACCTGCTATTCGAGCCATAATATTGAAGTTAAAATTTAGCCTTTTATATAAGAAGTTTTTTTAAAGTCAATGCATTATACATTTACAATTTCCGCTATTTTAGTTGATATTTCTTCGATTTTAGCACTTGCATTTACCTTGTAAAAAGTAGTTTTTTTCGAGTAATAATCAAGAAGAGGATTGGTTTCTTTTATAAAAGTATCATAACGTTTCTTAATAGTTTTTGAATTGTCGTCTTTTCTTTTTTTTAGATATTCTTTACCACATTTGTGATTTTTAATTTGTTCATTATCAAGATATTCGTTCATTGATACATTGCATTTTTCACAAACTATTCTACCCAATATTCTTTTTTCAATTATCTCTCTGGTTACATCTAAATAAACAATTGCACCTATTGCTTGATTATTTTTTAGCATAATATTATCTAAATTTTCTGCTTGAGAAATATTTCTAGGGTATCCATCAAAAATTAATTTATTATGATAATTTTTATTCGAAACAATTTCATCTATTAAAGAATTTACAATTTCATTATTTACAAAATCACCAATATCAATCTTGGCCAAAATTTCTTTACCAAGATCAGTATTTTTTTTTATTTCGTTTCTAAGTAAATCTCCTGTTGAAATTTGTATGTAATTATAATTTTCAACTAAATACTGAGATTGCGTTCCTTTTCCAGCTCCAGGGGGACCAAACAAAATTATATTCACTTTTTTTATTTACCAAATTTTGTTTTTTTTATAAGTTGCTCATATTGTGAACTCATTAATCTTGTTTGTATTTGAGTAACTGTATCTATAGCAACTACTACAACAATTAATATTGAAGTTCCGCCAAGATAAAAAGGTATTGGATAATTAGCAATTAAAAATTCTGGCATTAAACATACTAACGTTAAATATAACGCACCTATTGTAGTTAACTTTGTTAATATATTATCAATATATAATGCAGTGCTTTCACCAGGTCTTATGCCAGGTATAAACCCACCATATTTTCTTAAATTTTCTGCTGTTTCTGTTGGATTAAAAGTTATTGAAGTATAAAAGAAAGTAAAAAATATAATTCCTGATGCGTATAAAATCATATAAAGAGGCTGTCCTTGTGAAAAGAAAGAAACAATGGTTTGAAAAGTTTCGTTTTGTGAAGCATTAAAATTAGAAAAAGTTACTGGCAACAATAATAGAGCTGATGCAAATATTGCAGGAATTACTCCTGCAGAATTTATTTTTAAAGGTAAGTGCGAGGAATCGCCACCATAAACTTTGTTACCCATTTGTCTTTTTGGATAATTAATTAAAATTTTTCTTAGAGCTCTTTCCATAAAAACAATAAACAATATTGTAGCTATTAATAAAACAAATATGAAGATTATCATAGCTGTAGAAATAGCTCCTGTTCTACCTAGTTCAAAAGTTGTAACTAATGCTCTTGGGATTTCGGCAACAATTCCCGAAAATATAATAAGCGATATCCCGTTACCAATTCCTCTTTGTGTAATTTGCTCACCTAACCACATTAAAAACATTGTTCCTGCTACTATTGTGGTTACAGTGGTAATTTTAAAAAACATTCCTGGGTTTATTACTAAATTAGCGGAAGATTCTAATCCTACGGATAATCCGTAACCTTGAACTGTTGCTAATAAAACGGTCCCATACCTTGTTATTTGAGTTATTTTTTGCCTTCCAATTTCTCCTTGGCTTTTTAGGTTTTTAAAATAGTCCGAAACTCCTGTAAGCAATTGAACTATAATTGATGAAGAAATGTATGGCATTATCCCTAGTGCAAAAATTGCCATTCTACTGACTGCTCCACCTGCAAAAACATTAAACATTCCAAGCAATCCTTTTTGATTGCTCTGCATCATATTTTGAAGTTGTTCAGGGTCAATTCCAGGAATGGGAACAAATGTACCAAATCTATATACAGATAAAATGAATAAGGTGAAAAAAATTCTATTTCTTAAATCGTGAGACTGAGAAGCTTCGCTCATATAAATTTAATCTTTTTGTTTTAGGCTTATGGTTCCACCAGCTTTTTCTAATTTTTCTTTTGCTGACTTAGATATAAAGTCTACACTTAGGTTAATTTTATCTTTGATTGCACCTGATCCAAGTATTTTAATTTTATGATATGATTTGCTTATAATTTTTGTTTTTTTTAACAAGTCAATATTTATTTCAGTATCTTTATTTATTTTTTTTGTTTCGATTAAATTTTGAATCTTGTCTAAATTTATAATAGCAATTTTTTCTTTTTTTAAAGGGTTAAATCCTCTTTTTGGTAATCTTCTGTACAAAGGCATTTGTCCACCTTCGAAACTTTTGATAGCTACACCGCTTCTAGATTTTTGACCTTTTACACCTCGTCCTGAAGTTTTTCCTTTACCTGATCCAATGCCACGACCTACTCTCATTTTTTTAATTTTTACTTGCGATGTCGAATTTAAATTAGTCACTATCCTCTTTTTTCAATAATTTCTGATATTTTTTTATTTCTTAGCATAGATATGTTTTTTGGTGAATTTTGTTTTAAAAGGGCCTTCAAACATGCTCTTATTACATTATGAGGATTTGCTGTTCCTAAAGATTTGGCTACTATATCTTTAATTCCTAATACCTCACATACAGCTCTTACTGGACCACCGGCGATTATTCCTGTACCTTTTGGTGCTGATCTTAATTTAATTTTTCCTGCACCATCTTTTCCATAAATATCATGATGTATTGTTCTACCTTCTCTTAATGGAATTTGAACTAAATTTCTTCTTGCTAGTTCGTTAGCTTTTTTAATTGCATCTGGAACTTGTTTGGCTTTTGCGTGAGCAATTCCAATTTTACCGTTTTGATTCCCAACGACAACTAAGGCCGAGAATCCAAATCTTCTACCACCTTTTACTACTTTGGTAATTCGATTTATGTGTACTAATTTTTCTAAATACTCATTATTTTTTTCGTTTTTTTCCATAAATTAAAATTCCATTCCATTTTTTCTTAATGTTTCAGCAAAAATTTTTACTCTTCCATGATATTTGTACAATCCTCTGTCAAAATAAATTTTAGTTATTTTTTTTTCCACAGCTTTTTTGGCTAAATTTTCAGCAACAACTTGGGATAATTCAGTTTTATTTTTTTTATCAAGAGATTTAATAGATTTATCTTTTGATGAAGCGGATAAAATTGTAATATTTTTGTTATCATCAATAATTTGAGCGCTAATATTCTTTGATGATCTAGAAACGCTTAATCTGTATCTTTCTTTGCTAGATACCTTTTTTAGATTATTTCTAACACGAAACTTTTTTCTTTCTTTAGTTGTTAATTTCATTATTTCTTCTTACCTTCTTTTCTTAATATGTATTGACCTTGCTCTTTAATTCCTTTTCCTTTGTATGGTTCGGGTGGTCTAAATGATTTTATTTTAGATGTAATCATTCCAACTTCTTGCTTGTCACTTCCGCTTATTTTTACAATTGTTTGTTTTTCAACAATTATTTTTACGCTATCTGGAATATCAAAGTTAACATCATGGCTAAATCCTAGCTGCATACTTAATTGTTTGCCTTTTATTGAAGCCCTAAAACCAACGCCTGATAGTTCTAGTGTTTTTGAATAACCCTTACTAGTTCCAATTATTGCATTATTTAGCAAACTTCTATTCATTCCCCACAAACGTTTCGTATCTTGATTCAAATTTTTTGGTTTTATTGAAATAGATTTTCCTTCATCAATTTTTAATTCAAACACATTAGTGTCTATGTTTAATGATTTTTTTCCCAAAGGACCTTCAACATTCAAAAGATTGCCTGTTAATACAACTTTTACTTTTTCTGGAATTGAAATATTAATTTTACCTATTTTTGACATTAAAATACCTTACAAATAATTTCTCCACCTATTTTTTGCTTTCTTGCATCAATATCTGTCATTACACCTTTTGGGGTTGATACAATTGCAATGCCAAGGCCATTGTTAATTTTTGGCAAACTTTCTGCACTTGAAAAAATTCTTCTTCCTGGTTTTGACACTCTTTGGATTGCGCTAATTACTGGAGATCCATAATTATATTTTAATTCAATTTCTAATTTAAATTTTTTTTCTTCTGAAGAAACTTGATAATTTTTTATATAACCTTCATTTTTAAGAACTTCAGCAATTTTTATCTTAAAATTTGAAGAAGGTAATTCAACTTTTTTATGATTTCTTGACTGCGAATTTTTTATTCTAGCTAACATATCACCTATCGGGTCATTTAAACTCATAATTTCCTTTCTACCAACTTGATTTAACCATTCCTGGTATTTTTCCTTCTAAGCCTAATTTTCTTAATGCAATTCTTGAAATTTTTAATTTTCTATAAACAGCGTGAGGTCTACCAGTTATTTGACATCTATTTCTTACTCTAACTTTTGCTGAATTTCTTGGTAATTTTGACAATTTTTGTTGTGCTCTAAATCTTTCTTCTAATGGTAATTTTTTATCCATAATAATTTTTTTTAATTTTTTTCTTTTTTCATAAAACTTGTTAGCTAGCTTTATTCGTTTGTTATTTTTATTTATTGAGCTTAGCTTTGCCATAATTAATTATTCCTCATATCTCTAAATGGAAAATTTAGTTTTTTTAACAAACCAAAACTGTCCTCTTTTTTAATTGATTTAATTACTATTGTAATATCTAGACCTCTAATTTTTTCAACCTTATCAAAATTCACTTCTGGAAAAATTATATGTTCTTTAATTCCAAATGTATAGTTTCCAAATTTATCAAAACCTTTTGGAGACAGGCCTCTAAAATCCTTAACTCTTGGTAAAGCAATATTTACCAATCTATCAATAAACTCATACATTCTATCTTTTCTTAAAGTTACTTTTAAACCTGCGTTTGTATTTTTTCTTGTTTTAAAATTTGCTATAGATTTTTTAAATTTTGTTACTACAGGTTTTTGCCCTGATATTGCTGCTAAATCATCATGACTTGATTTAAGTATTTTTGCATCATTTCCTTCCAAACCTAGGCCCATATTTAATATAATTTTTTGAATCTGCGGAACCATAAAATGATTTTTATATCCAAATTCTTTTTTTAAATTTGGTTTAATCTCTTTAGCAAGTAATTCTTTTAATCTAGCCATTTTTATTTTTTTACTTCTTTTGTTTTGTTTTTATTTTTTTCAAATATTGATAAATTTGAAATATTTATAAAATTTTCTTTAGATACTATTCCGCCTTTTTTTTCTTTAGTTGCTTTAATGTGTTTTTTAACAATATTTATTCCTTTAACTTTTGCTCGATTGTTTTGCCTATCAATTTCTATAACTTCTCCATCTTTTTTTTTATCTTTGCCAGTTAAAATTTTTACTTTATCACCTTTTTTTATAATCATTAAAGTACCTCTGGAGCAAGTGAAATTATTTTCATTTGCCCTCTAGTTCTAAGCTCTCTCGTTACTGGACCAAAAATTCTTGTCCCAATAGGTTCGCCTTTGTCATCAGTTAAAACTGCTGCATTGTTATCAAATTTTACCTTAGATCCATCATTTCTGTGAATTCCTTTTTTTACTCTTACAACAACAGCTTTATGTACAGACCCCTTTTTAACCTTGCCTCTTGGTATAGCTTCTTTTACAGCAACAACAATAGTATCACCAATGCTTGCATATCTTCTTTTTGATCCGCCAAGTACTTTTATACACTCAATTCTTTTTGCGCCTGTATTGTCCGCTACTAATAGTTCTGTTTGTACCTGTATCACTTTGTATCTCCTAGTACTTCAAATTTTTTTGTTTTTGAATATGGTTTGCATTCTATTATTGAAACTTTGTCGCCATTTTTATATTTATTGTTTTCATCATGAACACTGTATTTTTTTTTAGATTTTATTACTTTTTTTAAAACTGGGTGTTGATATTTTCTTTCAACAGATACAGTAATAGTTTTATTTGGTTTGTCACTCACCACTATTCCTTTTAATACTTTTTTAGGCATTTTGATTATTTCCTAACATTGTTTTTAATCTTGCTATTGATTTTCTTGTTTCATTAATCTTTGTTGGACTTTTAACTTGTCCATTAATTTTTTGAAATCTAAAGTTAAACAAATCTTTTTTTAATTTATCTAAATTTTTTATAATTTCTCCTTTAGTTAATTTTTTTGTTTCTTTTTTTTTCATTATATTCTTTTAATAAATTTACATTTAATAGGTAACTTTGCTGAAGCTTTATAAAGTGCCTCTTTAGCTATCTCTTTAGAAACGCCATCAACTTCAAAAAGTATTCTTCCAGGTTTAACTCTACATGCCCAAAATTCTGGTGAGCCTTTGCCTTTACCCATTCTAACTTCAACCGGTTTTTTTGATACTGGAATATTTGGAAAAATTCTTGTCCAAACTCTGCCTTGTCTTTTCATGTGTCTTGTTAAAGCAACTCTGGCTGCCTCTATCTGTTTACCAATTACTCTATCTGGTTCCATAGCTTTCAAACCGTAAGCACCATAATTCATTAGGTTGCATCTTGATGCATGACCATGAATTCTTCCTTTATGGGCTTTTCTAAATTTTGTTCTAGTTGGTTGTAACATAATTATTTTTTATTTGTTTCCTGACTAAACTCCCTTGTAAAAATTTCTCCTTTATATATCCAAACTTTGACGCCAATAATCCCATATGTTGTTAGTGCTTCAGACTCAGCATAATCTATATCCGCTCTTAATGTGTGAGATGGTATGCTTCCTTCTCTTAACCATTCTGTTCTAGCAATTTCATTGCCGCCTAATCTACCACTAACAGTTACTTTTATCCCTTTTGATCCTAATCTTAATGCGGATTGCATTGCACGTTTCATTGCTCTACGATAAGAAATTCTTTTAACTAATTGTTGAGCTATATTTTCAGCAACTAAATAACTATTCGTCTCAGGTTTTTTTACTTCTTTTATATTTAATATAACTTCGTTTGATGTTAATGCCGAAAGTTTTCCTTTTATTTTTTCTATGTCGCTTCCTTTCTTACCAATTACAAACCCAGGTCTTGAAGTATAAATTGTAACAAAACATTTTTTTGAAGTTCTTTCTATCATAACCTTTGAAACACCAGAATTTACTACATTTTTTTTAATATGTTCTCTAATTTTAAAATCTTCTATCAAATAATTTCCAAAATTTTTTTTCTTAGCATACCAAACTGAATCCCAACCTCTATTAATTCCTAGTCTTAAACCAACTGGATTTACTTTTTGTCCCATAATTATCTTTTCTCCACTTTTTCTTTTTGTTTTTCTGCTAATATTATTGTTAAATTTGAATATGGTTTTATAATTGGAGAGGCTCTTCCTTTTGCTCTTGGTCTAAATCTTTTCATAACAATTTGCTTTCCGCAGTATGCTTCTTTTACAAATAAATTATCAATGTTATATTGAAAATTATTTTCAGCGTTAGATACAGCAGATGAAATAGTTTTTTTTATATCTTTAGAAATTCTTTTGTCAGAAAAAGTCAAATCCCTAATTGCCTTATCAACATTTTTTCCAACAATAGATTTTAAAATTGGTTTAAGCTTTCTAGTGCTAGATCTTACATTTTTATTTATTGATTTAACCGTCTTATTTTCAACTTTTTTTTTATTTTTTTTTGACATATTTAATTATTTTTTTTCAACTTTTTTTGCTCCTTCTTCGGCTTTAGCTTTTTTGTCAGCTGGTGTATGACCAAAAAATTGTCTTGTTGGAGCAAATTCTCCTAATTTGTGTCCAACCATATCTTCAGAAATTGTTATAGGTATAAATTTTTTTCCATTATAAATTAAAAAACTTATTCCAACAAAATCAGGAATAATTGTTGATTTTCTAGACCATGTCTTAATTGGTTTTTTACTTGGGTCGTTTTTTTGTTTATCGACTTTTTTAATCAGACTCTCTTCTACAAATGGTCCTTTCCAAACTGATCTAGCCATAATTATCCTCTTTTTTTCCTTCGTCTTACAATAAATTTATCTGTTCTTTTATTATCTCTTGTTTTTAATCCTTTAGCAGATTGACCTGTTCGCGACACTGGGTGTCTTCCTCCGGCAGATTTTCCTTCACCACCTCCATGAGGGTGATCTACTGGGTTCATTACTACTCCTCTAGTATGAGGTCTTCTACCCAGCCATCTAGATCTGCCAGCTTTTCCAATCTTAATATTTTTTTGATCAGGATTTGATAAAACGCCTATTGTAGCTAGTGATCTTGAGTCAATTTTTCTAACTTCACCTGATGCCATTTTAATTAGAGAATAGTTGCCATCTATGCCTGAAATAGTTACTGATGTTCCTGCTGATCTTGCAATTTTTCCGCCTGCTCCTGGTTGTAATTCAACATTATGTATATTTATTCCTACAGGGATATCTTGAAGGGGTAAGCAATTTCCTGTTTTAATTTCAATATTTGGGCCATTTTCAATTTTATCGCCGACTTTAATATTTTGTGGTGCTAGATAATAAAATTTTTGTCCATCTTCAAATTTTACCAACATAATATAGCATGATCTATTTGGATCATATTCCACTCTTTCTACTTCAGCTTTCATTTTGAATTTTTTTCTATAAAAATCTATTTGTCTGTATTTTTGTTTATGTCCTCCACCATGGTTTCTAGAAGTTATACGTCCAGCATTATTTCTACCTTTAGATGAATTGTTAACTGAAGTAAGTGGCTTGTAAGGCTTGCCTTTCCATAATCCAGTCTTGTCAACTAAAATTGTTCCTCTAGTAGATTTGGTATATGGTTTAAATGATTTTAGTGACATATTATATTCCTGAGGTTAGATCAATATTTTGACCTTTTTTAATTGTTACAATAGCTTTTTTGTATCCAGAAATTTTTTTACTTCCTCTATTTGTAGTTTTAATTCTTGTTTTTTTATTAACAATATTAATTTTAGTCACATTCACTTTAAATATTTTTTCAATATTTTTTTTTAAATTTTTCTTATTTGCTTTTTTTGGGACTTTAAAAATAATTTTATTTTGTTCTGATAAATTAGTAGACTTTTCAGTTAAATGTGGTGAAATTATTTTATCAAATAGATGAACTTTCATTATATGTACCTTTTCTCCAATTCTTTAATTGAGCTTTCTGTAAAAATTAATTTTTTATGTTTAATAATATCAAATGCACTAAAATGATTTACGTCTGTAGATTTTACATTTGGTATATTTTTAATTGATTTTTCAATTTTTTCTTTTGAATTTTTATCTAATATAATTAATGAATTTTTAGCATCAAATTTAATTAAAATATTATTCATTTCGTTGGTTTTTTTAATTTCTTTATTAAAATCATTAAACACTAATAAATTTTTTAAATTATTTTTTTCTGCTATCAAAGAAGCTATACTTAATTTTTTTTCACTTTTATTAATTTTTCTTACCTTGTATTTTGTTTCTCCTTTAGGTCCATGAGCAACACCACCACCTACAAATATTGGTGCTTTTCTACTTGCATGTCTTGCATTTCCGGTTCCTTTTTGAGCATATATTTTAGATGTTGAGCCAATAATTTCATTTTTTTGTTTTGTTTTAGCTTTTCTCCCTTTGTAATTTGCATTTGTTTTGTAAAGAACATTGCTAACTAATTGCTTGTTTATTTTTGCTGTAAAAATTTTATCTGTTACTTCTAAAGAATCTTTTTTTCCATCAATTGATAATTTTTCTATTTTCATATTATTTTTTCTTTTTATCTGGTATTTTTTTTATTCTTTCTATTTCTGCAATTTTTTCAGTCATAGTTAATTTTTTTATATTTTTTACAGATTTTTTAATAATTACTTCAGTATTTTTTGAACCGGGTATTGACCCTTTTAAATAAAGTAAATTATTTTCATTATCTGATTTTATAATTTCAATATTTTGAATAGTTCTTAATTTGTTACCCATGTGACCAGCCATTTTTTTATTTTTAAATACCTTTCCTGGGTCTTGTCTTTGTCCTGTAGAACCATGTGATCTATGTGAAACTGAAACACCGTGTGTTGCTCTTAATCCGGCAAAGTTATGTCTTTTCATAACTCCAGCAAAACCTTTTCCTATAGTAGTTGATCTTATATCTACAAATTTTACATCTTTAAAAATTTCTAAACCCAACTCATTACCTTCTTTATAGTTGTCTAAATTTTCAACTCTAAATTCCTTTAATCTTTTCTTTGGTTCGGTGTTTTTTTTTGTAAAATAACCCTTCATAGCTTTAGAAAGTTTTGAGTTTTTTACTTTTCCAAAGCCTATTTGTACGGCTTTATATCCTCTTTTTTCTTTGCTTATAACGTCTATAACTCTTCCTTTTTCCATTTTTATAACTGTAACTGGAACTGATTGACCGGTTTTATAAAATTCTCTAGTCATTCCAATTTTTTTTCCTATTAAAGATATATCGCTCATAATAATTTAAATTTTTATCTCCACATCGACTCCTGAGGCTAAATCTAGCTTCATTAAAGCTTCAACTGTTTGTGGCGTTGGTTCAATAATATCTATCAATCTTTTATGTGTTCGTGTTTCAAATTGTTCTCTACTTTTTTTATCTATATGTGGAGATCTTAAAACAGTGTATTTTTCTATTTTTGTAGGTAATGGAATTGGGCCTTTAATATTAGCTCCGGTTCTTTTAACTGTATTAACAATTTCTTCAGTTGATTGGTCAAGAATTTTATTATCGTAAGCTCTCAGTTTAATTCTAATATTTTGTTTATCCATTTTTTATCCAGTTTTTTTTGTTACTTCTTCTTGTACATTTTGCGGAACTTTGTCGTAATGATCAAAGAACATTGAATATTGAGCTCTACCTTGAGACATTGATCTCAAACTGTTTATATAACCAAACATATTTGCCAAGGGTACCATGGCTGTTATAACGGTTGCATTTCCTCTTTGTTCTTGAGTATTTATTTGTCCTCTTCTACTATTTAAATCACCGATTACATCACCCATATAATCTTCAGGCGTAACAACTTCAACTCTCATAACTGGCTCTAAAAGTTTAAGAGTACCTCTGTTGCATGCTTCTTTGAAGCATTGTCTTGAAGCAAGTTCAAATGCTAGTACACTTGAGTCTACATCATGATGTAGCCCATCTAAAATCGTAACTTTATAATCAATTAATGGGAATCCTGCTAATATACCTGAGTCAGAAACGGTCTCTATTCCTTTTTCTACTCCTGGAATAAATTCTTTTGGTATAGCACCCCCTTTAATTTTGCTTTCAACTTCACGCCCCTTACCTGGTTCCAACGGTTCTACTAAAAGTTTAACTCTTGCAAATTGGCCCGCTCCACCACTTTGTTTTTTATGAGTATAGTCAAATTCAGCAG
>Ga0315339_1002180_pt1 | contig 15284 bp, 12 predicted proteins | sample ASW17metaG_FD_204514 | JGI IMG/M metagenome (GOLD analysis project Ga0315339, IMG submission 204514) | Ammonia-oxidizing marine archaeal communities from Pacific Ocean, United States - ASW #17 | ecosystem: Environmental > Aquatic > Marine > Oceanic | place: USA: California | collected 2016-12-05
ATTCGGCTTTGGTTACGCCGCCGGCATAGTGCACCGGGCCGATCAGCGCCAAATCGAGCGCCCCGGCGCTGGATGCTTCCGGCCAGCCAGCGTTGGGCGAAACATGTTTGCCGGAATCGCGCAACATAATGCGCAATGCGCGGATCGGAGCGCCGTAGGGCACAAACAAAGCGCCGCAAATAATAAGCAGTCCGGCAAGGCGCGCCGGGAACCAATTGAGCGCATCGTCGAGACGCGCCGCGACCATGCCGAAGGCGGCGTAACGCTCGCTCTTGTGGCCGATCATGCTGTCCATGGTGTTGATCGCTTTATAGGCCATGAGGCCGGGCAGGCCGAGCAAGAGATACCAGAAGATCGGCGCGACAACGCCATCGGAATAGCTTTCGGCGCAGCTCTCGATGGCGGCGCGCGCGATGCCATGTTCATCCAAATCCTTGGTTTCACGCCCGACAATGAAGGCAACCGCTTTCCGCCCGCCGGTCACGCCGTCTTTATTAAGGGCGCGGATAACGCGCAGCGTATGGCCGATCATGCTGCGCTGGGCGATGAGCAAACTCACCAGCGCCAGCTCTGCGACCCAACCGTAGGGCAAAGCACTGACAAAACTCGCGATCGCCCAGCCGGCGCCGGTGCTCAACCCAACGATTACAATGACTGCCAAGAGGCCGCGAATAATGCGCTCGCCGGCACTGCGTTCGGCACGATTGAGACGGGCGTCCAGAAAAGCAGTCGCGCCACCCATCAGGCGCACTGGATGGGGCAGCCAGCGCGGGTCGCCGATCAACCAATCGAGGGCAAGTGCCAGCAGCAGCAATATGGCGCCGCCCGGCCCCGCCGCCCATTCCAGGCCGGCGAACGACGGCAATTGCCAAACGCCCCAGATATTTTCTGCAAATTCCATGGCGCGAGCATGGGTGCCCGCAACCAAACCGTCAATCCAACAAAGAAAAGAGCCCCAGCATGAGTGAATCTTCCGCCAAAAATCCGGCCATATTATTATGCGGCCATGGTAGCCGGGATGTGGAGGCGATCACCGAATTCGAAGCCTTGGCCGGGCATATTTCGCGCCAATTGCCTGAGCGCACAGTGATGCATGGCTTTCTTGAATTCGCTCGCCCAACCATCAGCGAGCGGCTTCATGATTTACGGAGTAGCGGCGTCAATGATATCCTTGCCGTGCCGGGCATGTTGTTTGCCGCCGGCCACGCCAAAAACGATATCCCTTCTGTGCTAAATAATTATGCGGCCAAACATGATGGCTTCGAAATTCGCTATGGTCGGGAATTGGCGGTTGATCTCAAGCTCGTGGAAGCGGCGCGTGAGCGCATTGCCGCTGCCGAAACTGAGGCAGGTGACAGCATCTCGCGCGCCGACACCATGCTGGTTGTCGTCGGGCGCGGGACCAATGATCCGGATGCAAATTCCAATGTGTCCAAGGTCGCGCGGATGTTGTGGGAGGGCATGGGATTCGGTTGGACCGAAACATGCTATTCCGGCGTCACCCAGCCATTGGTAGCGGATGCGCTTGAGCGCGTCGTGCGTCTTGATTTCCGCCGCATTATCGTTTTCCCCTATTTTCTCTTCACCGGTATTCTGGTAAAGCGCATATACGCCGCCGCAGATGCCTTGGCAGATACCCACCCAGAAGTGGAGGTCGTCAAGGCGAGCTACCTCAATGATCATCCGCTGGTAATCGATACGTTTCTTGAACGCCTCGCAGAAATCCCCAATGGCGCCAATCTGATGAATTGCCAGCTATGCAAATATCGCGAGCAAATCATTGGCTATGAGAAGGATCAGGGCGCAGCTCAGGTCGGCCACCACCATCATGTGGAAGGGATCGGTACGGATGCTGATCACGGTCATAGTCATGATCATGACCACCATCACCACGGTCCCGATGACGATGCGTAATTACGAGCGCGACCCGCACGAGATCACGCGGCTGTCTTTTGCCGCTATCCGGCGTGAGGCCGACCTCTCCGCTGTGCCGGAGGATGTTATGCCCATAGCGCTCAGGATGATTCATTCTTGTGGCATGGTTGACCTGCCGGCCGATCTCGCTTTCTCAAAGGGTGCCGGAGAAGCTGGCTGCGCGGCGTTGGCGGAGGGTGCCCCGATTTTATGTGATGTTGAAATGGTCGCACGTGGCATTGCCGCGCGCCGTTTGCCGGCGGATAATAAAGTGATTTGTCTACTCGCGGAGAACGACGTTGCGGAGCGGGCGCGCGTATTAGGTACCACCCGGACGGCAGCGGCGGTAGAGCTCTGGCAGCCCCTGTTGGCGGGCGCTATTATCGCCATCGGCAACGCACCGACGGCGTTGTTCCGCCTGTTAGAATTATTCTCTGAGCAGGCAGCACGGCCCGCTCTGATGATTGCCACACCGCCCGGTTTTGTCGGTGCGGCGGAATCAAAAGAAGCGCTGATCGCCAATGAATTCGACGTGCCCTATGTGGCATTACGCGGACGGCGCGGAGGGAGTGCGCTTGCCGCCGCTGCAGTTAACGCTCTGGCATTCAAGGAGGAAGCGGCATGAGTGTAGAGACCCCCTGGTTAACGGTTATAGGTTTGGGTGAAGATGGCCTCGAGGCCTTGCCGGCGTCAAGCCGTGCTTTGGTCGACAATGCGGAAGTGCTGCTTGGCGGCGAGCGCCACTTGGCGATGATTCCAAAAAATGGCGCCGAGCGCTTGACCTGGCGCATTCCGTTAATCGATAGCATGGAAGATGTTGCCGCCCACCGAGGCAAGCGCGTGGTGGTGATGGCCACTGGTGATCCCATGCATTACGGCATCGCGGTCACTCTGGCGAGGCATTTTTCGACCGAGGAAATGTTGGTGCTGCCAACGGTAGGTGCGTTTAGCTTAGCTTGTGCCCGTTTGGGTTGGCCGGTAGCCGCCGCAGAATGCCTAACCCTGCATGGCCGGCCCCTGGCAACGCTGCGCGCCTATCTAGCCCCGGCGCACAAATTGATCATTCTTTCTCATGACGGCAGCACGCCCGTTGCTGTTGCGGCAGAGCTTTGCGCCGCCGGCTACGGCGCCAGCGAGATCACCGTATTTGAGCATATGGGCGGTGATAAGGAGCGTCGTATTGATGGCGTAGCGGAGAGCTGGGCGCAACAAGACATTGCTGATCTCAACACTATCGCCATCAATTGCCAAGGCGGTAGCCGGACCAAGCGCTATTTTGGTGCACCAGGTTTGCGCGATGGAGCGTTTGAGAATGACGGCCAGTTGACCAAGCGAGAAGTCCGCACCATGACTATTAGCGCCCTGGTGCCAGCGCCGGGTGCGCTGCTTTGGGATGTCGGCGCCGGCGCTGGCTCCATCGCCATCGAATGGATGTTGGCTGTACGCGGCAGCGAAGCGATTGCCATTGAGCGCGACGCAACGCGCTTTGCACAGATCGCGCACAATGCCGCAGCCCTCGGCGTACCCGACCTGATACCTCTTCAAGGCGAGGCGCCTGATGCCATGGAATTATTGCCGCCACCCGATGCCATCTTCGTCGGCGGCGGCCTGAATATACCGAGCATGGTTGAGACCTGTTGGGCGCGGCTGAAGCCAGGCGGGCGGCTTGTTGCCAATGCCGTCTGTTTGGAAAGCGAAGCTCTGATGACGCGTTGGCGCAATGAGCTTGGCGGTACCATGGTGCGCATCAATATTTCACGCGCCAAAGTGGTTGGTGCGAGTACATTGTGGCGGCCGCTAACGCCGGTGACCCAGTGGGCAGCGATAAAGGATTGATCCATGAACGAAAATAATATTCCGCCCGGCACCCTTTATGGCCTGGGTGTCGGGCCGGGCGATCCAGAACTGCTGACATTGAAGGCGCTACGAATTTTGCGTGCTGCACCTGTTCTGGCCTATCCGGCACCAAGCGAGGGTGATAGCCTCGCGCGCACTATAGCCGCTCCGCATTTGCCGGGCGGCCAAACAGAAATCGCCATTCGCATGCCGCTCGATATCAAGCAATTTCCAGCAGAGTGCGTATATGGCCCGGTGGCGCGTGAGATCGCCGAACATCTTGAGGCCGGGCGCGATGTTGTGGCTCTCTGTGAAGGCGATCCGTTTTTCTACGGTTCTTTCATGTATCTTTTCGAGCGCTTGGTAGATAGCCATAAAATCGAAGTTGTCCCAGGAGTATCCTCGCTTATGGCCTGCGCCGCTGCCTTGGCGGCACCACTTGCCGCGCGCAATGATGTGCTGAGCGTTTTGCCGGCGCCGCAGGATGAAGATAGGCTGGCGGCGCGGCTTGAATTATGCGACGCGGCGGCGATTGTCAAAGTAGGGCGCCATATCGGTAAGGTACGCCGCGTGCTGCAGCACCTTGGCCTCGAATCACGGGCGCGCTATATTGAGCGCGCCAGCCTGCCGACGGAGCGTATATTGCCGCTTGTCGAAGCGCCTGACCCGGCACCATATTTCTCCATGGTGCTGGTCCACCGGCGCGGCGAAGCCTGGAAATGAGCGCCGCCAATTCAACACCGGCAATTATTATTCTTGGGCCCTCCGGCCTGGCCACGGCGCAACTTGTTCAGGCGGCTTTACCGGGTGCGGAATTGCATGGCTTCGCCAAGCGGGTCGATGCGGCGGATGTTTATTTTGACAATACCGCTAAGCATCTTGGCGCATTATTTCTCGCTGGGCGTCCGCTCATTGTTGTGGCGGCTGCCGGCATCGTTATACGCAGCCTCGCGCCATATCTTTCAGACAAGAAGAGTGAGCCGCCTGTGATCGCATTGGCCGAAGATGGCAGCCATGCAGTGCCGCTGCTCGGCGGTCATCACGGCGCGAACCGAATAGCCAAAGAATTGGCGGCGGCGCTCGGCGGCTCGGCGGCGATTACCACGGCGGGTGATTTGGCCCTGGGTTTTTCTTTCGATGACCCGCCCATCGGTTGGGCCGTGGAGCCTGGTAGTGAAATAAAGAAAGTGACTGCGGCGCTGTTGGCAGGAGAGGCGGTGGCGCTTGATGACCCGTTGCACCTGGCGAATTGGCTGCATGATAGTGCGGCTGAATTCGAAAGTGCTGCGACGTGTAAAGTAGCGGTATCGGAACAGGCTGAAGGCTCGGCTGATATCATGCTCCGCCCGCAGGTATTGGCGCTTGGCGTTGGTTGTGAGCGCGGTGCATCTGCGGATGAAGTTGCTGCGTTGATTGCACAAACCTTGGGCGAGGCAGGGTTGAGCCCGTTGGCCATTGCCTGCATGTCCTCGATTGACCTAAAAATGGATGAGACGGCGCTACGCATGGTGGCGCGGCAATTGAGCCTGCCGCTGCGCTTTTTTGATGCGGCGCGTCTGGAGCAGGAGACGCCGCGCCTCGCCAATCCATCCGACACGGTGTTTAAAGCGGTTGGTTGTCATGGCGTGGCGGAAGCGGCAGCGCTGGCCTGTGTGGGCGCCGACGGCGCGTTGATCGTTAACAAAACAAAATCTGCCCGGGCGACCTGCGCTATGGCGCGGTCGAACGGAATTATTGACCTGGAGAAGTTAGGGCGCGGCCTCGGGCGGCTCACCATTGTTGGCATTGGGCCGGGCGCCGCCAATTGGCGCACCCCCGCTGTTAGCGCCGCCTTAACGCGCGCATCCGATCTAGTGGGTTATGGCCTTTATCTCGATCTTGCAGCGCCGCTTACCATTGGCAAGAAGCATCATGAATTTGCTCTCGGTGAGGAGGAGACGCGCGTTCGCGCGGCGCTCAATCTAGCAGCGGAAGGGCGCGAGGTAGCGCTTGTATCATCAGGCGATTCCGGCATTTACGGCATGGCGGCGCTGGTCTATCAACTTCTGGAGCGCGAAGCTGCCCCTGAATGGCGCGCTATTGAGATTAGCGTTGAACCCGGAATTTCCGCTTTGCAGGCAGCGGCGGCACGGGCCGGCGCACCGCTCGGCCATGATTTTTGTGCCATTTCTCTTTCCGATCTCATGACCTCATGGCCGGTTATTGAGAAGCGGCTTAAGGCTGCGGCGGCAGCGGATTTTGTCGTAGCACTTTATAATCCGGCTTCTAAAAAACGCCGCGAAGGCCTGGTGCGCGCGATGGAAATATTTACCGCCGCTCGCCCCACCGATTGCCCGGTTATCATCGCGCGCAATCTAGGCCGCCCCGGCGAACATGTGCAGATCATCACGCTCAGGGAATTTGATCCTAATTTGATAGACATGCTGACCTTGGTGATGATCGGCGGCACGGAGACGCGCGTGATCAAAAGTGGTGATGGCCGGCGTGCCTATACGCCGCGCGGTTACGGCGACCAGATAAAAAGTAAAACAGAGTAACAAGCATCATGACAGTACATTTTATTGGCGCCGGCCCCGGCGCACCCGACCTGATGACCTTGCGCGGACTGAAGCTGCTGCAACAAGCCGAGGTCGTCCTGTATGCGGGCTCGCTCATACCCGAAGAGCTGATCGCCGAGGCGGATAAAAACGCACAGGTGGTCGATACGGCGCCGCTAAATCTTGATGAAATCATCGCAAAAATGCAGGCCGCGCATGAAGCCGGCCATGATGTGGCGCGACTCCATTCCGGTGATCCATCGCTCTATGGCGCCATTGCTGAGCAGATACGTCGTCTCAAGTCGCTCGGTATTGATTATGACATTACGCCAGGTGTGCCAGCCTACGCTGCTGCAGCGGCAGCGCTTGGGCGCGAGCTGACCCTGCCGGGAATCGTCCAAAGCATTATTCTTACCCGCACGGCGGTGCGCGCCTCGGCCATGCCGCCCGGTGAAGAGTTGGAAAATCTTGCGGCAACCGGTGCCACCCTGGCGATTCACCTGTCGATCAATAATCTGGTTCCCGTGATCCGCAAGCTGGTGCCGCATTACGGCGAAGATTGTCCGGTGGCCATTGCCTACAGGGTAAGCTGGCCGGATGAGCAATTGATCCAAGGGACTTTTGCGACGATTCGGGACAAGGTGAAGCCTCTTGGTCTAACCCGCACAGCACTAATTCTCGTCGGCCAGGCGCTTGGCAGCGCAGCGTTTGATGACAGCAGGCTCTATGACCCGAGCCACAGCCACGTGCTGCGCCCGCGCAAATAGGCCGTCCTACTCTGGCGCCTTATGACGCAACCATTCCAGCGCGGCGTCGATCGTTTCAACGCTTTCACCCAGCGGTGGCGCGGGACGCCGCAACATGATGACCGGCAGGCCGAGCCGGCGTGCGGCATCGATTTTTCCTTTGGTGGCTGCGCCGCCACTAGCTCGGGTAACGAGCAGGTCAATGCTGTGCTGCTCGAGTAGCTTTTGTTCGCCCACGCTATCAAACGGCCCGCGCCCAAGAATAAGTTCGAATTGCGCGAGCGGCAGGGTATCCGCCGGTGAATCGATCAGGCGCACTAGGAACCAGGTGCTGCGCAATTCGCTAAAATATTTGAGGGAGCGGGTGCCGACGCTGAGAAATACTCGCCGGCCAGCGGCGGGAATCATTTCTGCTGCCGCAGCCATATCGGCTACTTTGTGCCAATTGTCGCCCGGCTCGCCACGCCAGGATGGGCGCAATAGTACGAGGCGTGGCGTCGCTGTCGCGGCGGCAGCGAGACAGGCATGTTTGGAAATTTCTGAGGCAAAGGGGTGGCTGGCATCGATCAGATAGTCGGCAGCATTATCACGCAAATAATGCGCCAGCCCTTGGGTGCCACCAAAGCCACCGACACGTACCTCGCCATCCAAATCACCCGGCTTTCTGGTGCGTCCGGCGAGGGAGGATATCACCCGCAATTTGTCTCCAAAGGTCGCCACTATGGCTTGTGCCAGCTCAGCTGCCTCGCCCGTACCGCCGAGGATCAGCAGGGTGGGTTTATGGCCCGGCATGGCCGATCAGCTTTCCCGAGCGATCAAAGATCGTCACGTCGACGATAATCTCAGCACCGCTGAGCCGCTCTTCAATTACGCCGAGTGCCTCGGCTGCAACGCGCTGACCGAGTGGAAACTCGCCTGCCAGTGCAAGAACGGCGCCGGCGGATGGCGCTACAATTGCCTTATCCACAATCTCCTGGGAAGCCCCAAGCGCTGACAGGTGCGTCGCTAAAGCTGCAATGTCTACTTCGCTTCGCCCCGAATGCAAATCCATATGACCTTGACTAAGTTTAGAGATTTTAGCAAAGCCGCCGGCGATAGTGAGCCGCGCCACAGGATGGCGGCGTAAGTATTTCAGCAACGCACCGGCAAAATCCCCCATCTCTAGCAGCGCTTGCTCTTCCAGGCCATAGAGCGCACGCACTGCACTTTCTGAGGTTTTACCGGTGGCGCCAGCAATATGGCGGAGGCCAGCTGCGGCGGCAACATCGACACCTTGATGGACGGCGGCGATCCAGGCAGCACAGGAATAGGGTGTGACGATGCCGGTGGTGCCGAGGATCGAAAGGCCGCCCAGGATACCGAGGCGGGCATTCATGGTATGTTCGGCCAAGCTCTCGCCATCAGCAATAGAGATAGTGATTTCAACGTCTCCTGGCGCGTTATGCTCTGCCGCCAGGCGGGCCACTGCTGCTGCCATCATTTTCCGCGGCGCCGGATTAATAGCCGGCTCACCAACCGCCATCGGCAGGCCCGGCAATGTTACCGTGCCGACACCCCGTCCAGCGAGAAACTTTACGCCCTCACCCGCCGCGCCGATCTCCACGTCGACCCGGATGAGGGCCTGGTGGGTCACGTCGGGATCATCGCCGGCATCCTTGATAATCGCGGCGCGGGCACCAGCGGCGGAGAATTTTGCCTCAGCTAGGGCGAAAGTCGGGGTTTCACCGCGAGGCAGGGTGATCGTCACTCTTTCAGCGAAACGGCCCGTGAGCAGCGCCTCATAGGCGGCTTTCGCCGCTGCCGTGGCGCAAGCACCGGTACTCCATCCTTTACGCAAGGGCGGCTTCTTGGTTTGAAGGGAAGAATCATCGTCCATAGCCACAGTTTAGCTCGCCGCCTCGCCAGAGCGGGTGTAAAATCGTCGCATGAATAAAGATATCTTCTCCAGCCCTGCCGCCGTCACATCGCGGCTCCCTGAAATGCCCCCATTTGAACCTGGTAGCGTTTGGCTGGTGGGTGCCGGGCCAGGCGATCCAGGCCTGTTGTCGCTGCTTGCCTTTCACGCCCTTGGGCAAGCGGATGATATTGTTTATGACGCCCTGGTGGGGGCTAGTATTCTTGCTCTGGCTAGTGCCGAGGCGGTATGTCATCCGGCTGGCAAGCGCGGTGGCAAACCCTCGGCCAAGCAGGCCGACATCACTGAAAAACTGATTGAGTTGGCACGCGCCGGGCGCAAAGTTTTACGCCTCAAGGGCGGCGATCCGTTTGTTTTTGGGCGTGGCGGTGAAGAAGCGCTAGCCCTGGCGGCAGCCGAGGTGCCGTTTCGGCTGGTGCCGGGTATTACCGCAGCGGTGGCTGGCCTAGCCTATGCCGGGATTCCTATTACCGACCGGCAGGTTAATTCCGCCGTCACCTTTATCACCGGCCATGAGGCTGGTGGCGGCCCTCCGGAGGGCCTTGACTGGCCGGCGCTGGCCTCCGGGGCACCGGTATTAATCCTCTATATGGCGCTCAAGCATCTGGCCTGGATAGCTGAGCGCCTGATCAGTGCCGGGCTTGATCCTGACACGGCAGTGGTCTTGATCAGCAAGGCGACTACAGTAGATCAGCATATTGTTGAGACCCATCTCTCGGCGGTGGCGGCGGCGGCCGAGGCGACGAAGCTTGAGGCGCCAGCAATCGTTGCGATTGGCGATGTAGTTGGTTTGCGCGCCGCTCTTGATCCAAGCGCTACGCCTAAGGCCCGCGCCCGCGCAGTATTGGCATTAAGTGCCGATGACGATACAGATTAGCATCATCTAAGTGCCCGCGTGCCGCTTGCTGCGCTTGCCGTGAGCGCTTATCTTTAGCGAACATATGAATTTTCTTCGACTACAGAGACCCCGTAATGACGGAGCCGACCCCAGTGGCTCCGGCGATCCGAACGACCCTCGACGCCTCCGGCGCAACCCGCTTGTGTGGATCGCCGTGCTTGGCGCTATCGTCCTCTACACCCAATATGAAGGTGGTGGCCTGCTTGGCACTGAGAACAAAGGGGTACGCCGTATTGATCAGATCCACGATGTTGGTGGCCCGTTTGAATTGACCGATCACAATGGCCGCGCGGTTACCGCCGAGAGTTTTTATGGCCAATACATGCTGGTCTATTTTGGCTACACATGGTGCCCCGACGTCTGCCCGGTTGAAGTTCTGGTGATGGGCCATGTGATCGAGATATTGGGCACGGTTGGCGAACAGGTGCAGCCACTTTTTATTACTGTTGACCCAACACGCGATACGGTAAGTACCCTGGCCAAATATGCCGAAAATTTTCATCCTCGCTTGCTGGCGTTAACAGGCCGTGAAGATCAAGTCGCGGCAGCAGCGGCGGCCTATAGGGTTTATTACGGCAAGGGCGAGGTAGCTAACTCCCCGGATGATTATCTAATCGATCACACGGATTATATGTATCTCATGGGCCCGGATGGCGCTTTTCTTGAGGTATTCCCCCATGGCATGCGCCCAGCTGAGGTCGCCCGGTCAATTGGACAGTATTTGTGAGCACCACATCTGCTGGCATCGCACCGTCCGACGCCGTACCGGGATTGATTGTCGCAGCGCCCTCTTCTGACTCTGGTAAAACCGTCCTTACCCTGGGATTGCTCCACAATTGGCAGCGCTCAGGCGTTGCAGTTGCACCTTTCAAATCCGGCCCCGACTATATAGATGCTGCCTTCCATAGCGCGGCTGCGGGACAAGAGTGCATTAATCTCGATATCTGGGCGATGCGAGAAGAGACCCTGAATTCCTGCGCCGGTGCCATCTCGGCAGATGCAGAACTGGTCGTCGGTGAAGGCGTGATGGGACTTTTTGACGGCGCTGTTGAGGGCGGCGGCGCGACCGCTGATCTCGCCGCGCATTTCGCCTTGCCGGTGGTTCTCGTGGTTGATGTGCGCGGCCAGGGCGCGTCTGTTGCTGCGTTGGTTGAAGGTTTTGCCAATCACCGCGGGGATGTTCAGGTGGCGGCGGTGATACTTAATCATGTTGCCAGTGCGCGCCACGAAGCGATACTGCGTGCCGCATTAGCGCCGACCACTATTCCTGTTCTTGGTGCCGTTCCACAAGCGCAAGCGCTGGCTCTGCCGGCGCGCCATCTCGGGCTGACTCAGGCAGTTGAGAAGAAGAATTTGCAGAGCTTTCTGAGTTCGGCAGCGGACCTCATAGCACACCATGTAGATTGTGATGGCTTGCAGGCCCTCGCTCAGCCGTTGCGCGGGTCCTCAGCAGCACCACCGCTCCCTGTGGCGCCGCTCGGCAAGCATATTGCCGTGGCGCGGGATTCGGCTTTCTCTTTTTGCTATGAAGCGGTGCTGGTAGGTTGGCAGCTGGCGGGGGCAAGCCTGAGTTTTTTTTCACCCCTGGAAGATGAACCTCCGAACTCGGCTGCAGATGCGATCTATTTGCCGGGCGGCTATCCCGAGCTGCATGCGGCTCAGCTCGCCGCTAACCAAAATTTTCTCAATGGCTTACGCCGTGCGGCGAAGGCGGGTGTGTGGGTCTATGGCGAGTGTGGCGGTTTCATGGTACTGGGCAATTGCCTAATAGATGGAGATGGCGAACGCCACGCCATGGCCGGCCTGCTGCCGGTCGAGACAAGCTTTGCCAATCCCCGCCGCCATCTCGGCTACCGCGCGGCGACACTCCTGGCCGATGCGCCGTTCGATACCAGCGGCACCGAGTTTCGTGGCCATGAATTCCACTATGCGACAATCACCCAAGCTGGCAACGCACCGCCACTCTTTCGCTGCCAAGATTCAAGTGGCAATGACCTTGGGGAAAGTGGCTCTGCGGTGGGAAAAGTGCTGGGCTCATTCATCCATCTCATCGATTTCTGCTAGCCGTTAGACAAAATTTGGCTTGGTCAAATATTAACTAATTGAACATAAACAATATAATCTGGTTTGTTTTATAATTTGACCAGTGTTCTATTTTTTTGCGCCCTAATGGTATAGCGCCACGACAGCAACACATCATGGCACCCTCCAGCCAGGCTCCAAAATTTATATGGCTTGCTTATTTATAAGTCAGCGCTTCGGTCATAAATTCGCGCCATATTGTGGCAGGGGGACCACCGCCGGTAACGTGATCCATAGGCTTACCATTGTCATTTCCGAGCCAGACGCCCGTTATCACATCGTCGGAGAAGCCAACAAACCAAGCGTCGCGGAAATTTTGGCTGGTGCCAGTTTTACCGTGGGCGAGACCGACGCCTTCGGGTAACGCCGCGCCACGCCCAGTTCCGTCTGTTACCACCGCGCTGAGCAGCTCGCGCATGGTCGCCGCTGCCTCTGCCTTCACGACGCGCCCCGCTCCGGAGCCACTGCGCGCATAGATGATATCACCGCCCCGGTTGCGCACTTCTAGAATGCCATGCGGTAGAGCACGTATGCCATCACCGGCGAGCGCCGCATAGACGGCGGTTAATTCGATTAAGGAGAGGTCACCACTGCCGAGAGTGAGGCTAGCAGTAAGCGGCAAGTCGTTGCTGATACCGAGGCGGTGCGCTAATTTGGCAATATTGCCGATACCCGCATGCTGGCCTACGCGAACGGCGACGCTGTTGATCGAGGCAGAAAAGGCTTGGCGCAGGCTCACCGGGCCGATATATTTTCCGCTGTAATTGCGTGGCGCCCAGCCGGCGATCTCAATCGGCGCGTCATCAAAAATATCATCCGGCTTTAGCCCAGCCTCCAGGCCGGCAAGATAGACAATGGTTTTGAAGGCAGAACCTGGTTGGCGCAGCGCCTGGCTGGTTCGGTTAAACTGGCTGGAGCCATAATCCTTGCCGCCAACCATGGCGAGCACGGCGCCCTCAGGCGAGAGCGCCACCAGCGCGCCCTGCCCTGCAGAGCTAGCGGCAGGCAATTTAAGCCCGCGTTCCAATGCTGCCTCCGCTGCCCGTTGTAGACGTGCGTTCAGAGTGGTACGCACCGTCAGCGCCGGTGTATCGCGCCCGGCATAGGCGGGCAGTAGCGCGCGCACCCAATCATTAAAATAGCGCCCTGCGCTGCCGGGCGATTTTTGCTGTTTTACGAGGTGGGCCGGTTTTTCTTTCGCTGCCGCTGCATCCTTCGCAGTAATAAATTCGGCAGCTACCATGCTGTTCAACACCAGCGCCGCCCGCCCGCGCGCTGCCATCAGATCGCGCGCCGGGGAGAGGCGGGAAGGCGCTTTCAACAGGCCGGCCAGCAGAGCGGCTTCAGCGAGATCGACGGTACCGGCAGATTTACCAAAATACTTCCGCGCCGCCGCATCGACACCGTAGCTGCCGGCACCAAGATATACTCGATTGAGATAGAGCGTGAGGATCTCATCCTTGGAAAAATCGCTCTCCAGGCGGAAGGCCAGGAACAATTCCTGGAACTTACGCTTAAGCGTTTTCTCGGGCGTCAGAAAAGCTATCTTGGCGAGTTGCTGGGTAATGGTGCTGCCGCCCTCCTTGAGGCGCCCAGCAGTGATATTGCGCCACAGGGCCCGAATGAGGCCCATCACATCCATGCCGCCATGTTCATAAAAACGCCGGTCTTCAATGGCAACCACCGCTTGAGGCAGAAGTGGCGACATATCTGCCACTGTTATGAACTCGCCCCACTGGGCACCGAATGTAGCGAGCACTGAGCCGTCCGAGGCAAGGAGGGTTACGGAAGGCGCGCTTTTGGGCCCGGTGAAGCCGTCGCTGCCGGGCAAATCATGGGCAACATAGGCGATGAAACCGGCCGCTAGTATAGACAGCCAAATTAGTATAATTAGGACTAGCCTGATTTCGCGCCATGGCGATTTCCGCCGCTTCTTTTTATTTTTATTCTGTGTTGATTTAGCGCTTTTTGCTTTTGTATGAGCGGCCTTACCTTTTTTTATCGAGGCGTTATTTTGTGCGTCACCAGCATTTTTTTCAGCCACTTTTCCCCCGGGCGCTTCTTTCCCAAGGCCATTTTGTCGGGTTAATTTCTTGGATTTGGCCATGGTCGCCGCGATGAGCCTTAGACGTCCAGATTAACGACCTTAAGCGCATTGTTCTGGATGAATTCACGGCGCGGTTCCACCACCTCACCCATCAGGGTCGAAAATATTTCATCGGCCTCAAGCGCATCCTTGATCTCCACGCGCCTGAGCGTGCGAACGTTGGGGTCTAGAGTGGTTTCCCACAATTGATCGGGATTCATCTCACCAAGGCCCTTATAGCGCTGAATGGAAAGTCCTTTGCGCCCGGCAGCGTATACCGCCTCGAGCACCATGGTGGGGGAGGTGATTTCGCGCTCTGAATCCTTGCGTCGAAGAATCGCGGGGTGGCTGTAAATTTCCTGTAAGGAGGAGGCGAAACTATCGAGCTTGCGCGCTTCCGGTGTGGTAATCAGAACGGAATCAATAATATGCGTTTCGGTAACGCTGCGCAGCGTCCGGCTAAACTTAAAGGCGCGCCCGCTGGGTAAATCTACCGCCTCACCCTGCCAACCGCGCTCAAGTTCTGTACACAACTTATCCAGGCGGCCGGCAATATAAATTGCCGCCGCATCGGCTTGTTTCGGGTCGTTGAGGATATCCGGATTAAGCACTCCGGCAATAGCAGCCTGTTCGACAATGCGTTGGTCGATCCGGCGCGTTAGTGCCTTGACCAGAACATCGGTCGCGCGCGCATCCTCAAGAATTTTGGTCAGGTCTGCGCCGGCGCGATTTTCGCCACCGTAAAGTTCTAATACTGTATCTTCTAGGCCGGATTCGAGAAGGTGATTCTCGAGCTCGGCATCGTCCTTCAGGTAGCGCTCACTCTTGCCACGTTTGACCCGGTAGAGCGGGGGTTGGGCAATATAGAGATGGCCATAGTTGCCCTCATGGGTCGTGTCTTGAATAAGCTCGATCATGTTACGGAAGAAGAAAGTCAGCAATAGAGTGCGGATGTGCGAGCCATCCACATCTGCATCGGTCATGATGATTATCTTGTCATAGCGCAGCTTCGTGATATCAAAATCGTCAACGCCGATGCCGGTTCCGAGCGCTGTGATGATGGTGCCTATTTCGGCTGAATTTAACATCTTGGCGAGGCGTGCACGCTCCACATTAAGAATTTTACCACGCAGCGGCAGGATTGCCTGATTACGTCGATCGCGGCCCTGCTTAGCCGAACCACCGGCAGAATCACCCTCAACTAGAAAGAGCTCGCATTTTTTCGGGTCGCGCTCCTGGCAATCAGCAAGTTTGCCAGGCAAGCTGGAGA
>Ga0315339_1002181_pt1 | contig 15277 bp, 17 predicted proteins | sample ASW17metaG_FD_204514 | JGI IMG/M metagenome (GOLD analysis project Ga0315339, IMG submission 204514) | Ammonia-oxidizing marine archaeal communities from Pacific Ocean, United States - ASW #17 | ecosystem: Environmental > Aquatic > Marine > Oceanic | place: USA: California | collected 2016-12-05
AGCATCACCAACCGATCAATGCCGATCCCCTCCCCAGCAGCCGGCGGCATGCCGAATTCGAGGGCGCGAATGTAATCCTCGTCCATCACATGTGCCTCCTGATCTCCATCGGCCCGCTGCTTAAGCTGTGCCTCGAAGCGACTACGCTGCTCTGCGGGGTCATTCAGTTCACTGAAGGCGTTGGCCAGTTCAAGTCCAGCAACGTAGAGCTCGAAGCGCTCCACGGTGTCTGGATCGTCAATTTTCTTCTTCGACAGCGGTGACACCTCAGTCGGAAAGTCGTAGATAAAAGTCGGCTGGACGAGGTCATCCTCGCAGAACGCTTCAAATATTTCCGCAGTAATCCTTCCTGGTCCCATACCCGCACCCACTTCAACACCCAGTCTCGCGGCGAGCGCGACTGCAGCGTCGTGGTGTCGAAAGTCGCCCGCGTCAACCGACGCACCGAGACGTGCGGACGCTGCATCACGCGCAGCCTCCCGCATGGACAAACGTCGAAACGGCGGCTTCAGCGAGATGACGTGATCGCCATACTGGATCTCCTTATCCCCGATTGCCTTAACTGCGACCTCAGCTAGCAGCTGCTCAGTGAGCGCCATCAGGTCGGTGTAATCAGCGTAAGTCCAGTAGAACTCAAGCATCGTAAATTCAGGATTGTGCTGCGTCGAAATGCCTTCGTTTCGAAAATTACGATTGATCTCAAACACCCGCTCGATTCCGCCGACGGTCAGTCTCTTGAGATAGAGCTCCGGCGCAACCCGCATATAAAGAGGTATGTCTAGCGCGTTGTGGTGGGTCACAAACGGTCGGGCCAGTGCGCCACCAGCAATCGACTGCATCATCGGCGTCTCGACTTCAAGAAAGCCACGCGCGCTCAGGAACTCACGGGCAGCACTTATCACGTGACTGCGCGTCTCGAATATGTGCCGCGCGTCAGAATTGACGATCAAGTCGAGATATCGCTGGCGATACCGAGTCTCGACATCGGTGAGACCATGCCACTTTTCCGGCAGTGGCAACAAACACTTCGCTAGAAAATCAAGCTTGGACGCCCATATTGTCAGCTCTTTCGTCTTGGTCCGAAAGAGACGTCCCTCCACGCCAAGCCAGTCGCCGAAATCGAGCAACTTGAAAATCTGGAAGTCACGTTCGCAAAGGGCATCCTGGCGGACGTAGACCTGGACTCGTGTTTTGCCGTCAGAGAGCACCAGAAAATTAGCTTTCCCAAAACTTCGGATGGCCAGAATCCGACCAGCCGTGCGAGTCGTGACGTGCTCCGCGTCGAGTGTGTCACCGTCCTTGGCACCGTGCGCCTGGACGATCTCTCCAACCGAGGCCTGTGAGTCAAAGCGATGCGGGTAGGGATCCACGCCAAGTTTACGTAGCTCCTCAAAGTTCGCACGACGTTGAACGACTTGATCGGACTCGTCTACGACAGTCATTCGCGTTCAAGGCGGGCACGAACCGCGTCAAGAATTCCGTTTACAAAACGTACCGAGTCAGCGTCACTGAACGTACGCGCAAGCTCCAACGCCTCGTTAATAATGACGCGTGATGGCGTAGCCCGCTCGTGAAGAAACTCGTAGACAGCCAGCCGCAGTATGAGGCGGTCCACGACGTTCATGCGCTCAATCCTCCAGTTTTCGGCGGCTTCAACGATGACCGGGTCAAGGTTACCAACGTTGTCGGCAACACCGACAGCGAGCGTCCGAGCAAACATCCGGTGATCGGTGTCACTGACCGTTAACTCCTGGCAATCGTCGTGGAACCAGAATGTCTCTGCCACATCGGTGATGGAAGCACGACCGATCTCCCACTGATAAAGCATTTGCACCGCGGCCTCTCGGCCCCGATGGCGAAGGGAGTGCGTCGGCCCTTCGCTTGGTCGACGCTCCGCCCTGACCGTCATTCGAAGGGCTCCTCAGGTAATTGACGAAACAACGTCGCCATTTCGACCGCCGCGCGCGCGGCTTCGCGACCCTTACTTCCGACTCCAACTCCATCTATAGCAGCACGCTTCGCAGCCTGATCCAACGTCAGCGTCGTCAGCACACCGAGCGTGATCGGCACGCCTGTAGCAGCCGCCGCTGAAGCTATTTCTCTACACGTGGCATTCGCGATGAATTCGAAGTGCATTGTTTCGCCCTTAATGACTGCGCCGAGGCAGATGACCGCGTCGAAGCGCCCAGTCTTAGCCGCCCGAAGAGCAGCGACCGGAATATCAAATGCGCCCGGGACGTGCACAATCGTGATGTCCTCGTCGCGCACTGACGCGTCAGCCAGCGCCAGACGTGCCTCCTGCAGCAGACCTGCAGTGATATCTTCGTTGAAACGGGAGACAACAACGGCGAAACGGTAACCGGACGCCTGTAAGGAGCCGCGAACTTCGATCATCGACCCGTGTTACACGCGGCGCATGACACCACAGCACGCCGTACACCCAGCACTTGACCAACCAGCGGGCAAACGGTTGTGCTCAGACCGTGCGAACGGTTGATGGGCGGAATGGCAGCCGCGCCATCTCGTTCAGGAGGAAAGTTTTCAAAGCTCATCGCGCGAGACTGGAAAAATTATACTCCACACCCAACATACGGCCGTGACCACGATCACCTCACCAGCATCGGTGAGCAAGTCGAATATATCCGCCGTGCGGCCTAGGACTAACATCTGATACACCTCGTCGGTATCGGCGTACACGACAGTCATTGAGGAACGTAGCCATGGAAACCCGCATATCAATTCGTCGGAGCAGACCGCCTGTAAGACACGAAGCTCCTCACTGGGGAGGGTTTCTGCACGTCAGCAACGAAGCTAGAAAGGAAGGGGGTAGAGAAGCCAGCCGGCCAGAAGCCCGCCGACGACAAGCCCTCCGAAGAGTCGTAGACCTAACTGAAGCTGCTCTGCTGGTGCATCGCGCATCAGAGTGGCAAAGACCACAGACACAAACATCGCAAACGCGGCCATCGCGCCAAAATGAGAACTCACTTCCGGCCCTCTGCCACGTCAAACACGTCGAGCACGACCAGCATGTTCAGCAATCCAGCCACGATCAAAAAGGCGTTGCCGTACTCGAAGGACTGCGCGATTACCCGCCCGGCGCCGATGCCCACGAACTCCGCGACAAAGTAAGGGACGCCGATACCAATGTCAGCCAACGCCGCCAGCGCTACGAGCGGTTGCTCCAGGTCAAAGGGAAACAACCGTCCTTCCAGCCACAAGCCCATTGCAAACATCGATGGCAGTGCGATCAGAAAAACCATCCCCTTCTGCAACCGACCTAGCCACAGATGACCCGCGCCAGGTATCACCCAGGCCACCAAGCAGATGAGATAGGGGCTGGTCGTCGATCGATCCATGGCTCCTATTATGTTTCGACAGCCCCCCCCGAGCCAGTATCGCGCAAGGTGAAACGACTCCGGGCCCCGCGGGGTTCGTCGCATGCCACAAATCGCCTAGGCAGCTAGCCGAATCAGCCGGTTGGGAAAGAACCGAAATGCTTCTCGTAGCGTGTTTTGAACTCACGCTGCGTGAAAGCGTGACTCTGGCCACCCAGGTGTTCCAGCGCGTAAGTTGCCGCCACAGACCCTAGTTGAGCACATATTTCGTAGGGGGTTTCGGTCGCCAGGCCCTTCATGAAGCCACCGCGAAACGCATCACCGACGCCTGTCGGATCAACAACGCAATCCGACATCACCGCCTTGACATCCACGCGGCTATCGACGGAGTAAATCGAACAGCCATCCTCGCCTCGCGTAACAACCAGCGCCTCGGTGACCGCCAGAATATCGCTCTCATTCATACCGGTTTTCTGACGAATCAACTCAAACTCGTAGTCGTTACAGATCAGAATCCGCGCGCCGACCAAGCCGTTCTTCAACTCCGGTCCTGACATGCGCGCGCATTGCTGGCCTGGATCAAAAATATAGGGAATCTTGAGCGTCCGGCACTCTTCGGCGTACTGAACCATGGCGGCCGGATCGTTGGGTGAAATGATGGCGAGGCTAGGCTCAAGCACCGTGCTAAAGGACAGATCCGTCGCATGTCCCATGGCTCCCGTATAGAACGACGCGATCTGATTATTCTCGGAGTCCGTGCTGCAAAAAAACGACGCGGTGAATTTGTCCGGGACCTGCTCTACAAGTGAAGTGTCGACTCCAGCAGCGTCCAACCACTGACGGTACTCCCCGAAATCCTGACCGGCAGTAGCCATGAGAAACGGTCGCTCGCCGAGCAGCGCCAGCGTATAGGCAATGTTAGGAGCGCAGCCGCCCCGCCTCTTATCCATTGAATCAACGAGAAAACTCAAGCTGACGTGTTCCATGTGCTCCGGAAGGAGGTGCTCGGTGAACTTCCCCGGAAACGACATGAGATAATCGTAGGCAATCGAACCGGTAACAATAAATTTTCTCGCTGTCACGAAGTGACCTCCATGTATTTACCAATTAACGGCTCCAAATCCTTTTTCGCCTGATCCGACATCGCGTCGGGCCTCGTCAGGAGCGCGTGCTTCAGGGCTGACGCGCACTCACACTCACGAGCGTACGGTAAGCAGGACACTGCACTGGCGATGATCTGCTGAGCCATCTTGGCGTTCTGCATCAACGTGGACACGACCATATCCACGGTCACCGAGTCGTGGTCGGGGTGCCAACAGTCGTAATCGGTCACCAGCGCAACCGTGGCGTAGCAAATCTCGGCTTCCCTGGCGAGTTTGGCTTCCTGCAGGTTTGTCATGCCAATGATGTCCATCCCCCATGCCCGATAGATCTTGGACTCGGCAAGCGTCGAGAACTGCGGGCCTTCCATGCAGACGTAGGTACCGCCTTCATGTATCGTCGCTCCGACCTTGCGCCCACTCTCGCCGACGAGACGACTGAGTACACGGCAGAACGGATGTGCGAACCCAACATGTGCGGCCAATCCCCGCCCGAAAAAAGTACTCGGGCGCCCCTTCGTGCGATCGAAGAATTGATCCGGGACTACGATATCGAGTGGCCTGTATTCCTCTTTCAAGCTCCCAACAGCGCTCGCTGACAAGATGTACTCGACACCGAGCAGTTTCATGCCGAAGATATTCGCGCGGAAATTTATTTCTGAAGGGAGGAGCCGATGTCCGGCGCCGTGTCGCGCAAGAAACGCCACGCGCTGGCCGCGCAACGTACCAACCAGATATGAGCCAGACGGCTCGCCGAACGGTGTAGTCAAAGTGACATCCCGACGGTCAGTGACGTCAGTCATATCGTACAGACCGCTACCGCCGATGATGCCGATACGAACCTTTTCCATGCCTGCCTTTGGGATGCGCGAACTGTGACCCGAAGCGTTCGATTCTACAATACTTGCTCGACGTAACGGCGGCCCTGCGTCTCTCTTATGTACCCTGCCGACACCAACGGATCGTGCACAAAAAAGACCAAGTATTCTCGGTCAATCGCTTCACGGATGAAGAGTTTCTTAAAGGCCAGCGTCTCCATTGGAAACAGGTCGTAGCCCATAATCCACGTGTCGCGGATATGCGCCGTCGTTGGGATGAGGTCGGAGGCAAAGACCGCCGTCTTGCCAGCCGACTCAAGAAAGACAATCTGGTGCTCCGGACAATGACCACCGGTCCGCACGACGCGTACTCCAGGCCTGAGCTCGCAATCCGCCTCATAGAAGTCCACGACTTCTGCTTCCTTGAGTGGCAGAAAATCATCGGGACGATAACTTGCCCGACTGCGCTGGTGCGGATGCATCGCCTCTTCCCATTCACCAGCACGAATGAGATAGCGGGCACAAGGAAACCGCGGTTTCAGACTACCGTCTTCACGCATTGTCGCGCCACCAACGTGATCGAAGTGCAGGTGTGTGGCAAGCACCAAATCAACAGCCTCAGCGCCAAAGCCGGCGTCTGCCAGTGCATGGTCGAGATGGCGGTTTCGATCGAACGCGTAGAAGTTTTGTTGTTCGACGGTCATCTTATCGCCTACTCCGCAATCGATAATCATGCGACCCCAGTCAGCCTCGACCGCCAGCGGCCGCATGCCGAGCAACACGCGGTGACGTTGATCGGGCGGTGTCTGTGCCTCCCAGACGGGACGTGGCACCGTACCAAACATGCCCCCACCGTCCAGTCGAAATAGCCCGTCATGCAGACTAACGAGCTCAAGATTTCCCCAGGAAAGACGATGCGACGCAAGCGCGAAGGACACCTGCGCGTCCTGCTTCAACTCCACCAAGACACCATGTGAAGATGAGGGATGAATAAACGCGATCAGGGAGGACTGCGCACCTGATCTCGGCTGCTCGTCGATCAAGCGCACGCCTCGGGCTCTAAGATGATCGAGTGTCGCACTAAGATCGTGCACACGAAGTGTGACGTGATGGATGCCAGGACCGCGCTTCTCCACGTATTTGGCAATAGGTGAATCCGGCGCCGTGGCCTCAAGCAACTCGAGTGCTCCCTGGCCCGCAGGAATAATGTGGGCCCGGACACGCTGCGATGCGACCTCTTCTGCAGGCTCAATCTCCAGGCCAAGCGCGTCGCGATAGAAGGTTAGTGCTCGTTCGATGTCCTTCACAGCGATGCCGACGTGATCGAGGATTGCCTTCATGTTGATTCAGAAGTCGCCGACTCTGGAGCACTTATCGCCCGCTCTATCAGTTCAGCGGAGGCGGTGTAAGGATCAATTTCGCGCGCCGCTATACGATCGATGATTCGATCCAACTCGCCATCTGGCAGGACCCGCTCCAAGTGCTGTAGGAACCGGTGCGACAACAGCTCTCGGAGGCGAAATGCTTGACGAGACCGCGTCCGAATACCCGGTGTCAGTTCGGCGTGTGTCTGGAATTGCGAGATCGCCGCGCGCAATTCCGCAATCCCCTCTCCCGTTGTCGCAACGGTCTTGACAATCGGCGGACGCCATTCCATGGGCCCAGTCGTTCGAAGCGCCTGGTTCGCAGCAATGGTTTCGACTAGTCGGTCTGCACCGTCACGATCAGACTGGTTCACGACGAAGACATCGGCAATCTCCATCACACCAGCCTTCAGCGCTTGAATAGCGTCACCGCTCGTCGGCACCAACACTACGACGGATACGTCCGCGGTCGCCGCTATCTCGACCTCACCTTGCCCAACACCTACTGTCTCAATAATGACTGTATCTTTGCCCGCTGCGTCAAGAACCAGAGCCGCGTCACCGGTCGTCCGCGCGAGTCCTCCATGAGTGCCCCGCGTCGCCATGCTGCGAATGAATACCCCCGGGTCAGAGAAGTGACGCCCCATCCGCACACGATCACCAAGTACAGCGCCGCCGGTGAACGGGCTCGTAGGATCGACAGCGATGACTCCCACCCCGAGACCATCTCCCCGAATCTCTCCCGTAAGTCGATCAACGAGGGTACTCTTCCCGGCGCCTGGCGGCCCCGTCACGCCGATTAGATGCGCACGACCGGTATTCGGGAAAATAGCCCTCAACAAACGAACGCCGGCCAGCGTTTCATCCTCTACCATCGACATCGCGCGGGCAACCGCCCGAGGATCACCAGCAAGCACCCCAGCCACGAGCGAAGGTTCAGTTGACAAAGGCGTCATACGGGTTGGTCCGCAACCAGACGCATGTGAATTCCGCGATCGTACCTTCGATGGTCGATCGATGGCAGATTCATAGCAGTACGCGGCATCGGTCTGATCGTATCATTCGGTATACCATTGCCTCAGACAACCGACACCGCGAATTTGACGATAAACTCGAAACACAGGCCTCGGCTCCTCGGCACAATCGTGCTGCTGATGCTCATCGCTGCTGCCACACCGGCATTCGCAGACGCCACAGCGTTCATCGGTAGCACCGCAACGCCAGAAAACCGGCAAACGAAAGGATTCAGCGTCGGCATCGGGCTCTTGGTGTTCGGCTTCGAATTCGAATTCGCGCGGACAAGCGAAACGCCCGAGGAGGCCGCGCCTTCGTTAACGACCGGCATGGGCAATGTGCTGCTGCAGACACCGACCCCGGTCGCGGGTATCCAGTTCTACCTAACGAGCGGCGGTGGCGTATATCGGGAACGCCTCGGCACACAAGAGGAAACCCACCTCGGTTTAAATGCCGGTGGAGGCGCGAAAATCGCTCTAGTGGGTCCGATCCGAGCAAGGCTGGACTACCGCGTTTTCAGGCTTCGCGGCGAACCATTGCACCAAGTCGTCCAGCGCATCTACGCTGGGCTGAACGTCGCATTCTGACTTAAGACTTGACATCGATCGGGGCCACGCAGCAATGCGGCTCGAGCGTCTCCAACCCCAAGGCCGAAGACACTGGTTTCATGGCACCGGAGGCATCGGGCGTGGCGTGACTTCAGGCGCGGTCAGCGACCCCGGCGTCGCTGGCAGCAACGACGGAGGCTGCACTGGTGTCAGATTCAGAAGGCTCCCGCCTCCTGCCAACGCGCCTGTGTACAACTTCCAGATGTCCTGAATCTGATCGGGATAGGCTTCACTCAGTATGCGTCCGAGACCATAGTCTGCTCCAGCCACCGTCGGTTCCATGAGAAACATATACAAGACCGAACCATTGGGTCCAGGTTCGGTGGCCTTAAACACTCGCCACCCATTCCCCTGGGCGCGAATCTCAGGGTCCACCGACTCCTTAAGCGCCGCCTCCAGATACCCGATCACCATCTCGAAGTCGACGACCCTATCCGGCCGCACGGCCGTGAAGATAACCCCTGTCGGAGCCGTAAACATGCGTGCACCAAGAGGCACCGGCGGCACAGTTGGCGCGGGCACCAGCGGAGCCTCTGGCACCGGCGCCACGGCCAGTGGAACAGACTGCACAGGAGAAACAGGTGTGGGCACTTCCTGTTCAGAGACAGGCGTCTGCGCCGGCACCTCCATCTGCGCGTGCATCAACGACGTCAGGCACGTAGCGGCCAGTACTGTCAGCACGGTTCGCATCAACACTCCACGCGGACACCAGGGTCCGCACCAACAAAAGGAGAGCCACGAACGGCGACGCCGTCCGTGGCTTGGGTCATGCCCGCCAGAAAAGCGGTTGTGACTAAGGCCTCGAAAGGTCCACGGCGATGGAGTTATCGCTCCCACCAAGGGCAGCAGCGAACGCCCCGCTGTACAAATCATACAAGCGCGTTCGCTCTGCAGGGTCCTCAAACGCCTCGTACAGAATCGACATGATTGCATAGTCAGCACCACTGACCACGGGACTGATCACATGGGTATACACAATGTTGCCGTCCGGCATCGGCGCATTCGACCTGACGACCTTCCACCCCGCGGCTTGCTGATTACGCTGACTGTCTGGAGATTGCGTCAACGCCTCGCTGACCTTGGCTATGACTTCCTCATAATCGGCTGTCATACCCGGTCTGATCGCAAACGACAGAATGGCTACGTCACCACTGAACGTCAATGCGTCCTGGGCATGAGCGGTACCGAGCTGCGAAAACGCTGGCAGCAACATGATGGCAGCAGCCATTAAAAAACCGGACAATCGTCGCATCTTCAAGCCTCCTGGAAATAGCGAAAAAAAACAGTCGCGCTACCTTCCTGTTCATCCGATGAAAACGGCCATTACCTCGTGCGCAAGAAGCATCCCTTCCCGCGGCAGCCGCAATAGCCTCCCATCATAAAACAGAAGACCCTGATTCACGAAAGGCTGAAGTTTTTCGCCGTATCGACACCAGACGTCAACGCCGTACTGTTGGCCTAAAGCCTCCAGATCAAGGCCGGAATTTAGCCGAAGCCCAGTAAAGAGGGCTTCCTCCAGTCGATCGTTTGCCGACAGCCTCCGCAGGCCTTCTACAGTCGGTATACCTGCTGAAATGGCCGAAATATAGTCCTCCGTGCCAGACAGATTCTTCCATCGTGAGCCAGCGCGCGTGGAATGCGCGCCGCACCCGAGGCCGATCCACTCGCCATCGGTCCAATATTTCACGTTGTGGCGCGCTTGCCGCCCTGGGCGCGCGACGTTCGAAATCTCGTACTGCTCGTATCCTGCCCTGTCCGTTCTGCTGAGACCAGCCAGATACATGTCCGCCACGTCGTCCTCGGGTGCTACAGACCACCGGCCGCGCGCCATGGCGTCACGAAGAGGTGCATTGGGGTAAATTTCAAGCATATACAACGAGGCGTGGTCCGGCCCAAGCGCGATCAGTGCATCGACCGACTCCAGCCACTGGGCAACCGTCTGCTTCGGCAACCACATCATCAGGTCTAGGGATATGTTGTCGAACCCAGCGGCACGAGCCATCTCGAACGCCTCGACTGCCCTGCCGGCTGAGTGAAGTCGACTGAGCCGCACCAGCTCATCATCCAGGAAAGACTGAACGCCATAGCTCAGTCGGTTGACACCGGCCGCCCGAAAGCCAGTTAGCCGCTCTGGCGTAACAGTTTCGGGATTGGCCTCAAGCGTGATCTCTGCATCGCCGTCCAACGACCACGACTTCCGGCACTCATCAATGACGGCTGCGATCTCTGACGGCTCGAGTAACGACGGGGTGCCACCCCCGAAAAAGACCGTGTCAGCTGGCGAGCCATCACCCGCACGCTGGATCTCGGTCAACAGCGCGGCAACATACCGCTGCTTTATCTCCGGTTCGAACAGACCGCGATTAAAGTTGCAGTAGTTACAAATGGCAGAACAAAAGGGAATATGAACGTAGAGTCCAAGCACGATAGCTCAGCGGAACGTTTTGAGTACAGCTAGGATCCGGCCCTACCGCCTGACCACTTAAGATCGGCCTTACCGTCGCGCCCCCGAATTTGAGAACGTGCCTGGCCGGCAGCGCGTGAGGGCAACGCGGTCTTACGAGACGCCTTGCTACGCATCTTCGAGAGCATGATCAAATCTTCGACACCACCGTTGGGCGGAAGCTGGCGATAGTCAGCACCGTCTAAATGAACCTCGTCGCACATCTCGTGAAGGCGAGAACGCATCCGGTAGCCGATACGAAATAACAGTGAGTCCGGATCCGTCGTGTCGTCACCCTTTTCCTCATGGTTTGAGGTGAAAACAGTCGTCCGCTGTGCGCTATAGCGGGCGTTGACAATGTGGTTCAGTGTCTCCGCGACCCATTCTGAGGACTTTTCGGCACCCAGATCGTCCAACACGAGCATATCCGCCTCGATGACGGGCCTGAGCACATCGATTTCGGCTGCCTGGTTCAGCGGATCGTATGTGCTCCGGATCACGCGAAGCAAATCGCGCGTGTCGTAAAAAATCCCACGTGCGCCCCGTGTCGTGATGACCTGCCGAAGAATCGCGACAGCCAAGTGGGTCTTCCCTACACCAGGGGGACCAAGAATGAGCAACCCCTTATCAACAACCGGAAAGCCCTTGGCCAAAGACTTGGATTGCCGCAACGCCTTGGTGAGCTTCTCGTTGTAGGCGGTGTAGTTGGTTAGGTCACAGTGCTGATACCGACGTGGGATTCGTGCTTCCGATAACAAGCGAGCCGCTGCAGACTCGCGCCTGCAGTCGCAACGAGTGACTCGAGAAACACCATCAACCTCGGTTGTTTTCCATCCGGTGTCATCGCAAGTTACGCAGCCCACGACGGCGATCCTAGCGTACTTAGCAGTCCGCGCACGCGCGTTTCCGCGCGCCTATTTTTGTTTTTGATTTTTGACTCTCGGCTTTGGACTTTCAACTTTCGGACCGTTACCCGAGTGCTTGACGAGATTAGTCGGCGAGGATTTTACTAGTGCAGTGCCAAGTCGTTGCTCCCAATCGTCGAGACCACGTGCCAACTCGCGCTTGACGTAATCCATAAACTCGTTGACCTCGCTCTGCATACCTTCGATCTTTCGGCGCATATGCAGAATGATCTCAACGCCTGCTAAATTCACGCCGAGGTCGCGAGTGAGCGCGAGAATAGTTTCGAGGCGTTCAAGGTCATCATCCGAGTACAGGCGGGTGTTGCCGTCGGTCCTGGATGGCGAGAGCAACCCCTCTCGCTCATATAACCGTAGCGTCTGCGGGTGGACATTGTATTTCTGCGATACAGCGCTGATCATGTAGTACGCTTTGCCCCGCTCAGCACGCTTCGACATCAACTACTCCAAATGTTCACGTACATTTTCACCGTTGATCCGACCAAATTCCCGAAGTAACTCTTTCGAGCGTTCATCAAGCAATTTCGGCAGCATTAGCCGAACTTCGATGACGAAATCTCCTCTGTGCCCATCACGTACCGACGCCGCTCCGCGTTCGCGCACGCGAAACCGTTGTCCTGACTGCGTGCCTGGCGGCACCCGTAATCGGACCGTTCCGTCTGGCGCCTGAACTTCTATACGTGCACCGAGTGCCGCCTCGTGAACTGCCATGGGAAGCGTGATGTGTACGTCGTCACCTTCGCGCCGAAATAGCGGGTGTGGTGCCACGTGCGCTGTGATGTACAGGTCACCCGTTGGACCACCACGAACGCCAGCATTACCCGCTCCCTCAATTCGAATACGGTCGCCGTCGCTGATCCCGGCAGGAACAGAGACGTGTACTGCCTCGCTGCATGTCTCCTGTCCAGAGCCGCCGCACGGGGGGCAAGGCGCGGGTCGCTGATGTCCCGAACCGCCACAGGCACTACACCCGCGGGAAAACACCATGTGCCCACGCACGGCACGCACCACGCCAGTGCCATCGCACAAAGAACATATGGCAGACGCTTTCCGTGTCTGGCCGGCACCTCCACAGGCACGGCAGGCGCGGTGGCGCGTCACCGTGATCGGCCGCGTTGTGCCAACAAACGTCTCTTCGAACGCTAACCGCACCTCCTGATGCAGATCGGCACCCCGTTCAGGAGCCACCCTCGACCCACGGTCGGTCAGGACTTCTGCGAAGAGATCGCCGAAAGTAGTGGAGTCGTCCTCGCTGCGTGCCGAAAAATCAAAACCCTCGAAGCCGCTGCGCCGGCCGTACGATTCAGCAACTCCAACACCTGACTCATGTCGCGAGCGACGTTCAGGATCAATCAATGTCTCGTACGCGTCAAGGATCTGCCTAAAGCGACGCTCGGCTTCGCGGTCTCCGGGATTGATATGCGGATGACATTGCCGCGCCAATCGTCTGTACGCCCGCTTGATCTCGGACTCAGTAGCCCCCTGCTGCAAGCCGAGAACAACGTAGAGATCCATACGCGACTTACTTTTTCTCTTCTTCTACAACTTCTGCGTCGATGACGTCATCCTGGGAGGCATTCGCCGATTCTGCTGGCTCCTGGGCTTCGGCACCGGCTTCGTCAGGCTGCTGCTTGTAAAGCGCTTCAGCGGCCTTGTGTTGCACCTGGGTCAACCCCTCCATTGCACTGTTCATGTCAGCAGTGTTGTTAGCTGCTATCGCCGTCTTGAGCGTTTCGATTGCCGACTCAACCGCCGATTTGTCATCTGCCGTCAGTTTCTCGCCCATATCCACTAACATCTTGTCAGCCGCGTACACAGCCTGATCCGCTTGATTCCGCGTCTCGATTTCCTCACGCCTTACCTTGTCCTCCTCAGCGTGGACTGAGGCCTCCTTCATCATTTGATCGACTTCATCCTTACTGAGACCACTCGATGCAGTAATCGTAATTTTCTGCTCTTTGCCAGTGCCCATGTCTTTCGCCGAGACGTTGACGATACCGTTAGCATCGATATCGAATGCGACCTCGATCTGCGGCACGCCGCGCGGCGCTGGAGGAATCCCGACCAACTGAAATCGACCCAGCGTACGGTTGTCCTTGGCAAGTTGGCGTTCACCCTGGACCACATGCACCTCAACGCTTGTCTGGCTATCAGCAGCTGTCGAAAAAGTCTCGCTCTTCTTAGTCGGAATCGTCGTATTCCGGGGAATCAGAGTCGTCATCACCCCACCCAATGTCTCGATTCCTAGCGAGAGGGGTGTGACGTCCAAAAGGAGAAGATCCTTGACCTCACCGGCCAGCACACCGGCCTGAATCGCCGCACCAATCGCCACGACTTCATCGGCGTTTACCCCTTTGTGCGCGTCTTTGCCGAACAGCTCTTTGACGATCTCCTGCACTCGGGGAATTCGAGTAGACCCGCCCACAATCACGATCTCGTCAATCTTCGAGGGGTCTAGGCCAGCATCCGATAGGGCTTTTTTCGTGGGACCGACGGTCCGCTGCAGCAGGTCCTCCACAAGCTGATCGAATCGTGACCGCGTCAGCTTCATCTGAAGATGCTTAGGGCCACTCTGGTCGGCGGTCACAAACGGCAAGTTGATGTCCGTCTCCATCACGGTGGAGAGCTCCATCTTGGCTTTCTCCGCCGCTTCCTTCAAACGCTGTAGCGCCATCCGATCCTTGCCAAGATCGATCCCGTCACTGCTCTTGAACTCAGAAATAATCCAGTCGATAACGCGCTGATCGAGGTTGTCTCCGCCGAGGTGGGTATCACCATTGGTGGCTTTGACCTCGACAACCCCTTCACCCACCTCAAGGATGGAAATGTCGAAGGTTCCGCCGCCGAAGTCATAGACGGCGATCGTCTCCTCTTTTTTTTTGTCCAGCCCGTAGGCCAGTGCGGCAGCGGTCGGCTCATTAACGATGCGCATCACCTCTAGGCCGGCAATCTGACCCGCTTCCTTGGTAGCCTGGCGCTGCGCATCATTGAAATACGCGGGCACGGTAATAACAGCCTGCGTCACCTTTTGACCCAAATACTCCTCCGCCGACTGCTTCAGCTTCTGGAGCACCATCGCGGAGATCTGGGGTGGTGCGTAGTCCTCGTCGGCGATCTTGATGCGGACGTCACCGTTGGGAGCCGCAGCAACGGCGTACGGCACCATTTTCATCTCCCCGGAGACCTCGTCGTAGCGTCGGCCCATAAACCGCTTGATCGAAAAGACGGTGTTCTCTGAGTTCGTGACGGCTTGGCGCTTGGCGATCTGACCAACCAGTCGCTCGTCGGTCTTGGTGAACGCCACGACAGAAGGCGTGACCCGATTGCCCTCCGGATTCGTGATAACGACGGGCTCACCGCCTTCCATGACAGCAACCACCGAGTTGGTCGTGCCGAGATCTATACCAATAATTTTGCTCATGTCGTCGCGTCCTTTTGTTTCGCTTCCGCAATGGACGCTCGTGTGGGGTCCACTGGGCAATACCTATGTTTCAATTAGTATAAAACCTGAGTGCCTTAGAGTCAAGTAAATGGACTTACAACCTACTACTAAACGAATAGGGCTGGGGAAACCATTGAGTTGCGACTGCTATAATCGATGTACGTGACCATTAGCTCTCGGGATCAACCCCACGCGCACAAGTCAGGTCATCGAAGCATGAACGCCCCCAA
>Ga0315339_1002183_pt1 | contig 15266 bp, 13 predicted proteins | sample ASW17metaG_FD_204514 | JGI IMG/M metagenome (GOLD analysis project Ga0315339, IMG submission 204514) | Ammonia-oxidizing marine archaeal communities from Pacific Ocean, United States - ASW #17 | ecosystem: Environmental > Aquatic > Marine > Oceanic | place: USA: California | collected 2016-12-05
ACCGGTATTTCACTCTTTCACACATTCCAGCGACGGCAGTTCGATACGCGACACCGATAGTTATTGCGGTTGGCTTCTTGGGTATTGGGTTCTCCAGTGAGTGCGTGGACGAGAGGGAGTTTAATGCGAGTATTCCGCTCGGTGTTCAGTAGGCCCCGTCGGAGCCGGCGATTACGGTCTTAGCGAACTAGAGCTGGGACCATCTGAACGGGACCTCGGGGTCGCAGTGTGATACGCGGGCTGGGCTCGACCGCACTGCTTCCTGACCGTAGTCGCCACCGTCCAGCAAGTGTCGCGAGGACAAGCGTGCCTTCCATCCATGCAAACCCCTCGCCGATGCACGAGCGAGGGCCGACACCGAAAGGAAAGTAAGCCAGGCGCGGTCGTTCACTCGGTGATAGCCAGCGCTCAGGCGAGAATGCGAGTGGATCGGAAAAGAACCGCTCGTCGCGGTGGGTCACAAACGGGCTGGCGACTACCAGCGATCCAGTGGCTATCTGTCGGCCATGACAGCGGTGCGACTCCGCGGCGCGACGAACGATCACCCACGCAGGGGGAAACAATCTCATGGCTTCTGCGAGGACGCTCCTGGTGTACACCAGCCGTGAAACATCAGGCGCAGACGCCAAGCGGTCGCCTATCACTTCCTCAAGTTCGGCATGGAGCTTCGTCTCGGTCGAAGGATTGGATGCCAGGAGCGTCCACGTCCAGGTCAGTGCGTGAGCGATTGTGTCGTGACCTGCCAGAAGAAAGGTCACAATGTCATCGCGGAGTTGGGATGCCGTCGCCTCGTCGTCTCCCTCTTGCGCTTCCATCAGCAGGGAGAGCACGTCATCGTGTGTGGCACTGTCGTTCCGTCGCCGTTCGACGACATCGTTGACGATGACGTCGAGGCGGTGCCGTGCGGCCTGGACCTGGCGACGTGACGCCACGATCGATACGAGCCCGTCCATTCTTGGGATGGCGCTCGCGACGGCGGTTTCGATATCGGTAGCCACGTCGGTGAGGTCTGTGCCGAAGAGCGTCTCTCCAGCGATCAAGAGCGTGAGGCGCTTCATATCGAGGGCGACGTCAAGCGGGATGCCCGGTTGCCACTGTTTCCGGCACCAGGCAGCGTGGGCCACGATGAGCGGGGCGTACCTTTCGACTCGTTTACGATGAAACGCTGGTTGCGAGACGCGGCGTCGTGCCGCGTGCAGGGACCCTTCTGCGGTGAGGAGGCCGTCACCCAAGAGTGGCTTCGCGCGTTCAAAGCCGCGCCCTTTCACAAACCGTTCATGATGCGTCAGGAGCACGTCTTCAATGGAGTCTGGGTGATTGAGGAGAAACGCGAGGCGCGTGCCCAGCAGGAAAGGCACGACCTTGTCCGAGCTCCTAGCCAACTCCTGTAAAAATGCGAGCGGGTCGGTTTCCCTACGACGGAGGGCCCAGAGGGAACACGATGGATACGTTGGTGGTGTCACTGCTCGACACCGCCGGTGTCGAGGGATGCGATTACCTCGCCGATCTGCGACAGGCACCAATCTATTTCGTCGGGCGTGATTACATACGGCGGCATGAAATAAAGCACGTTACCCAATGGTCGTAGCAGTAACCCGCGTTCAAGAAACGTAGCAGCTAGGTGTGGGCTGAGACGGTCGAGGTATCCGTCGACTCCAAGAGCCCTCGTGTCGGTTCGCAGTTCGATGACGGCAACGGCCCCGATCACGCGGACATCTTCGACGGCAGTAAGCTTACGAAGCCAGGCCTTTGCAGCTATGAGCTGAGCTTCGATCCGTGCAACGGTTTGCATGACATCACTGCTCTCGAACAGGTCGAGGCTAGCGAGTGCCACTGCGCACGCCAAGGGATTTGCCGTGAAGGAGTGTCCGTGGAAGAAAGTTTTGCTGTGATCAGTGCTCAGAAACGCGTCGTACACGGGAGCCGTCACAGCCGTGGCCCCGAGTGGGAGGTATCCTGCTGTGAGCGCTTTCGAAAGACATATCAAATCCGGAGTTATGCCTGCATGCTCGCATGCGAACATCCGGCCGGTCCGGCCAAACCCCGTCAGGACCTCATCTGCAATCAATAGCACTCCGAATCGATCGCACAAGCGGCGAACGCCAGTCAGAAATTCTTTTGGCCAAACGATCATGCCCCCCGCGCCTTGCAGCATGGGTTCGATGATGACCGCGGCAGTCGTTTCTGCTTGTTGCTCGAGTTGGGCCTCGAGCGATTGTAAGCAGTCCACATCACACATCTCTCGTGTGAGTCCAAGTGGACAGCGGGAGCAGTACGGTGCGTGAGCACGAGCCACCGAGAAGAGCAACGGCGTAAACGCGGCAGTAAATACGGACTCGGCGCTGACGGACATGGCCCCTGCTGTGTCGCCGTGATACGCGTGTTCGAGTGCAAGGATGTGGTGCCGCTGAGGCTGTCCCTTGTTTCTCCAGTACTGGCATGCAAGTTTGACGGCAACCTCAACAGCGGTTGATCCGTTGTCGGAGTAGAAGACCCGGGTGAGCCCTGAGGGCAGGAGTTGTATCAGCCGCTCCGCCAGGTTCACAGCAGGGGGGTGTGTGCAGCCAGCGAACATCACGTGTTCGAGGTCTTTTGCCTGATCGACAAGAGCCTGCGTGATCGCCGGATGACAGTGGCCATGAATGTTCACCCACCACGAAGAAATTCCGTCGAGAATTCGGCGGCCATCCTCAGTAATGAGGTAGACCCCTTCGCCCTTCACTACTGGTAAAGGCGCTACAGGGGACGACATCTGGGTGTACGGATGCCACAGATGCGCACCATCACGCTCAAGTAGCGTTTTGTCTCGTGTCATGACAGGGCCTCCAGAAGTCGATCTGTAGGGTCGAGTTGCGGTGCCCACGTCGCCAGTGCGGCCGCCGTCAGGGAGCCAAACGTTGGCATTTGCCCAAGGACAAGGACGCGTCCGTACTGCTCAATCGCCTCGCACGCACCAGGGTTCTCGGGCCCGACCATGACGACGCCCGTGACCTCGAGCGAGCGTGCCCGTAGCGCCTCAAGAGTCAGGAGTGTGTGGTTGATTGTTCCAAGTGCGGTTCTTGCCACGATGACGATCGGCAGGTTGAGTTTGACCATCAGGTCTATCATGATCTCTCGTTCGTTGATCGGCACGAGCGCCCCTCCGGCACCCTCGATAATCCAGCGGGCGTTGCGGTCCGCGTTGCGAAACGGTTCGATTAGCCGATTTGTTTCGATCGTGCAGCCGTTGAGTCTGGCAGCCAGATGTGGAGATAGTGGTCGCGGCAGGCGCACACCGTGCTTGATGATTTCCGCTTCGTCGCACGCTGCCAATCGAGCAACTTCTGCTGTGTCGTCATCCGATTCGATGCCGGTCTGGATCGGTTTCCAGTAACGCAGCATTCGACCTTCTCGATAGCGATGGAACAGCGCAGCCGAGACAACGGACTTGCCAACGCCCGTATCGGTGCCGGTTACGAAGAGGCCACTGGACATGGCACGTTGCCTTTGAAGACTGCAGCAAGACGATTCGCAAAACGATTGAGGTCGGTTTCCGCAAGGTCGACGTGTACCGAGATACGAAGTCGCGCTGTGCCACGAGGCACAGTTGGCGGCCGAATTGCCCTAACGTCGAACCCTTCGGCGTGAAGCGCGTCTGCAACCTCGACAGCTTGGCGGTTTCCTCCAATCATGACGGGGATGATCGGCGTGTCACCGCTGGGAGTGGAGATGCCTTTGTCATTGAGTCGCTCGCGGAGGAGGGCCGCGTAGTGTCGTAGCTGCGCGCGGCGCTCAGGCTCATCCCTGACGATCGTCAGACTGGCTTCGATTGCGTCCGCCACGGCCGGTGGAGGTGCGGTGGAGAAGAGGAAGGGGCGCGCCTGTTGTGCCAGATACTCAATTGCCCAGGTCGGCCCTGCGACAAACGCACCAGCAACGCCGAGTGCTTTTCCCGCTGAGTTGATCGAGACGAGCACGTCTTTGTCGATTCCGCTCTCCTCGATCAAGCCGCTACCGTTCGGTCCACGGATCCCAACCGCATGCGCTTCGTCGACGATGAGCAGCGCCCCGGTTCTTCGGCAGATCTCCGCATAGACCTGGAGCGGTGAGCGGTCGCCATCCATGCTAAACAGTGACTCGGTTACGACGAATATCTGCCCCTTTGTGGACGTGCCCTCGATCCGGCGGGCCAGTGCAGCGGCGTCGTTATGGGGAAACACGACACGCTTGGCGAGTGAGAGCCGAATGCCGTCGCGCAGACTCGCGTGGTTCAGACGATCCGAGAGAATGACGTCGTCCGGCTCGACAAATGTCGTCAGGACCGCAAGGTTTGCGAGGTACCCGCTCGAAAAGTAAAGTGCTCGGTCAGTTCCCTTAAACCTGGCGAACGAATTTTCGACGGTGCCGAACGCATCTCGGTGTCCGCCCAACAGTCGGGATCCTCTGCTGCCACAGCCATCACGTTGCACCGCGGCGGTCATGCTTGCCTTCACGGTCGGATGATTGGACAGCGCGAGATAGTCGTTTGACGACAAGTCCAGACCCGATGGCGAGCGAAGTGTTCGAAAAAGTCCACGTTTGTTCAGTGTGCGCAAATGAGCGCCCACTCGTGATTCGAGCGTCGACTCGGTATTCACGGTGTAGCGTCAGTGGATGTCTGTATTGGTTGTAACTGGATCCCGACACGCTCGAACAGTGCGCGATCTTTATTGACGTCAGGATTTGGCGTCGTCAACAGCGTATCTCCGAGGAAGACGGAGTTCGCGCCGGCCATGAAGCAGAGGACTTGAGCCTCGTCCGACAGCGACAGGCGGCCGGCGCTCAGGCGCACGTATGACGCAGGCATGAGGATCCGAGCTGTAGCGATCATACGCACCAGTTCCAACGGGTCTTCGGTCGCTCGGTCGCCGAGGGGAGTTCCCTGAACCGCGACGAGTAAGTTGATTGGTACGCTTTCTGGGTGAGGTTTGAGCGTCGCGAGTTGACACAAAAGACCGTACCGGTCGTCTCGCCCTTCACCCATGCCAATGATGCCCCCGGAACACACGGTGACACCAGATTGTCGAACGCGCGCCAGTGTTTCGAGTCGTTCGTCGTAGGTGCGTGTCGTAATGATCGAACTGTAGAACTCGCGCGAGGTGTCCAGATTGTGGTTGTAGGCTGAGAGTCCAGCAGTGGCCAGCGCGTCGGCCTGCTCCTGGGTCAGCATGCCGAGTGTGCAACACGCTTCCAGCCCCAGTGCTCTGATGCCTCGGACCATGTCAAGCACACGGTCGAATTGCCGACCAGAGGCAGCGTCCCCCCACGCAGCACCGATGCAGAAGCGTGTCGCGCCCTGTTCGCGGGCACGTGCCGCAGCTGCAAGGGTCTCGTCAACGTCCAGAAGGGCTGTTGCAGCGACGTCCGTGGTGTACTTCGCTGATTGTGGGCAGTACGCGCAGTCTTCAGGACATCCGCCGGTCTTGACACTGAGCAGTACGCATCCTTGTACCTCGTTCGGGAGGTGGAATACACGGTGAGCCTGCTGGGCCCGCAAGAGCAGGTCAAGCAAGGGGGCGGTGTAGATAGACTCGATCTCCGGAAGGGACCAATCGTGGCGAGTGGACGCGTGCGTGTTTGCGTTCATAGTGACAGCACGATCATAGCTGACTGTACCGCGAGATCAGTAAGTGGCTTCTACAGAGGGAAGTCCCGACCGCTGGCCTTGATGAACTCCTGTCTCAGGCGTTTGTAGCTGCTAACTGCTGGATACTGAGGGAATTCGGTGATGACGTGGTCTGGTGCCCTGAACAAGATCCCAGCGTCTGCCTCCTCGAGCATGGTCGTGTCGTTGTAGGAATCGCCGGCGGCAATGACCCGAAAATTCAATCCGCGCAAGGCTTTTACACACTGTCGTTTTGGGTCCTTCTGACGTAATGTGTAGTCCCTGACCCTGCCGGTGCTGTCGACCACAAGGCGGTGACATAAGAGTGTTGGCCACGCGAGCTGCTGCATGAGCGGCTGAGAGAACTCGTAGAACGTATCCGACAGGATGACCACTTGAAAGTGCTCGTTCATCCAGTCCAGAAAGTCTTTCGCGCCGTCAAGCGGGCGCATATTCGCGACGGCCGCTTGTATTTCCTGAAGACCAAGCCCGTGCTCGTCCAGGAGACGGAGACGCTGCCTCATCAGTACGTCGTAGTCGGCGACATCTCTCGTCGTCGCCTTCAGTGCCTCGACACCTGTGATTTCTGCAAATTCGATCCAGATTTCCGGCACGAGCACACCTTCCAGATCAAGACATGCAACTTCCACACACGACCCCCTGTTCATTTCTGGCGCTACCCTTAGATAGCGGTAACCTGATCTGTCGAGCAACGATCATAGCTGGGCAGGCTCCTGTTGCGTGAGGCAGTGCAGTGTGCCGAGGCCCCAGACGAGGTCCACGGAGTGGATACCGACAATCTGGTGTTTTGGCATCAGCGCAGCCAGCGTATTCAGGGCTGTGCGGTCATTGGGATCATTAAACGTCGGTACCAGCACGACGCCGTTGGCAATATAGAAGTTCGTGTAACTGGCTGGTAGGCGATCGCCATCCATGAAAACGGCGCGCGGAAACGGCAGTCTGACGATTTTGAGCGAACCGCTGGTGGTCTCGCGTGCTGCAGCCTCAAGGCGGCGCAGATTGTCCATCGACCGCCGGTGATTCCCGTCGTTCGAATCCTCTTCGATGGCGACGACCACGGTGTCGGCGCTCACGAATCTTGCCACGTCGTCAACGTGTCCGCCCGTGTCATCGCCGAGGCAGCCCTCTCCGAGCCAGATTGTCCGATTGATTCCCAGCCACTTGTGAAAGATTTGTTCGTAGTCGACGCGGTTGAGGCCTGGGTTGCGGACCTGAGCGTCGGAGAGCAGCCACTCCTCTGTTACAAGCAGAAGGCCCTGGCCGTTGACTTCGATGCCACCACCTTCAAGGACGAGGCGCGTGCCCGTGTCCGGAAGGCACGGTTCCTCGCGCGGCAGGTCAGTGAGTTTCGAGATGGCGGGTCCTACGCCGGCGTCCTGTTGCCAGTTGCTGTACTTCGCCCACCCGTTGAATGCCCAATCGAGCAGGACCACGTGTCCTTGAGCATCGAGCACACCAGTGGGGGCAGAATCACGCAGCCAACCGCGATCGGTGGGCACGTCGTGAAGGGTCACGCGGTCGCGGCGTACGACGTGCGCGTCGAGGACGGCGCGGGCGTGCCCCGCAACGCCACGGTTGTGACACAGGATGTTGACGGTTTCGTGATCCGCGAGGGCACGGACGATTTCCGCGTAGACCCACGGAATTGCCTCAAATTTTTCAGGCCAATCTGGCAAGTGGTGCGGCCAGGCGACCCAGGTCGCGCGGTGCGGTTCCCACTCGGCGGGCATCCGAAAAGCCATGCGAAGCTCCTGGCCCCACGGCTTATAGGCACGCGACACTACACGCCAAGATACCGATTCAGAATCGGTCCGTAGGCGTCGACGCGCCGGTCGCGCAGGAAGGGCCAGTTGCGGCGCACGGCTTCGATCAGCGCCGGGTCACACGGTGCCACGAGGATCGCTTCGTCCTGTTCTGCCTCGGCAACGTAGCGGCCGAACGGATCAGTAATGAATGAGTGGCCAAAGAAGGTGATGCCATCGGTGCCGGGTTCGTCCTCGTGTCCGATGCGGTTGGGTGAGGCGACATACACGCCGTTAGCAATGGCGTGCGCCCGTTGGGCCGTGCGCCATGCGTCGACCTGCGCCTGTCCCCATTCGTCCAGCTCCGCTGGATGCCAGCCGATTGCGGTGGGGTAGAACAATACCTGCGCTCCCATGAGGCTCACGATGCGTGCGGCTTCTGGGTACCACTGATCCCAGCAGATCAGCACGCCAATTGTGGCGTAGCGAGTCTTCCAGACCCTGAACTCAGTTGGCTCGCCCGGCGTGAAGTAATACTTTTCGTAGAACAGTGGATCATCCGGGATATGCATTTTTCGGTAAACACCGAGTAGACTCCCGTCCGCGTCGATGATGGCGGCGGAGTTGCGATAGATTCCGGATGCCTGGCGCTCGAAGATCGGGACTACCAGCACGACGGCCAGCTCGCGTGCAATCGCTTGCATTGCCCCGGTCGTGGGCCCAGGGATGGGCTCGGCGAGGTCGAACCGATCAGTCTGCTGCGCCTTACAGAAGTATGGTGCGTTGAACAGTTCCTTCAGGCAGATAATCTGAGCGCCGCGGCGAGCAGCCTTGCGGATTAGTCGCTCGGCTCGCTGAAGGTTGGCATGCGCGTCCACATCGGCGCGATCTTGAGCGATCCCAATCGTGAACATGTAGCCCTATGCTAGCCTTGCTTAATCAAAGGATGAAGACAAAACCGCTCTCTATTGCATTGCTCGGTTTCGGCACCGTTGGTGGGTCGGTCGCTCGCATTGTGAGTGAGCGTCCTGAATTGGCCGATCGCATCGAGCTTACGCATATCTTCAACCGCGACGTTGCCCGTAAGCGCGTAGATTGGGTCCCCTCGTCTGTTACCTGGACCGAGGATTTCGACGCGATGCTCCAGTCCGGACCTGATGTAATCGTGGAGGTGGTCGGTGGCATCGATCCCGCGGGCGACTGGGTGCGTCGTGCCCTCCAGCGAGGGGTAGCGGTGGTTACTGCCAACAAGATGCTGCTTGCGGCGGACGGACCCGAATTGCTGCATCTGGCGGCAAAGCACGAGACGCAACTTCGATTCGAGGCAGCGGTTGCCGGTGGTGTGCCTTTGATCCATGGCGTGCGCGAAGGGCTAGCTGGGGACCGCCTGCTGCGTGTGGCTGGTATCCTCAATGGCACGTCGAACTACGTGCTCAGCACGATGTCCGAGGGCGATCAGTCGATGGCCGACGTTATGATCGAGGCGCGTCGACTTGGTTATGCGGAGGCGGACCCGAGTGCGGACGTTGACGGCGATGACGCAGGGGCGAAGCTCGTTGTGTTGGCTGGCATTGCGTTCCGGCGTCACTTGCGTCTAGCCGACGTTCCAAGACATTCGATTCGTCCTATTTCCGCCGCTGATTTCCGCTATTCAAGTCGTCTTGGCTGCACGATTCGGCAGATGGCGGTGGTGGAGGCCAGGGGCGAAGGTTTCCATGCCTTTGTTGGCCCCACGCTTGTGCCGCGTGGCTCTAACTTCGGTCTAAACATAGGTGCCAATAACATTGTTACCGTTGCCGGTCACTACGGTGGTGAGAACAGTTTCAGCGGAGCGGGGGCCGGCGGACCGGCGACGGCTGTGGCGATTGTGTCGGACCTGCTGTCGCTTACCCAGCGTGAGCGCGAGCACGGCGAGGAGTGGTTATCGGTGCCGGTGGTGCCGCCTCCAGTCAGGCCCTATTACCTGCGTTTTGTTGTGAAAGACGGCCCGGGTATTTTGTCTTCGATCGCGGGGTCGCTGGCCAGTCAAGGCGTTAATCTGGATGCTGTGCTGCAGGAGCCGGGTTATCCCAAGGACGCCTTGCCGTTTGTGATCACCGTTGAGCCTTGCCAGGAAGCGGCACTGACAGCCGCGGTGCAGGAGATATCCGATGCCAAGTTTCACGCCGAGCCGCCATTGGCGCTCCCGATGCTTTTGGGCGACAAGTCTCTAACGTGATATCTTATTTAGTTAGTGTTATTTAACGGTATTACCCTCGCTTCTGGTGACCCGGAGAGGTCGGCCTTGATTGCCGATCCCGGTGGCTGCCGGAGGACGCTCGCCTGGGTATATGAGGGCGCGCGATGAATTTCGTTACTGGCTTGACGTGTCACCTGTGTGGGGCCACGTATCCAGCTGAGGCGTTGTGGGTCTGCAGCGAGTGTCTCGGGCCCCTCGAAGTGTCTTATGACTACGAGGCCGTGCGCGGTGCCGTTAGTCGAAGCCTGCTCGAATCCCGTCCGAACACTCTGTGGCGTTATCGGGAGCTGCTTCCCGTCGAGGAGCCCCGGACCGGGTTCCATTCTGGTTTTACACCGCTGGTTCGTGCGACCCGTCTGGCACGTGAGCTCGGGCTCGACGAGCTCTACATCAAGGATGATTCGGTCAATCACCCGACGTTTTCGTACAAAGATCGGGTTGTGTCAGTTGCTGCCACGCGTGCGGTTGAACTGGGCTTCAAAGTGTTCGGATGTGCGTCGACGGGAAACCTGGCGGGAAGCGTTGCGGCTCACGCCGCACGTCTTGGGTTACCGTGTTACGTCTTCATCCCTAACGATTTGGAGCCGGCTAAGATTCTGGGTTCGGCGATTTATGAGCCGCATGTAGTGGCGGTCGAAGGTAATTATGACGATGTGAACAGGCTGTGTACGCAGATCGCCGATCGGTACGGGTGGGGCTTTGCGAACATCAATCTGCGCTCCTACTACGCGGAAGGGGCAAAGACGATGGGCTTTGAGATCGTTGACCAACTCGGATGGCAGTTCCCAGACCACGTGGTGTCGCCAGTCGCGGGCGGCACACTATTGCCGCGCATTTTCAAGGGTCTTAGCGAGCTGAAGGAGGTTGGTCTTGTCAGCGGTCAGCTTCCGAAGATTCATGCCGCGCAGCCGTCTGGCTCGGCACCAGTAATCAAGGCGATTGACGCTGGACTGGAGTTTCCTGAACCGGTCAAGCCGGACACGATTGCCAAGTCGCTGGCGATTGGTAACCCAGCGGATGGGTTCCAGGTGGTGAGGGTGGTGAAGGAGACCGGTGGCGCGGGTGCCATGGTGACCGACGAGGAGATCCTGGATGCTGTGGCGCTTTTGGCCAGGACCGAGGGCATCTTCACTGAAGCTGCCGGCGGCACAACGCTGGCAGCTACCCGCGCACTCATCAGTCGCGGTGTAATAAAGTCCGACGAGTCGGTCGTTGTCTGCATTACTGGTAACGGGTACAAGACCGCCGACGTGATGTTTGATCGAGTGGCGCCACCGACGCAGATCGGCCGGAGCTTGTCTGACTTCGAGCGCGTAATCGGCAACAAGATCGAAGTTCCAGCTGCCGCGGTGGCTCCAGTCTGAGCGTGCATGCAGGGCATAGCCCCGGTGGCAGGCTGGCAAGCCGGTGTTGTTTGACCTTGCCCGTCTTTGAGCGATAACATCGGAGCTACTGTGGTGTCCGATCTTTGCCGGTTGAGTGCGCATGCGTGTTGTTGCACGGCGACCTTGTGTCCCGGCGCTCTCGGCTCGCCGCGTGGCTAGCGACTTTAGAACCTAACCACACGAAGATGTATCGAGAGCCTGGGAAGCGGATCCCGGGCTTTTCTATTTCTGGTGACAATGTTTCCAGCCATCCTTAACCTTTCGTCAGATCGTGTCGCCGGGAGATTTGCGTAATGGCGATGCGGGGTCGTGTTTCGCTGGTTGGCGCCGGACCTGGTGACCCTGATCTGTGGACGGTGGGTGGGGTTCGTCGTTTGCAGGAGGCGGATCTAGTGCTGTACGACGCCTTGGTGGACGTCGGTGCATTGCAGCGTGTGACCAAGGCGCAGTGTTTCTGCGTCGGCAAGCGCGCCCGCCGTGACAGTGTGCCTCAGGAGACGATCCATCGTTTGATGATTCGTGCGGCCAAGCAGGGTAAGCGGGTGGTCCGTCTCAAAGGAGGCGATCCCTTTGTATTCGGGAGAGGCGGCGAGGAAGCGCTTGCATTGGCGATGGCCGGTGTGTCGTTCGAGGTTGTTCCTGGGGTAACGACCGCCGTGGCTGCGGCGGCACTAGCGGGCATTCCCGTCACACATCGTGGCGTTGCGTCGGCGTTTCTCGTACTAGCAGGACACACATCGGAAGCGGTCGATAGAACACTGCGATCGGTGCGGCCGAATACGGTGTCGATGGTGATTCTGATGGGCATTGGCTCCCGTGGGAAGTTGGCCTCGAGGTTGATGGCGCATGGCTGGTCGGCTGACACGCCGACGGCGATCGTGTGCGCGGCGTCAACACAGAACGCCTGGACATGGATAGGGGGGCTGGCGCAGCTTGGTGAAGCGGTGCCCCCCGTCGGTCTCGCGGGGGTACTGGTTGTTGGTGAGGTTGTGAAAGTAAGTAAGGCACTATCCGCGGTATCCAGAGTGGAACAGGCTAGTAATGAGGTGAGTTATGGCCGTAAGGGATGAGGCGGGGACGATCGGGCGAGAACAGCTGTCGTTTGCGAAAGAGCGAGACATCGACGAGTTTGTTGAGACGCTGAACAGCTATGAAAATGGCGATATCACGGCTGACGACTGGCGCCGCTACCGTCTCCTTCGTGGTACTTACGGTCAGCGTCAGGATGACGTGCAGATGATGCGAATCAAGATTCCGCAGGGCATTACCACCAGCGATCAGTTACGCGCGCTCGGGGATGTCGCGGCAAAGTACTCGCGCGGCTTCGGCCACGTGACTACCCGGCAGAATGTCCAGTATCACTTCGTTCAGCTGAAGGATGCCGAGCAGGCGATGCGTGATCTCGGCGCTGTGGGCATGACCACACGCGAGGCGTGTGGCAACTCCGTACGTAATATCACGGCATGCCCGTATGCGGGTGTCGCCCACGATGAGGTATTCGACGTGACCCCGTACGCGGAGGCTATGACGCGCTATTTTTTGGGGCATCCGCTCGCCGGTTCGCTGCCGCGAAAGTTCAAAATCGCCTTTGAGGGGTGTCCCACCGATCATGCGCTCGCTTCCATCCATGACCTAGGATGGTTTGCGCGGATCGTCGGCGTTCAGCGGGGGTTCCGTCTCACAATCGGCGGCGGCACCTCGATCTTGCCGACATCTGGGTACCTGTTGTACGAGTTTCTTCCAGCCGAGCAGATACTTGAGGTAGCGGAAGCCATTGTGCGTGTGTACCACCGCCTCGGTGACTACCAGCATCCTCAGCGTAACCGTATGAAGTTCCTCATTCGCCAGCTTGGCTGGGATGTATGGAGGGAGCGGTTCGAAGAGACGCTGGCGGAGGTGCGAGCCGAAGGCGGAGTGTCGTTCGATGCAAGTGCTACGGCGTCGGTTGTTGAAGGCGCACCCGACTGGGTACCGCCTGCGGCACCTTCAGTTGAGCAAGTGACACGAGTCGCAGGCAGCGTCAGCGTACACGGCCCGGGAATAATGCCCGGAACCGTGAAGCTTAAAACGATGTCGGAGACCTATCTTAATTGGATGCGCGCCAACGTTGGCCTTCAGCGCCAGGAGGATTTCGTGCATGTGACAGTTCGCCTGCCGCTTGGGGACATGACGGCCGGGCAGATGCATGTGCTGGCTGATCTGGCCGACGCTTACAGTGACGGGACCGCACGACTCACCATCGGCCAGAACGTATTGTACCGGTGGGTCAAGGCAGACGTGCTGGAGCAATTGCATCAGAGGCTAGAGGCGGCTGGTCTCGGTGCTGCTGATGCGAACACGCTTGCTGACGTCGTGAGTTGTCCTGGTGCGGAGAGCTGCCGTTTGGCTGTGACACAGTCGCGCGGACTGGGCCGCGTGTTAACCGAGTACCTCGATAGCCACCCTGAGTTCGTGTCCCTTGTTCAGGATGGGGATATCAAGATCAGCGGTTGTCCCAACGGCTGTGGCCAGCATCACATTGCTGCTATTGGATTCCAGGGGAGTCTGCGCAAGGTTGGTAACCGAGCGCTTCCACAGTATTTTGTTTCTGTTGGCGGCGGTGCCACCTCAGAAGGAGCGAGTTTTGGGCGCGTGGTGTCGAAGATCCCGGTCCACCGGTTGGCGACGGCTGTCGAACGGCTGTTGACACTTTACAAAGACCAGCGGGACGGTGGCGAGTCACTGGGCGCTTTTTTCCGGCGTATTGCACCGGAGACTGCGACCGATACACTGAAGGATTTGGCGCGGATGCTACCTGATGAGCCGACCACCGAGGACTTTGTCGATCTCGGCGAGACCAGTGCGTTCGAGATGGTTGTGATGGAAGGGGAGTGCGCCTCGTAGACTCGGCTACGGAGCCTGCGTTCCCTCGGCATTCCGCAAGTACAACGTCCACGTTTGTCTGTCGTCGTTGGGAAATGTGTCGGCCTCCCAGTTACCCATCGCCAAGTTGTGCGAGACGATGCGGGAGCCGTGCTGCAGTGAGTTCGTGAGCCTCGGTCTGAGTTCCAAATTCTCCGTAGACAGATGGGTAGAGCATTACGGGGGGCTCGCTCACCTAGCCTCCATTGATTTCAGTGTATGTCAAGCCGTACTCATTTAAGGATGACACTAGTCCCCGTGCCGTTTCGTGAAGTCGTTCTCGAGACTAAAGCGAAATCGAGAAACTACAGTGAAATCATGAGTCCGTCGCACAGGCGCAGACTTGTAGTGAACGGTTCAAAATGGTCTATGGAATACTGAGAAACAGGCTGTTTTTGGCCATTTTTCGTTGATTTTTGGGATGAGGTCGGCTACAATTGTTCCGCTGTTCCCAGCGGGAACCGTCCTACCATCAACCTACCTGCTACGGGGGAATACGTGACATTTCAGGTCGGCGATAAGGTCATCTACCCGAATCACGGACTCGGGATCGTTGAGCGCGTGGAAGAAAAAACCATTCTTGGTACCACCTGCGGATTTTTTCACCTTCGCATTGTTTCCAATGACACTACGGTGTTCGTTCCTGTGGCGAATGTTGACGGCGTTGGTTTGCGTAAGGCGATCACCGACGAGGAAGTTGATCGACTGTTCACACTGCTTGGCAACGGCCGGATCGATAATCATCAGAACTGGAAGGGTCGTTTCAAGGACAATTCGGACAAAATGCGCACAGGCTCAATCTACGACATGGCAGATGTGCTCAAGAGTCTGACGTTTCTGAGCAAGTCGAAAAGTCTTTCGTTTCGTGAGAAACGCATGCTCGATCGCGCCAAAGCCCTGATCATTTCTGAAGTGTCTGAGGTTGTGCGCGAAAAGGCGGTTGATATTGAGCAGAGGGTCGAAATCGCGCTTGAGAAGTGCTTCGCGGCCAAGGCACGTAAGGTAGCGCGTGCGATGGCTCGAGCCAAGCTAGCCAAACCGGCCAAAGCCAAGGCGGCCAAAGCCAAGGCGGCCCAAGCCAAGGCGGCCCAAGCCAAGGCGGCCCAAGCCAAGGCGGCCCAAGCCAAGGCGGCCCAAGCCAAGGCGGCCCAAGCCAAGGCGGCCAAGGTCAAGGCGGCCAAGGTCGCCAAGACGAAGGTTGCTCTGGTGGCTAAGGCGGGCAAGGCGCCCAAAACGAAGGTCGCTCGGGTGGTTAAGGCGGGCAAGGCGCCCAAGGCGAAGGTCGCTCGAGTGGCTAAGGCGGGCAAGACGCCGCGCCGTGCGGTACGCGCCTCGTAATCGTCTCAGACTTGTCA
>Ga0315339_1002185_pt1 | contig 15264 bp, 17 predicted proteins | sample ASW17metaG_FD_204514 | JGI IMG/M metagenome (GOLD analysis project Ga0315339, IMG submission 204514) | Ammonia-oxidizing marine archaeal communities from Pacific Ocean, United States - ASW #17 | ecosystem: Environmental > Aquatic > Marine > Oceanic | place: USA: California | collected 2016-12-05
CAGGGGCGTCTTTTGCAACACATTGTCGACAACAGTATCACCGGTGTTGTTTTTCTTTCGGGCGACGTTCATCGCTCGGAATTTCGCTCCGTCGCTGCTGCCACCGGCGGCTATGCCATTCCAGAACTGACCTCTTCTCCGATGGCCAACACCAACGCTCGCTGCCCAACGGACAGTGAAATTCTTGAGTGTTTTAATACTGATGATTATTTCATCGGGGTTGAGGTAGACACCACTGCAGCCGATCCAACAGTAAAAGCTCAACTCTTTGACCGTGATGGCGAGCTTCAGGCGGTATGGGATATCAAACACTCAGACCTGACGTTTTAGGCCGTTTCCGAGGGGTGTTAGTATTTATTCTCTCAAATGGAGATCCCAAATGGTCAGAAAAAAATACACCAATGAATCCTGAGTTGCATGAATTTTTAAAGAAAGATTTAAGAGTTAGATTTCCACGAATCTTACAAATAGATTATCGAATCAATCCGATTTAGTTGCGCATAGTAGACCTAATTTCATGTATGTCAAGACTTTTTTGTTTAGAGTGGGATGTTACAAGAATAGGGGAAGATTGTGGAGGATGTCTTACTGTGAAGAATTAGTGGGAGTTACTTGGAGGTTCTCTGACTCTGTGAAGAGTTAGTGGGGGTTACTCACAGGAGATGGGAGGAAATTTTTTGAAAATCATAATGGACATCGTAACGTGTGAATGCTAAATTAATGGTAAAAGATATATGGGAATGGGTCATCGAATGCAGACAAAAATGCAGACAAATGATTTATTCAATATTATGAATATTCTGCAAGTCACTGGTGTAACTGGTATGGCGGGCGTAGCTCAGTTGGTAGAGCTCTGGATTGTGATTCCAGTGGTCGAGGGTTCAAGCCCCTTCGCTCGCCCCAGTTTCTTCTTCTACCGACAAAATATCTAATAAAATCCTACCTTCTTTTTTCTGTCTGCGGGCGTAGTTCAACTGGATAGAGCGTCAGACTTCGAATCTGAATGTTGGGAGTTCGAGTCTCTCCGCCCGCACCAGCAATATCAACGATTTTCAACTTTTTACATTTTAAAAATTATTAAATTGTGCCACTTTTGTGCAATTGAGTTTAAAAAATGGCACTAAAATTAATTGATCTCCCACATTTTACTAAATAATCGTTGCTATTCTAAATCATTTTTGTTGATGAATCTTTATTAATTTGTTAAGCAATATAATGAAATTACTGATGATAATTTTTTGAAACTTCTGAACCCAATTCTCGGCGTAATAAATCTTTCAAATCGACTTCAGACCCAAATGTAACACCATTATTTGACAATAATGGTTGATTCAAACTGTTTTCAATACCTTCTAAGACTAGAGTTGTATAAAAACCGGTTTGAAAAGGATTCAACATGAATTGATACTCATTATCTGATAATTTATTATTTCTAAAGTTAAGAATGTTATTAAATATTTTACCAGGATAACTTATTCCAAAACCTGAAACATTTCCTTTTTCTTCGAAAGTTCTGAATAAAGGATTTGCCCAAAGATGTCCTTCAGGATGAATCTCAACAAAACCACCACTTTCAGCAGGCAAATCAACCCATCCATCGGAACATATCATTCTGCTGGATTGTACAGTCAAATCAGGTGCAGAATTAGGCAAATGCCACCCCGTGATAATATGGGCAATTGATCCATTATGAAATGTAACTAATGTATCAATTAACTCATAACCCAATACAGGTATTGGACTCAATGATGGCATTTTTTGAGAAAAACCAATTGCTTTTACTTTTTCAGGCACTAAATCTACAACCATCATTAACGAATCGATCATATGTACAGTGAGAAATGATGCAGGATTATTTTTTTCTGCAAAATCTTTTGAAGCAAAAAATTTTGGGGAATAGTTTGGATCTGAAACCTTTAAAGCATCGACCATCCACCAATCCGCTATTTGTAACTCTCCATACCTACCTGACTTATATCTATTGGCTAATTCTATCATTCTGGGATCATCTCTTTTGTGAAAGTCTACTCCAAAAAATCGATTATTTTTTTTAGCTGTTTCAATCATTAAATGTACTTCTTTAATTTTTTTTGAAGTAGGTTTGGGCATTTGGACATCTATACCGTGATTTAGACAATAAAGCGTTGGCTCTAAATGTAAATCATCTGGAGTATTGATATGTGCAGCATCTAGTTCACACTCTATAATCATTTCTTCATATGATTCGTACCTAAAATTTTCTTTGATATGATATTTGTTACAAAACCAGTTTCTATATTCTTTGTTAGGATCAGCAACAGCAATTATTTCTAAGTTTTCTGAATAATGACTATTAAAATATAAATATTGATAGATTTCTCTTACAACCGAACCCACGCCAATGACTCCTAATTTTAATTTATTCATGATTGACCATTAATAATTAATTCTTCAAAGATTAAATATATAATTTGACTCTTCTAAAAAACTATAGTTATAATACCAAAAAATTAAGGATAAAGTGATGATGAATAATTAAAACACAATATTACATTGTTATTTGGTATTCAATAGAAACGTTCATAATAGAATGCACGACAATACAAACGAAGGCGAATATAATGCAAAGATGTTAAAATGAGAAATTTTATTGAATTAAAACAATCAAATAGCATTATTTCTGATAAAAACCGCTTAAAGAAAAGAATGGATGAAGAAGGATATCTTTTCTTTAAGGGGGTGCTTAATAAAGAAAGTATTTTAAGTCTAAGAAAAGATATATGTGATATATTGCAGTTAAATGGCTGGCTAGAAAAAGACACAGAATCTATGGCTGGAATAGCAAATATTGATAAGCGTTGCACCGAAGGGGAGTTAACTTATATCAAAGTATATCATCAAATATATAAATTAAGAAGCTTCCATAATTCAGGTCATTGGGCTGAATTAACAAAAATACTTTCAAATCTTTTTGAGCATGGAGTTTTTCCAATTCCCCAAAAAATACTAAGGATATGGTTCCCAAAATTTGTTCAACATACAACGCCGTTCCATCAGGATTTTGTCCATTTCCAGAGTGACAAACAATATACAAGTTGGATACCACTTGGTGACTGTGATATTGCTTTAGGAGGTCTTGGAGTGATTCCTTATACCCATAGAGAAAAAAATAATCACACGTTTTCATTAGGTGCAGGCAATTTAAAAGTAGACATTGATAAATATAAGGGTTCTATATGTTCTACAGATTATCAAACAGGTGATTTGTTGTTGTTTCATGTAAATACAATACATGGAGCTTTGCCTAATAAGACCACTGATAAATTACGACTTTCACTTGATAACAGATTTCAACAAAAAGGTTATGATGTTGCCGAGCATTTATTAGAACCGCACTTGTTTGATCAAGCACCATTCAAATGGGATGACGTATATAGTGATTGGGATGAAGACGATGATTTAAAATACTACTGGAAGAATTATTCTTTCAAGGTTTTAAATAGAGAAAGAAAATATATCGAACTAGCATTAAATGATGCTATAAATTTAGCCAACTCGAAAAAAAATGAAGATGCATTGTTATTTTTAAGTAGAGTTAAAGAACTGGATCCTGAATCTGAAGATGGACAAAAGGCAATAAAAACTTTAGATCATTTAAATCTTTAAAAAAAAGGAGGTCATATGTAAAAATTAGGTATTGCAAAGAAACATATATAGTTTAATTTCACTTATTTTAATTTCACTTATAATTTGGAGAACAATGATGAAAAATTTATTCTTAATAATAACTTTCTTCACAATGAGTTTTACCGCATTTGCAGAAAAACTTACTATTGTGAGCGTAAATAACGGTGATATGGTTAGAATGCAAAAATTGTCATCGGATTTTACAAAAAAGAATCCAGGTATTGAACTAGATTTTCAATTTATGGAAGAAAATGTGTTACGTCAAAAAGTGACACTGGATATTACTAATAAAGGTGGTGCGTATGACATCATGACCATTGGAATGTATGAGGCTCCTATGTGGGGTGAGAAAGGGTGGTTGGTCCCAATGAATAGTCTTCCATCTAAGTTTGACATCGATGATATTTTACCAGCGGTTAGGAATGGTTTGTCGCACAATGGAGTTTTATATGCGTCACCTTTTTATGGTGAAAGCTCCTTTACCATGTACAGGGTTGACCTTTTTGCAGAAAAAGGTTTGATAATGCCCGATAAACCAACTTGGGGAGAAATTTTCAAATTTGCCAAAGCACTGCATAATCCTCCTGAAGTAAATGGTATTTGTCTAAGGGGTAAAGCTGGCTGGGGAGAAAATGCTGCTTTCATTGGAACTGTAGCAAATGCTTTTGGAGCCAGATGGGTTGACGAAAAATGGAATCCACAATTGACAGGCCCTGCCTGGACACATGCATTTAGCTTTTATGTAGACCTTGTACAAAATTATGGTCCAAAGGGTGCTGCGAATAATGGTTTTAACGAAAATTTAAAACTATTCAATCAGGGAAAGTGTGCAATGTGGATAGATGCTACTGTTGCGGCTAGTTTTGTGACAAATAAAGAAGAAAGTACTGTATACAATAAAGTAAATTTTGCTCTAGCTCCAAGTGCTGTAACTGAAAAAGGTGGTTGGTTATGGTCATGGGCCATCGCAATACCTGCAGGTACTAAGAAAGAAGCTGCTGCAAAAAAGTTTGTTATGTGGGCCACTTCAAAAGATTACATCAAGTTGGTTGCTGAAAATCACGGTTGGTCAAATGTACCTCCAGGTACAAGGACTTCTACCTATACCAACGCAATGTATCTAAACAATGCTCCATTTGCGAGATTAACCCTTGCTGCTATGAATGCAGCCGATCCTTCAATGAATGGGACATTGAAAAGGAAACCATACATTGGTGTCCAATTCATGACCATTCCAGAGTTCCAAGCTATTGGGACAGAAGCTGGCAGACAATTCTCGGCTGCTCTTGCTGGTAAGAAATCGGTCAGTGATGCATTAGAATCGGCAAACAAATCTGCTTATAAATTATTGAAAAAAGGTGGATATATTAAATAAATTAATTTAATCAGCACTGGCTTTATTTTTTGATAGAGTCAGTGCATCTGATATGACATATTCACGTTCTTTCTTTGGGAAACTGATCCTAACTCCAACCATTGCAGTATTATTACTTTGGATTGTCATACCTCTATCTCTTACAATTTATTATTCCTTTCAAAATTACAACATGCTCGATGGTTCACCAACAGGTTATATTGGTTGGATGAACTATGAATTTTTCATATTTGATGAGGCATTTTATGACGCGATTTTAAATACATTTTTAATCGTATTATCCTTACTATTGATTACGGTATTTTTTGGATTTTTATTTGCTTCTTTACTAAACTCGGACATTTTTTTATCAAATTTTATAAAATTATTATATATTTCACCATTTTTAATTATTCCAAGCGTTTCTGCTTTACTTTGGAAAAATTTAATGATGGACCCAATTAATGGATTTGGAACATTTCTTTTAAACATATTAAATTTTGAAGGGATTGATTTTTTGAATGAATATCCATTAGGCTCTATTATCACAATGTTATCTTGGACCTGGGTCCCTTTTTCAACATTACTAATTCTTACAAGTTTGAAATCCATAGATAAGACCATAATAGAGTCTGCTAAAATTGATGGTGCAAACGATTTTCAAATTTCTTTGTTTATTATATTACCTAATATACTTCGTTCAATAAATATCATTATATTGATAGAGACGATTTTCTTTTTGGCAGTATTTGCAGAGATATCAATTGCAACTAATGGTGGTCCTGGAACGGAAACGACAAACTTACCTTTCTTAATTTTTCAAAAAGGTCTTCAAAATTTTGATGTCGGTGAATCCTCTGCAGGTGGCTTGATTGCGGTTGTACTAGCTAATTTTGTCGCTATTTTTCTGATTAAGAATATGAGTAAGAATATATAATATGATTCCAAAATTATTTAGAAGTGTCATTACCTTGGCAATTGGGATTCTATTATTTTTCCCAATTTTATGGATGTTCATAACAAGTTTTAAAACCGAAATAGAGGCTATCAAATTTCCACCCAGCTTTATTTTTGATTTAACTTTCTCGAATTATTTTGAAATCCAAGAAAGAAGTAACTATTTTAAGTACGCATTCAATTCCATTATTATTTCGTTAGGATCAACCCTTTTAGGAATTTCATTATCAATTCCAGTTTCTTGGTCACTTGCATTTATAAAAAACAAATATAAAGAATTTATTCTTTTATGGATTCTATCCACAAAAATGATGCCCGCAGTTGGAGTATTAGTTCCCATGTACATCATTTTTCGAGATATAAAATTATTAGATACCTTAACTGGAATGGTCATAATTTTGACTTTAACAAATTTACCAATACTAGTGTGGCTCCTTTATAATTATTTTGCAGAAATACCTCATGAAATAATTGAATCCTCTCAAATCGATGGCGCGACAATTTTTCAGGAAATAACTAAAATTATTTTACCTTTATCATTGCCAGGTATTTCCTCAGCCTTTCTTCTGAGTGTTATATTATGTTGGAATGAAGCTTTTTGGTCTTTAATGCTAACCTCAACTAATTCAGCACCGCTATCAGTTTTTATTGCGTCCTTTTCTAGCCCGGAGGGCTTATTCTGGGCCAAACTTTCTGCAGCGTCTGTAATGGCTGTATTACCAATTATGATTTTAGGATGGTTTAGTCAGAAGCAATTGGTCGCAGGTTTAACATTTGGTGCTATAAAATGATTAAAAAATAAATTCTGAAAAATCAAATATTTTTATATATTCTTATATGAAGTTAAAAAATAAAGTGGCCATTATAACTGGTGGAGGCAGTGGAATCGGTAGAGCTGTTGCGATTCGCTATGCATTGGAAGGGGCTCTTTGCGTTGTTGCCGATCTTGACATAAAGAATGCGGAAAGTACATCATTAGAGATCAGGAAAAAAGAGGGAGAAGCTCTTTCAATTCAAATGGACGTGTCTCAACAAAAAGATATTCAAAAAACCCTTGAAATGTGCATTAAACATTTCTCTAAAGTCGACATCCTTTTTAATAATGCAGCTATTTTTGAAATGGCTCCACTTTTGGATTCCTCTAGTGAAAGCTTTGATCGCATCTTTGGAATAAATGTGAAGGGGATGTTTTTTATGATGCAAGCAACTGCACAAATGATGGTTGATAATAACACAAGAGGTAAGATCATTAATATTTCTTCACAAGCGGGGAGAAGGGGAGAAGCGTTGGTTTCGCATTATTGTGCTAGTAAAGCTGCTGTTCTAAGCTATACACAGTCTGCAGCCCTGGCTTTGTCGGGAAAACGAATTAATGTAAATGGAATAGCACCAGGTGTAGTTGATACTCCTATGTGGGATATTGTTGATGGGCTTTTTGCAAAATATGAAAATCGACTGCATGGAGAGAAAAAAAAAATTGTTGGTGATGAAGTCCCTTTAGGAAGAATGGGAACCCCTCAGGATATTGAAGGTGCTGCAGTTTTTCTGGCATCCGAAGATTCAGATTATATTACAGGACAAACTCTCAATGTCGATGGTGGGAACTGGATGAGTTAAGAAATTAAATATGATGAACAGGTTTTTTTAAATTAATATACAAGCCACTTGACACCAAAATGCCCTTTATACCTTCCCGTGATTCATTAAAACTAATCCCTAATAATATCCTTAAACCTAAATACAATGTGGAGGATCTCAAACCAGGAATCATCCATATAGGTGCAGGGAATTTTCACAGGGCCCACCAAGGCATCTATTTGGATGATTTATTTAATTATGGAATAGACTATGGATGGGCGGTCATTGGATCAGGTGTGATGCCTAATGATAAATTTATGCGCGAAGCGCTACAAAAACAAGATTATCTATCGACCATTGTTGAGTTGGAACCAAACTCGAAAAAAGTCAGAATTTCAGGATCGATGATTGATTTTTTGACTGTTGAAAAAAATAATAAGTCCTTGATTAAGGCCCTAAGTTCTCCTTGGGTTAGAATAGTATCGATGACTATCACTGAAGGAGGTTACTTCATTGACAATGCAACAGAAAAATTTAATTCGGAGCATCCGCAAATAGTTTTCGATTCCAAGAATATTGAGAGATCCACAAGTGTTTTCGGGGCATTAGTTCAATCTCTAAAGTGCAGACGACAATTAGGTATTCCACCTTTCACGATTATGTCTTGTGATAATCTGCCAGGTAATGGAGATGTTACTAAAAATGCTGTAGTAGGTTTAGCAGATATGAATGACCATGATCTGGCTCGGTGGATAGAAGAGGAGGTGCCATTCCCAAATGGGATGGTTGACCGAATTGCAACAGTTACATCTGATCAACAACGTCAAAGACTTCTAGAAGAATATGATATTCATGATCAGAGACCAGTATTTTGTGAGTCCTTTCGGCAGTGGGTTTTAGAGGATTCTTTTTCCATGGGACGTCCTTCTTTTGAAAAAGTCGGAGTCACTTTCACGAAAAACATAAAAGTTTTCGAATTGATGAAGCTTCGAATACTTAACGGAGGGCATCAAGCTATTGCTCTTCCCGGAGCTTTGCTTGACTTTCACTTTGTCCATGACGCAATGAAACATGAATTGATTAAGGCTTATCTTGCGAAATTAGAGCTTGAAGAAATCATTCCCATTGTACCTCCAGTTCCAGGAATTGAATTACCAAAATACTTTTTCCAGACTCAGGAACGGTTCTCAAATCCACAAATTGGAGATACAATTTCCCGTGTCTGTCAGGAGAGTTCAGACCGACAGCCTAAGTTCATATTCCCTTCAATCAGGGACCGTTTAAGCAAGGGGCTTGAAATTAAAGGATTGGCATTGGAAAGTGCAATATGGTGCCGCTACTGTTTTGGAGAATCTGAAACAGGTAAAGCTATTAATATCGTCGACCTTCATTCAAAAAGACTCCAAAGTAATGCTAAGGAAGCCCGAAACCAGCCTGAAATCTTCTTGGGTATGGAAGATATTTTTGGGGACATTTGTAAGAATGAAATTTTCAAAGAAGAGTTTTCTTCTTCCTTGAATTCTTTATGGAAAAATGGAGTTGAAAAAACCCTAAAAAGTTATTTGGAATCAGAATAATTTGCTTCATGTTTGATTTCACTAAAGTATCTTCATATCAATTGGCGGTATAATTGGGTGCTTATTTAGTTATCCAATAAAATTTAATTAATAATATTAATAATTTATAACTTAATTTTGGATGACTCTCCTTCCGCCATATCCTCACAATGAGGATTCAACTCATTCCCTGATATGCCACGTGCTCTCTGCAACAATCCACCCTGACCTCAAGCTAACTCTTGTCGCTATCGGGTAGATCGGAAACCTTGTGGGCGTCGACCAATTTATCATAAAGCGTTCGGTTCATTCGGCGGTCTCCGCATGGATTATGTTGTGACTGAAGAAATGGGACATGCGCGTGGCGATATCGTCGGGGATTTCTTCGGCCATGTAATGTGTGGTGTCGAGAGCTTCGCCCTCAACCCTTTCGGCCCGCTGACGCCAGAGGCTAAGCGCGTCAAAGCAAGTTTCGATTACTCCGCGTTTCGCCCAGAGCGTCAGGATGGGCATGTCGAGTTTTTTGCCCTGGTCTGCGTCATCATGTTCGATGTCGATGCCCGCGGCAGCACGGTAGTCTTCGCAGCTTGCATGAATGACGTCCGGATCGGCGAAGGCACTTAGGTATTCAGTAAGAGCTTCGGGAGAAAACGGGTTATTGCCTTGTGCCTGATTAAAGCATTTCAGCTTCCAAAACCCTTCGGGATCATTACCGATCATTTGTTCAGGCAGTGGCCTTGGCTGGGTCAGGAAGAACCAGTGCCAGTAAGCATGCGAGAATTCGGCGCTGGTACAAGCATACATTTCGCGGGTAGGTGCGATGTCGAGTAAAACCATGGCCGCGACGCGATCAGGATGATCCAGACCCATCCGATGCGCCACCCGCGCACCCCGATCATGGGCACCAACCAGAAACCGTTCATGTCCCAAACGCTGCATGACTGCGATGATGTCATTGGCCATAACGCGTTTTGAATAAGACTGATGCGACGCATTTGACGCTGGTTTGTCTGATCGACCATATCCGCGCAAATCCGGGCAGACAACCTGATACGAGCGTGCCAGAATTGGTGCCACACCGTGCCACATGGCAGATGTCTGCGGATAACCATGCAGAAGTACAAGCGGTGGCGCACCTTGGGGTCCAGCGCGGCGGACGAACAAAGTAGCACCGTCTCCTTCGATACGCTCGTCCACGAATTCCTGGAACATTTTGAACTCCCGGGGAAATTAAACATTGTAAACTATCCCAGATTAAATTGGAATGTTTAATCGTAAAAACTCATCAGTATTGTCTCTACTTAATAAATTTATTGGCCTGACTTTTATTGGATTAGGTGTTTCAATTGCACTTTCCGACTGTTAGAAGCAGCTATATCAACGAATTACAATTATTCAATGCTCAGACATACCAAAGAAACAATCAAAAACATCATGTTAAAATATGTTTAGAAAAGTATGTATTTTAGTGATAATTCCAAAGGAGAAAAATGTTAAATGATCCAAGATTGAGTATAAACAATGTCCGAGTCCCTAGGTGTGACAACTATGTGAAACGCCCCGTTCTCAGTGCAACCATCCACCCCGACATCAAAAAGACCTTGGTTTCAATGTCAGAGCGTACTGGAATGAGTGTCAGTAAGGTTACTGATGAGGTGCTGTACACCGGCTTGATTGAGATACAGGAGCTCTGAGGGGTGGGGAGTCCACTAGCCACGTTTACTGATGGATACTTCCGCTATATTGCGGAAAGTGTTGTTAATGCAGATTTTACATTTACAGAAACAAAACGAAACAGACAGGATGTGTAAAAAAATGTTGCATTCGACTTTTAACAGTAATATACTATCTGGGAAAACAACAAGGGAGCATTTTTGAGCTGTTTCAAATTATGTGAACTGGTAGTAATTCCGGTGTTGGTTAACACCATACCCGGTATAAAAATTGTAGGAATAATCCTGCATTTTTCTATAATGAAAGAGGTTAATATGAAAAAGATATTATTTTGGATGGTCTTAATCGTAGGCATGGTGGTGCTTCTTGGATCATGTGCCAAAAAGGATGATTCAAGCGCCACCACAGCAACCACAGCAACCACACCAACCACCTACGTGTCCACCAACACTACTGCTTCTGGAAGTCTCACGGTGGGGAGTGAAACAATGTCAGGCACATATGCTTCAGCATGCAATACTAGTGTGAATATTATGATAGCCGGAGGTTATCTACCTTCAGACGCAAAAGCTTGGGGAGGGGTAGTCGTCGTGTCTGGTAATGACAATCTTACCCAAGAAACAGTTTCATACACAGATACGTCATGCACTTCTGTGTCACACCGTATTAGGACCATTTATGATAACATTACGGTTGGTAGCGCGTCAGGATCAAACTATCCTTTGACTATGGATAAAGCAGGGCAAGGATTTTTAGTCGCTACGACTACTGCTGAAACATGGTTAGAAGCCCTGTTCTTAAATCAGATAAACTTGACAGTAGGAACAGAGACCTACGGTGCATATACTGGTAGTACGAATCCTCGCTATGGTTTGATTAGTCTGACTAGTACAACGCTGACTTGGGCCGATGTGGATGACAACGCTACAGCAGTGAGTTCTGATGGCGCTTTATCAATGACGAAACAGTGAATTAATTAACAAATTTCGTAACGACTCCGGAGGCATTTAGTTCAGGAACTGCCACCGGAGTTGAACCAACTTGCGAAAGAAGTTCTCTGCAGAACTCCACTATTCATCATCTACAGGTACAGGCAATATTTACTAAACGCTTGGGGACAATAATAACTTTGTGAATTTGCCTGCCTTCAATGTGAGAATGGAATTTGGGGGCAGCCAATGCCAATTGCTCAGCATCTTCTTTGCTGGTTACTGCAGTCATTTCCAGGCTGTCTCTGACTTTCCCATTTACCTAGACAACTAGTGTTAGTATCTCTTCAGTGATCAGGTTCTCGTCGTATTCCGGCCAAGTACTTAATGGCTCGACCTGAGTGCAACAATTAGGTGTCCATATAGGTGTCTATCAGCCCTGATATTCAGTACAATTTGGTAACACTCGATATAAGTGGTGCGCACCTTTGTGGACATATCAGAGCGTACTGGCATGAGCATCAGTCAGGTCACTGATGAGGTGCTCTACACAGGCTTGATTGAGATGCAGGAGCTCTGAGGGAGGGGGGATCGCTCTGAGGCCGCTCATCATACACAAAGTAGTTAGTCACATTTCTGCCTAGATGCTCAATCTGATGCCGCCCGCTCATTCCTCGTACAAGCGCCCGAATTCGGGCAATCTATCATCGACCCCGGCCAGACGCAGGCAATGCCAGGCCATCGCGTGGTTACTTGAAGTTACGGGAATGCCTATTTCCTTTTCGATGCCGACAACATGTTCGACCAGCCGCAGGCTGGTGCAGGAAATGAACACCGCGTCGAGATCGGCAGAATCCGCGACCCTAGTGATTGCGCTGTGGATCGAGGCGGCGGATATGCGGGCGGCGATGTTATCGTTTTCCTCGTTAAAGGAGCCAAAGATAGGTACCTCGTAACCGCGTTCGGCAATGTAATCGCGCATGAAATCGTTGATGTCCTGGCGATAGGGCGTCAGAACGCCGATCCGCTTTGCGCCAAGGGCGTCGAAAGCGGCAAAAGCGGCAGTGATTGGGGTCGTGCAGGCGGCATCGGGCCGTTTCTCCCTGATCTTCGTGAAAACCATTTCTTCGCCAATCACCATCGACGCCGACGTGCAACCGAAGGCTACCACATCAAGGGGTAATCCTGGCAGGATGACATCGGTCTGGTCCTCGATCAGTTTTTCCATTTCCTTCAGCGTTTCCGGCGTGATCCGGTTAGAATTTGGAATACGGCTTTCGTAGTAGGCGACGCCTTGCTGTTTGAATATGAAGCGAAATTCGTGTTCGATCGTTTGATCGGTGGACAGAACGATCAGGCCGATGGCGGCGCGATGCGCAACGCCAGCGTCGGTTTCGAACGGAATGTGATTAATGTTTGCGGCGGTGGCGCCAGTGGCGTTTTGTTGGTTGGTCATAGCGTTTTTTCCTCCATTAGCAGGCTTGGTAACTCATCGCCGAAGCGTCGATCTCGGGTTTCCTACCGGCCATCAGGTCGGCCAGAACCCTGGCGGTGCCGCAGCTCATGGTCCATCCCATATGGCCGTGCCCGGTGTTGAGCCACAGATTGTCAATCGGCGATGCGCTGACGATTGGCAAGCCGCTCGGCGTCATCGGCCTCAATCCGGCCCAATATTCTGGTTTAGAGTAGTCGGCCGCGGCCGGGAAAATTTCTCGGGCCTTGCGGGTCATGACGTTAAAATCCGCCGGTTTGTGGCTGACCTCGTAACCGGCGAAATCCGCTGTTGCCGTAAGGCGGAAGCGATCTCCCATGGGGCAATAGGCCAGCAGATTATCTTCATCGACCCCACCCAGTGTTGGCGGCGTATGTTCTGGTTTAACAGGCATTGTCATCGAGTATCCCTTGACCGGATAAATAGGCAGCCTCAATCCAATATTTTTGACCAGTTCGGAACTGAAGACGCCAAGCGACAGCACATACTGATCGGTGCTCAGGCGTTGCCCGTCGGTGAGTGCGCCGGTGATCCGGTTTCCATCACTTTCAAATGCCTTCAGAGTGGTTCCCATCAGGAAGCGCGCGCCGCGTTTTTTGCATTCCTCGGCCAGGGCGATCGTAAACAGTCTGGCGTCGCCGCTTTCATCGTTTGGCGCGTAAAGGGAACCGACAATTTCGTGCTCCGCATCGGCCAGTCCAGGATCGCGGGCGATGGTTTCGGCGACGTTCAGGACTTCGACCTTAATCCCTTCCTTTTGCAGTATTCCGCATTTGGTCGCCGCGAAATCGAAAGTTTCGGCATGTCTGTAAAAATACAACAGGCCGCCGTCATTGGCATCATATGGAATACCAGTCTCGGTGGCGATTTCCTTGATCAGCGGTTGGGAATAGGTACAGATACGGGACTTTTGCTGAGTATTGACGAGCGCCCTTTTAGCCGTACATTGCTTCAGAAATTTCAACGACCATAGCCACAGTGCAGGATTCAGACTGGGCCGAAACCGGATCGCCTGATCCTCACGATAGAGCGAGCGCAACATCATTCCAGGGGCGCGCGGCGACGACCAGGCATAGGCATGTCCGGGAGCGACCAGGCCGGCATTGGCGTGGCTGCTGAATGAGGCGACTTCTTCAGCCCGGTCGATGACAGTGACTTCGTGTCCGTCCTTTAACAACTGAAAGGCAGTCGTGACTCCAACAACGCCGGCGCCTAACACCAATACCCGCATGGCGTCCCCCGATCCGTCTATTCTATTGCTGCGATAATCGCAATTTCAACAATGAATTGCGGTGCCGCCAGCTTTGATTCGACACAGGCACGCGTTGGCGTGTTGCCAGGCGACACCCAGGCATCCCAGACCTCGTTCATGGCTGCGAAATCGTCCATATTTGAAAGCCAGATGGTGGCGGACATGGCTTTGGATTTATCCGTACCGGCTTCGGCCAGCAGCTTGTCGATGGTGGCGAGAATATTCTCCGTCTGCTCCTTGGCTGGCTCACCGGGGGCGCCCAGGGCGACCTGCCCGGCGGTGGTGACCGTGCCGTTGAAAATCACGGCCTGGCTCATCCGATCTCCAACCTGAATCCTCTTAAGTGACATTTCAATCTCCCTATTTTGGTGGTTCTACATTAATTATGAATTAGGTATTAATCAGCCACACCTGAATGGTCCCTATTGAATGTTAGTGCAAGTATGGCCTTTGGTCCATCGGAACAATGTTTTTCCAATCCGGCGGGTGCTTGTTCAAAACTTTGATATGGGCCACAGCCCACATTCCGCGTTGATTATAGGAAAATCAAAATTCATGTCCGAGAGTACTTGCTTGGATTTAGAGTGTCAAGCTATCAGCACTGATATTCAGTCAGACACCCTCCAAGTAAAATCCCCAATTCTTGTAAAACATTGTTGCATGGATTTTTTGGGAGGATTGTCTCTCTCTCTGAATAACGAAGTAGGGGGGTACCCCGTAGGGGGTGGTGGGGTCTAATTTTGTAGAACTAATGTAGAACCTGGAGGCAGTTTAAAAGGTTAATATATGGCTTGTAGAACCTTGTA
>Ga0315339_1002189_pt1 | contig 15251 bp, 9 predicted proteins | sample ASW17metaG_FD_204514 | JGI IMG/M metagenome (GOLD analysis project Ga0315339, IMG submission 204514) | Ammonia-oxidizing marine archaeal communities from Pacific Ocean, United States - ASW #17 | ecosystem: Environmental > Aquatic > Marine > Oceanic | place: USA: California | collected 2016-12-05
GTGTTATTTGTACTGGTATGGTGTGGAGTAAATCAGCCTATTTTCTCATGAGCACAGGACTCATTGGAATTTTCATCATATACATTATGCAGGGTTTGGCGTTGATTTGTTTGCCCACTCTCAATAAACCATTATACGAATCAGCCGGATTTAAACCGCCCGTATGGGTGCTCTATATTTTGGGTAGTATTTCAGTGATTTCCATGGGGTTTTTTATGACCCAGATCATTGCTGACGTATTTTTATGGACACTGGGTGGACTGGTGATAGGAACTCTTATATATCTTTTAGGAAGAAGCGCCGGGAAAAAGGAAGGCTTTGATTATGAGGCGCGCATGGAGCAGGATTACCATCTTTTGGACCAATAAAATGGCTTATATAAAAACGATTGGTATTGAGGTTGCGGAAGGGATTGTAAAGCAGGAATATGCAAAGGGTATCCGCCGGTCGGGGCGGGTATTTAATATATTAAAAATTATGAGCCGGAGCCCGGCGGCGCTAAAAGATGCAATGCGTTTATATTTGACAATCATGTTTGGACCATCAGAGATTTCTCGTGCCCAGCGGGAAATGATTGCCACTGTAGTCTCGCGTGTAAACCACTGCCACTACTGAACGGAAGCCCACGGTAACGACTTCCGGGATGAAGTCCAAAATGATCAATTAGCGGAACACATAAAACATGATTGGCGGGAAGCGGATCTTTCTAAAATAGACATTGCATTATGTACCTGGGCAGAAAAGCTCACACGAACCCCAGGTGATATGTCTCAAAAAGATGTATTGAAATTGGAGAATATCGGCATGTCACAGGAAGCCATCAGTGATGCAACACAGGTGGTCGGTTATTTCAATTATATAAACCGCATTGCAGATGGACTTGGGGTTGACCTAGAACCAGAAATAGAGCCATAATTAATTTTATTATTGTATTCCAATCAGGGTAAATAACCAACATAAATGAAAAACACCGATCAATTAAAAAAAGGAATCCAATCTCAAAATCAAGAATTCCGTCGTTATGAACAGGTAAAGAAAGATCAGAATTACTACCTGTCTGAGCAACCGGATGAAGAGGCATTCGATAATGATTTTGAAATAAAGACAATTGATTTTTCATTATTAATAGATGACAACCCCCGCTTCGTGGCCGAATTGGGTTCTGCATTATCCGACATTGGATTTGCCATTATTACGAATCATGGCATTGATCAAAATATGTATCACAAATGTGAACAAAAAATAATTGAATTTTTTGAATCCATTACTTTAGACGACAAGATGAAATACGAAGCCCGTCGATTCGGTTCTGTCAATCAAGGTTATTTTCCAATAAAGTCGACCACCATTATCCATCCGGACCTGGTGGAAGGGTGGGTTTTTTGCCGACGGGCATTTGATATGAACAATGGTACTGATTATCAAGAATCGGAATTTTGGCCTGGCCCTGGTTTCGAGCCGATATTCCGAAAAGTTGTATTGGCCCATGAAAAATTAATCCTCCCCCTCATGCAGAGTATGTTGGGTTTTCTGGGGGAAGATCCCCATTTATATGATAAAAAGTTGACCAAAACAAATTTTGGTTTTCGCCTGAATAATTATCCTCCCTTGTCCCAAAAACAATTGGATTCAGGCGGTGGCCGAATGTTGGGTCACGAAGATATTGATTTATTTACAATTTTGCCTTCCCAGCGTGTGGAAGGACTTCAGATTCTCAATCGTAAAAACATGAAATGGGTACGATTGAATCCAAAATTTGGAGATTTAATTTTGAATACTGGCGACTATATGCAATTGATCAGTAATGATATTTTTCCTTCTACAACACACCGGGTCAGTCGGCCCATTGATCCCACATTAAAAAATAAAACACGAATATCCTTCCCGATGGCCGTCTATGTTTGGGAGGATGAAAAATTAGAAGTATTACCTAATATCAACAATCCAAAGTATGCACCGATCCGGGCAGAGAAATTCCATACGAGTATTACCAGTAAATATTACGGGGATGATTATTCCAAAGATGTGAAGTAGGGAGAAACGTCACCGACTCGATCTAAAGAATTTAGAGGACCCTTCCGAACCGTTATTGGAAAGTTCCCACCGTATAGTTTAATGAAGCAACCTCTAGGGTCGAGTAATATCTCGATCCTAGACCAGTTTCATATATATACTATAGTGGCTATTTATAAACCACACCACCCTTCATTACAAAATTAACTTGTGTCATTAGGGACATATCTTTCAAAGGATTTCCTGGCACAGCAACAATATCAGCATGCATTCCTTTTTTGATTTGGCCAATATCATCTGCACCCAATACTTCAGCGGCAATGCTCCCAGCAGCATTAATGGCATCAATGGGTTTCATACCTGCTTCTACCATAAAACGGAATTCTTCTGCATTGTTCCCATGGGGTGAAACACCAGAGTCTGTGCCAAATGCGATTCTGACGCCCATTTTATAAGCCATTCCCACTGTTTTCTTAATCACGGGGCCAATAGCTAATGCTTTCGGTCGAATGATTTCAGGGAAATAACCGGGCTTTTTGGCTTTTTCATAAACGAATTCACCGGCGCTAATCGTTGGCACATAATAGGTGCCATATTTGATCATGAGACGGGCTGTTTCTTTATCCATGAGCGTCCCATGTTCAATGGATTGTACGCCAGCACGAATGGCACGCTGCATCCCTTCTACCCCGTGAGCATGAGCCGCCACGAACATTTCATATTCCGTGGCTGTTTTAACGATTTCACGAATTTCATCTTCAGTAAACTGTGGATTTTTACCATTCTTGGCCACGCTCAACACGCCGCCTGTGGCTGTGATCTTTATCAAATCCGACCCATCTTTATATCGTTGACGAACCCCCTTACGGGCATCATCAGTACCATTGATTACCCCTTCTAAAGGACCCGGGTCACCTTGAAGTTTTCTGTTTAATCCACTGGTAGGATCCGCGTGGCCACCTGTTGTACCCAATGATTTTCCGGCAGCATAAATTCTGGGACCTTTGATATAACCTGCCGTGATGGCGTTACGGGTGGAAAGCATAACTTCGCCCCCTAAGTCCCGAACCGTGGTGAATCCGGCCATGAGTGTTTTTTCTGCGTAGGGAATGGCACGGTAAGCCACATCTTCAATATTCATATAGAATTCCTCACCAAAGGCTTTTGGATTCATTTGTCCAGACATATGTACGTGCAAATCAATCCATCCGGGCATGACGGTTGCATTTTTCAGATCAATCACTTTGGCCTCATTATCACCATTTACATATCCACTTTTTACATCAACAATTTTCCCATCTTCTATAATGATTGATCTATTAGATACGGCTCTCTTTGATTTTCCGTCCAGCAATCTACCTGCATGAATAATGGTTTTTTGGGCTACCAAAAAGCCTATACAGACTATTGTGATAATAATAAATTTGATAATTTTGATAATGAAGTTCATAAACAATCCTCCTAGTGTTGTAATTGAAATGAAAATATGAGATGGAACTTTATGGCATTGGAGATTAATGAACAAGAATTAATCTGTAAGATATTGAGACCCCTATTTCAGCAGTACCATTTTTTTTGTTTCAGTAAGTGGTCCCATTACCGCGCGATAAAAATAAATACCCGGTGCAACAAGGTTCCCATATTGATCTTTACCACCCCATTCTAATTTTTTATAGCCATAGTTTTGTTCTTCCTTAACGAGGGTAATGACTTCTCTGCCTAAAATATCATATATAGTCAATGTCACTTGGCTGATTTCCGGCACATCATAATGAAGCGTCGTTGTTGCATTAAAGGGATTGGGATAATTTTGAAATAGGGCATATCGCGTGGGTTGTTCTCCATATTGAATAAACAGTACAATATCTGCACGCATTTGAGGTAGCAAGGGCCATACATTATCTCCGGGGCAAGATGTGCTCCCGAAATAATCTCGGTGACCTTTCAGAACTTTTGGATCAACACCATACGTATCCGCAATCCATGAATATAAATGTATAAGAGATTTTTCAGTGGCATATGTCATTTCATCATAACAGGGCAAACTGGTTTCCGGCGGATGATAACAGCCCAACACACAGACGCCAATATTACCTGTATTGGCACCGCCCACATGGGCACCCAATACTGTTTCCGGTCTGCCTTGATAAATATTGCCACCCATATCTACCAGAAAATGATATCCGATATCGCTCCATCCTCGGCCATCTTGGTGGAATTCTTGAATAGATTTAACCGCCGCTTTTCCTTCATCCAATGTTTTGGTTGCCCAACCAGCTGCGTGGTGTAATGTCAATTTTCGAAAATATGGATGATTAGAATATCCAGATTCAGGAGGACGAGCACCCCACTCTTCTCTGGAGATCACTTTGGGTTTTTCAACACCATGCCATTTAGGTTTGATCGCTGGTGGATTCTTCGATATTTTTGTTTCACCATCCCGCCGATCAAAAACACCCCCGGTTAAAAAGGTTACAGTCTTCAATGAATGAACTTCATATCTAATGGCTGTTGCAAATTCTATGCTTTCATCTAAAATGGATGCAATAAAACGATCACTATTGGGTTCGGCGAAAGTCTTGGCTTTATATTTCTTTGACCATTGCCCATCCCCTTCCATAAACTGAAACCAAACAATGGCTTGTTGATCTCCAGATAGTCGAATGGCCGCCCCTTCAATTGATGAATCATCCCCTATTTTAAATGCACTCCCGGATAATTGGTATCCAGAAGTTGTTTTGACTCTTTGTTCCGGTCCGTCAAAAGATATTTCTCTTACTGCATCCAGAAATTGTGCCTGGGTACCAGATAGTAATACCAGAGTTAGTAAAAGAATTTTATAATATTTATTCATGAGCCCGGTTTGAATTTATCCTTCCATATGGATATTTTAGATAAAAAAAAAGCCCCGTATTGCTACGAGGCTTTTTTGTCACGCAAGTGAATTGTTCATTTCATGAACGTCATTTGTTTGGTCTTTGTGAAATTACCAAATCTCATCGAATAGAAATAGGTGCCACTGGCAACCTGGTTTCCATTATTATCCATTCCATTCCAGCTCACACGATAGGTGCCTGCCTGTTTGTCCTGCAGGGGAAGAACAGTTGCCACTTCCTGACCCATCACGTTGAATATACTAATTGAAAGTTGACTTGCTATTGGCAAGGTATATTCGATCGTCGTTGTTGGATTGAAAGGGTTTGGATAGTTTTGGTTCAGTTTATAATCCTCAGGTGTAATGAGAACAATGCCTTTTACTGCTAATTCCGTGCTGGCACCTGTCCATTCCAATACTCTGATAAAAACACGGTTTGGATTAGCCTTGGCAGAATCAGTTCCTGCGTATAAGCTGTCAGATACACCTTGATAAGCAAGGAGCACTTCACCGTATTTATCTCGATCAAGGTTTGAGCCTGCAAACATTTTATTTACACCACCGGTTTGCGTGGAATCAATGTGGCCTGAACCAATTGTGTAATCAGCTGTTGTGTAACTGGCAGATGAGAATACATCAGTACCCGTAAAACCATACTTTCTAAAACCTGCCCCATGTCCAACAAAAACTGCCGGATCGCCAAACGCAGTGTTATGGGCAGCGGCCCCTAAAGCGTATTTATTTCCCCTATTTTTGGTGGCATCCCATGTGGTAGATAGACTATCCATTGCTGCATATTCAGTAGGAAGAAATGTAGTCGCATCACCGTCTTTATCACCAACTACATAAACAATCCCTTTGTAATATGCACCCACATAAACTTCATCTTTTCCGTCACCATTTACATCGGCCACAGTCGGTGCCAAGGTCCAGTCATCGATGTCCGTGAACTTATAACCTGTATCAGATTGTGTATAAGTATCAGGTCCAGTAGCTTCGATAATAAAACAGGAAAGATTGTTCCAGGAAAAACAGACAGCTTCTTTCAATCCGTCCCCATCCGTATCTGCAATAACCACACCTTGTGGACTTCCGCCGCCGAATTTATTTTCTCTGACACCGTCTTTATCCGTATCTCTGGGTGAAGCTGAAAATTCTTCTACCAGGGATGGTAATACACCAATATCCCCCTGAACGCCCATAATAATAAATCTATCTTCCGAATAAGCTGCATGGGTTGTTGATTTAGTGCCGTAAACAGCATTTGTTGCTCCATTGCTGGCCATTATAATTTCATCCCGGTTGTCCCCATCGATATCACTTACAGTAAAATGCTCCGGTCTAGCATAATTTAATGTATCATCAAAGACCGTCAGCAAATTTCGAGACCAGGTGGTTGTAAACCCATTATCAGTCACACCATCCCATTCAAAAATCCAGAGACCTGCCGTACTATCAGCAACCGGACCTTGAGAACCTACTGAATCAACTTGGCTATAATCCGTAAACATAATTACTTCGCCAAGTCCGTCTCCATCCGTATCGCCGGTCTGAACCCACCTTGGTGTACTTCCGTATGTGCTTTTTGATGTCCCGGTCCATACATGGACTAGGGTATCACCGTAATACCATTCGAAGCCGTGTACAGATCCAGTGGAATAATCAGTTGCAAATACTTCCATTCTTCCGTCCTTATCTAGGTCAGAACCGCTCCATATTCCTCTGGGGCCACTGTCCTTAGCTGGCCAGGCAGTAGGATTACTTAAATCGCTATTAAAAAGACTATGCAGCTTAAAATCTTGAGCCAAGGCCAGGGTTGAAATTGTCAAAGTTAAAATTATGGTTTTAACGATTTTTCTCATTTTATTTTCCTTTATGATATATTAACGAATACTAAGCAAGGGAAACATAAAAATATACTATGAAAAGGTGAATTCGTTCTTTTCCTATATTTTTAGCATTTAATTATAGACACAAAAAAGTAGTGTACGCAATGAAAAATACAAAAATATTTATTTATTTGATTCCATTTTAAGATTGATGATTTAATTTTCGGCCTATTTATTATCAAATTTTTTATTAATTTGAAGAGGTACACAGTTATTCGATTCTTTTGGAAAAAATCTATTCTTTTGTTGGTCATTTCATCCTTACTCTATGGTAATACGGGTAAGGTCTCGGGCAAGGTTAAAGACATTAACACTGGTGATTTTCTCACCGGTGTTAATGTCTTTTTGGAAGGAACGCCCTACGGCGCAGCTACCGATCAATTTGGTGAATATGTAATTTTAAATATCCCGCCGGGCAATTACACCTTACGTGCTTCTTATATTGGATATGCTTCTTTTCGAGTAGAAAATATCCGTGTAAGTCTGGACCGCACGACGAATCAAAACTTTGTTCTAAAAGAAGCAGTGATCGAAGGCGAAGAAGTAACGGTTCTTGCAGAGCGCCCAATGGTTCAAAAGGATCTAACTGCCTCACAAAAAGTAACAACTTCTGATGAAATAAGCGTTATGCCTGTAGAATCATTCTTAGGTGTGCTCACTACACAAGCGGGCGTGAACCAGGGGGCCGGCGGAGAACTCCATATTCGAGGCGGCCGATCCAATGAAATTGGCTATTATGTAGATGGCGTTTCAGTCGCTAACCCATTTTTCACTAATGGCCTCGCTATTAATATCTCCAATAAAGCTTTAGAAGAAATGAAAGTAGTGAGTGGCGCCTTTAACGCAGAGTATGGCAATGCCATGAGTGGTATAGTGAATCTCCAGATAAAGGATGGCGGCAAAAAATACCATGGTAGCCTTTCCTATCAATCGGGAGATCATCAATCTACCGATACAGATATTTTCACCAATATTGATCAATTTAATATTTTTACAAACAAGGTGTACGAAGGAACGGTAAACGGTCCCATGCCTTTCATGTCTAAAGATGGAAAGTTTACGTTTAATATCAGTGGGCGATTTTCATCCAGCGAAGGGTATTATTATGGTATTCGTGAACATACCATTGGTGATTCTGCCGATTTTAGAAACTCTGATGACTGGTATATTGAAATGAACGGCGATAGTACATTTGTTCCCATGAGCCCAAGAACCAGCAATAATCTGCTGGGGAAATTCACTTATCGCGTATCCCCCATGTTAAAGGTTTCTCTTCAAATGCTCCATAGTGGTGGAAAATCAAAATCATACTCCCATTATTATAAATATAACCCCGATGGTACATCCACATCTGAATCAGCAAATAATAACTTTTCTCTTCGGGTGAACCACGCTTTAGGGAAACGGAGTTTTTATGAAGCAATATTCTCAGCTTCCAATACAGATTATGCCGGGTATCAGTTCAAGCCCATCGATTTGAGTACCGCTGTCCACGAAAATGATGCAGGCCGATTTGGTTCGGGACAATATGTTCTTTATAATGAATTTGAAGACGGGGATCGATATTGGATATTAAACGAGTCTGAATATGTGCCTACCTCCCGGATAAAAGGATCCCCAACATCATCCACTTTTTCTTTTGGCGGATCGAACCGGGGGCATTCCTACCGTAAATCAAGTTCATTTAGCTTCAAGTTTGATTTCACCAGTCAGCTCACCAATCGCCATGAATTAAAAACAGGGATTAATTTCCGGAACGATCAACTGGATGAGCGAAACTTTTCCGTTCTTTATGATAATCAAACATATCGCATACCAACCATTCTGCCTGAAAATGATTCCCCTTCCCACAGCCATTATAACAATACATCCACTTTTTTCTCCGCATACCTTCAGGATAAAATTGAGTATAATCACTTTATCACCAATGTGGGGGTACGGTTTGACCAATTTAAACCTAATGAAGATTATATCACTGACTTCCTGAATCCGGAAGGCGAAAAGGAAAAAGCGTCGAACAAAACAATGATATCACCCAGAATTGGTGTGGCATTTCCCATTACAGATCAAGGAATTTTACACTTTTCTTATGGACATTTTTATCAAATGCCCACATTGAGAAGACTATACAAAAAGAGTATTTTTGGCGCCGGGTTAGGCCCTACAATCGGATATGCAAATTTAAAGCCTGAGAAAACAGTCCTCTATGAATTTGGTCTTCAACAACAACTTACTGGCGTAATGGCATTTGAAATGAGTGCATTTTATAAAGATATCCGGGACTTGCTTGCCTTACAATCTATTCGATATGATTCGGAAAAGTATGGTCCATCTAATTATTCAATTTATATGAATAAGGACTATGGGAATGTAAAAGGATTTACATTTAGCCTGACAAAGCGATATGACCCTGTGACCAAAACGTCTGCTTTTGTGGACTATACGTACCAAGTGACTGAGGGGAATAGTGTAAAATCTGGTTCTTTTTATTATAATGCCCTCTCCGGAGAGGAAGAAGAAAAACGGATTGTACCTCTTGCCTGGGATCAACGTCATATTCTGAATTCGACCGTATCTGTGGGTGACCCGGGAAATTGGAATCTGGGGCTCATCAGTAAATTATCCAGTGGTTGGCCTTACACTCCCAATATCCCCGATGCCAATTATGTCCCCCTTTCCAATTCAGGCCGTAAACCCTGGCAATGGCGGATTGATATGCGTCTCCATAAAAACTTCAAAGTGGGCAAATTCCAGTATATTGTATATACAAAAATTTATAACCTGTTGGATCGCCGAAATGAAAGATATGTTTTTAATGACACTGGGCGGGCCGGATATACTTATGTATCTCAATCCACCCAAGAAACCAAAGGATTTGTAGATCATTATGGTGAGTCGGGTGTTCACACCTGGTCCGAATATCAGGTAAGACCACAATATTATACAGCGCCTCGTTCCATTAACATTGGATTCTCGCTGGATTTTTAAAATGAAAAAACCAATTTTAATCATACTCATTATGGGATGGTCACTCATCCTACTTTCGGCCCAGGATAAACCACGCCAATTTTCAAAAGAATGGAAAATGTCGGGCCCAGAAAAAGAATGGAATTCTGTAGAACACGAATATTTCTACCGATGGCGTGAAAAAGTTCGAGCCAAAAGAGCACAAGCAGATAATCAGATTTTACGCCGGCAAAAAGCCATTTTAAATGGTAATAAGATTACAACAGAAATCTGGAATTTTGGCTCCATCTCCAGCCCGGGTAACCGAGTAACGGATATTGTCTGGGAAGGACTGGGTTACGGTTATGAATTTGGCCCATTTATTGGTGCAGAAATTCCTGTAAAACCCAATAGCCATATTGATGCATATATCAAAAAAGATGCTAATGGTGATCCCGTTATAGATAATGATGGTAATCCTGTCTGGGTGGCAAAAGCAATCAGTGACGGGCTCGTATCCCTAGGAGGTGAAATTTCACCAGATGGTAAAGTTTTTTGGGGATGGGAGCCATTGGCCTATAATGATTTAGATGTACCTTATGGAGATCCAAATAGTGCCCGAGTACCAACTTCCAATGATATAGATAGAGATGGGGATGGTAAACCAGATAGCTGGCCTGAAGGCTGGTATAATGCCAACTTGAAAAAACATGTATGGCCTGGGGCTTTGAGGCAGGGTTCATCTAATGCAGATTTGGAATCATTCTTCGTGGTGGATGACCGAAGCAACCAGGAATTTAAATATTATCCCTTCCCAGAAGATTCATCCCGCTTGGGACTTGGGATTGAAATTGAATGCCGGTATTACCAATGGTCTAACCCCTTAGCAGAAGACGTTATCTTTTTGATATATAAAGTAACAAATAAAAGTACAAAAGATTTGAATGAAGTGGTATTTGGCATGTGGGGAGATCCCCATATTGGTGGCCCCTCTAATTGGCAGGATGATCTTTCATACTTCGATGAAGATATGAATATGGTCTATGCCTGGGACGAAGATGGTAAATCCGATGTGGCTGGGCGAAAACCCGGTTATTTCGGTTACATTTTTCTGGAAAGTCCCGGAGATCCTCATGATGGCAAAGATAATGACGGAGACGGCATGGTAGATGAAAGCCGTAATAACGGTATCGATGATGATGGTGATTGGGATCCTGAAACAGATGATATTGGTATTGATGGTCTCCCAAACACAGGTGATACGGGAGAGAAAGATGGCCTCCCTACTGCTGGAAATGCATATGATATTCGGCAGCCGGGAGAACCGAATTTTGAATGGACAGATTTAGACGAGTCGGATATGATCGGACTCACCAGCTTTGCTGCCCCAAACTTTGGGGGTAATAATCGTATATCAAAAGACGATTATATTTATTCCACTTATATGACACCGGGCCAATTCGACTCATTAAGTGCAGATGTGGCCGGAGATAATATCTTTTTATATGGCTCTGGGAATTTTACCCTAAAAGCCGGAGAAGCCAGACGCTTTTCCATTGCCTTGCTGGTAGGGGATGGGTTTGACGATTTGACCTTAAATGCCAAAACAGCCCGACAAATTTATGATACCAATTATCAATTTGCGAAGCCGCCGGAAAAGCCCAATCTCACAGCTGTCCCAGGGAATGAAAAAGTTACGTTATATTGGGATGATATTGCAGAATCCTCCTGGGATCCCATATCTAAAGAATATGATTTTGAAGGATATGTGATTTATCGCAGTACAGACCCGAGCTTTTTAGATCAGCAAAATATTACAGATGTGAATGGGTCCCGCTTCCTATTTGAACCCCATACGACAGAAACAGGTGGCTGGGCCAAATGGGATTTGATCAATGAATATAAAGGTCCCAGTGATATCCCTTATGACGGAAGGGGTGTTGCCTATCATTTGGGTAATAATACAGGACTTGTTCATTCATTTGTTGATTCCAATAATGTTATCAATGGTCAACGATACTATTATGCCATTTGTTCTTACGATCACGGTACAAAGATCTTGGGTATTGGGCCAAGTGAATCATCCAAGACAATCACCCTCAACCCCGAGACCAACGAAATATTTTTGGATGTTAATACTGCATCTGTTGTTCCTCGTGAACCGGCGGCAGGTTACACGAAAGGATTTGTAACTGAGGATACGGTGTCTGCCTTTAAACATCTCGCTGGATTTGGCACCGGTAATTTTGCTGTAGAAATCCTTGATCCCATGGCCATTGAAGATACCAACACATTTCAGATCACATTTGATGTGAGCCCCACCCGCTATTCCATCGAGGACCTGAACCCGGTCATTGAAAAACGAACTGTTAAGAAAAACGTCTATATTACACTAAAAAAGAACCGCGTGAATGACGAACGTTTTATCCTGAAAAACAGTAGCGGATCAATCATGACAAAGGATAAAGACTACATTCTTTTCCCGGAAGCGGGGCAGGTGGTTGTTACCGACACCCTGAATTCAGCTATCACAGAGGGAGAACAAGTCTCCATCGAGTACACCCATTACCCACTTTGGGAGAGTAAACGATTAAATAACGAAGAGTCCAATCCGGTTATTGACGGTATTAAACTTTATGTAAAAGATAAATCATTAGCACTTAATGATGAAAAATCAAAATGGACCGATGGCAGCATTGGGAATTACACTACAACAGTGGCCCCCTATGATGGTAAAGCATCCAATATGCGGGCGGCAGATTATGAAATTCGCTGGTTTAACGATATTGCTGACACCAGTTCTCTGGGTACAGCAACTGCCCCATTCCAAATCTGGGATGTGACTCATGGTATCATACCTTTCAAAAAGAAAATTGTCGTCCTGGATTATAAGATTAGAAATAAGACATGGGACTTAGGTGAAAGTGTGGTCATCCTCGAAGAAGGAGATGGGCTTAATGTTTCCTGGCAAATTGATTTTATTTCACCCCAGGATGTAACAGTCGCCCACCCCATTGGAGGCGATGTGTATTACATTGCCACCAATCGACCTTTTACTTCTGCAGATATATATCAATATCAGACCCAAGCATCAGCTATTAACCCAGAAATGGCCACCAATAAATTGGATGATATCCGAGTGGTTCCCAACCCATATGTGGTCACAAATATCTTAGAACCACTCGATCGTCAAAACCCTCGCGATCGTGGACCGCGTAAAATATATTTTGACAAGCTCCCGAACGAATGTACCATTCGGATTTATACAACCACCGGAGAATTGGTGAAGGAGATTTCTCATACATCCGCATATGATGATGGACAAGAGTCATGGAATTTGACAACAAAGGATAATTTCCCCATCGCTTATGGGGTGTATATCTATCATATTGATGCAGGAGAACTGGGAGAAAAAATCGGAAGACTGGCAGTTATTAAATGAAGATTTTTTCAACATTTATTATTTTCTCTTCCCTCCTGCTTGCTCAGTTAGATAATAGTGCAACCATTACTAAAACGGGAACGACAGCTGCCCAGTTCTTAAAAATTGGTGTAGATGCCCGCGCCTCAGCCATGGGAAATGCGTTTACAGCCATGAAGGGTGATTTAAGTTCCATGTACTGGAATCCCGCTGGCCTTACTTCTATTGGTAGAATGGAAACCATGTTCATGAATAGTAGCTGGCTGGCTGGCATCCAATTCACACATGCAGCCTTTGCCATCAATTTAAATGCTGCAGGTGTTATTGGTTTTAGCCTGACGAGTTTATCTGTGCCGGAGGATATGGTCCGTACTGTCGAAAAACCCAACGGTACGGGGGAATATTTTGATGCAGGTGATTTAGCCATGAACTTCACGTATGCACGGAAATTGACAGACCAATTTTCTATTGGTGGTAATATTAAATATATCCGACAAAATATTTGGCATGCCAGCGCATCGTCCGTTGCTGCAGATTTGGGTGCACTATTTGTGACACCTTTTAATGGAATTCGGCTTGGCGCCAGTTTGTCCAATTATGGATCTGAAATGCAAATGACTGGGCGAGATCAAAAATTTAGTATTGACCCGGATCCGAATAATGGTGGAAATGTTGAATTTGTCAATGCCATGTATGAGACAGATAAGTTTCCGTTACCTCTCTTATTCCGAGTGGGCCTTTCGGGAGAAATAATTGAGTCGGAAAAAATGCGGCTCAGTTTTGCTGTGGATGCACTCCATCCCAATGATAACGTCGAATGGGTAAATGCAGGGTTAGAATATGCCGTGGCAGAAACATTCTTTTTAAGAAGTGGTGTTACCACTCTTTTTAGGGAGGATTCAGAAGAAGGCCTCACATTTGGTGGCGGTGTACATTATCGAATTGGCGGATCAACAACTCAAATCAAATTAGATTATTCTTATTCTGCTTTTGGGCGACTTAAAAATGTCCAACGACTTTCTCTAGGCATTCGATTTTAAACTAACTTTCGCACCAATTTATAACACCTATTAAATCTTCAAAAACTGGTGCTCCTGTATTTTTCAATCGCTCTCGACTCACATGACCGTTGGACACCAACACACAATCAGCGCCAATAAGTTTTGCAACTTCATGATCATGAATCGTATCACCAATAAATAAAACTTCATGGGGCCCATAGTGTAGTTCATCCACCCAGGCCTTGCCTGCTGCTTCCTTTCCTTCAGCATAATGGTTATCCTGGCCGATGATCTTAATAAAATAATCCCGGATATCATGATACTGCAGAATGTCATCCAGCATGATTTGGCTGGCGGCGGAAAGGAGAGATTGGGTGAACCCGCGATCTTTAAAATATTGCAATGCTTTTTGTGACTCTTTATGCAAGTCCGGTTCATGATGCCGGGTCATATAGTCTCTTATAAACTCACTCCCGGAAATGGAAAATGGTTCTTTTTCAAAATTAAAACCGAGTTTGATATAATAGTTCTTAACGGGAAAACAAAAATTATCCAGGAACCACTCTTCAGTCATTTCTTTCATATTTCGTTGCCGCAGGACACCGTTCATAATATTGATACAGAAATGCCTGTCATTGAGTAATGTACCGTTCCAATCCCAAATGATATGTTTGTAAGCCATAATAGGTAATAAACCTGCGGGAGATTTATTAAAAAAGAAATAACTTTTCAAGTCATGTTAACAGAATTAAATCATTTGGTCGCATCATTACAAAAACGCATTTCCAATTCACTGCCTGGAAAAGAGGCGCATCAATTATCCAAGGTTCAAAGCCAAACTCCATTTTCTTTTTTTAATTCAATTGAAACACCAGTACCCGCTTCTGTTTTGATTCTTTTATTTCCTAAAGATAATGATATTCATTTTTTTCTCACCAAACGAACCGATGCAGTGGAACATCATAAAGGGCAAATTTCTTTACCGGGAGGTGCCAGGGAGGATGGAGAACAACTCCAAGAAACGGCGATCCGTGAAACAGAAGAAGAAATTGGTGTCGATAAAAATATAATACAATTGGTAGGCGGTCTCACGCCATTTTATATAC
>Ga0315339_1002191_pt1 | contig 15233 bp, 8 predicted proteins | sample ASW17metaG_FD_204514 | JGI IMG/M metagenome (GOLD analysis project Ga0315339, IMG submission 204514) | Ammonia-oxidizing marine archaeal communities from Pacific Ocean, United States - ASW #17 | ecosystem: Environmental > Aquatic > Marine > Oceanic | place: USA: California | collected 2016-12-05
AGCGCAATCGCGTAGGGGTAGCGCTCTGCGGTCTGAGCCGCAGTCGCCGCCTCTTGGGTGTTCACGTTGGTGCCGGTACCATCGTCCGGGTAACGCCCTTCGGAATACAGGAACGAGGGGTGGACCCTAACCACGCCCACGTCCGAAGCGCCTAGGAACTTCGCCACGCGTTTGATGTGAGTGGTGAGCGCCTTGGGGTCGGTCACACCTACCTTGTCCGGGTTTACCTTACCGCGCGGAGCGTGAGCGATCACGTGTTCGATGGTGTTGCGAGGATCCGCAGACGAGTTGGCTGTTGCCGTACGCCCGATCGGGTCCAACGAGGTGCGGTTGAAGTACCAATTGAACAGCGGCTTTCCTAGCTCGCCGCGTTTGTTCTTCTCGTGGGGCGTCTGTGAGGAGTCCACCGACTGCCAATCGCCGACGATCCGGACGCTGCGACCGAGATACGGCATCGGCGTGGGCTCCGCAGCGGTTTCCGGTCGATTCTCAATCACCATCGTTCGCTCCTTGGCGCTTTCACCGCTATGCGTGACGATACTATACCGCGCCGGACGCCCGCCTGACGAACCTTCTGGGCGACCGCAATACGCCCGGGATTGCGCGGGGGTGTGTTTACGCGAGGGAGAGGCCGGGGAGGGACCGGTCGGGGATTACACCCAGCCGCGCAGGTTCACGCTAGGCAGGTCGCTCGCGCCCGTGAGGTATTTGTCGATACCGTGGGCGGCCTGGCGACCCTCCGCGATAGCCCATACCACCAGCGACTGGCCGCGCGACATATCGCCGGCGGCGAACACGCTGGGCACACTGGTCATCTTGTCAACGTCCGTCTTCACATTGCCTCGAGGGTCGAGCTCCACCCCCAATTGCTCGATCATGCCCTCCTTCTGAGGGTGCAGGAAGCCCAGCGCCAGCAGCACCAGATCGACGTCCAGGTCGAACTCACTTCCCGCGATCTCCTGCATCGAAGACCGCCCGGACGCGTCGGGGGCGCCCCACTCCACGCGGACAGCATGCAGCTTGGTGACTTTGCGGTCCTTCCCCGAGAAGGACTTGGTCAGGATGCTGTAGTCGCGGATGCCGCCCTCCTCGTGAGCGGGTGAGCTGCGCATGATCAGGGGCCAGAGCGGCCACGGGTTGTTACCAGGTCGCCCCTGGGGCGGCTCGGACAGGATCTCGTACTGGTACACCACCTCGGCGCCTTGGCGGTGGGCCGTGCCCAGGCAGTCGGCGCCGGTGTCGCCGCCACCCAGGATGAGCACGCTTTTGCCGGTGGCCGTAATGCGCTCATCCGGGAAGACGGCTTGATCGCGATTGACGCGATTCTGCTGCGTGAGGTAGTCCATCGCGGGATGGATGCCGTCCAGGTCTTCGCCCTCGACGCCAAGCCGCCGCGGGATCGTCGAGCCGCCGGTGAGGCAGACCGCGTCGAACGCCGCCACCAACTCCTCCGCCAAGACGTCCACGCCCACGTCGACGTTGGTCTTGAACTCGACGCCCTCAGCGCGCATCACGTCCACACGGCGCTCAATGATCGCCTTGTCCAGCTTGAAGTCGGGGATGCCCAGCGCGAGCAGCCCGCCCAGGTATTCGCTGCGTTCGTAGACCGTCACCTGGTGGCCCGCGCGATTAAGCTGGTGAGCCGCGGCGAGCCCGCTGGGACCTGAGCCGACGACCGCGACGGACTTACCCGTGCGCTTGGTTGGCGGCTCCGGGACGACCCAGCCCTCCTCGAAACCCTTGTCAACGATCGCCTTCTCGATGTACTCGATGGTCACCGGGTCGCTGTTGATGGCGAGCACGCACGACGCCTCGCACGGCGCGGGGCAAATACGGCCCGTGAATTCCGGGAAATTGTTCGTCGCATGCAGAGCGGTCAAAGCTTCCTGCCAACGCCCTTTGTAGACCAAATCGTTCCAGTCCGGGATCAGATTGCCCAAGGGGCATCCGCGGTGACAGAACGGGAGCGCGCAATCCATGCAGCGCGCCCCTTGGTCCTGCATCGCCTCTTCAGGCCATGCCTCGTAGAGTTCCAGGTAGTCCTTGACGCGCTCGGTCACCGGACGCCGCTCGGGCGGCTCTCGGTTGAAATCGAGAAAGCCGGTAATCTTACCCACTGCCCACCGCTTGCCGCTCGGCGCGCCGTTTCGCTTCGATGACCCGGCGGTAGTCCTTCGGATACACCTTCACAAACTTTGGCAGCGTCTCGGCCCAGTTGTCCAATATGCGCTTGGCGTTGGCGCTGGAGGTGTACTGCTTGTGCTTGGAAATCAGCCCGCTCAACTCGTGGATGTCTTCGCTCGTCTCCACGCGTTCCAGGTCCACCAGTTCGATGTTGCACAGGCTCTCGAACACGCCGTGCTCGTCCAGCACGTACGCGACCCCTCCACTCATGCCCGCGGCAAAGTTCCGCCCCGTCGGGCCGAGAACCACGACGCGACCGTTGGTCATGTACTCGCAGCCGTGGTCGCCGACGCCCTCGACGACCGCGTGCGCGCCGCTGTTGCGCACGGCAAAGCGCTCGCCGGCGAGGCCGCGGATAAACGCCTCACCGCCCGTGGCGCCATACAGCGCCACGTTGCCCATGATGACGTTCTCCTCAGGGACGAACTGCGACTCTTTGGGTGGCACGACCACCAAGCGACCACCGGACATGCCTTTCGCAAAGTAATCGTTCGTGTCTCCCTCAAGCTCGAAACTCATTCCCTTAGCCAGGAACGCGCCATAGCTCTGTCCGGCCGAACCCGTGAACTCCACCTGGAAGGTGTCGTGCGGCAGGCCATCTTCGCCATACTGTTTCGCCACTTCGCCGGCCAGCATCGCGCCAACCGTGCGGTTAGCGTTGCGGATGGGGAGGCGCACCGTAACGCGTTTCTTGTTCCGAATCGACGGTGCCGCGTGGGCGATCAACTCATGGTCCAGCGCCTCCTCCAGGCCGTGGTCTTGGTTGATCACATGGTGGGTCGCGTAGTCTTCGGGCACATCGGGCTTGACCAGCACAGGGCTGAGGTCGATGCCCTTGGTTTTCGCCCAGTAGTCGATGGCCTCCGCCGTCTCCAGCTTGTCGACGCGACCGATCATCTCACTGACGGTCCGGAAGCCCAGCTCCGCCATGATCTCGCGCAGGTCTTCGGCGACCATCATGAAGTAGTTGATCAGGTGCTCAGGATCGCCCGCGAACCGCTCGCGTAGTTCGGGATCCTGCGTCGCGATGCCCACCGAGCACGTGTTCAAGTGGCACTTGCGGAGCATGATGCAGCCCTGGGTGACCAATGACGCCGTGGCGATGCCGAACTCGTCCGCACCCAGGAGCGCTGCAATGGCCACGTCGCGTCCGGTCTTGATCTGGCCGTCGGTCTGCACCACGATGCGCCCACGCAGGTCGTTGGCGACAAGCACTTGCTGAGTCTCGGCGAGTCCGAGCTCCCAAGGCAACCCAGCGTATTTGATCGAAGACTCAGGCGATGCGCCCGTGCCACCGGTGTCGCCGCTGATCAGCACCACATCGCCGTGTGCCTTCGAAACCCCCGCGGCGATGGTTCCCACTCCGATCTCGGCGACCAGCTTCACGTGGATTCGGGCGTCCCGGTTGACGTTCTTGAGGTCATGAATCAACTGCGCCAAGTCCTCGATGGAGTAGATGTCGTGGTGCGGCGGCGGCGAGATGAGCTCCACCCCGGGCGTCGAGTTCCGCACCCAGCCGATGTAGTCGTCAACCTTGTGGCCGGGGAGCTGCCCCCCTTCGCCCGGCTTGGCGCCCTGGGCCATTTTAATCTGAAGGTCGGTCGCGTTCACCAAGTAGTTGGTGGTCACGCCGAACCGGCCCGACGCCACCTGCTTGATGGCACTGAAGCGCCGGTCGCCGTTGGCATCTGGCGTGTAGCGTCGGTAGTCCTCGCCGCCCTCACCGCTGTTGCTGCGGGCGCCCACTCGGTTCATGGCGATAGCCAAACTCTCGTGCGCCTCGCGGCTGATCGACCCCAACGAGATCGCGCCGGTCGCGAAACGCTTGATGATCGCCATCGCCGGTTCTACTTCGTCCAGGGGGACCGGCTCGTTTTCCTTGAACCCCAGCAAGCCTCGGATGGTACACGTGCGCTCTTCATACTCGTTCGCTAACTCCGCAAATGCCTTGTAGGCATCGAAGTCGTTCATGCGTGCGGCGTACTGAAGCTTCGCGATCGTGTCCGGGTTCCACATGTGGTACTCGCCATCGCGGCGCCACTGGTAGAAGCCGCCGCTTGGCAGATCGGGGTTAGCCGCCAGTTCAGCGTCCGGGAAAGCCTGCGTATGCAGCTTGCGGACGTCAGCCTCGAGCACGTCGACTCCCACTCCGCCAATGCGCGAAGCTGTCCACGTGAAGTACTTGTCCACTACCCGCTCGCTCAGCCCCACCGCCTCGAAGATCTGCGCCCCGTGGTAGCTATGCACCGTCGAGATGCCCATCTTGGAGATGATCTTCAGCAAACCCTTATAAGAAGCCTTAATGAAGTTGTACTCAGCCGTCGGTGCGTCAACCTCGGGCGGGAACGCCCCGCGCTCGGCGGCATCCTGCAGCGTTCGCAACGTCACGTAGGGGTTCACAGCGCCCGCGCCGTAGCCGATCAGCAGCGCGAAATGCGCAACCTCGCGGGGCTCGCCGGACTCGATCACCAGGCCGACCTTTGTGCGGATGCCTTCGCGCACCAGATGGTGGTGAACGCCAGCGGTCGCCAACAGGCTCGGGATCGGCGCGTGATCCGGGTCGACGCCGCGGTCCGACAGCACCAGGATGGTCGCACCGTCGGTGATCGCCTGGTCGACCTGCGCGCGCAGAGCGTCCATGGCGCGCTCAAGCTCGCCGTCGCCAGCGCGCACGTCAAACAGCGTCGAAAGTGTGGCGGGTTTCAGGCCCGGACGGTCGATCTCCTTGATCTGCGCCAACTGGGCATCCGTGAGCACCGGGCCGTCCAGCTTCAGCTGACGCGCGTGCTCCGGCGTCTCGTCGAACAGGTTGCGCTGAGCGCCGAGGCGCACGTCGACCGACGTCACCAGTTCTTCGCGGATGCTGTCGAGCGGTGGATTGCTCACCTGCGCGAACAGTTGCTTGAAATAGCGGAACAGCAGCTGAGGTTGCTCGGACAGCACCGCCAGCGGCGTGTCGTTACCCATGGACCCCGTCGGCTCGGCTCCTGCAATGGCGGTGGGTTCGATGAGGATGTTCAGGTCCTCTTTCGTGTACCCGAACGCCTGTTGCAGGTCAACCAGTTCGTCGTGGCTCATCGCCGAATGGCCTGTGGCCGCGGGGGGCAAATCGGCGAGCTTGACCATGTTGTCGCGCAGCCACTCGCCGTAGGGCTGCGCCTGGGACAATTCGTGCTTGATCGTCTCGTCGTCGATAATGCCGCCGCGTTCGGGGTCCAGCAAGAACATCCGGCCCGGCCTGATACGATCCTTGAACAGCACCTTCTCCGGCGGAACCCGCAGCACGCCCACCTCGGACGCCATCACCAGCAGGTCGTCAGTGGTGACGAGGTAGCGGAATGGACGTAGGCCGTTGCGGTCGAGGGTCGCGCCGATGCGCGTACCGTCGGTAAACGCCACCAGCGCGGGTCCGTCCCACGGCTCCATCATGCACGCGTGGTAGTCGTAGAAGTCGCGCTTCTCCTGCGCCATCTGCACTTTTTCGCCGGTGGCCTCAGGCGTAAGCGCCATCATGGCGTGGTGCAGCGGACGACCGGTATGCAGCATCAGCTCGTAGGCGTTGTCCAATGAGGCTGTGTCGCTCTGAGCGCCAGGGATGATCGGGAACAGCTTTTGCAGATCGTCGCCGAACTCGGGCGAGGACATGCTCTTCTGGCGCGCGGCCATCCAGTTGGTGTTCCCGCGAACGGTGTTGATCTCGCCGTTGTGGACGATGAACCGATATGGGTGTGCGAGCTTCCACGAGCCAAGAGTATTTGTGCTGAATCGCGAGTGCACCAGCACGAACGATGTCTCCATCGAGGGGTCGCTCAAATCAAGGTAGAATCCTTTGATTTGCTCCCCTTTCAACAGGCCCTTGTACACCACAATCGTGGGCGAAAGGCTGCAAATGTAAAAATCGTCTGGCTCCTGCAGATGGGCGTCCTCCACCGCGTGCTCGATGATCTTGCGAATCACGTACAGCTTGCGGTCGAACGCCCGCTCGTCCTCGACGCCGTCGCCCTTGGCGACGAAGAACTGACGAATTGTAGGCATGCACTCGGTCGCCACCTGCCCAATATGGTCTGTGTTCACCGGCACGTCGCGCCATCCGAGGAAGCGTTGGCCCTCGGCCACCACCGTGCGCTCGATGAGCTCCTCGCACTGGGCGCGCTCGGCGTCAGGCTGGGGCAAAAATGTCATGCCCACGGCATACGCGTGCCGAGGTGGTAGCTCGAAGCCGATGGCGGCCGTCTCGCGGCGCAGAAACGCGTCCGGCATCTGCAAAAGCACGCCGGCGCCGTCGCCCGTATCCGGATCCGAACCCGCCGCGCCACGGTGCGTCAGGTTGACGAGCACCTCGAGACCCTGCTGGATGATCTCGTGAGACGCCACACCTTTAGTGTTCGCCACCACGCCCACGCCGCAAGCGCTGTGTTCATATTCAGGCCGGTACAGGCCGAATGGTTTGGGTCTAAAGACTCTTACCACCCATCACTCCTCAGCTGGGTCCATAAACCGCGATCCATCAACCACATCAAAAGTGGGCCAATGGGATACTGTCCCTTCCTGCTTCACAGAAGCCAAGGGAGGGGTTCCTCGCCATTCCCACCGTCGCGGGTACTCAAGGTTACCGAGTTCGGCGAAACCTGGCAACGCTGCCCCCGCTACCGTTACACCCGTCCAAGGCGAAAAGAATGGGCCCGCCGAAGTGCGGCGGGCCCGTCACGTGCGGTATCAAAAGCCTCGCCTACTTGAAGGAGTAGCGCTCCTTGCTGCTGAGTTCCGGCGCGGAGGCAAACTCGTCGCGATTTACGCCCTCACCCGAAAGCACCGCGATCACGTCGGGCTCGCGTGCGACAGTGTCTTTGAAGGGACCACCCGTACCCTCATACCCGGGGTACTCGAAGTACTCACACGGAAGGATAATGATCTCGTTCTCCGCCGGGTTGCGATGCACGTTGATGGGCTCTCCACCCTCCTCGACGATCGCCGCCTGCTCGCTGAGCATGCGACGGTAGAGGATGATCCCCACGTCCGTGACGCCCAGGCGTTCGGTCGTGCGATCGCTGATCGGGCCCTGGATCACCCACGCCAGCTGGTCCTGCTGCAGTACGCCATCGGCGCGGACGCGGCCGTTCTCGTCCCGCAGCGGCGGCAGCGCGACCGGGACCTCCGCCTGTGGCACCTCGCCGTCCTGGTAAGGGCGAAACTGCATCGTCACGTGCAGCGTGTTGTAATCGTCCATCGGCGTCCGGAATTGCATCCCTTTCGCCACTCGAAGGATGTTCGGGAAGAGCACTGGGTGTCCGATGCGCCAAAACTCGTCGTCTTCGGTCTCATCGCCCACCAACCGGCGCTTGATCACGCCGTAGTCCATGATCTCAAAGCCGATCTTCTTGTGGTCCTGGCCCTTGCCGCTGGTGATCGCATTCCATGCGTCCCGCTCCTCGGGGGGCTTGAGTCGGTTCATCATGTACCCACCGAAATAGCGGTGCAGCCATTGGAAGTGCAGCGGGTCGAGCGAGTTCTCCTGGCACTGGAGCCAGTTGCAGGGCAGTTCGACGATCTGCACTTCCCGGTGGCCCTCCCAAGTAAGCGCGTCCCAGCGCGGGAGCAGCGGCGCGGGCTCGGGTCCCATGTAACCGAAGATGATCCCGCCGAGCTCCTCGACCTTGTAAGCCTTGAGGTGCACCTTGTCCTTAAAGCGGCTGCCCGCCGGCTCCGATGGCTGATCCACGCAGTTGCCGTTCACGTCAAAGAGCCAACCGTGGTAGGCGCAGCGGATGCCCTCGGGCTCGGGTATGCCATAGGAGAGGTTGGCCTTGCGGTGCGCGCAAGAGGGCTCGATAAGTCCCAGTTCGCCCGCGGCACTTCGGAAGAGCACCAGGTCTTCGCCGAGCAGACGGATCTCCTTGGTGGGGTTCTCTTCGCTCAACTGCGCGCTGCCCGCGATGGGCTGCCAATAGCGGCGCATGAGATCGCCCATGGGTGTACCCGGTCCCACCCGCGTGATGCGATCGTTCATTTCCTTGGTCAGCATCGGTACGCCTCCGTCCTGCTCCGGTCTTTCGGTGTCGGGCCATTATAGAGCCACGCCTACAAATGGCCTGCGCCCCGTCAGTGTGCGTGTATCAGCCGGTCGGTCGGGAACCCCCTGGGCTAGGTCATGTCCTCGCTGGAGGCCGACCAGTCGGACGCCCACGCGCTGTGTCCCTCGGGACGCAACTTCAGCCAGACCTTGTCGCCCTCGGCGATGGGTTCGTGGCGCTCGCCATACACCAGCATCACGTGTTGCTCAAACACGTTGACTTGGTACTCGACGCGCTCGCCCACGAACAACGCCGTTTCGACCACTCCGCCGACGGTTCCAGCCGGCAGTTCGTCGCTGTTCGCGGCGGAGATCTCGACATCTTCCGGGCGCACGCCGATGAACACCGACTTGCCACTGGGAAATCCGTCCGGATCGTAGCCGCGGCCGAACACCACACAGTTGGGCGCGCCTTCGAGCGCGATGGAGAGCTGCCCAGACGGATTGGAGTCCCGTACCGTTCCTTTGAACAGTACAGTCTTACCCACGAAGTCACGAACGAACTCGTTGGCGGGCGCCTCGTACAGCTCTCGAGGCTTGCCCTGTTGCTGGATCACACCGAGGTTCATCAGCGCGATGTTGTCGGACAGGCTGAGTGCCTCCACCTGGTCGTGGGTCACGAACAGGACAGCGATGTTCAGTCGTCGTTGGAGCTGTTTGACCTCGATCCGCATCTGCTCACGAAGCTTGGCGTCAAGGTTGCTAAACGGCTCGTCCAGGAGCAACACGTGCGGCTCGTTGACCAGCGCACGGGCGAGGGCCACGCGCTGCTGCTGACCACCGCTGAGCAGCGGCCCTGGCCGCTTCTCCAGACCAGGCAGACCCACAAGGTCCAACACGCGCTCGACGCGTTCTTTGATCTCCGAACGTCCCAGCTTCTTGGATTTAAGCGGAAACGCGATGTTCTCCTCAACCGTCATGTGGGGCCAGATGGCGTAGGACTGGAACACCATGCCCAGATCGCGCTTGTCAGGCGGCAGACGGAAGTGCTCGTTGCTCATCACGATCACGCGTTCGTCGAAGAAGATGTTGCCCTGATCGGGCACTTCCAGGCCGGCGACCATACGCAATGTCGTGCTCTTCCCACAGCCGCTGGGACCAAGGAGCGTCACGATCTCTCCTTGGTTGACGTCGATGGACAGGTCGTTTACCGCAGGGATCGCGCCCCCCGGATATGTCTTCGAAAGGTGCTCAAGTCGCATCGCCGGGACTTTGCCCGCCGTAGCCGCGCCGGTGCCTCCCTGGCTCTCTTGCTGCGTCAATTTTCCCCCCTTAATCCGACCGTAAAATTGCTCAGTTCTGCGATCTACCGCCCCGCGACCTGGGTCGCGGCCTCCGCGCCTGATCCCGATCCCGGCTGGGGGGCCTTGGAAGGGTCCCCCTTGACGTCGTGGCGAACACCGAGTCCCAAACCGAACCGGCGCAGCACCACCGCGACAACCACGGTCAACCCCACGATGAACAAGCTCACGATGCCGGCCGCTTCGAGCTGCTTGCCGGTGCTGTGCGTCATCAAATTCAGTGCGAGGATGGACAGGGTCTGCGTATCGCGGCTGGCAATCAAGATGATGCTGCCGGTCGCGCCCGCGGCAATCACAAAGTTCAGCGTTCCGATGAGGATCAGCGTTGGCATGATCAGCGGGACCCAAATGCGGAAGTACGTGCGGAGCCAGCCAGCGCCGGCCACGCGGGCGGCCTCCTCCATATCGGCCCCCATCTGCAAGTACACGCCCTTGATCAACTGAGTACTCGTCAGCTTGCCCTGTAGTACTACCACCATGATCAGTGCGTAGATGGTGCCGTACAGCGGCAGCAGCAGATCGAAGCGGCCAAAGCCCATGTCAAACCCAAGGAACAACCACAACAAACCCAAACCCGACAAAATGCCCGGCACGGCGGCGGACATCCAGAACACACCCTCCAAGACCTGCTTGAACCGCCACTTTGTGAAAACGAAGATGTAGGCGATCATCGAAAATAGCAATGGAGAGACGATCATCGTGGTTGTGCTCAGGATGATGGTCGTCTTAAACGACTGCAAGAAAAACCGGTCCGTAAGTACCATCTCCCAGTGCTTGAAGGTGAACATGGGGGTCGCGTTGAAGAACCCCACGCGAGTCATCAGGCTGCCGCCGATCAGGGTGAGGATCGGCATCACGGTCAGCAGGAAGAGCAAGCAGATGATGCTCGCCGTCACGAACGGCTGGGCCTTACCTAGGTCTATGAGCCCCGGCTTGAAATTTCCGCTGACGGTGGTGTAGTGCTTGCGCGACGTCAGCCACCGCTGCGTCGGATAGATGATCGCGATCAGAACCAATGTCACGCTTGCCAGAGCGGCGGCAGCGCCGTAGTTCGGTGGGTCAAACCAACGGATGTACTGGTAGATTTTCGTGGAGTAGACGAAGAAACCGATGGGCGTTCCCAGGATCTGCTCCGTTTCAAACGACTGGAAGATCCGCACGAGCTGGAGCATGAAAACGACGGTCATCGCGGGAATCATGAGCGGCAGCGTGACGCGCAGCATGGTGCGCACGTTGGACGCGCCAGACACCCGGGCCGCCTCCTCCAGCGACACGTTCATATTCCTGAACGCGGGCGTCAGCAGCATCACCTTGCCCGACGTGGCGTTCGCCATGAGGTGCACCCAGATGATACCGGGCACGCTGTAGATGTTGAATGGACCGTCGTCCACGAAGGGGAGCAGCTCAAAAAGCTTGTTCAACATGCCGACACTCGGGTCCAGCAGAAACGTCCATCCGATGGTGACCGAGATCGTCGGGATCATGAAGGAGACCCAGAACATGAACTCCAGGCTATATGCCCACTTCACCTTCGTTCGCGCGATTGCCCAGGCGATCAGCACCGCCAAAGGAAAACTGATCGCCGTATAGATCCCGAAGATCATGAACGTGTTTCCCAACGCGGAAAAGATGTCTGGTGTGGAGAATGCGAGGCGCCAGTTGCCGAGCGACCAATCCCTGGGCTCGCCAATACCAGCGACATCAAAGCTATTCACAAAGATGAGCAAGGTCGGGCCGATCACATACATGCCAAACACGATGATGAGCACCATCATCAGGTATGTGGCCCGTGACGGGAATCTGATCCCGCCAATCTGGCTTCGTGTGCCCAGCTTGGGAACACCGATCATGCAGGTTCCTCCACCATGAGGACAGGGGCGTCCCGTTACGGGGCGCCCCTAGTCACTCAACAAGTCTTACTTCATGACTTCAATCGCGTAATTGACCGCCTCTTCCAGCAGGACTTGGAATTTGGGGTCACGCTCCATCAGGATGTAATCCTTACCCGCTTCCCTCCGGTTCGTGATCTCAACAGCACCGACCTCAATATCGTCTCGAAGCGACTGGTCTCCCGTGATCCTCTGCCACCAGCCTTGGCCATCCTTGCTCAGGAACCAGTTGACGAACAACTTTTGAGCGTTGGGATTCGGCGGGTCCTTGACTGCCATCAGCGTGTTACCGCCGGTGGACACACGGGAACCCTCATCCATCACGTTCGGCCACTCTTCGTTTACCGGAAGCCCAGCCTCTCTCGCAGCCTCAACCTCGGTGCCGCAGGAGAAGAGACAGAGTGCGAAATCGCCGTTCGCCAGCCGGTCCGCCGCCTGCCTGGCGTCGTCGGTGATCACGATGTCCATTTCGGTTAGCAACGACTTCAGCCACTCCGGGCCCATCAGCATGTAGAACAGAGCCACTCCCTGTGACGTGCCCGCGATCCGTGGATCTCGTGCGATGATCTTTCCTTTCCACTTTGGATCGAGCAGGTCTTGGTACGACGGAATATCGGAGGGCTTGACTAAGTCAGTGTTGTAGCTGATCTCAGCTAAGCTGGCACTCCCGCCATACGCGAACACCAACTCCGAAGTCAACGCGTTGTCACCCCAGAAGTGGGAGTCTTGGAACCAGAGTGACTCGTCCACTACCTCGGGGTGGATCAGCAGCGACTTCAGGTTCCCCAGCGCGCCACCTGGAAGCAGGCGAGTGTTGGAGGTTCTTAATCCACCAGTCCAAACATCGAGTGAGTGCACACCCGCTTCTCGCTCGGCTTTCACCTTTTCCCACTGTTGTCGCGATGAGCCAGTAGAGCTAACGACTTTAACCCCCAGCTCAGACTCCATCTCTTCGATGAAGGGGCCGATTTGCCGGCCAAACGCGCAGCAGAAGAAAGCGATCAGCTCGCCCTCAGCCGCTGCGGCGGCCTTGAGTGCCGCCCACTCAGCAACGAACGGATCGGGAGTCGGAGTCGGCACATTGGGGGCCAGCGTCGGCGTCGGCGTTGACGTCGGCCGGGGCGTCGGCGTGGGGTCGCTGCCACAAGCGGCAACCAACAGAGCAAACATGCTGGTCAACACCACTATCAATCCTACGTTCTTACGTGTCATCTTGGTCCTCCCAATAGTTACGTACGGCCAATCGGCCCGTTTTCAATTCCATCGTTGGTCGCGTCGCCGAAGCGGCGTAGGTGCTCCGCTATGCGATCCCCAATAGGGTTTTACGGTCCCCGCATGATGCCAGGGATTGTCGGATCTGCTCCTAGGCCCGCGGCATGGGGCCTCGAGCACGGGTCTGTTGCTGGATGCCGTCGTCGAGGTTGGTGTCGATCACGGCGTGGTCTGGATCGCGCTGCACCGGCATGGGGTCCTCGCCGCGCTCAACGCGGACCAGCTGCTCAAGCATAAGCTTGCGGTAGAGAGCAATGCCCCGGTCTGAAAAGCTCAGATGCTCGCTGCTGCGGTCGGCGATGGGGCCTTGGGTTTCCCACGCCATGTGGTCTTGGGGGATGACGTGGTGCAAGGTGAACTTGGCCACTGGGTGCAACGCGTCGGCCGGGTGCTTGTAGGGCTCTTTGATCTCCACCTGAGGGGCGAAGGCATCAGTCAGATCGTCGCCAGCCTCAGCGTGTTGGCACACCACGTGGATATGCATCGTGTGCTCGTCGTCGATAGGCACTCGAAACTGAGTGCTGGGTCCCTGGCGCAGGATGTTGGGGAAGATGAGCGGGTGTTCGTCCATGAGCCCGTTCTTATACGTCCGCTTCTTCATGACCCCGTAGTCAGTCAGGTAGAACTCGTACATCTCCACGTCGTCGGTGAACCCACGAGTCGTGCTCTCGGGCACGCGGCCGCCACGACCAGCGAACTCCTGATGGAGCACCTGCAGGTGCGCCGGATCAACCGAATTCTCCATAGCCTGGAACCAGTTGCAGTCCAGCACCGGGTGCACCACGATCTTCCGGTGCACGTCGTCACGGAACAGGGTGTCGAGGTGGGTCATGGGCGGGGCCGGAGCCGGGCCCATATACGCCCAGATCAGGCCCAGGTAGACCTCGACGGGGTAGGCAGTGATCTTGACGTTCTTCATCACCGCGTCGTTGCGTTCGGGCGGCGTCTCGAGAATGTTGCCCTCGCAGTCGTACAGCCACCCGTGGTACGCGCAGGAGATCCCACGCTCTTCGACCCGGCCGTATACCAACGACGCGCTGCGATGGGCGCAGTGGTCAGCGACCAAACCCGTGCGGCCCGACTTATCACGGAACAAAACCAGGTCCTCGCTAAGCACGCGCACGAACTTCGTCGGCGCCTCGTCGCTCAGGTCCTGTGCCAACGCGATAGGGTGCCAGTAGCGGCGCAGCAGCGCGCCACCGGGTGTCCCGGGGCCCACACGCGTGAGGACTTCATTCTCTTCTGTGGTCAGCATCGGCGCAGACTCCGAAATGGATCGACCAAGCGCATCGTCACTGCGGAAAACTACCTTGTCAGGCCCGGGCCGCCTGAGTCTCGGGAAGAATCGCATCAGCGCCCTCTAATGTCAACGATGAGCCTGAGGCGTCGCACACGGTTTAGACCCTCGAGTAACCGCGGGATAGCTTTCGTTGGCTGGCTAGCTCAGCGGCCCCTCCACCAGGTCAACGAAATAGTCCCACAGCCCATCGAATGTGGGATTCCCCGCCCCGATGACGTCCTTGAAATGCGGTAGCTCGTACACGTGCGTACGCTCGGTCATCTCATCGATCAGCGCGCCGGGGATGCGCGGGTGATCGGGGCCCGCAGCGCAGTACGCCAGGTAGCTCATGCGCGCCTGCTCTTCGAGACGGGCCATGTTGAGAACCGCTACGGACAGCGAGCGTGCCGCGGTGGAGGCGCCGTGGCCCATGAGGATGATCGCGGGACGCTCGCCCATGAGATCCGCGACCTCAGTGCCTTCTTCGTCGCTCCACACGGTCTTCACGTGGGGATAAACGGGCAGCGGTTCGCGCACCATGCCGATGCCCTCCTGGCACATGGCGGCGATGCCCTGCTCCAGAACGCTCATAAGGATGATGTAACGCGGGTGCACGTGCACGACCGACTGGATATCGGGCCGGGCCTTGTAGATGCACGAGTGCATCTTGATCTCGCGCGGCTGCGTCGTCCCAGCCGGGCCGTCGACCAAAAATCCCTCAAGGTTGCAGGTCAGCATCTCGCCAGGCGTCATCTTGGCCAGTGCGTCAATTTTGTAACCGCGGCCCTTGACCACGAACTTATCGGGGTCGGACGGTAGGCGCATGCTGGCGTGGCCCAGCGAGGCCGTGATTCCGTTGGCCAGTCCCAGCTCAGGCAGGATCCGGTTTGCCACCGCCACTTGCTCGCGCACATCGTCGATCTCAGCCATGTCATCTCCTTGTGTACAGCGGGTTGTTTCGCGGCATTCTACGGCGTACATTGCCGCCCCATGGCGAAGCTCACGCACCACGAAATCAACGTCAACGGCTTGCTCACGCACTACGTTCGTGCATACAACGGGCGCGCGGCCTCGGGCACGCCCGTAATCGTTATCCACGGCGGCGCTCCGGGGGCGTGCGCTATGGTCAATTGGGGCCGGAACATCGCCGACCTCGCAGACGGCGGTCTTGACGTGATCGCGTACGACCAGCCCGGCTACGGCGGTACCGCCAACCCGACTGATTATTCGATGGACTA
>Ga0315339_1002196_pt1 | contig 15217 bp, 15 predicted proteins | sample ASW17metaG_FD_204514 | JGI IMG/M metagenome (GOLD analysis project Ga0315339, IMG submission 204514) | Ammonia-oxidizing marine archaeal communities from Pacific Ocean, United States - ASW #17 | ecosystem: Environmental > Aquatic > Marine > Oceanic | place: USA: California | collected 2016-12-05
GAGGCCATCGATTGGTATCTCGTGGCGACCATTCCCAGCGCCTACGACGCATTGCACCGGTTCGAGAGCGTCGGAGAGGCAGCCGACAGTCCGGTTGTCGGGCGGCGCGAGGCCTATTTCCCGGAATTGAACGGTTTTGCGGAATGTAACGTGATCGATCGCTACCGCTTGCGGGAAGGCGACACGTTCGAAGGTCCCGCCATCGTCGAGGAGCGGGAAGCGACCACGGTCGTCCTGCCGGGTGATACAGTGACGATCAGCCCGTCCGGACACATGATTATCAAAGTTGGATATGAGAACTGAGCGGACATGACCGAAACAGCGCGCACCAACCAATCCATCGACCCCATCACGTTGTCCGTGATCTGGGGTGGCTTTGTCTCCATCGGCGAGGAAATGGGGACGACCTTGCGGCAGACGGCGTTTTCGGATGCCGTTCGCGAAGGCGACGATTTCTCGACCGCGATCTTCGATCGCCAGGGGCGTATGCTGGCCCAGGGAAACTTCACGCCAGGTCACCTTGGCTCAATGCCGCACGTCGTGCGATCCGTGATGGAGTATTTCCCGGCGGACACGCTCAATCCCGGCGACGCCATCCTGGTCAACGATTCGGCCATCGGTTCCGGCCACTACCCCGACTGTTTCATCGTCATGCCGGTTTGGTTTGAGGACCACATCGTCGGATACGCCACCGACATCTGTCATCACGCCGACATGGGCGGTGCCGTGCCGGGGTCGCAGGCGATCATGGGAGTCACCGAGGCCTACCAGGAAGGGCTGCGCATTCTGCCCGTCAAGATCATGCGGGACGGGGAATTTTGCGAAGACATCATGCGCATCATCCTCGGTAACGTGCGCGTGCCGAATAAGGTGGGCGGCGATCTCCGGGCGCAGGCCAACGCGAATTTCGTTGGTTCGCAGCGCCTGATCCGGATGTACGAACAGTACGGCGAAGACGTCATGGAAATGGCCATCGAGGAGATCCTGGATCGCTCGGAGCAACGCATCCGAGAACTGATTCGCCAAATGCCCGAAGGCGTCTACGAATATGAAGATTTTTTCGACGACAGTGGCCCAGGCACGGAACCGATACGCGTCCACGTGGAAATGGAGATCAAGGATGGAGACATCACCGCCGATTTTTCCAAAAGCTCAGATCAGGTCCCGGCAGGCATGAATTGTTACGCGACGTTCACCCAATGCTGGCTGTATTTCATCGTCAAGGCCTACACCGATGCGCTTTTGCCGCAAAATGATGGAGTCATTCGGGCCATGAAGATGCGCGGCCGCGAGGGGTCCGTATTCAATCCGGTCTATCCTGCACCATCGGGCGGACGGGCGGTGGCGCAAATCCGCATTTACGAGGCGATGAACGGCATCCTTGCCAAGCTTTTGCCCGACCGCGCAATGGCGGCGTTTTCCCACTGGACCAATATCCAGATGGGCGGCATCGACGATCGTACGGGCGAGCCGTTCATACTCTATGACGTCGTGTTCGCAGGCTACGGCGGCCAGGCGATGAAGGATGGGGTCGAGGCGATGAGTCCGGTCATGAATTGCCCCAACATCCCGGTCGAGGTGCATGAGGCACACAACCCGGTCCTCATTCACCGGGTCGAATTCATTCCTGATTCCGCCGGTCCCGGCAAATTCCGGGGCGGCTGCGGCCTGCGCAAGGACATCGAGCTTCGCACGGATTCCGCGGTTCTCAACTTGCTTGGCGATCGACATAAATTCGAACCCTATGGGCTCAACGGCGGGGGTAGCGGCAAGCTCGCGGAGACGATCCTCAACCCGGACGGCGAGATGCAGCGTCTCAGTTCCAAGGAGCGGCGGGATCTAAAGCGCGGCGACGTGGTTAGCGTGTGGCTGTCTGGTGCCGGCGGATTTGGCTCGGTCGCAGAGCGCGACCCGGCCGCGATCGAGCGTGATATCGCAGAAGGCTACATCACGCTGGAAGGCGCGCGGGAGAGGTATGGTTACACCCGCGAAGCTGCAGAGTGAGGGTTGCCCATGAGTAGTCAGGCTGAACCGAAGGAGACACCAGTACCCCCGATGTTTGAGCCCTACCGGCTCCGGGGGCTCGAGCTGATCAACCGCGTCGTGGTGGCGCCAATGGGGCAGTACGCCTGCGACGACGGCACGCCCAACGACTGGCAACTCGTGCATCTTGGCAGCCGCGCCATCGGTGGCGCCGGCCTCATCATCGGCGAGATGTGCAATGTCGCACCCGAAGGTCGGGTGACGCCGAGGTGCTCGGGCTTTTACAAGGACGAACACATCGCGCCCTGGAAGCGGGTCGTCGACTTCGTGCACGAAGTCTCCGACGCCAAAATCGGCATCCAGCTCGGGCATGCCGGGCGCAAGGGGGCGACCAAGGTCATGTGGGAGGGCCAGAACCAACCGGTCGATGAGGGTGGCTGGCCACTATTGTCGGCGTCGGCCATCGCCTATTCCAACGAGAGCACCGTGCCTGAAGCCCCGGATCGGGCCAAGATGGATATGATCCTGGAGCAATACCGGCGCGCGTCGGAGCGGGCGGTCGAAGCCGGCTTTGACATGCTTGAGCTGCACGGCGCACACGGTTACCTGCCGTCGAGCTTCATCTCGCCAATCTCCAATCAGCGAGACGACGAATATGGCGGCAGTCTGGAAAATCGCATGCGGTTTCCGTTGGAAATTCTGGATGTCATGCGTGGCGCCCTGCCGGATGATATGCCCTTGGGCATCAAGATCTCGGCGAGCGACCTGACCGAGGGTGGCAACGAGATCGACGACGGCGTGGAAATTTCGCGAATGCTGAAGGCGCACGATGCTGTTGACTACATCTGCCCCTCGGGCGGCGGCATCGTGCCCTGGGGCGGCCAACCGCGCCCGCGCCCAGCGGGCTTCGCGGAATATGCCCACCGGATCCGGCATGAAGTGGGCATCCCAACCATGGCGGTCGGAAACATCAACACGGCAAAAGAGGTGAACGAGGTTCTCGAGAACGGCGACGCCGATCTGGTGGCGCTGGCGCGCGGGCACCTGCGCGACCCTTATTGGACGCTGCACGCCGGCCTTGAGCTTGACTATGACGGCCAGCCCTGGCCCAACCGGTACTTCACGGTGCCGCGGCTGGCAAGAATGAAGCGCGAGAACCCGGACGCCGAAGGCCAGTAGAGCCAATCGGCGACAGTCGTGATCCATGCCTAAGGTGCCAGATCTCAATCCAAGCGTGGCGGACGTCCTGGAGACGTATCCAACTGCCTCGCTGCGTCCAACCGAGCCTTTGCCCAGCAAAGGTTATGGGTATGTTAAACATCGCTATTGCGCTGGGCACTGTTCGTTAGCCAGACCAGAAATACGCCTGCGACGAGGCCGAACAAATGGCTCTCAAAGGAGACATAGCTCCACAGCGGTAAAACACCCCAGATTAAGCTGCCGTAGATTATGACCGTCACGAAGGCGATCACGATTGCAATCGGGCTGCGCTCGATGAACGCACGCGCCAGGATTGCGCCGAAATAGCCGAACACGACCCCACTTGCGCCTACGTGGTGCGCATCACGCGCGAAGAGCCATACCAAAACACCCGAAACCACCGCGATACCCAACGTGATTTCCCAAAAGTGTTTTCTTCCCCCAGCCAAGGTGAGGCTGCCGAGGATCACCATGGGAACTGTGTTTGATATCGTATGCCAGAACCCGCCATGAATCAGTGGAGCAATGGGTATACCAACCAACCCGCTGAGGGTCCGAGGTTGGATTCCCAGCGATACCAGGCTATGCCCGGTAAACAAGTTAACAACTTCGACCGCCCAAATCGCACCGATGACGATAAGCACCGGTTGCAATTTTTCGGCAACGGCATTCATTGGTCAGGCGCGCTTTACCGCAGCCGAATTCCCAACAATCTCAGATGTCGCGCCGCGCCTATGCTCAGCTACCGGCGCTACCGCGACCCGTTGCTCGCGCCCCGAAACCACCGCGGGCCACGGTACGCGTGCGCGCTGCCGGCCGAGTGGCCTGCGATTTAGCAACCGAAGTTCGGCCGTTGACTGAAACCGAGCCGAGCCGCGTGTTGTTTGCAGTGTAGTAGCCGTTGGGATCAGAGGTCGTCCGATATAGCGGTTGTGTGGAGACAAATGGTGATCGGCCGCGGGGCGCCAGCATGTATCCCACCATGAATGGGAGCCAGAGCGATGATCCGCCCGAATTTCTTTGATAGCACCGGTCGCGACCGAAATCGGAGTAGCAATCGCTGGACCGGTCGTAGCGCGGCGCGACGTCCTCGTGGAGTTCCTGAGCCTTTGCGAATTCATCGCGGCAAACGGTTTCCTCGTGTTCACCGCTGGCGATACAGGCCTCGACTGAATCGTACGCCAAAACCTGTTCTTCGTCTTCACCGCCTCCCATTATCAGCAGGTAGATTATGAAAGCAGCGACGAGCGCAATAATCGCCGTCTTTGTCGTGGTACTTACTTGCATTTGCTCGGTCCCATCTCACGTCGTCATGCTGGCAGCGTTTAAAATCCCAACCACCATCGAGCAGGTGCCGAGCCAGGTCCCCGCTGCAATCTCATTGGCCTCGATCCGTTCCGAGATACGCGGCATCGGCAAGCGAATGAGTTGGTAAACCAGTAGCTGGACAATCAGGGCAACGAGCCCCCAAAGCACCATTTCGAGCACCGTGACGGAATGGATCATCGTACTTGCCAACGGTAGCGCAAACCCAATCAAGCTGCCGGAAAAAGCTACTGCAGCCGCCAACGATTTCTCTTTTATGAGTGCGAGTTCGTTGTGACGGGTTACCCGCGTATAAACCAGAATGAAAACAATGGTGAGCGCGACAGCAACCAGGAAAAAAACCAGAAACTCGGAAAGGTTCGCCAGAAAGCTGCCTAGTTGCTCATCCATTTTTTTCTCCAGTCTTGTGCGTGTTGTGCAATCTTAAAGTACGCGCAATGTCGAAAATTCGAGATCGACACCGACCATCAATTCCACGGTCTCTTGGCCCTCATACGACTCGACAGAAACCAAGAGGTATTCGTTCTTCTTGCCAGCGTCGAGGTTGCGGCCAAACAGCATGGCGCGGTGAAAAATGTCGCTGTGGCCATCAGACTCGGCGTCTTCGTAGACGGATTCAGTGAATTCTGCTGGGTCGGCATGGCCCTCGGTCGTGTCGAACCATATCCGTCCGAACTCGGTACCATCGTCAAGATGGAACGTCGTCGCACCGAGTTTGCCGCCCCTCTCTGTCCACTGCGCCCAGCCTCCCTCGCCCTCGGGATAGTAACTCTTGAATGGCACGTAGACCGTCATTTCCTGGACGTGATGGTCTTCCATCCCGCCGACCGTCAGTACCTGAATCATCGTGTCATCGGCCGCGTAGTAGCGGTGGGCGTAGGTTGCATCTCCCAACTCGACATAACCCTGAGCCGCGATCAGCAGAGTTTCTTCAGGCAGTTCGACGTGCAAATTAGCAGCATGCATGCGCAGCGGTAACGTATCGATATCAACGACTGCACCAATTCGAAGACCCAGCGGCGTCGGGAAATCATCATCTTCATCCGACTTAGAAAACTTGGCCTTGAGTTCCCGGGTGCCGCTCTTAATTAGCGATTTCATAGCACCGCCGAACATCTTGTCTCCTTTGATCTCGTTATCGAGATGGCGTCATGACCCGTTACCGCGTTCTAACCCAGCCCAGTCAATCTGCGTAGGCTCGATGCGTTGCGCGGCCATGAAGTAGACGATCATGCCGGAATCGACCGGTTGGTCAGCTCGTGCATTCAACACCAGGTCGTCGCCGAGGGCGCTTTTTGCGACACCGAACAGCGTTGCGTCATGTTTGTTTTTCAGTTCGAGGAATAGCGCGCCATAGTCGACAGCGTGCGCATGCTCCGGAACCTGTAAGCTGTATTGTGTTGGTCCTTCGAGAGCCGATAATAATTGGCGCTGCACGCGGCTCGATCCCGGATCCTGCGCTGAACGAACCATAAGTTCGATCGACAGTGACACGTTGCATTCCGCATGCGGGCAATGTGCTTTGAGAAGATCGGCAAAGCTATGCTGATCAAAATAGGCAACGATATGGGCTTCGTGTGTGATCGCGGCGGCACCAAGGGCTGCGGCCAGGGTCTCATCGTCACTATGACCAAGTGCGATGATGTTCTTTGCTTCGGCGACAGCGGCCCGCCTGAGCACATCTGGATCGTTCAACGCTGGGCCGCGTACGAAGTGGGCTCGGTCTGGAAGTGGGTTTTCAATGTTTTGCGCCGTGCAGAGGACGATCTCAAGCTCCTCGCTACCCTGCCCACCGCGAATGTGATCGACCATGCGCTCGGTGCGCGAACCATGCCAGCCGAGAATGACGATATGCCCGGCCAGGTTTTCGTAGCTCGCGAGTCCACGCATCCTCTTTCTCCACCTATCAGAGGCGAGTTGAACAACTTTGGCGATAATCGTCGTAAAAAGAGCGATTCCACCGGGCATGATCCACAGGATTGTAATCGCCTGTCCCGCCGCGGTTGCGGGCGAATAGTCGCCATAACCCACGGTTGTCGCCGTCGTCGCGTAAAAATACCAGAATATGTCCGCGCCAGCGATTTCCTCGCTCGCGGCGGCTATCAACGCCCATGACGTGGTAAAGTGAAGAAGACTGATGGTGAGGACGGTATCCCAACTCAGCGCCGATATGCGGGTGTAGAGGCGCTTTGCAATCCTCGAGATGATTATCGGCATTTGTGCTTTTGGCCCCCACTTCGGTCTCCTTTGCACTGGTAAACATCAGACTATTTAACCGACCTGTCGGGCAACCCTGGCATCCGTACCAGACAACTCGTTATCAATTTACCCTTGTAATAATTTATACATGTAATATCTTACATGTAAAGGTCAAACAAAGGATAGTTTGTGTGTCAAAAAACTCATCCTACTACCAGTCGCGATACCGCACCCGTTTGCGAGATAAGGGATACATCAAACGCGAGGTCTGGATTCCGCCGGTCCACACGAAGATCCTGAAGGACTGCGAAACCGCACTCCGTGCCAGCGTTTTGCCGATCATTCCAAAGCAAGCAATGGAGAGAACTATGAGCAAAGACGGGAATTGGACCACAGAGACGCTCTTTGAGGCGCTCTTAAGCTGTGAGCCGGTTCGGGAAGGTCAAATCGAGGTCGAATTGATCGAGGGTACGGATCCTGGAATTCTCCTCATAATGAATGACTTCGGGGACCTTCCCCTCTTGATGAGCGTCAGCGGCAGCCAAATCCTCGTGGATACGCTGTTGTGGCCGGTCGACGAAGTGGCGAATCCAGCAGCGTTCAACGAACTGCTTCTGCGGACTCACAAGATCCTCCCGCTGTCGACATTCGGAATCGGACAAGGACCCGACGGTAGAGATTATTACGAAATGTTCGGCGCACTGAACTCTGGATCGATTCTGGAGTCGGTCATCTTCGAGATAGAGACCCTAGCCGATAACGCAATGCAGGCCGCTGTGGCATACCAAACCGACCTCAGGAACGTCGCGTAGCGCCGGCCCCCCTACCGTCAACGAGCACTACTTACCAAATTCGATAAAGGAGTACGCAACATGAGTATCTGGGAAAAGGTTGCGACGGCGGTCCGTGGCGGCGTAAGCGAAGCCGGCGAAGCCATCGTCGATCACCAGGCTTTGAGAATCCTTGATCAGGAAATCCGCGATGCCGATAACGAACTCAGCAAGTCAAAGGACGCGCTCACCGATATCATCGCGAAAAGCAAGCTAGCCGACAAAAAGGTCGGAAGCCTCAAATCGTCGCTCGCCGAATATGAAGGATATGCGATGCAAGCGCTCGACAAAGGTGACGAAACGCTCGCCAATGAAGTCGCGGAAAAAATCGCTGGCATCGAATCCGAACTGGCGGGCGAAGAGGGCTTAGCGAAATCGTTTGCAGATAGCGAGGCTCAGTTGCGCCGGGCTGTTTCGCAAACCGAAGCAAATCTTAAGCGGCTTAAGCATCAGGTCGATACGGTCAGGGCGACCGAAAAAGTGCAAAGAGCCCAAGCTGCCGTCGCCTCCCGCCATTCGGGTGCCGGATCGAGCATGCGCAGTGCGGTTGATAGCTTGGAGAGGCTCAAGATCAAGCAGGCCGAACGAGCTGCCAAATTCGAGGCTGCTAGCGAGCTTGCGTCCTCGACCGAGGAGATGACTCTCGACGCAAAATTAAAGGCAGCCGGTATCGTTGACAGCGGCGCAAGCGGTGGCGATGTATTAGCGCGGCTTAAAGCGAAGCGTGGCGGCTAAGCGGCTGAATCCTCAGCCAGCACCGCGCTTCCTGATTAACGTAGAAGCGCAGTGACCTGCTCATGCAACGCATTCCCAGTGTGCCGCGACCACAGCTGGAAGAAACAGCCCTGGCGCACGGCTACGAGTATCATAGCGGGATCGGCGTTCCTTATTGGGACGAGACTGCCTATTACCGTTTCACTCTCAAACAGATCGAGGAAGACATAGAAGACGCCGCCAATGAGATAGAGGCGATGTGCTACGAGTTGCTGGAACGTGCCGTCTCCGACGAAGCGATCTACCAGCGCATTGCCATTCCAGAAACACATTGGGACTACATTTCCGAAAGCTGGCGTACCCGCGAGAAAGACCTCTACGGTCGCATGGATTTCTCCTACGACGGGACCGGCAAACCCAAACTACTCGAATACAACGCCGACACACCGACCACCTTATATGAAGCCGCTATTTTCCAGTGGGTGTGGCTCGAACAGGCGGTGGCGGCCAAACTCGTTCCGCACGGCTGCGACCAGTTCGCCGAAATTCACGAAGACCTTGTTGCTGCTTTTGCTGCGATGGGGATGGAGGGAATTCTCCACTTTGCTTGCCTCAGCGATATCGAAGATGACCGCGAGACCGTGATCTATCTGGAGGAATGCGCGACCGAAGCGGGCTTGGAAACACACTTCTTGGCAATCAAAGATATAGGCATCGATACGCAGGCTCAGTTCACCGACCTCGACGACCAAGTCATCTCAACCATGTTTAAACTCTACCCCTGGGAGTGGATATTGGCTGAGCCGTTCGGGAAATATCTCGCGGCCAGCGGCGTTTGTTTTCTTGAACCGCCGTGGAAGGCGGTTCTGTCGAACAAGGGCCTGCTCCCCTATTTGTGGGAAATGTTCGAGGGTCACCCCAACCTTCTTCCCACCTACTTCGAGGGAGATCCCGACGCTGCAAACCTACCGGACGACTACGTTCGCAAACCGCTGTATTCGCGTCGCAGCGCTAATATTCAGATCATTCGGAACGAAGCCGCCCTCCCCGCCAATGATGGACCGTATGGAGAGGAAGGCTTCATCGTTCAGGGGTTTCACCCGTTACCGACATTTGCCGGAAGGCACCCCGTCGTGGGCTGCTGGATGGTCGCAGGCCGTCCCGCCGGCTTATCGATTAGAGAGAGTCGAACGCTGATCACCGACGAGGCGGCAAACTTTGTTCCCCATGTGATTTTGGATTAGCGTCGTCACGGCGCGCCAATAACATACGCGCCGACAGCTCGGAGAAACGCATTTGGCCGCAGAGATCGAGACACCCGCGTTCATAATCGATGAAAAAATACTAAACAGCGATCTCGCGCAGCTCCGTCAAGTCGCCGACGAGGCCGGCTGCGAGTTGCTCTACTCTCCGAAAGCCAACTCGGTTTCAACGGTCCTGCAGACGGTTGGCCGCCGGGTTGATGGCTTTGCTTGCAGCTCGCTTTACGAACTGCAGTTGGTTGATCGACTATGCGGTCCGGGGGCGGCCCTCCACCTGGTGAGTCCTCTGATCAAGCGTGAAACACTGGAACAATTTGGCGCGCGCCTTGCCCACGTTACTTTCAATTCTTTGTCGCAGTGGCAGAGCCTCCGCCGTTGCGTCGCGCTACAGACGCGAGTCGCCCTCCGCATAAACCCGCAACTCTCTTTCATCGGCGACCCGCGTTACGACCCCTGCCGTCAGAACTCGAAGCTCGGCGTCCCAATTGCCAAACTCGCCGCCCTGCAGCGAACAGACCCCGGTGTTTTGGCTGGAATTGATGGCTTGCACTTTCACAACAATTGCGAAGGGATTGATTTCGCTGGGCTGGTTGCGACAGCTCGCCACATCCAAGACGGCGTTCCCGAAATTCTACACCAGATCGATTGGATAAATATCGGCGGTGGTTACCTTTTTCATCAGATCGAGGACCTCGATGATTTTTTTGAAGCGGTATTCATTTTCCGTGAACGGTTCGGTCTCGATGTATTCATGGAGCCTGGTGCTGCGACGGTTCGACGTAGCGGCACGATCGAAGCGACGGTTCACGACCTATTCGAAAGTGACGAGACCCAAATTGCGGTTCTTGACACCTCTGTGAACCACATGTCGGAGGTTTTCGAATTTCAATTTGAACCGGACGTTCTCGGCCATATTGACGGTGGAATGCACACCTACATTCTGGCTGGATGCACTTGTTTGGCCGGAGACGTTTTCGGGGAATATTCATTCGATCGCGCATTGGATGTGGGCGGGCGAGTCACGTTCCTCAATATGGGCGCCTACACAACGTCGAAGGCACACAGATTCAACGGCGTCGAATTGCCAACGATCTACCACCGCCGGCTCGACGGGACCTTGAGACTCGTCAGCGCTGATCGTTTCGAAGAATTTGCGCGCAGCGCGGGGGTTATGAACATTGGAATTAGCTGAGAGATCAATCACCGTCCCCGCTACACCGGGACATCGCGGTCTCATTCGCCGCATCGAAGCCGCTGGGGAGTTTAGATTTCGCCCGGGCGAAGTACCGATTCGCCTGGCGATCACCTCGATCGACGACGGCAAATATGTTTGCGAAATCGGTTACCTAATCGGCGTCGAGAGCGATGCCGCTCAGCCCACTTCAATATTCTCATTCCGGCAACGATACGCGACGAGCGCAGCGGGTTTTAACGCCGTTTTCGTTGTACCCACTGGTATCGGCGCCGAGGTTGGCGGGCATGCCGGCGACGCTACACCGGCAGCACAACTGCTCGCATCCTGTTGCGATCAACTGATTACCCATCCCAACGTCGTTAACGCGAGCGACGTTAACGAGCTTCCGGCAAACGCCCTTTACGTGGAGGGCAGCGTTCTATCGCGACTGTTGATGGGAACAGTTGGCTTGGCGTTGACCCGATCAAACCGGCTAATCGTCGTCTTTGATGCGCAAGGCGACCCAATGATAGAGAACCTGGTTCTGAACACGGTCGAAAGTGCGCGCGCAACTTACGGTCTCGTTTGTACAGGCCTCCATAAACTCGAGCCGCCACTGGAGCTAACCGCAACGTCGGCCGCATCAGGCCGAGCCGCCGGATCGGGGCGCGGTATTGGTCGGCTCTTTGACTTGCTCGACGACGCAGTCGAGACCTACGACGCAGTCGCGATCACGTCGCTAATTGGCGTCCCGGATGGCGTGCACCAACAATATTTCACCAGTGCAGGGACAATGATCAATCCGTGGGGTGGCATTGAAGCGATGCTCACCCATGCCGTCTCGCACCGTTTCAATGTCCCTTCAGCTCATGCCCCAATGATGGAATCCCGCGAGATTCTTAATGAGGACCCGGGTCGGGTCGATCCTCGAATGGCGGCGGAAGCGGTCTCATCGTCGTTTTTACAATGTGTGCTGAAAGGCCTGAAACGATCGCCACGAATCGTTACGGACCCCGATCGGTTTCTCGCCGCAGACACGTTGAGTGTAGAGGATATCGACTGCTTGGTAATACCGGCAGGCAGCCTTGGTCTTCCCGTTCTTGCTGCTCTGGAGCAAGGGATCTCAGTGATTGCCGTGAACGAAGGGGCCGGTCTTCGCGCAGGGAATCTAGGTGTCTTGCCGTGGCACGACCATCAGTTCTATGAAGCGGAGAACTACTGGGAAGCCGCTGGAATCATGTGTGCGCTTCGAGCCGGTATCGCACCGAATTCGGTCCGACGGCCACTGACCCAATTGGCGATAAAGCATTCACAAAATTCGAAGAACCGTGGCCTTCGGCTTCCCCTAGGACAGGGACCCGCCCCTCCCGTCCGGCGGCCTCAATGAGTTCTACCAATCCTTCAGTGGCCGACTCCAGACGTCGGGGTCTGTGCAAGCGACCTACTTCGGCTCCTCGTTCGCCGAAGTGCCCACGGTGCCCGTCCCAACTGCGCTACCGCTGCTCTTACACATTTTCCAGGTGCTCGATCACGGCCGGTAGACCGTCTTTATGGTAGAACTCTCTCGCAGTCTTTAAGTAGCTGTCGGCGTATTGCAACGTCAGGGTAACATACTCTGCGGCACGCAGCGCGGCCCTTTCTGCGTCCAGCTCCGCTTGATCGTAACGTTGAGTCTCTTCGCTGGTGACGGCCCAATAGCTGGCGCCCCAAACGATACTCAGAAGGAGTGAACCCACCACAAGGTAGGGCAGCAAGTGCTTCGGTGACTGTGTGACCACAGGAATTCCAACCACTACGTCAAATGATTTCTGGCAACTGATTACCCCCAACATTTTAGCACGTTTGGCTGTCGGGTGCGATTCTACAGCAGCCCTGTTCCCCCGAGGCCCGAGCCGCCATCGACGAACAAATTTTGGCCGGTCACCCAGCTTGTCTCGTCCGCCATGAAAAAGGCGACGGCACCGGCGATGTCCTCGGTCCGGCCGATCCGGCCGACCGGGATTTTGGCGATCTTGGCATTGCGTTGGGCACTGCCAACCGGGTTCTTTGCGCTGAACATTTCCGTCGCAACCGGTCCGGGCGCCACACTGTTGATCGTGATCCCGTGCGGCGCCAGCTCGTAGGACCAGGTACGGATCAGGGCGTGCAGGCCCGCCTTCGCCGCCGTGTAGCCGGTGCGATTGAAGTGGCCGAGCACGAGCTCGGTCGAGATATTGACGATCCGCCCAAAGCCGTCCTGCTTCATGCGTGGCACGCACGCCTGTACGGTCTGGACGGTGCACGTCAGGTTGACCTGGATCTCATCGTCGAAGGTATCGAGATCGTAGTTTTCGACCGGCTGGTGGCTGGTCAATCCGACGTTGTTGACGATTCCGTTGACGGCGTACTTTCCGGTGATGTCGGCCAGAACGACCGCCGTGGCCTGGCGATCGGTAAGGTCCACGGCGTACGCCTCACCCGGGAAGTCGCTATCAGGCATGCTGCGAGCGATACCGATGATGGTATGCCCCTGCTGTGACAGGCGCTCTGCGCACGCACGGCCTATGCCGCGTGTCGCGCCGGTGATCAGGGTAATGCGGTCGCGTTCAGGCATGAGCTTCGATCTTGATCGGCGCCGCCGGGTCCTTGATCGGGGGAGGCAAGCGTTGTCAGTCACTAAATTTCGTTTCCTCTCAGGAACATTGACACATCGTGGGCCTGGAGCGAAGGTTGGAGGTATTCACGGAATGAGGTGGTGTGACCGTGCGGTCCTGCCGGCGTGCGCAATGCGCGGGTACTGGGGGTCATGAAGTGTGGAATTAAACGCGGAGAGGACGGAAAATGAGCATCGATGTCGAGGTGCCAAGCGGCAATTTTAAAGGTTACAACCTCAATACGCGGATGCAACAGCCGCCGGATGACGAGCTGACCAAGATCGGTCCCGGCACACCCTGCGGCGAATACCTGCGCCGTTACTGGCATCCCATCGCCATGACCGAGCAGATCACGGACTTGCCACTCCGCATCAAGCGGTTTGGCGAAGACCTCGTGCTCTTCAAGGACAAGTCCGGGCAGTATGGCTGCCTCCACCTTCATTGCAGTCACCGCAACACGTCGCTCGAGTTCGGTATTGTCGAACAAAAGGGCCTGCGCTGCTGCTATCACGGGTGGCTGTACGACGTTGACGGGACGATCCTCGAGACGCCCGGTGAACCTGAGACCAGCAAGATCAGGCATAACGTCTCTCACGGAGCATATCCCACTATCGAATTTCGTGGACTGGTGTTCGGATATTTTGGGCCGATCGAGGAAATGCCGACGTTTCCGTTCCTCGATCACATGGACCTCGGTCCCGAGGACGAAATGGTACCGTTCCTCATTCCCAATCCCTGCAACTGGTTGCAGACTTTCGAGAATTCGTTCGATCCGCATCACACGGTTTATCTGCATACGCGCGTATCCGGCGCCCAGTTCACGGACGAATTTGCGGTGCACCCGGAATTTGAGATCTTCGAGCGTCCCTATGGGTATTTCTACACCAACGCCCGGCGTATCGGAGACAAGGTGTGGATGCGGTTCCACGACCACATACCGCCAAACTTCTCCCAAAACGGCAGCATGTTCCCGGACGCAAAGAAGAACGCCTATTTTCTCAAGGCTGGCTTGACGCGTTGGGTGGTCCCCGTCGACGATGATAACAACATTACCATCGCCTGGCGCCACTTCATCGACGGCTACGATCCTTTCGGATTCGGTAACAAGACGAAGTGTGGTTACAATGCGGTCGACTTCTACGGCCAGACCGACGAACTGGAATATGAGCAGCGGCAGAGGAAGCCCGGTGATTTCGAAGCATGGGTGGGCCAGGGCACCGTCAGTGTCCACAAGGCAGAGAACCTGGGGGAGACTGACAAGGGTGTTGCCATGGGGCGGCGCCATCATCGCGAACAGATCCGGGCGTTACAGAATGGCGAGCGCCTTCCGCAGCCGACCGATCTCGGCCTGCCCGTGCCGCTCTATGGCGGCGATTCGGTCCTGACGATTCCCAAGAGCAACGATGACGATAGCAAGACCGTCCGCGAGGTATGTCACCGCGTTGCCACCATCTACATGGAAGGCGACAAGTACAAGGGTGACGAGCGCGAGGACTTCATCGTCAGCAGCCTCAAGAAGCTCGAGGAGTCCTGGCCGAACTAGGTCACGTACTCACAATCAGGAATCACAAACCTTCCGCGATGTGATTCAAGCGACCAAGCAATGGGAGCTTGCGCATGGGTTGGGTGATACGACCTGACGAACTTCGAAGGGCCGATCATTTTACCTCTTCTTCCGGGCAAGCCGTGCGGTATGCGGCGCGTAAATGACCGCCGCATCCTGAAGGTATCTTCTGAGTGTTGCGCTCGGGTGCGCCATGGCGTGACCTGCCAGACGCTTCTTACCCGCCTCAAGGAATTCCTTCGACCAGCTGTAATACAGACCCTCCGCAATGCTTTCACGACGACACAAAGCGGCGATGCTCTCCTCCCCGCGTAGACCCTAAACCACGATCC
>Ga0315339_1002197_pt1 | contig 15216 bp, 15 predicted proteins | sample ASW17metaG_FD_204514 | JGI IMG/M metagenome (GOLD analysis project Ga0315339, IMG submission 204514) | Ammonia-oxidizing marine archaeal communities from Pacific Ocean, United States - ASW #17 | ecosystem: Environmental > Aquatic > Marine > Oceanic | place: USA: California | collected 2016-12-05
TTTGCTACTTTCTTTTTAGCTTTCTTCTTGGCTTTTTTCTTTGCTACTTTCTTTTTGGCCTTCTTCTTAGTTTTCCGTTTTGCTACTTTTTTCTTAGCTTTTTTCTTAGCTTTTTTCTTAGCTTTTTTCTTAGCTTTTTTCTTAGCTTTTTTCTTAGCTTTTTTCTTAGCTTTTTTCTTAGCTTTTTTCTTAGCTACTTTCTTTTTGGCCTTCTTCTTAGTTTTCCGTTTTGCTACCTTTTTCTTAGCTTTTTTCTTAGCTTTTTTCTTTGCTACTTTCTTCTTTGCTACTTTCTTCTTTGCCTTGCGCTTAGCGACCTTCCGTTTAGGCGCCGCTTTCTTTCTCGTTACTTTACGCTTCTTCACAACTTTGCGTTTAGAAGCTTTCTTGCGTGATTTCTTCTTGGTAGCCATTAATTTTCTCCGTGTCAGGTACCCGGGGCTGAGTATATACAACGAAAACGAAAAATCCAGCAAGTAACGTGTCGCTGTTAACACTCTCATTCTCGTAGAGTTTTGGCGCAGAATGGCGACAGTTTTTGAGAGTGTGTTGTGTGGAGAAAAAAATTTCGAAATTTTATGACGTCGCGTGCGAAATGAAACGGAATATTTATTGTTCAACGTTCTTTTGATGGCGAACTTCGAAATTTACACCGCGTTGCGCACGGCATTGAAAGATGTGACTAATAAACTACGTTAATCATCTAATTGGCATCGACCGATTCGATTTTTAACCTTGCGAATCTTCCGAAATAACGCTGTAAAGCCGCACGTCCCAAGGGTTTGGGGAGATTATTGTTGTTTTCTGGCAAGCGAATGCAACCCCGATCAGTTTGGGATGGAGATAACTATGTCGATCTTTTAGGAACGCAAAAGTACGATCGAAGTAACCGCCACCCATACCAATCCGATTATTTAGGTGATCGAACGCAACTAGCGGTGTGATGACAACGTCGAGGTTGTTTGCATTGATTAATTGGCCGTCGCGGGGCTCGAATAAGCCGTAATCATTCTTTCGAAGTACGCTTTTGGCCTTTAGTTCTTGGAACAGCATCACATTACGTTTTTTTACAATTGGCGCAAAAATGCGCTTTTTCATCTGTAACGCGCGCTCAATAATTTGCCACGTACCGACTTCATCAGGCGTAGATAAGTAGCACGCAATATTTTGACTGCGTTGAAACCAACTTGAATTGATCACCATTTGGGAGATTGTTCGCGTCGCTTGATCACGTTTAATGCGTGTCAATTCGGCACGAATTTTTCGATAGCGGATGCGAAGTTGTTGTTGTGGAGTTGTCGTCACGGTCTTTTGTTTTCGATTTGCACTTTGGAGGCTACGACGAATTGCGAAAATATGGGAAGACGTCTCCCGCCTGTGCCGTTACCTTCCGTCGCTCTCGAACCGGAGCAACAAGGTGGGGCCAGCCGTGATAACAAAAGGCTTTCCACCGAGGTGGTCATGCACACATGCTACCGACAGTACGCGGCCCCGAGGTAGAGATTTAGGGTCGAGGGGTTTCCAGGTCAGTATCGAACACCGCAGGAGACGCCAAGCGTTGAGTTTACCGCATGCGGGTCAGAGTGTCCCGCTTGGAATATTAACCGAGGTCGAGTTGCTGGCTTCCGCCGAGTGCGCCTTCGACACGGTCCGATAAAAGTTTGAGGCGCGGGCCGATGTTGGTTTCAAATGCCGCATCGTTGGCTTTTGAGCGCAGCAGTTCGTTGGCCATGTTGAGTGCCGCCATGACAGCAATACGATCCAGTCCGACGATTTTGCCGCTGTCGCGAATCTCACGCATTTTTTCGTTTAACAGTTCAGCGGAATCGAGCAATTCTGTGCGCTCGCTCGCGGGGCACGATACTTGATATTCTTTTTCAAGAATGCGGACACTGACGTGGGCGTACATATCGGTCATTATTGGTGCTCCATTGCTGAGTCTGCAAGTGCAAGCGCAGCTGTAAATTTTGGATTAAATTGAACTGACTAAATTGACGTTGCGCGAGGTCATGGGTGTAATCCCATCGTTCGGGATTTCCGAACTAGCTTCCCTGCTCCATTGCTTTCAAGCGTCCGATCATTGCCTCAACACGGGCCCTTACTTGCTCGTTCTTTTGCAGGAGCGTCGCGCGCTCCGATGTAAGGGAATCCTGGCGCTGTTTCAGTGAATGATTCTCGTCCTGCAGCTGGTCGCAGACCTGAACCAGAGCATCAACTCGCTTCTCCAGTCGTTTCAGTTCGTGCTCAAATTTTGCATTTGTTTCGTCGGCCATGGGTGCAATATAGAACTGCCAAGGAACAGAATCAATCGTAGTAGTGATTCTGGCATTGGATTGCATGGCCAGCGGGGGCATTACGTGGGATCATTCCGCCCCGACCAGGGTCACATTTTGAAGATGGGAAGCATGGATCAGGCAATCGATCACGATGAATTGAACGACTTGTTGCGGAGCTGCGGCTCGAACTGGCATGCAGGCCAGGCGCACGGCTTGCTGTGCGGTCATTTGTCAGTCGGGGGTGCTGATGGCGCAACGCGATGGTTCGGCCAAGTACTCGAGGGCGCTGATCCTGGGCACGTGTCGCGGGATCAATGTGAGGCGCTTTTGGATGCGCTATGCGCCATAACCTGGCGTCAGCTCGTCGATCGTCAATCTGACTTCACTATGCTTTTGCCGCACGACGATGACCCAATTGCGCAAAGAACCGCGGCGATGGGGCTGTGGTGTGAAGGCTTTTTGCATGGTCTGGTGTCTGAAAAACATAGCGATGCCTTGAAGGAGCGCCTTGCGGCGGAGCCGCTGGAGGACGTGATTAAGGACATGTTGCAAATCACGCGTGCTGCGGCGGATGACGATGACGCAGAAAGCGACGAGTCAGCTTATTTCGAGCTGGTCGAATATTTGCGCATAGCAACCCAACTGACATACGAAGAGCTCGCGAAATTTCGGGAGCCCGATGAAGATTCGTTCCCGGCGGACGATGAATTGCTTCACTAGCCCGAACTATTTGTGAATAATTCGGGCAAGAGGCCAGTGCGCGGAAAAAGAAATGAATAAGGAAGAATTTAGCCGGCGACGCACGACACTCATGCGCATGGTGGGCGAAGATGGCATCGCCATTTTGCCGAGCGCGCCAGTGAGAACCCGCAGTCGCGATGTCGAATACCGTTATCGACAAGATAGCGACTTTTATTACCTATCCGGATTTCCTGAGCCTGATGCTGTCGCCGTAATTGCGCCGGGCAGACCCAATGGCGAGTATCTTTTATTTTGTCGTGAGCGACACCCGTTGAGAGAGCAGTGGGATGGCTCAAGAGCAGGGCAGGAGGGTGCCATGGAAGCGTATGGTGTTGACGATGCATTTCCGATTGAAGATGTAGGTGACATTTTGCCCGGAATTTTGGAGACCCGAAATCGCGTCTACTACACAATGGGCGCGTATGCCGATTTCGATCAGCGAATGACCGAATGGGTGAAATCTCTACGGCATCGTGAATCGTCCGGAATTCACACGCCACATGAATTCATTGCGCTTGACCATGTCCTTCATGACATGCGTTTGTATAAGAGTCGTGCGGAGATTTCGGCGATGCGCAAGTCTGCGAAGATAGCGGTAAGGGCACATACCCGGGCCATGAAGGCGATAAAACCGGGCATGTTCGAATACGAAATAGAGGCCGAATACCTGCATGAGTTTCGCCGTCACGATGCCACGACCTCGTATGCACCAATCGTTGGCGGCGGTGTCAACGCGTGCACCTTGCACTACGTTGAAAATAACGCGGAACTGAAATCAGGTGACTTATTGCTGATTGATGCCGGGTGTGAACTCGACTACTACGCGTCTGACGTTACTCGCACCATGCCAGTGAATGGGCGCTTTACGCCGGAGCAGCGCGCCGTGTACGAGATCGTACTGGAGGCACAACTTGCAGCCATTGAAAAAACGGTCAAAGGAAATCATTGGAATGATCCGCATGACGCAGCGGTCCGTGTCATCACCAAGGGCCTAAAGGATATTGGCTTGCTTGACGGCAGTCTGCCCGCGTTAATCAAGGATCAGGCCTATCAGGAATTCTTCATGCATCGCACCGGCCATTGGATTGGTATGGATGTCCACGATGTCGGCGACTACAAGGTGGGCGATGAATGGCGCTTTCTTGAGCCGGGCATGGTTACGACGGTAGAGCCCGGCATCTACATTACTGCGGCCAGCCACATTCCCCGTAAATGGAGAAACATCGGGATTCGAATCGAGGACGATGTGGCCGTCACCCATAACGGTCCGGACGTGCTCAGCAAGGGTTTGGCCAAAGAACCTGACGAAATAGAATCACTGATGGCATCGTGACGCCATGGCGACTGCAAATCGACAAATAGACTACGACATCGTCATCGCCGGTGGAGGAATGATAGGGACGAGTCTCGCGCTGGCGCTCGCTCCACTCGATCTAAAGGTTGCTGTCGTAGAAGCGGTGCCGAGAACTGCCTCTGACCAACCCAGTTTCGATGATCGCTCGACTGCACTTTCGCGAAGTAGTCAGCGCATGTTTGAAGCAATGGGCCTCTGGCCGGAAATAGTCGCAGCGTCGACACCCATCAAAAAAATTCACGTATCGGACAAGGGTCGATTCGGATTTGCGCATATTGACGCGGTTGAGCAAAAAGTCGAAGCGCTTGGCTACGTTGTAATTAATCGGGTGCTTGGCGGTGTATTGCAGGCGTCGCTGGAGTTACAACCCACCGTTGACTGGATCTGTCCGGCAAGCATCGTGGGTGTTTCGGCGCGTGAAGACGCGACTGAAGTGAGCATTTTGGAGAATAAGCAAGAGCGCTCGATTAATTGTCGCTTACTGGTCGCCGCCGATGGTGCAAATTCTTCCGTACGCGAATTGATTGGCATTAGTGCCAAGCGCGCTGACTATGATCAGTTCGCGATCATCGGCAATTTGCTGCCCGAAAAATCGCATGATAATCGTGCCTTTGAGCGATTCACGGACGACGGACCTGTCGCGATGTTGCCGGCTGCAGACGATCGAGTTTCGTTTATATGGATGCAGTCTCCCGCGAAAGCAAAAGTCCTCACGCAGCTTGACGATGTCGAATTTACCGCACGTCTTCAGGAGGCTTTCGGGCGGCGTTTGGGGAAATTCTCGAAAATCGGCAAGCGAGCTGCCTATCCGCTCGCGTTGACCAAAGCGAACGGTTTGATTGGGCAGCGTAGTGTCGTTGTCGGCAACGCGGCACATGGATTGCATCCGGTCGCGGCGCAAGGCTTTAATCTCGGACTACGTGATGTCGCGGCTCTATGTGATTGTATCGCCGACCATCGTCAAACGGTGGGCGATGACGTCGATTGCGGCGATCCGATCATTTTGGAAAATTACGCCGAGTGGCGCGCGCCTGACCAGCAAAAACTGGTTCGATTTACAGATGGTCTGGTACATCTATTCGCCGACGTCAGACCTCCAGTGCGCGCGATAAGGAATCTGGCAATGTTGGGATTCGATCTGATTCCCGGTGTCCGCCGAATGTTTGCTAAACACACGATGGGGCTCGCAGGTCGTCTGCCACGTTTGTCTCGTGGAGTTCCGTTGGAATGAAACAACCCATCGACATAGTCATTGTCGGCGCCGGCATGGTCGGGCTCGCCATTGCGAACTTGCTCGGAAAAAGTGATCTAGCGAACGTGGCGGTAATCGATGCCGGCAAGAAGCCGATTTTTTCGTTGGAAGACGACCTGTCATTGCGCGTTTCAGCCATTGCGCCGGGATCGGCCGAACTGCTCAGGGCAATCGGCGTCTGGGACGAGATTGCGACCGAACGCGCGTGTCCGTATCGAGACATGCGCGTGTGGGACGCGGCCGGCCATGCGGATGGCCCAGAGACGGTGGCGTTTAGCGCGGCTGAATTCGCGGCGCCGGAATTGGGATTTATTGTTGAGAATATTCTGGTGCGCACCGCGTTACTTAATAAGGTCGCGCAGACGAACGTTGCAACGCGCTTTGAAACGACGATCAAGTCGATGCGAAAAAGTTCGAATCGGTACGAACTCGAGTTAGATTCCGGGAGAACGCTCGCGCCAGAGCTCGTGATTGGCGCTGATGGTGCGCGTTCATTTATTCGCGATGCGGCCGCGATCGAGATTGATTCGTGGCCCCATGAGCAGAAAGCGTTCGTGACTCACTTAATGCCTGAGCTAGATCATCGCAACACGGCTTGGCAGCGCTTTCTGACTGACGGGCCGCTCGGAATTTTGCCGCTTCACGACGGCCGTGTTTCGATTGTCTGGTCAACGACGCCTGAAAACGCCGACGATGCTTTGGCGATGACAGACGAACAATTGGCGTCGCGTTTAACTGAAATCTCTGGCGGCGTTTTGGGGCGCTTAACACCGAGCGGGGACCGTGGGGCGTTTCCGTTGGAGTCGCAGCATGCGAAGCATTACGTAACACCTGGATTGGCACTTGTTGGTGACGCCGCTCATGCGATTCATCCACTGGCCGGGCAGGGCGTGAATCTCGGATTCGCGGATGCAATTAAGTTAGCCGAGGTTTTGGTAAGCGCGCTGGAAGGCGGCGAATTCATTGGCGACAGACCCGTACTAAGAAAATATGAGCGGGCTCGAAAGGGCGATAACCAATTAATGCTTAACTTTGTTCGTGGCCTTAACAAGTTATTTTCTGCCGAGTACAGCTCACTGCAACCACTTCGCGGGGCAGGTATGGCCGCCTTCAATAAAAGCGGCCCGCTGCGCGAGCATGCCGTTCGAGTGGCGTTGGGATTAGGCTAGTAGTAACGTTTTATTCTGGGTTAGATAGCAACACTATCGGCGGTTCGCCCTCGTTCAACTGCAGATGCAGTTCGCTGGCAGTCGACCCCTGCCATTTGACGTCTATGAAATTCAGGGAATCCTCCACAAATAGTCGATCGCGGGATTCAGCAGATAAAGAGTCGTTTGCGAACGTACCGATGTCCATTCGCAACCCGCCGTCTTCGATGCTAAGCGTAACCGGCGGGAAGTCGTCTGAATGATAAGTTCCTTCGAGTCCAAGCAGGTCGCGTTGGCGTAACTTAACCGTAACTCTCTCCGGATACGGGTCATCAATAATCATCGCTGCGACAAGATTGGCAACGGTATCCGGCCCAGGGCCCAATTGCGCGCCGTTGGTCAATACGGCGACATAGACGTCTTCATTCGGGAGCCAGATCGAAAAACAGGAAAAGCCGTGAATTCCGCCACCATGTTGGATAGATCGATGGCCACGCATCGTTGCTATTCCGAGTCCGTAGCCGTAGGGAAAGGTATCGTTATCGTTCAATGTTACTGGCGACGTCATCCTCCGGTAAGCGTCATCGTGAATAAATTCGCCGCCAGTTAACGCTCGATGCCAATCGACGAGATCGCCGGTGGTCGATAGGAGCGACCCGGCGGCATGCGGTTGGGTCATACTGATAAAACCTGCATTAACGATGTTGCCGAGACTATCGGTATCGTAGCCTGAGGCGCGGTTAGGAATCAGTTTTGGCCCGCCATAAACGGTGCTTTCTAACCCCAACGGCACGGCAATGTTCTCGGCGATATAGTCTTCGTAACTTTGTTCGGAAACGGCCTCAATAATGGCGCCGAGTAAAACATAACCCGAATTGTTGTAGTTCCACCGCTCACCAGGCGCAAACTTCATCGGTTCATGTTTGAACACGTCAATGAGTTCTTCTGTCGTTAGATCTGCGCGTACGCCGTTGACCATGTACCCGGGAATACTCGTGTAGCTCAATATCCCTGACGTATGCGTCAGAAGATTTTCTATGGTGATCAAATGTCCGTGGGTCGGGTAATCAGGTAAGTATTTCTCGATCGGATCTGAAGCTGAGAGTTGACCGCGTTGCTCCATTAACATGATCGCGGCAGCGGTAAATTGTTTGGTGACCGAACCAACTCGAAAAATAGTGTCGTTCGTAATTGGTACGCCGAGTTCGACATTCGCGAGTCCGTAGCCTGACTGATGAACAATCTCTCCTTTCTCCATGACCACTACTGCAGCGCCAGGCCGGTCCGAAGGGTAAGTTTCAGTGAGAAAGCGCCGGACGTCGTCCAGACTGTCGGTCGTTGCTGCCGAAGCGATGGTTTGCAAGCACAACAGTGTGCCAATGATCAGCAATTTGCAGCGTATTCCAGACATATTATAGGGCTCCAAAGCAAGATTAGGTCATGACCTGATGAAAGCACAATTCGAGTGATTCGGTCGTGTTGATGGAAAGGCTCTATAATAGAATGTAGCGCTTATCTAGATTTTCTCCCATAAAACAAAAAAATATGGAGTCCGTATGAAACCAATTTCCATGCTCCGCCGTTACCTTCTGTTGCCGATTGTATGCCTCGTCACCGCCGCGGCTCCTTTAGCGATTGCCCAAGAGTCCTACGACATTGTCATAGTGAATGGCCGAGTGATGGACCCCGAAACCGGACTTGATGCGATTCGCAATGTCGGTATTCGCGGCGAGGCAATTGTGGCGATAACCGAGGGACCCATTACGGGCGATGTTGTCGTGGATGCAACCGGTCTGGTTGTTTCTCCTGGATTTATCGATTTGCATGCCCACGGGCAGAGTGCGCGCGCAAACGAATTTCAGGCGATGGATGGCGTGACAACCGCGCTGGAGCTCGAATCGGGTGTTCCGGATTTAGCACAGTTCATTGCGATGCGTTCGAACGATGCGGTGATCAACTTTGGTGCCAGCATTGCGCATGGCGCATTGCGCACTTGGTCAATGCCAGAACACGAGGGTAACCTCAACGAAATTGTTGCAAGAATGGTGGAAGAAGGCGGTGCAACAGATGACTTGATCGATGCCTTCTATGCAACGCTTGCCAAGGGTCAGTATGAAGAGCTCGACCCGGAACATTATCCAACGCTTTGGCGTCGTCTTGAGCAAGGATTAAACGATGGTGCGCTCGGTGTGGGTATGCCGCACGCCTACTATCCTGGCGTTTCTCACGACGAAATCTTTCGACTGTTTGAATTTGCGGCCGATCACAGCACAACAATATTCACGCACGTTAAGGGTATGGGCATCACTGGGGTACAGGAAGTCGTTTCAAATGCGGTTGCGACGGGTGCATCGTTGCACATCGTCCACATCAATAGCTCAAGTTTATGGAGCTACCAAACCAATCTGGATATTATTTTGGGTGCGCAAGATCGCGGCGCAGACATTACAACTGAGGCCTACCCATACACAGCAGCATCAACGAGCATTGAGTCGGCGCTTTTTGATGAGGGTTGGCAGGAGACAATGCGAATCTCTTACGGCGACGTCCAATGGCAGGATACCGGTGAGCGCCTGACCGAGGAGACTTTTAACGAATATCGCAAGCAAGGCGGTATTGTCATCATTCATTTAATGAAGCCCGAATGGATTAAAGCCATTCTCTCTGATCCGCGCGTAATGGTGGCGTCTGATGGAATGCCCTATGCGCCAGGCGCACACCCGCGTGGCGCAGGTACGTTTTCGCGATTCCTCGGCCGGTATGTTCGCGATCAGGAGGTTATTTCGTTAATGGGTGGCCTCGCTAAAATGACACTGTTGCCAGCTCTGCGACTGGAAAGCATCTCACTGCAAATGAAGCGCAAAGGGCGCATTCAGATTGGCAGTGATGCTGATATTACGATTTTCAATGAAAAGAAAATTATTGATACGGCAGACTTTGAATCGGAGCTTTCCTATTCAGACGGCGTTCATTATGTATTGGTCAACGGTCAATTTGTTGTATGGGATAGCGAGTTAGTGGAGGGAGCGCGTCCGGGGCGCGCGATACTTGGGCGCGGCGCGGTATTTTAAATAGCGTCGCAAACGAAACAACTGAGGATTTAATTGTGATTAGAAACGCATTAAGAAGCTTTGCTGTTATCGGTATTGCACTGTTGCTGGCGTCAACCGCAAATGCACAGGGCAACAATGGCCGCGGCAAATGTACGGAGTCATTCGGTATTTCTTTTTATCTTGTAAAAGGCGGCTATGAGGACGAGTGGCTCGACCTCTACAAGAAATGGCACTATCCGCTGATGGAGTACGCGCTTGAGCATGGCACGACACTCGAACACAAGTTAATGGTGCCCGACGGACATGCACAAGAGCCGCAGTGGACATTCGCCGCTACGTTTCTTTTTCCCGCCCCGCAAGAGGGCGCATCAGCACCGCTAGGGCGAGCCGAGCTTATTCAAGTATTGTTCGGTGACCGGATGGACGAATATGTTGCCGGTGAAAAACGCCGTTGGGAGTTAACGCTCAGGCACTGGGATACAGATTTCGTCGAGCTGGATAAAACCGAAGATCCGCTTTCGGTCTATCTGCCGTCCGCAGGAAGTTGTCAGCAATAACGTATGCTCAAATAAAAATAGTCTGGGGAACAACATGAATATGTCGCAACGCTGCCGGTTTCTTGTCTTGCTCGTTGTGTCGGCGATGTCGGTCGGCGGATGTCAAAAAGAAGAGTCGATTGAATCCGATGCGCCCGCATCGGTAGCTGCCCCTGAGCGTACTGCTATTGCGTGGGTGGATGCGGAGCGAATCGCGAACGCCGATGCGGAGCCCGAAAATTGGCTCGTTCACGGTCGCACAAATTCGGAGCAACGTTTTAGTCCGCTACAACAAGTCAATGATGTAACGGTGAATGACCTTGGGTTGGCTTGGTACGTGGATCTCGACACTGATCGTGGCCAGGAAGCTACGCCAATTATCGTCGACGGAGTGATGTATTCCACGAGCGCCTGGAGCAAATTACAGGCGGTTGATGCGCAGACGGGCGTTCTGAAATGGCAATACGACCCGGAAGTATCCGGCATTTGGAACGTACGGGCTTGTTGCGGTGTACAAAATCGTGGCGCTGCAGTGTGGAAGGGTCGCGTGTATTTCGCGACTTTGGACGGGCGACTAATCGCGCTGGATGCAGCGACCGGCGACCTCGTTTGGGAAGTTCTGACAACGGATCAGGCGCAGAGCTATACCATTACGGGTGCACCTCGCATCGCAGATGGCAACATCATTATCGGCAATGGCGGTGCAGAGTACGGTGTGCGGGGTTATGTGACCGCATACAACCTGGACACAGGCGAACAGGCTTGGCGCTTTTACACGGTGCCGGGAAATCCGGCCGACGGCTTCGAGGACGCGACCCAGGAAATGGCAGCGGCTACGTGGACGGGCGAATGGTGGGTTGATGGGGGTGGCGGAACTGCGTGGGATTCGTTCGCTTACGACCCTGAGCTTAATCTCCTATATATAGGGACAGGCAACGGGTCACCATGGTCGCGCGCAATTCGCAGTCCCGGCGGCGGCGACAATCTGTTTCTTGCCTCGATCGTGGCCGTGAACGCGGCCAGTGGTGAATATGTCTGGCACTACCAGACGGTGCCGGGTGATACCTGGGACTACACAGCGGTGCAGCACATGGTGTTGGCGGATCTGGCAATCGATGGCGAGCAACGTCAGGTCATCATGCAGGCGCCGAAGAATGGCTTTTACTATGTGATTGATCGGGTGACCGGTGAATTGATATCTGCCGAGAACATCATGCCGGTCAACTGGGCGACCCACATTGATTTGGAATCCGGTCGGCCGGTTGAGGTAGACGGTGCGCGTTACGATGAAACACTGGCAACCAAGAAAATCTCTCCGGGCGCAGGTGGCGCGCACAACTGGCAGCCAATGTCGTATAGCCCGCTGACTGGCCTGGTCTATATTCCTGCCAAACAGCAACCCTTTATCTATCGACTCAATACTGAGTATGAAAGGCGTTCCATCGGATTTAATCACGGCGTAAATAACTGGGATCCGTTCGACGAAGTTGCTGAGCTAGCCCCGGAATTTGGCGTGGACGATCAGGGTCATCTACTCGCTTGGGATCCTATTGCGCAGGAAGAGGTTTGGCGCGTTTCCCATTCTGTCTCCGAAAATGGCGGCGTATTGTCGACAGCCGGAAATTTGGTTTTCCAGGGCAACGCCGACGGTAAGCTGGCTGCCTATACCGCTGATTCTGGTCAAAAGCTGTGGTCGACGAATACGCAAACGGGTGTGCTCGCGCCCCCGGTGACGTACGCCGTCGATGGGGAACAATACGTTGCAGTGGTCGTGGGTTGGGGCGCCGTTTTTGCAAATGCGAGTGGGGCGCTTTTGAATCCAGATGGAGATAAGCGGAATATCAGTCGCATTCTCGCGTACAAGATTGGCGGCACTGCCGAACTGCCGCCAATACCGGTCGCTGCAGCGTTGCCGCTACCACCGGCCGATTTTGGTAGTGAGTCGCAGATACAGGCAGGCGCAGCACTATATGCAAGAAATTGTACGATATGCCATGGCACTGGCGCAGCATCGGGTGGCGTTCTGCCGGATTTGCGGCACTCGCCAATGTCGGGCGAACCATCGGCTTTTGCGCAAGTGGTGCTGGAGGGCGTGCTCGAAGACAATGGAATGGTGTCGTTTGCGGAGGTCATTAACGCAGATGAGACTGAGGCCATTCGTGCGTATGTCGTCCGGCAGGCAAATCAGTAAAGCCTCTCGATTGGTTAGTGGCTGCTGATACGCGGCTTCGTATAGTTTCGTTCGCATGAAAATTCTTATTGCGTCATTTGCTGTCGTATTTCTCATTACGTTTCTGGCCACGCCGAGCATGGGCGCGGGATGGTTTTGGGATGGTGGCAACGCGATCGGGTTTTCAGCATTTGCCGGGCTTATTTATCTGACGATCACAAGCGCGAAACGAGTTGATGTGCGAGCGCATCTATTGCTTGGATACGGCGTACTTTTCGTTGCCGCCGTACATGTTTTTTGGTTTTTATTAGGCGACGCGGCGGCCGTCGAATTTGTAAAGGTAGGTGCTCCTGACTACATGTGGCTGGGCATTGTCAGCTTCCTGTTGCTTTGCGTCTTAATGACGATAGCGGTCGTACCGGACCGAGTTCGCGTGCACAAGAACTACGCTATGTTTCGCTATTGGCATCAAGTGCTTGCCGTTGCCGCAATTGCGTCGGCTACTTATCACATCGTAGTGAGTAATTTCTATCTAGGGCGTTGGTATCAAGGTTTGCTGTTCGTCGCCGTGGCAGGAGCAGCGGCGTTCGGTCGTCCCTATTGGATAACACTGAAACGACTCGATATTGTGCCGAATTCAATTTTCCTTTTGGTGAGCGTAATCTTTTATACGCTATTTGTTGTCGTACGGAATTTTCCAGTATGAAAACGGTGACCGCGATATTGGTGGTCATAGTTTTGTTGGTCGTTGTTTTCGGTTCTCCGTTTGCCGGCGATGCACCGATACACGACTATCATTACGGTAGTCTGGAGCCGATTCTTCCCATGTCGTTTGCACACGTCGATCACATGCAAGAGAATTGTGTGGTCTGTCACCACAACTATGCGGACAATACTGGCGGTGGTCTCTGTATGACCTGCCACGTCACCGACCCGGCGATATGGCCATTGTTTGAGCAGCAATACCATGCGCTGTGCCGTGACTGTCATGCAGAAAAAGCAGCGCAGGGTGTTGATGGTGGCCCGCCACGTGAGTGCATGGCGTGCCACCTTGGAGACGATTTTCCTTAAGCAAATTGCCGGGGTTGAACCAAGGTATTCCTAAATATCCGTTTTACCCACGTATTTAGGTAACCTATGCGCCTCCAGTAGGCAGTGGTCGGAGGTTCAAGTCCCCTCATCTAGCCCTATTAAATCAAGAAGTTATGACTTTCTATTTAAATCCTAGTATTCTATATGGTGCTAGGGTGGTGCATAGAGATGGATTTGGGCGCCTTAGATGACCCCCAAACAACACCAATTCGCTCGTGAAGTTGTGCTGGGTAAGAGTCATCGATATCAGATTTAAGGATAGAAAGAAAAGGCGTTCACATAATATCCCGTATGGCTTTCTCTGCACTGTCTTTTTGCTTTGTTATCATCGTTCCTCTTCAGGGTTACGATGAGCCAAAGGTCTCTCTTATTCCAACACCTTCATTGCTCCAACTACTGCTGACGGTACACAATCACGCTGATCTGGCCTAGCGCCGGAAACTACTGTAGCATCGGAAGCGCATGTGTCTAACACCATAAAAAATAAATCATTTTTGTAGAGGGGGAGTATTAAAAATGGCAACCTCAATCTTTAAGAAAACATGGTTCCGAATTGTGGCTGGATTCGTTTTGGTTTTAGTCTTGGTAGGAATTTTTGAACCGGAACCGCTGACTCCTGAACAGCAAGCAGCTCAAAACGCGGCCGCAGAGGCAAAGCAACAGCAGCTGCTGGACAGCGCCACAAAAATTACTTGTGCAGCGTTAGTTGCAGCATTGGCGGACAATGAGCCGAGGGCACTTAATACCTATGGAAATAAAAACCTTATTGTTAGCGGTCAAATAGATTCTATAGACGCAGATTTCATGGATGACCCCATGATTATCCTGTCTGACGGCGAAGAGTTCAGCTTTTCCAGCTGCACCCTATATCCAGCAAATGACGCTATCGCCATGAAACTGAATAAAGGGCAAAGAATTTCCATGCTTTGTGATGAGTTCTCAGAAAATTTGGGTGATCCATTGTTACAAAACTGTAAGCTGCAATAGGCTCTCTGGCCACTAGAACCAGCAAGTAATAGCGGATATATAGCCTGCCCATTGAGGCGGAGGTGGTATCGCTTGGCGGCTGAACAGGGGGCTGCAGCCGCCCAAACTGGCGAAGACTAGTGACATAGTTCAGGACAGAGAAATACCGCAGTCAGGGCCAAGATGATTCAAGAGTTAAACGGGATGTCGATCCGCGACCAGTTAGTTCAAATAGCGGAAGACGACACCAATGCCCCGACTTATTACCCGACTAAATGTGCAGATTCAGCCGACCTAAGCGTAATAGAATCGCTCAAGCCTGAAACGCAATTAGCACTTGCGATGAAGCTGAAAGGGAAACACAGAGGTCCTTGGGGTGCATTTAAGAAAAGACTGTTACCGGTGACGACGATTTTGAATGTGATCAATAAGGAATCGCGGCTGGAAGCTGCTCCTACGGTCGAATTGTAATCGTAGGAGAGGTATCTTGCTGCGATTTCAGTTGCGCTGACGAAGCTGTTCCGTCAGCCAACGATTCATGCGTGTTTCCAGAATTTCCATTGGTATGGCGCCAGCACCCAGTAGCTCATCATGAAAAGCCTTGACGTCGAAATCATCGCCTAGCGCT
>Ga0315339_1002198_pt1 | contig 15215 bp, 14 predicted proteins | sample ASW17metaG_FD_204514 | JGI IMG/M metagenome (GOLD analysis project Ga0315339, IMG submission 204514) | Ammonia-oxidizing marine archaeal communities from Pacific Ocean, United States - ASW #17 | ecosystem: Environmental > Aquatic > Marine > Oceanic | place: USA: California | collected 2016-12-05
ATCGCATCGTAAACTTTCACCGTGAGGCTAATGGGCTTGGATTCGGCGGCGTGTATCTTTTCGAGCTCGACGAGGGTAGAGAACTGCGTCAGATCGCCCACGCTGATACCGCTAACATCGATGAGGCTAACCGGTGGGTGCTCGGCAATTATTCCGAGACGATCTTTCAGGGACCGGAAGGCATACAGGCGGGTGCCGAACGGCAGGCGATTAAGGAGTACGGGTTGAGCCTGGAGCTGCTCGACCTGTCCGTCGTGCGGCACGATCTCCTCGGCAGGGCCGGATTGACCCGATATATCGACTACCTTCAGGAGAATGATCTGGATGCCACTCAGCATCTGATCGCTTACTGGGCTCGTATTGCAGATATAGTCTCGGTGCTGCTCATGTCGATGTTGGCGCTACCGTTCGTATTCGGTGGCCTACGGTCTGCAGGTACGGGAGCTCGACTGCTGGTCGGTCTCTTGATTGGTCTAGGTTATTACGTGACGGCGCAGGCTTTTGCCAATAGCGGTCAGGTATTCGATCTCGATCCCCGGGTGGTAGCCTTGTTGCCGAGCGCAGTCTTGTTGCTGTTTACGACGGGCGCTTTCCTGAGAATCCGTTAGCGCTTGTGAGGTTGGTACAGTCGCGGGGAATATATCCTTGCAAGTTGGAACAATTAACTTAATTTGGCTCTTACCGCTCGATGCTCGCCAACATTGTTGGAATTTCTGCCTACTACCACGATAGCGCTGCGGCTTTGCTCAGGGACGGTGAGATTGTTGCGGCCGCTCAGGAAGAACGCTTCACTCGGAAGAAGCATGACTCGTCTTTTCCGACGAACGCTGTCAGATACTGCTTGAGTGAAGCTGGGCTGAGTTTGGATGAAGTCGATCAAGTCGTCTTTTATGACAAACCGCTCGTTAAGTTCGAGAGACTTCTCGAGACTTATCTCAGCTACGCACCTCGAGGATTGCGCTCTTTCATCGCGGCCATGCCGATATGGCTCAAGGAGAAACTGTTTCTGAAGGAGACGCTCAGGCGCGAGCTCACAGAAATTGGTGGATGCAAGCGATCTGACTTGCCGCAGTTGCTTTTCTCCGAGCACCATCAGTCGCATGCCGCGTCGGCCTTTTTCTTTAGCCCTTACGACCATGCGGCGGTGCTTTGCCTGGACGGTGTCGGGGAATGGGCGACCACGTCCGTATGGCTGGGTAAAGCCAATAACTTAGAGCCACTCTGGGAGATTGATTTCCCCCACTCTCTGGGGCTCCTTTATTCGGCCTTCACGTATTTCACGGGTTTCAGAGTCAACTCGGGAGAATACAAATTGATGGGCCTCGCACCCTATGGCGAACCCAAGTATACAAACCTGATTCTCGATAATTTGTTAGACCTCAAAGAAGATGGAACCTTTCGGGTTGACATGAGTTACTTCAATTACTGCACTGGACTTACGATGACCAATCGCAAGTTCGACGACTTGTTCGGTGGCTCGGCACGTCGAGCGGAAAGCGGGATTACCCAGCGGGAGATGGATATCGCTGCTTCAATCCAGAAGGTAACGGAAGAAGTGATATTGCGTTTAGCGCGAACGGTGCACCAGGAGACGGGCGAGGACTACCTTTGTCTGGCTGGTGGAGTTGCTTTGAACTGCGTTGCCAACGGTCGCACGCTCCGCGAGGGTCCCTTTAAAGGGATCTGGATTCAGCCGGCGGCCGGAGATGCCGGGGGTGCATTGGGCGCGGCGGCCGTCGCCTGGTATCAGTACCATGGTGCTGACAGAAACATCGACGATTCCGGTCAGGATCTAATGGGTGGGTCTTATCTCGGGCCACGCTATTCCGTTGACGAGATCAAGCGAACACTACAGAGATTCGGTGCGCATTACGTCGAGGTTGAGGATGAAGGCCTTCCGGCGCGTGTGGGTGAACTCATCGGTCAGGAAAACGTTGTGGGCTGGTTCCAGGGCCGCATGGAGTTCGGTCCGCGTGCACTTGGCGCGCGTTCCATTCTAGGCGATCCCAGGAGCGCAAAGATGCAGTCGGTCATGAATCGGAAGATAAAGTACAGGGAATCCTTCCGACCCTTCGCCCCGTCCGTGCTCTCCGACCGAGTCTCCGATTATTTCGAACATGAGGGAGCGAGTCCCTACATGCTGATTGTGGCGCCCGTGCGAGATGATCTGCGCGTTCCAATGACCGAAGCACAGAAGTCGCTCTTCGGGGTCGAGAAGCTTAAGATCAGGCGTTCCGAGCTACCTGCCATCACACATGTAGACTACTCGGCACGCGTGCAGACCGTGCACGAGGAAAGCAACCCAAAGTTTTACAGACTACTCAAGGCGTTCGAGGGGCAGACGGGCTGTGCCGTTTTGGTCAACACCTCCTTCAACGTCCGAGGGGAGCCCATCGTCTGTACGCCGGAAGACGCCTACCGCTGTTTCATGCGAACCGAGATGGACTATCTGGTGCTAGAAAACCTCCTGCTCGCGAAGTCGGATCAACCTGTCTGGGAAAGAGACGATTCCTGGCAGGATGAGTTTGAGCTGGATTGATTCTGTGACCGCCCCCCCCCACGCCATACCTGAGTTAGATCGCAAGGATCTGCGAAGCTTTGGTTTTACGACAGGCGCGATTGTGGCGGTTCTCTTTGGTTTGTTTTTTCCTTGGGCCCTTGATCATGCAATGCCGCTCTGGCCCTGGATTCTAAGCGGCGTGCTGATCGTCTGGGCCTCCATCGCACCGGTAAGTCTGCGCCCGGTGTACAAGGTGTGGATGCGTTTTGGGCTGTTGATGAGCCGCATTACGACGCCCCTCATCCTGGGAATTCTGTTCTTCGGCCTCATAACACCAATCTCATTTATTCTTAGTCTCATGAAGTGGGACCCTCTGTCTCGGAAGCTCGATGCTCAGTTGAACAGCTACCGTGTGAAAAGCCGTTTATTGAAGAAGCACAATCTAGAGAAACCGTTTTAATGCTTGAGTTTTTCGGAGACCTTTGGGGCTTTATGCGAGAACGCAAGAAGTTCTGGTTGGCGCCGATCATCCTTGTCATGGTGTTGCTCGGTGCTTTGATCGTCCTCGCTCAAGGTTCAGCGGTTGCACCGTTTATCTATACGTTGTTCTAGACGGCTCATAGGGGGATGTGCTGGAAATGGCGCTCCCTAGGGGAATCGAACCCCTGTTTCAGCCTTGAGAGGGCCGTGTCCTAACCGCTAGACGAAGGGAGCACGCGTGCCCGAGCCGGGCGGGGCTGCTATGATACCGGGGTTTACTGAGCGGTTAAACTCGCCAACGGAAGCTGATTGAACGACACGGAGCCCCAGTCGCACGCTGGTCCGACGATAATCACCCGCTCGGGACACAACATCTCTCGAGCCGACATTTCCAGCAACGCCCTCAAGGTTCTCTATCGCCTAAGAAACTCTGGCCACCAGGCCTTTCTGGTGGGTGGTGGTGTTAGAGACCTCTTGCTCAGTCGTCATCCCAAGGACTTCGATGTGGCGACGGATGCCCATCCGGATGAGATGCGCAAGCTGTTCCGCAACTGTCGGCTGATCGGCCGGCGGTTTCGGCTCGCCCACGTGTATTTCGGGCGCGAGGTCATCGAGGTAGCCACTTTTCGCTCATCTTCTAGCGGCCTTAAGGATGATCGCCAGCATTCGGATAACGGGCGCGTTATTCGAGACAACGTTTACGGAACGATCGAGGAAGATATCTGGCGCCGAGATTTCACGGTCAATGCGCTCTATTACAACGTCACGGACTTCAGTATCTGGGACTACACCACCGGGATGGCGGACATCAAAGGCCGCACCCTGAGGCTCATCGGAGAACCGGAAACACGATATCGTGAGGATCCGGTGCGTATGCTCAGGGCGGCACGTTTCGCAGCGAAGCTAGATTTTCACATTGCCGACGACTCTGCCGCGCCAATTCGAGAACTGGGAGACTTATTGCGAGATGTGCCGCCGGCGCGTTTGTACGATGAGACGCTCAAGCTATTCCAATCAGGGCATGCGGTTAGAAGTCTCGAGGTGCTTCAAGAATTCGATCTCCTGAAGTACTTGTTCCCCCATACGGCCCGGGCATTGCAATCCGATAAGACCGGCAAGACGTCGAGATTTATTCGGGAGGGACTTCAAAATACAGATAGACGCGTGCAAGCGGAGGAACCAGTCACCCCTATGTTTCTCTATGCGATTCTTCTCTGGCATCCTATTCTCGAGCTTAAGGAGCGAATTCGGGCCGATGAAGAGTCCAGTGAAATAGAAGCTCTTCTCGACGCGTGCGACGAGCTGGTCGCGAAGCAATTGGGGCACACGTCTTATCCGAGGCGCTTTAGTACGCCCATGAAGGCCATGCTCGTCATGCAACTGCGCTTCGAGAACCGCCGGGGCGGGCGAGCTCACAGGCTGCTTAACCACAAGCAGTTTCGTGCTGCCTATGATTTTCTGCAGCTGCGCGCGCGCTGTGGAGAAGCCGATTCCGAGCTCGCCGAGTGGTGGACTGATGTACAGACGCTTCCGACGGGAGAGCAACTCAAAGCGTTCTCACTGAAGCCCAATCGTTCGAGGCGCCGCCGCCCCTCACGGCGATCACCTAAGCAGTCTAAACCTCAAGCTGCTCAGTGAAGCGCGTCCGGCGTTTGGAAGCTAAGAGAAAATCTGTAAAGTTCTCTCCTTAATTTCCTGGAGAGGTACGCCGCTGGTACTAAGGAAGCGATGAACGACAGTCAGGACGTTTCACAGTCGAGCTCTCCACGCTTTATCGTGGTCGAGGGCCCCATTGGTGTGGGCAAGACCAGTCTGGCAAAGCGCCTTGCCGAGAGCTTCGGTAGTGATCTTATCCTCGAGCAGCCCGGAGAGAATCCGTTTCTCGAGAGTTTCTATCGCAATCGGCGAACCGCCGCTCTTCCGACTCAGCTTTTCTTTCTATTTCAACGGGTGCGCCAGATCGAGGAGATTCGTCAGAGCGATCTCTTTTCCCCGGTACGCATTGCCGATTTTCTGCTTGAGAAGGATCGACTATTCGCGGAGGTCAACCTGGATCCTAATGAGCTGACCCTGTATCAGCAGGTTTACGATACCTTGAATCCGGACCCACCGAGCCCGGATCTTGTCATCTATTTGCAGGCTCCTCCCGATGTTCTGATGAGACGCGTTGCGGGTCGGGGCCTGGCGTATGAGAAATCGATCGAGGCGGACTATCTCGAGCGTCTGGGCGAAGCCTATGCGCGCTTTTTCTACGAATACGATGCAGCTCCGTTACTCATCGTTAACGCGGCCGCTATTGATCCTATTCACCGCGAGCTGGATTATCGGGAGCTTCTCCGGGCTATCCACCGAATAAAGCACGGGCGCCACTTCTTTAATCCGGCGATCGAGACGATCGCCTAAGGCGGGTTCCTAGACACTCGAGGACTTCTCAATGTACAAACAACTGCAACAACGGGGAATGGACTCTCCACCGGTCAATGTCTCCACTCTGCGGCGCATGAAGGCCGAGGCGGAGCCAATCGCTTGTTTGACCGCCTACGATGCGAGCTTCGCCCAGCTGGTGGACATGGCTGGTATGGACCTGATCCTGGTGGGCGATTCCCTGGGAATGGTCATACAGGGTTATGAGACCACGGTTCCTGTCACCGTGGACGATGTGATCTACCACACGCGTATCGTGGCACGCGGACTTAGCCGGGCGTTTCTGGTTTCGGATCTACCTTTTATGAGTTACGCCACGCCGGAGCAGGCGTTGGATAACGCTGTGCGACTCATGCAGGAAGGCGGTGCCAAAATGGTTAAGCTTGAGGGGGGGCAGGGACAGATCGCCGTGGTGGAGTGCCTGGCGCGCCATGATATCCCGGTGTGCGCTCACGTCGGTCTGAAGCCCCAGTCCGTGCACAAGATTGGCGGTTTCAAGGTGCAGGGCCGTGAACATGCTGCAGCGGAGCAGATGGCCGAGGACGCGAAGTCGCTGGAGAGGGCCGGGGCGGACGTGCTGCTCCTGGAATGCGTCCCCAATGAGGTTGGCGAGCGGATCTCAGAGATCATCGAGCTGCCCATTATCGGGATTGGCGCAGGTCCCAGCGTGGATGGCCAGATTCTGGTGCTTTATGACATGCTCGGCGTCACCCAGGGCCGTACTCCGCGTTTCGTTCGCAACTTCATGGAGGGTGCGAACTCCACACTCGACGCGCTCGAGGCATATGTCACCGCCGTGAAGGATCGCAGTTACCCCGACAAGGAGCACTGCTTCTCCTGATAGAATGCGCGCCGGTGCCAACGGATTAAGAAGCGGAGGGCGGTCTTGGACGAGCCGCGAGTTCCATTGCAGGGTGCCTATACGACGAGCGCACTTCGCGAACTGGTGGGTTCCTGGCGGTTAACCCACAGGACCGTGGCGCTCGTCCCAACCATGGGCAACCTACACGAAGGTCACCTCAGCCTTATGAGGCGTGCGCGTGTCTATGCCGAACGAGTCGTCTGTAGCATTTTTGTTAATCCAACTCAGTTTGATCCCGGGGAAGACTTCTCCGCCTACCCTAGGACTCTGGTCGAGGACGAAGCACTTCTGTCGGAGCAGGGCCTGGTCGATCTTGTCTTCGCTCCCGAGGAAGCGGACATCTATCCATTTGGGGATGAGAATGCGGTCAAGGTGGTCATGCCGAAACTGAGTACAGAACTTTGCGGTGCGAGCCGACCCGGGCATTTCGATGGGGTGGCATCGGTGGTTTTGCGGCTCCTTAATATCGTCTCTCCAGACGTTCTCGTTCTGGGTGAAAAGGACTACCAACAGCTGATTCTCGTAAAACGATTAGTCCGGGATCTGCAGTTGCCGGTTCAGGTCATCTCGGGATCGACCTACCGCGAGGAAGATGGCCTTGCGATGAGCACGAGAAACCAGTACCTGAGCGTAACTGAGAGGCGGATCGCACCGCGACTGCATGAAGAGCTCGAGCGCGTTCGCGAAGCCCTGAGAGAGGGGGAACGGGATTATCGGGCACTCGAAACGCGAGCCTCGTTGGCGCTGGAGGAGACGGGCTTCGATCCTGACTATGTGGAAGTGCGCCGGGCCGCCGACCTTGGTAGGCCCAATGGTGAGTCGGGCGACGAGCTGATCGTCGTCGCGGCCGCTTGGTTAGGACGGGCTCGCTTGATCGATAACGTCCGTATCTGAGCTCGCAGTGTCCCGCTGCTATCCCTTGGTTCGCACCGAGCGGGTCATTGACCCAGGTGGCGCCACATCGGGCTCCGATCTGCTGCGACCCGTGTCATGTTGGTCCAGTGCCCAGCGGACGTGCTCGCGTACGATTGCCGAGGGGTGCTCCTCCCTTTCCCGCAGTGCATCGACCACCTCACGGCTGTTGGGACCGTTTCCCAGGGCGACGGCGATGTTTCTGAGCCACCCCTCGTAGCCCGCACGCCGCAGGGCGCTGCCCCGGGTTTTTGCGCCCCATTGCTCTTCGTTCCAGCGGAAAAGTGCCACTAAGGTTGCTTCGTCGAGGCCGTGTCGGGGCGAGAAGTCTTCCTCCTCACTCGGCTGTGCGAACTTGTTCCACGGGCACGTCAGCTGGCAGTCGTCGCAGCCGAATATCCGGTTCCCAATACTGGTTCGGAGGTCCTCGGGAATGTTGCCACGCAACTCGATGGTCAGATAGGAGATGCAACGACGAGCGTCGAGCACGTAGGGTGCGACGATAGCGCGGGTGGGGCAGACCTCGATGCATGCCGTGCAGGTGCCGCAGCGGTCCTCGATGGGTTCATCCACGGGCAGAGGTATGTCTGTATATAGCTCCCCTAGAAAGAACCAGGACCCTGCTTTGGGATGAATCAGATTCGTATGCTTGCCGATCCAGCCAAGACCAGCTTTTTGGGCCAGTGGCTTCTCGAGAACAGGGGCGCTGTCGACGAAGACGCGATAGCCGAACACCCCGATGTGCTCCTCTATCGCCCCGGCTAGCTGTCGAAGTCGCCGCCTTAGCACCTTGTGATAGTCACGCCCAACGGCGTAGCGGGACACATAGGCCTGACCAGGGACATCGAGCATGGCTCCGACGCTGATACTCGAGGCGGGCCAGTAGTTCATTCGCACGGAGATCACCCTCACCGTCCCCGGAACGAGCGCCGCAGGCCGGGTTCGCTTCCGGCCGTGACGACTCATGTAAGACATTTCGCCGTGAAGCCCCTTCTCCAGCCAAGCTTCAAAACGTCTCTCGGCCCCAGCTAGTTCGGTATCCGCAATGCCGACTTGTTGAAAACCAAGCGCCGCCCCCTCTTGCTTGATGGTTGCGGCCAGTTCGGCAAGATCGCTGCGGGAGAGATTTGGCGTCGGTGAAAAATCAGTGTCCATCTAGCTCCCAAGTATAATCGCCCGCATGAAAGGAGCCCGTGCCGAGTTGCCGAAGGCGATCTACACGGCCGAGCAGGTTAAGCGTCTCGACCGTATCGCCATCGACGAGTTTGGGATTCCCGGCTATGAGCTCATGTGTCGAGCGGGTGAGGCGGCGCTTGGAGCTTTGCGGAGTCGGTGGCCCGATGCGCGGCGTCTAGCGATACTCTGCGGTGCGGGTAACAATGCCGGTGACGGTTACGTCCTCGCCCGACTTGCCCATGAGCGGGGGTTGGAAGTCCGTGCAGTGGCGGTGGTGCCTACGGACAGGCTAGGTGGTGGCGCGAAACGCGCCTGGCAGGACTATCAAGGTCAGGGTGGGAAGGTCGAGTCGTTCTCGCCGGACTGCATACTTAGCGAGGATGTTGTTGTCGACGGGCTGCTAGGGGTGGGGCTCGCCCGGGAGCTCGAGGGTGATCTGCTCGCAGCCGTCCAGCGTATAAACACGGCTGGGCGTCCAGTATTGGCTCTAGATATCCCGACGGGCCTGCACGCTGACACGGGCCTGGTGCTGGGTACTGCCGTGGCAGCTGAACTGACCATCACATTCGTTGGCTTGAAACGTGGTTTGTTTCTGGGCAACGCGCTGGACTACCGTGGGACGCTCGAGTTCTCGGGCCTCGCTATTCCGGCGCAAGCCTACGATCGAGTACCGGCGTGCATGGAGAGACTCACGGCCGAGATACTGAAGGGGCTGCTCCTGCCTCGAGCTCGGACCGCCCACAAGGGGAGAAACGGCAGCCTTCTTCTGGTTGGCGGGGCGCCTGGCATGTCCGGTGCTATCCGTCTGGCCGCAGAGGCTGCGCTCCGGGCCGGTGCCGGGTTGGTCAGGGTCGCTACGCACCCAGAGTCGGTCGACTCGGTCATGGCGGGCCGAGCGGAAGTCATGTGTCAAGGCACGTCCACGCCTGAAGCGCTCGAGAAGCTTCTGGTGGTCTCGGACGCCGTTGTGCTTGGCCCCGGGCTGGGTCAATCGGACTGGGCGAAACGGGTCTGGGCGCAAATTCTGGCAAGCGAGCTGCCGGTCGTAGTTGATGCGGATGGTCTGAATCTGCTCTCTGAAATCCGCCAGACCCGGGAGAACTGGATCTTGACACCTCACCCCGGTGAGGCGGCCCGTTTGTTGCGGACCGATACTGCGAGCGTCCAGGCAGATCGGCTGGGGGCTGCGGTGAGTCTAGCGGGTACCTATGGGGGTGTCGCGGTCCTTAAGGGAGCCGGGACCCTTGTTGCGACGGGGGTGGACAGCATTTCCTTGTGCGATCGGGGAAATCCTGGCATGGCCACTGCGGGCATGGGTGATGTGCTAGCCGGTCTCCTCGGTGGGTTGGCGGTTCAGGGCGGTGATCTACAAAGTGTGGCTCAAGCCGGGGTTCTGATTCATGCTGCGTGCGGGGACGCTGCTGCCGCCTCTGGGGAACGAGGACTGCTTGCGGGGGATCTCATGGCGCATATCCGTAAGTGGGTCAATTCGCACTAGTTTTTAAATTAAATTCAACTTCTTATTCTTATCCATCAGGAAATTATGAGGAAGGAGCTAGATTACTCGCCCCTCGTTTTTGCCGCCGCGAACGAAACCGAGTTCAAACGGGTCGCCGGTGAGGTTGCGGTTGCTTGGCGGGCTCAGGCGCCGACCCGGTTAGTGGTCGGGCTCGACGGGGCGCTCGGTGCAGGCAAGACAACCTGGGTGCGCGGCATGCTCGAGGGACTGGGTCACGACGGCCGTGTTCCTTCGCCTACCTACACCATGCTGGAATATTACGAGTTGAACGAGCTCACCTTCGTTCACCTTGACCTATACCGACTTTCGGGAGAGGGCCCGGCCGGCGGAGAAGGGGGGGCTGAGTTCGAGGCGCTGGGTGTGAGGGACTGGCTCGAACGGAGTGCCACTTGGGTGTTCGCCGAGTGGCCAACGCGCTCTCCGCAGCTGGTGGCGGGGTGTGACGTGTGGGTCGAGCTTGAGTTTCTCGGGGACCGCCAGCGCAGGGTCACGCTGGCACCTCGCTTGCCGGCCGGTCAAGTCGTAGTAGAAAGGTTACGCGGCGCATCTCCTTTTGATTCGAGCTATAAGAGGTAATTTCATATTTTTTAACAAAAATATTGAAATTCTGTAGCGATCCTGTAAACATAACGCGGCTTGTCCAGGGAGAGAATCAGAGTGATTTCTGGATTCGACCGGGTTGTTATCCCCTTGATTTTTCTGGGGCTGCATTTCGAAGCCGTCGGCGCGCACGAAGTCGAAGGACTCCGGCTGTGGTCCGGTCCGGAGTCGACACGGGTCGTGGTTGATCTGTCCTCTCCAACGTCACACCGCATTTTCAAGCTGGATAACCCCTTTCGGGTCGTCATCGACCTGACAGACATGACGTTTCCTCAGGGAGCCGATCTACCGGAAGGGCGGGGTTTCGTAGCGAGGGTGCGCACAGGGGCACAACCGCGTGGGCTACTTCGGGTGGTGCTCGACGTCAACCAGCCGGTCGACCCGCAGAGCTTTCTGTTAGAGCCAAACGACATTTATGGCCATCGTCTTGTGGTTGACCTTAGCCCCGCGGGCGGCGCGCCCACCGTCAAGCGCACTCCGATGGTTGATCGGGGGAGCCGCCGGCCGGTCGTCATCGCCATCGATGCCGGCCACGGGGGTGACGATCCTGGCGCCACTGGCACTCGGGGAGTGCGGGAGAAGGATGTGGTGCTCGGTATTGCCCGCAAACTCGCCGAAGAGGTGGAGCTGCAGAATGGTATGCGGTCGGTGCTTACGCGTGACGGCGATTATTATCTTCCGCTTCGGGAACGAATGGATCGGGCCCGGGAGGCGCAGGCCGATCTATTCGTCTCCATACATGCGGACGCGTATCGAAATGCGAGCGCGAAAGGAGCGACTGTCTATGTCTTGTCTGATCGAGGGGCTGCCGACGAGGCTGCGCTGCGCCTCGCCGATCGGGAGAACGCGTCGGACTTGGTCGGCGGCGTATCGTTGGCCGGCAGGGACCAACTTCTGGCCAGAGTTCTCCTTGATCTCTCTCAGAACGCCGCGATCAGCGCGAGTTCCACCGTGGGGGAGCGGGTGATTGAGAGACTTGATTCGGTGGCCACAATTCGTAAGTCTCGAGTTCAGAGGGCACCGTTTTTGGTCCTAAAATCTCCAGACATACCCTCGATCCTGATCGAGACGGCTTACATATCCAATCCGAAGGAAGAGTCCGCTTTAAGGACGTCGGGTTATCAGCGTTCACTCGCTAGGGCGATACGCGACGGGCTCGTGGACTACTTCAGGGACAATCCACCCCCGGACAGCTACTTGGCCGCACATCCGCCACCGGCGCAGCGTAACCCCATTCATCACGTCATTTCCCGCGGCGAGACGTTGTCCGAGATAGCACAGCATTACAACGTCACTCTCTCAGCCCTGAAGCGCTTCAACCCCCGCGCGGGCGATACCATCCGTATCGGCCAGGTCCTGACCATTCCCAACACCTGAAACGGAATAGTTCCCTTTATCTACTCTTTCCCCTTATTAACCTATCTCGAAAAAGGCGACAGGCCCCTTTTTCTTTTTACAATACGGTTATGACTATCCGTGTGCTTCCTTCACAGCTAATCGACCAGATCGCAGCGGGTGAGGTCGTCGAGCGTCCAGCATCGGCGGTCAAAGAGCTTATAGAAAACAGTCTCGACGCGGGCGCGAAGCGGATCGACCTTGAGGTTCAGGCGGGAGGAACCCGAGTCATTCGGGTGCGCGATGACGGAGCTGGCATCCCGCGGGCCGATTTGGAGCTTGCGCTGCTGCGCCACGCCACCAGTAAGATCTCGAGCCTCGAAGACTTGGAGAACGTTTCCACGTTGGGGTTTCGGGGGGAGGCCCTACCCAGCATCGCATCGGTGGCTCAACTCACCCTTACCTCGCATGCGAAAGGTGAGGAGTCGGGTTGGAGTGTTGAGTCTGACGGGCTAGCCGTTAGCAACCCGCGGCCAGCAGCGCATCCCACGGGCACGACCATCGAAGTCAGGGACCTCTTCTTCAATACACCGGCAAGGCGAAAATTCCTGAAGACCGAGCGCACGGAGTTCTCGCATATCGACGCAGCTTTTCGCAGCATGACGCTGGGACGCTTCGACATCGAATGGCATCTGAAACACAATCAGAGGCACACGCTCTCTTTGCCCGCGGCCCGTGATCGAGAGTGCCAGGAAGCTCGCTTAGCTCAGGTTTGCGGCGAGGATTTTGTCGCGCACGCGCGTTATTTCGAACGGGAAATCGAGGGTTTTCGACTGAGCGGTTGGTTGGCCGAGCCCACGTTCTCGCGTAGCCAATCGGATAGGCAGTACACCTTCGTCAACGGCCGTTACGTGAGAGATAAGGTGCTTCGTCATGCTGTTCGTCTAGGTTATGAGGACGTTTTATTTCACGGCAGGCATCCCGCCTACGTCATATTTGTCGAGTTGGATGCCCGACGAGTGGATGTGAACGCGCATCCCGCGAAGCTGGAGATTCGTTTCAGGGACTCTAGGCTTGTTCATGACTTCGTTTTTCGGACGGTCGAGGCGGCGCTGTCTAGTACTTTGGACTCGGAGGAACGGGATGACATGCAACCGCCGACGCGCCTCCCAGGTACGTTGCCTGGAACAAACGACGGAACCGGTACCCAACGTGCTCCGCTGTCTCAGAGCTCGCTTTATCTTGGGGCGCAGGCCGCCGAAGCACGTGATGCAGTCCCCATGTACCGAAAGCTGCACGCGAGGGTTGAGCCTCTCGGGGACGGGCAGGACATCCCGCCTCTCGGCTTTGCGCTCGGTCAGTTGTTGGGAATATACATTCTCGCCGAGAACAAGGATGGGCTGATCATCGTTGACATGCACGCGGCGCATGAACGCATCACATACGAACGCCTTAAGCATGACCTGGCCGAAGATAGACTCAAAACGCAGTCGCTGCTGGTCCCGTTTTCCCTGAAGCTGGCCGAGCAGGAGGCGCAACTCGCCGAAACTGCGGCAGAAGACCTAACGCGCCTCGGGTTTAACCTCACAAGGCGCGGGCCGGGGGAGGTGCAGGTCAGCGGAGTGCCGCTCCTGCTACAAGGTGCCGAGGTCGAACCACTACTGCGCGACGTTTTGGCGGATCTTGGGCAGAAGGGCGGCTTGCATCGTGTGGAATTGGCGGTAAACGAGTTGCTCGCTACCATGGCCTGCCATGGAGCGGTTCGTGCGAACCGGCGGCTCGAGGTCGAAGAGATGAACGCCTTGTTGCGGGAGATGGAAAGGACCGAGCGGAGCGACCAATGCAATCACGGTCGCCCGACGTGGACCCGCATTACGATTGCGGAGCTCGACCGTTTGTTTTTTCGCGGCCAGTGAGGATCTTTGGGGCGAGTGGATAAAGATCGGCCCTGCGTCTGCATCACCGGCCCGACGGCGTGCGGCAAAACCAAGCTCGCCATACAACTGGCCGAAGAATTTCCGCTCGAGATCATTAGCATGGATTCCGCGATGGTCTACCGGGGAATGGATATTGGCACGGCGAAGCCTTCTCAAGCGGTCCGTCAGCGGGTACCGCACCATCTGATCGATATAGTTGAGCCGACCGAGACTTACTCGGCGGGGAGATTTGCGGGCGACGCAAGGGACGTGTTGGAGGATATCTGCCGACGGGGTCGTATTCCGCTTCTAGTGGGGGGGACGTTGTTGTATCTGCGTTCGTTCCGTGACGGCCTGGCTGCGCTCCCGGAGGCAGATCCGAAGGTGCGGCAGCGGTTGGACGAGGAGGCCGAAGCCGTCGGTTGGGCAGCCTTGCATAAGCGGCTGGGGGGTGTCGATCCGGACGCGGCTGAGCGAATTTCGCCGACTGATCGACAACGGATTCAACGCGCACTCGAAGTCTACGAGCTCACCGGTCAGTCGCTCACTTCTTTGCACAATGCGCAAAACGCTCAAGCTGGGATGCCGGTTCTCCCGCTCGCGCTGGTCCCAGAAGACCGCGTTGACCTTGCGGATAAAGTCGAGAGGCGTTTCGATTCAATGGTTGCGGCAGGGCTTGTGGAGGAGGTCGAGGCCCTGAGAGCAAGAGGCGATCTGCGGCTCACCACGCCCGCCATGCGCGCGGTGGGTTATCGGCAGGTCTGGTCGTTCCTCGACGGCGCCTATGACTGGGAAGAAGCTCGCATGAAAGCCATCGTCGCGACCCGCCAGCTCGCGAAACGACAGATGACCTGGTTACGCTCGGAGTCCCAAATCAAATCCCTTCCCGCTCAGGGAGATAAGTTGCTTGAGGAGGTTAGGAACGCACTTCACACTATCGTGGATTGAATCGGCAAAAGGCTTTGAAATCCAAGGCCTGTGCTATTATTCCGGGCTAGTGGGATCAATGATGTACTGAAATAGCGGAGCTGCGCTTCAGGATCCGTAGTCGGCACGGCGGACTCAATCCTGTCCTTGCCAAAACCAACAATAACTCAGGAGAGAGTCATGGCCAAAGGTCAGTCACTGCAGGACCCGTTCTTGAACGCATTGCGTAAAGAGAAGGTGCCCGTGTCCATTTACCTTGTAAATGGAATTAAGCTGCAGGGACAGATTGACTCTTTTGACCAGTTCGTAATTTTGCTCCGTAATGGCGTGAGCCAGATGGTTTACAAACACGCGATATCCACAGTCGTGCCTGGACGAATGGTCAGCATACCCTTGGACGATGAGACTGAGGAAGAGTAGGCGCCCACGCGGCCAGGGAGCCCCGATTGTTTGAACGTCCCGAGAGTGGCGAGCGTTGTTTTCTACTCCATGTTGGCCTGAAAAGGTCATGCTATGCAGACGAGATACAGGAGTTTTGTGCACTGGCGATTTCGGCCGGTGCTG
>Ga0315339_1002199_pt1 | contig 15214 bp, 13 predicted proteins | sample ASW17metaG_FD_204514 | JGI IMG/M metagenome (GOLD analysis project Ga0315339, IMG submission 204514) | Ammonia-oxidizing marine archaeal communities from Pacific Ocean, United States - ASW #17 | ecosystem: Environmental > Aquatic > Marine > Oceanic | place: USA: California | collected 2016-12-05
CCTGGTACTGTGTGGTGCGGCGCTGGGAATCGGACTGCTCATGTCGAGGACCACTCCGGAGCGCCCCTTGCCCTCCACCCTCGTGTACGCGCTCGATCACGAGGCTCGAGAGGCTCTTTGGGTCACCGCGCCCCTCTCGGACACGGCTCACATGGCCGCCCGCGAGTGGGCTGTCGCCGGCGCCGGGGCTCCCTTCGGTGCCGTGCGGGACCTGGGCGAGTTCGGATATCGCGCCGGTGACGTTCCCATCGTCTCCGCCGACGTCGTCGATGTTCCCGGACCCGAGATCTTCATCGAATCGGGTGAGAGCATCGAAGGAGTGCGCCGGGTTCTGATGAGCATCCGTTCAGAGATCGGAGCCGAGATGCTTCGCTTCCAATACGCCAACGGCTCCGGGACGCGAATACGGTCGATCAACGGGAAACCACTGACTCAGCCCGACTCGCTTCTCTGGGCCGACCACTGGGGTGAGCCCGACCCGGTCGTTTTGCTGGAGCTCGATGTGCCGGAAGGCGAGGCGCTCGAGCTGAATGTCATCGAACACACACTCCGGCCCGGGGAGCTTCTCGAATCCGACCCATTCGAGCGGCCCGCGACGCTGGCCCCCGATGTGACCCGGCTGAGCGATCGCGCGATGCTGCTCACGCGCTTTTCAACGCTCGACTTGGCGGGAGACGGCGAAGCCCCGTACGACCTGCAGCAGATGCCGGACTCGATGACCGGGGCGCGTGCCGCGGCCACACCGGTGGACACGACCACGGCGGCGGCCTCGCGGCTCGAAGCGGGTTGCGGTCGATGAAGCGTGGCGTGCTGATGCTCGCGATCGCGTCGCTGGCCGCTACCGCATGCGAACAGGCGACGGTGTTCGAATTCGAGGTCCCACAAAACGTCGGTGACCGTTGGTTCAAGGGCAATACGCACGCCCACACCACGGAGAGCGACGGGGACTCGTCGCCCGAGTACGTGGCGACGTGGTACAAGGACCACGGCTACGATTTTCTCGTGCTCACCGATCACAACGTGTTTACCGATCCGGAGGCGCTCGGCCACCTGGTGGATTCGACGTTCTTGCTAATCCCCGGAGAGGAGGTCACGAGCCGCTTCGAGGACGCGTCGATCCATGTGAACGGCCTCAACATCCCGGGGCTCATCGAGGCCCGGCAGGCAGAGTCGCTCGTCGCCACCATCCAGTCGAACGTGGACGCGATCCGTGAAGTCGAGGGCGTGCCCCACATCAATCACCCGAACTTCCGCTGGTCGTTCGGGGTCGACGAACTGAGACAGATCGAAAACGACAAGCTGCTCGAGATCTGGAACGGACACCCCACGGTGCACAACGAGGGAGGAGGAGGCAGCCCAGGACTCGAGGAGATCTGGGACATCCTGCTCACGGAGGGGAAGGTCCTTTACGGAATCGCGGTCGACGACGCGCATCACTTCCAGGGGGAGTTCGCGCCCGATAGGGTGAATCCAGGCCGCGGATGGGTCTCCGTGAACTCCCCATCACTCGATGCCCTGGAGCTGATGGCGTCGCTGGAGTCGGGTCGCTTCTACGCGAGCACGGGCGTCAGCCTCTCAGATATCGTCGTCACAAGCGATCGCATCACGATCGACATCTCGGAAGCGGGGGACTTCCGCTTCAGCACAGTCTTCTCTGGCGCCTCGGGGGTGGTCTTGGCAGAGACCGACGAGAACCCCGCTACATTCGACCTCGGGGGCCGCGACGTGGGTTACATTCGAGCCACAGTGACCGACTCCGGTGGTCGCGTCGCATGGACTCAACCCGTATTCGTCACCCGAAGATAATCGATGCTCCATTGGCTCGTCACGCTGGCAAGCCTCTCTGTCGCTGCCGGGATTCTCGGCTTATCGACCTACATGGGCGCAGATACGAACGCCGGGACGGTCCTGGGCAACCTGGGAACCGAGCTGGTCTGTATCGTGATCACGGTCGTGGTCGTCGAGTGGTTCTTCGTGCGCCGACAACATCAGACGCGCGGCCGTCAACTCGCGTGGGACGCGCTTCACGAGATCGAGCACGCCGTGTGGGTCTGGCAGGGCGGACCTCGAGAAATGGATACCGACGAAGTACTCGGCATTCTCAATGCGGTAGGCCCGGATGATCCTTTGCCGGACTTCACCGAGGGTCTCTTCTTGAACATTGGCACGCGCAGTCGTCGCCTGTTGAACAACCTCCCCGACGCGGTAGTCGCCGTGCGTGGCTGCATGGACGGCCTCGAACACCTGGCGAGCCTGATCCGGTACCGTGATCCGTCCGTCGAGAACCAGGAGCGGCAACACTTCGGTGGCAGCGGCTCGCTGACCTGGCCGGTCAGCCAACAGGCTGGCTCATTGGAGTGAGTCTGCGCATGCGGCCATGCGGCTTTTCTCGCGCGCTCGCGCTCGTTGTATTGGCAGGTTGCACCGGAGAGACGAGTGAGGAAGTCGTCACCCCGACTCCGGGCATCGAGATCGAATACATCGCGCACGCTTCGTTTCTCCTGCGCGCGTCAGATGGCACAGAACTCTTGATCGATCCCTACGCCAGCCGCGTCTGGCTGGGCTACGACTGGCCGGAGGGGATCGAGCCAGACGCTGTGCTGATCACCCACCCGCACTACGATCACGACGCGGGCCGGTACCGCGAGATGCCGTTCCCGTGGGGCCCGGACGTCACGGTCATCGATATGCCCGGCGCCTATACGGTCGGTGACTTCCGAGTGACGGGCGTGGAGGGGAAGCACGCCGACCCCTACGGCATGGAATTCGGGCAGCTCAATACGATCATGGTCGTCGACGCCGCGGGTCTGCGCATCGCGCATCTGGGAGACAACGGACCGCTCACGCCCGATATGGTCACGGGCCTCGGACGCATCGATGTCTTGATGATGCCGGCCGACGGCGAGTACCACATCCTGTCCGAGGAATCCACACGGGCGCTTCTCGAGGCCGTTCAGCCGTCGCTCGTGATTCCAATGCACTACCGGCTCGGCGACCTGGAGACCGAAGCCGATGCCCCGAGCGATCTCGGCGGCATCGACCCCTGGCTGGCGGGCCTACCCGGAGTACAGCATGTGGGTGGCAATATCACCACGCTACGGGCGGGTGAGATGGCTGCCGTACGAAGCTACCTGGTGTTCGAGCACGCACCGTTCGTCTCGAAGCCGTCGGGTTCCTAAGGGCCCGAGATCCCCTGGTGTGTGCCTGCCGCGCCCTTTAACGTCTCAGTGCTCAGACTCATCAAGGATGTGTATGGGGAGGTGCGACCCCAACGGGACGAGGATGCGGATCATGAGAAAGGGATGGACCGGGCTGCGAGGGACGCTGGCGATGGCCGCCGGCCTCACGGCCACTGCTTGCGGGGACTCGACCGGACTCGACGCGATCGACGATGGCCTGGTGCTCGATATGGCGATCGTCGCGGCCGACGCGGCACTCGAGGACGTCGGCACGTGGGGCCAATCGTTCGGCTTCCGGGCGGGTCACTCGGGTGGCCGTACTGGAGGGCGTGGCTTACCAGGCGGCCGACACCGGATCGGGGAGGAGCTTTCGGGCACCCACTCAGAGACCTTCTACGACGCGAACGGCGTCGAGCAGGAGGCCTACGACGAACTGACGACCGCGAGCATCCACTACGAAAGTGAGGTCAGCGGCGATGTCGCGCGCGACAACTGGAGCGCGAACATCTACCGCCTGCGCGACATGACGGTCAGCGGCTTGGAGGGTGAAGAGACCCACCGCACGCGCAATGGAACCGGTGAAGAGGACATTACGCGGAGCCGCACCGTGGAGGAGGACGGCTCCGTCCGTAGCTCGCACATGGTGGGCTCCTTCACCTACACCAATGTCGTCGTGCCGGCACCCGGATCCGAGACACGGTATCCGATCTCCGGAACGATCACGCGCACGATGAGCGCTACGATCGTGAACGGTCCGAACGGGGATGAGACCCGCGCGGCGGTGATCACGATCACGTTCGACGGCGACGAGACCGCCAACATCGTTGTCAACGGCGAAGAGATGGAGATCGACCTGACGACACGGGAAGGCCGATTCCCGCTCAGGCGTCGAGGAGGCAATCGAGGAGGCTGAGCGGCTGTAAGGAGCTCTACTCCTGCCGGGGGGGGTGGTGGACCGGGGGTCCGCCACCCCTCGTTTTTCGGGTGGGGGCGCCCTCAGTTCCGCCCTAGCGCCGCTTGCGCTTCCGCCATGTATTGCCAGAACCCGGGGGTCATCTCCATCCCCTGGGCCGGCCATCACGTTCTCGGCACCCTCGCCGTCGTAGAAGGCTTCGGGGGACTCCTTCATCGCCGGATCACCCGCGGGGTTCGGGGCACCAGTATGCGGCCGGCCCGCCCGCGTCCGCCGGCTCCCACGATACACCCTAACGCTACGTGAGGGTCAAGGAGGACGACTTCGCTCCTCAGGGGCCCGGCACGGCAACCTCTAGGAAGGCTCGAAGAACCCGTAGTGTTGGATCATGAACAGCCTGATCGCCCGGCTGAGTTGTGCCGCATAGGTGCGTCGATTCTCGTCGGTGTCCCGCAGGCCAGAGAAGTGATGCTCGATCTGGATCCCACTCACCACCTCCCCGTCCGACACCGAGCCGTGCTGCCGGGTGTTGTATCCGCCCGAGAAGTAGTCGTTGTCGCCAGGTGACAAGTCACCCGGACTCGGCACCGAGCGCACCCCTTCGAGCTGCAGATAACCGCCCAGTGACGTGGGGCCACGCAGCAGCTGCGAGAACGGAAGCGGCGAATCCCGCCCCAGGTCGCGAATGCTGGTACTAGCGACCACCGCCAGCGCGTCGAGCGGAGTGTCCGCCTGGTTGAGTTCGCTACGGCTGAGCAGATACCCGAGCTCGAGGCGGTCGATGTCGTGACCGTGCCCGTGGAGGTCGAAGTACATGCCGCGGTCGAAGTCCTCCTGGACCGTCTCGCGCGCAAGGCTGATCCAGTCCTGGAATTCGTGCCAGGCCTGCTCTGCAAAGGGATCGTCCTGGGCGGCCTCCACGATCTCGCGGTTTGGGTCGAGCTTTACGCGCGCCAAGTGCGAGATGATCACATGCGGGCTCCGCCCCGTCTGTTCCAGGAAGGCATCGCGAACGGCGAGGATGAGCTCAGCGGTGTTGCGGTCGGTGCCGGTCACACCGAAGGTGCGGTTCGGGATCTCCCTGGGCGTGAATCCGCCGCCGTGAGGCGCCGATAGGACCACCGGGAGATCACCCGGGACGTATTGCACGTAGCCGTTGCGCCCCAAATAGCTCGTGCCCACCTCGTATGCGGACACGGCGTCTGGCACGTAGACCTCGAGTCGCGCCGTGCCAGTTGCACCCTCGACGGTCGCGGTGATCGTGGCGATCCCCGACGCCACACCGACCGCGAGGCCGGTAGAGCTGACCGTGGCGACCGAGAGATCGGACGACAGCCAAGTCGTCTCCCCAGACACCAGCGCCCCGTTGAGGTCGCGCGCGACCGCGCCGAAGTCCACCGTTCCGCCAACGCCGGCGATGAGCGTACTACTCGGCTCGACGGACACCGTGAGCGAGCGAACTTCCGTCGCCCCGTCCCCACCGCACGCCGGCGAAGAGAGCGCGACGAGCAGCGCCACCGTGGCGGGCGCGCGACCGCCCCACATTCGTAGATGAGTCTCTCTCATCTCACAATCTATAGTACGTGAGAAGAGGGCCGAGCATCTGCCCGCCAAGACTCGCCGGCCATCCTGCCGCCGGTCCACTAAACCGGCGGCGCGCGGCGCGCGTCACCAATACGAAAAGAGGCCTGCTTCCCGGCGGGGCTCAGCGTCGGCGCCAGCGTGTTGGAGACCGCGCGCACATTCTTGCGCGAAGGCATCGAGCTGACCCTCGTCACATTCACGTTGATCGCCGTGGCCTTTGTGGTGATCCAGTACGTGGCGCCCACGGTGCTCGCGGGCAGCCGTCTGGTCATGGATGCGGGAAACGAGATCGAACCATGCGACGTCACGCTTCCGGAGCTGCGGGAGTGGGGCCGCGAAGTGGTCCGCCAGGCCGAAGCCGGTCCGCGCACGGATCTCGATGCGTGGTTCGACGCAAACACTTTTGTCTTCCAACACGAGCGACGCCTCGCGCACTCGTCGCTCCCTTTCTTCCTGCCAGATGAACCTTCAGGAACTCGCGACCGTGGTACAAGAATCGCTTCCGCTGCGCATCGCCGTCATCGACAACGGCTACCTCGGAATGGTGCGGCAGTGGCAGGAGCGCTTCTACGGTCGCTGTTACTCCTCGGTCCAACTGTCCGGACCCGACCTCATGCTCTTGGGCAAGGCGTACGGAATCCCGACCTGTCGGGTCGACCGTGCCGAACAGCTGGGCGGCGCGCTCGATCTGGCGGGTTCCGCGGACGGTCCCATACTGCTGTGGCTACAGGTGCGAGTCGAAGAGAACGTGTACCCGGTGGTCACTCCAGGAGCGTCGCTGGACGAGATGATCATCATTACAGAGAGGGTCGTCGGATAATCGCGCTGGCGGGCGACGATTTGGTCCTGGTGGCCCGGTTGTGGGACCGCAGCGGCGCGATGCTCGCGCCTGAAGGCCAGTGCAGGCTAAGATCGAACGACATCTGAGACAGCTTCAACCTTCACTCCGGAGAAACCGTGGTCGACAGGAAGCTCCCCATGCTGAGAAGCCGGCAACTGCTCGAAGGACCGGCGCGAGCGCCCGCGCGCGCTATGCTGCGCGCGGTCGGTCTCGACGACGATGCCTTCGCGCTTCCCCTCATCGGGATCGCGAACACGTGGACCGACACGACCCCCTGCAACACGCATCTGAGGGGACTCGGGGACGCGGTCCGCGAGGGCATCCTCGAAGCGGGCGGAACGCCGCTTGAGTTCAATACGATCGCGGTATCGGATGGGATCACGATGGGAACCTCGGGAATGCGGACCTCTCTCGTGAGCCGTGAGGTCATCGCCGACTCGATCGAGCTCATGAGCCGCGGCTACCTCTTCGATGGCGTCGTCGCGCTGTCGGGGTGCGACAAGACCATCCCGGGCACGGTCATGGCATTGGCGCGCTTGGACCAGCCGAGTCTCATGCTGTACGGAGGTTCGATCCAACCGGGTGTGCACAACGGGAAGGATGTAACGATCCAGGACGTCTTCGAGGCGGTGGGCTCGGCGGCGGCCGGACGGATCAGCGAAGACGAACTGCTCGCGATCGAGAAGGCCGCCTGCCCCGGCGCGGGTGCGTGCGGGGGGCAGTTCACCGCGAATACCATGGCCACGGTCTTCGAGGCGATGGGGATCTCACCCATGGGCAGCGGGTCGGTCCCCGCGACGGACCCGGCCAAGATGGATGTCGCCCGTGAGTGTGGTCGCCTGGTGGTCGATCTCGTGAAGAGGGGGGTCACCGCTCGGGAGTTCCTCACGAGAAGGGCGTTGGAGAACGGGGTGGCGTTGGTCGTCGCGACCGGCGGGTCCACCAACGCGGTCCTACACCTGTTGGCGGTTGCGCGCGAGGCCGGCATGGAACTCTCGCTCGACGACTTCAACCGCATCAGCGCCAGGACGCCCATTCTGGCCGACATGAAACCATGGGGTCGCTTCACCGCGACGGACCTGCATGCCGCGGGCGGCGTGGGCCTGGTCGCGAGACGGCTGCTCGAAGCCGGCTTCGTCGACGGCGAGGCCCCGACGGTAACCGGCCGCACGCTCGCCGAGGAGGTCGCCGAGGCTCCCGAGCCGCCCGGCCAGGAGGTAGTGAGCCTAGTCGAAAGCCCACTGAAGCCCAGGGGCGGCCTGATCATCTTGCGCGGCAACCTCGCCCCCGACGGCTGCGTCATGAAGGTAGCCGGACACGAGCGTGTGTTTCACCAGGGTCCGGCTCGAGTCTTCGATAGCGAGGAAGACGCGTTCAAAGCGTTTCAGGACGGCGTCTTCCAGGAAGGAGACGTGATCGTCATCCGGTGCGAGGGTCCGCGGGGCGGACCGGGTATGCGCGAGATGTTGGCGGTAACGGCTGCGCTCACGGGAGCCGGCCTAGGCTCCAGCGTCGCCCTCCTGACCGACGGCCGCTTCTCAGGCGCCACCCACGGGCTCATGGCAGGCCACGTCTCGCCCGAGGCCGTGGAAGGCGGCCCCATCGCCGCCGTCCGCGACGGCGATGTGGTCACGTTCGACCTCGACGAGGGCACGGTCTCCCTGGATCTGAGCCATGAGGAAATCGAGCGTCGCATTTCGGAGTGGCAAGCACCGACCAAACCGCTGCCGGACGGCGTGCTGTCCAAGTATGCGCGGCTCGTGGGGTCGGCCTCGGAGGGCGCCGTTACGATCGATGTGTGAATGGCTGACACCCGCCGCGTCCGTCAGGGGGGCCTTCGACCGAGTACCGCTTCGATGAACGGGGTCTTGGCTTCGGTGAACCCCTTCTTGGAGACGGTGTCGGCCAACCTGCACTTGTGGTCCGAGTAGGCCTCGGCGATGGCTGGTTCGTCCCGCAGCCGGTCCCGAAACAAGATCGTGCGACTCCAATCCTCGCTTCCTAGGACTACGCAATGCAGGTGGTGGGTCCGCGGCCGGGTCTGCGGCTTTCGAAAGTACCGCCGTCCTGGCTTTTGTTGTTCATACTCCGGCACGTATTGGTATCCGCTACTCTGGAGCGAGGCGACGCGACTCTCAACTAGGCGGAGGTCGGATACGCCCACCAGGATGTCGATCACAGGCTTGGCCGTCAGGCACGGCACGGACGTGCTCCCGACGTGCTCGATCCGGACGGTCGAATCGGCGAAGATCTGGGACAGGAGGATTCGCTCTTCTTCGAACTGACGCGGCCAGTCGGGATCGTAGGGCACCAGCCGGATCTGTTCCACGCACCCTCCATGCTCGGTAGCAGTCATCGCGTCCCAATCCGAAAGTCCGATCCGCGACGTCAGATACTGGTCTTAGGTCGAAATGCCCCGCTTCCACATCCTGACGTTGAACACCGAGAACCCCAAGGCTTCGAAGAATCGTTGGGCGCCTTGGTTGAACGCCCAGGTGATGGACTCGAGAACAGACTCGAACACGGACGAGACCCTCGGACTCTCGAACTCGAACGCCGTAGGCCACGACAGGTCGTATGGTACGACCTCGATCTTTCGGCCCACGGCTCCTCCACGAAATCCATGTCAGGGTGCTCGACCCGTGACTTTCACGCGCGGCGGCAGCATGCTCATAAACATCGCTCGGCCAACAGCGCAAGACCTGGGCTTGGCGCCGCAATGTTGGGATCGGCTCAACCTTTCCGGAACGACTGACCCGTGAGTTCGGTCACACAATACATGAACCACAACGACCCGAGAGCCGCCAGCTTCAAGAGCGCCGTCGAGTCCGCGGACGCGGATGAGATTCAACGGCTGTTCGACGCGCATCCTGAACTCGAGCAACTGATCGACAAACCTTGGTTCGCGTTCGGCTCCACGGCGCTCGTGCTCTCCACCCTGACCGAGACACGAGCGGTCACCGATGCCCTGCTCGACGTTGGCGCCGACATCGACGCCAAGTCCGACTGGTCCGTGGACGTCGAACTGGCAGACCATCTCATCGCCCGCGGGGCGACCCTGGACATTCATGCGGCGGGAGGGCTGGGCCGGATGGACGTGCTCACGGAGCTGCTCGACGCGAAACCCGAGCGGGTGAGCGTACCCGGTCCGGACGGTGCGACGCCACTCCACCTGGCGATGAACATCGACGTTGCGCAGTTCCTGCTCGACCGGGGCGCGAAACTCGACAAGGCCGGTTGGGGCGACGCGGGCGGACACGAGGATCTGGTAGAGATGCTTCGCTGATGGCCGAGGACCGTCGCGCCGAACTGGCCCTGGCCGGACTGGTTCGTCTACTCGAACACAGCGGCGAGGGCAGGTGGCTCCGGTGGGCACGCCGCCATCTGGAAGGGGCACGAGTCGGCTCCATCGATGCGACCGTCCTGGACGCCTACGGCGGCTCCGGATCGTTTAACGACCTCGTTCTCGACCCGGAGAACGGGCACGCGCTCGAACGCATGCAGGTACCGTGGGCGAACCGCCTGCTCGCGGTCCTCGGAGAACGCGTCTATCAGCTCGCCTATGAAAGAACCGACGAGCGCTTCGAGGCCTCGTGGGTGCATCCCCTGGATCCGGCGGTCGAGGGGTGGCGATGCCTTGCATGCGGACACAGGGAGATCACCGACTATGACATCGAGTGGTGGGTCGCACGCATCCTGGTGCCCGCGCACGTCGCAGACTCGACACTCGCCCAGGGTGCGGGGCTGATCGCGACTCTGCTCTCGGGTCAGGTACTCGGCGCGGCGGAGTCCCGCGGAGACCTGATGGCTCGCGCAAATGCGAGTGGCGTCCCCATCGCCTACCGGGACGGTGCAATGCGCCCATGCCCGCAATGCGGGAGCAGCGATACGGCGGTCTACCGGTGGATCTTCGCGGGCGGCGGCATCCACCCGGGCGAGGACAACGCGGAGCTGCGGACGCCCGGGCATCGATACCGAAGCCCGACCACCGCGGAAGCACTCTCAGCAGTGCTCGCGGTGCATGGGGGCGCACGTGTCGGACCCGGCCTCTGGGAGGTGGCCGACAAGACTGGGGATGAGTTGCTCGACACGCAGACCGACATCATGGAGGCACTTCGCGGCCTGGACACGTCTACATACCTGACCATCTACGCGGAGACCAACTACGACGAAATGGAGCTGGTCGCCCAGCGAGAGGCCTGGACGAACGTCGCCGATCACACTTGGCTGATCCCCGACTCCATGCCCACGCCTGTCATGATGCAAGCGTACCTGGAGCAGGGCGCCTGGCAGATGTACGTCGCGCCGGCCCCGGTAGGTGCGTCCGACCTGCCGGACCTCTTCAAGGGAAACCACGCATCCCACGCCGAGGCCATCGGCCGACTCGCGATCGTCGCGATGATCGATGCGTGGCACGACAACACCGAGTGGAGGGTCGCCGTAGTCCAGCCAGCCGCGCCTCCGGGCACTGTGGGATGAGGGTTACGATGGGCCGGTTGAACTGATTGGGAGCGAGTAACCCACCGACGACCAGCACTGAGCCGAGGGCTGTTGTCGTCTTGTCGGGCGCCTGAGGCCCGTCTACCCTCCTAGCCCGTCAATCCAGTGGCCCGCGTCCATGGACGCTTCCAAACAGGAATAGCATGAAGCGACTGACCTACATTCTGCTGATCGCGCTCGTGGCGCTCTCCTCGCTCTTCAGCCCACAGCCGGTAGCGGCTTCGCCGATACCGACACTGGCTCCCCAGCAGCGCGGCGGCGGGGCCGGTCGTCGAGGCGGCGGTGATGATGAATCCGACGACGATTCGAACGGCATGAAGGAGTACTCGGAGGTGATCACCGAGGACGCCATCACGAAGCCCGGCATGTTCGACGTGCACGAAGTGGACGGCGACCTCTTCTTCGAGATCCCCGCGGAGGAGCTCGGCACGGAGATGCTGCTGATTCAGCGTACGATGGAGTCGACGCTGCAGAATCCGGGTTCATTCTTCGGCGGCGGCCCCCGGCTGATCGTGCAGTGGGAGCGCGATGCTGATCGGGTCATTCTACGCCAGAAGGAATACGACCTCATCGCCGACGAGAGCGCCGCCGTTTGGGACGCCATCGCCGGGTTTCGAAAGGGCCCCGTGCTGGCGACATTCGACGTCGAGACCTACGGCGCGGACAGCGCCTCGGTCATCGACGTCTCCGATCTCTTTCTGTCTAGCATCTCCGAGTTCGCGCCCATCGCCGGCTTGAACCGGGGGCGCAGTTGGGTCGAGGACTCCTGGTCGTTCGAGGACGCGGTGAACGTGCAGGTCACGCAGAGCGGATCAGGCAGCGCCGGCGCGGCCGGAGGTCGCGGCGGCCCTCCCGGGGGCGGCCGAGGCGGCCGCGGCAACACGAGCCGGTCCCAGACCGTCAAGAAGTTGTTCAGCATGGCTCGACTGCCCGATGATCCGATGATGCCGCGCTGGCACGATGACCGCGTGGGCTTCAACTCGAGCCGCTCCTACGACTTCACGCGGCCGGACAACCGGCTCGAGCAAGTGCGCTTCATCCACCGCTTCCGTCTCGAGAAGCAAAACCAGGACGCGGCGGTCTCGGATCCAGTAGAGCCGATCACCTACTGGATCGATTCCGCTACACCGGACTGGCTGAAACCGTGGATCGTATCCGGAGTCGAGGCATGGCAACCCGTGTTCGAGGAAGCAGGCTTCAGCAACGCGATCTTCGGTCGCGTCGCTCCGACTGCTGAGGAGGACCCGAGCTTCTCGCTCTACGACGCGCGCAATTCGGCGATCTACTGGCGTCCCTCGACGGTCGCGAACGCGACCGGCGGACAGATCGTCGACCCCCGTTCAGGCCAGATCCTGAAGGGTGAAGTCAACATGTACCACAACATCATGGAGCTGCAGAAGAACTGGTACTTCATCCAGGTCGGTCCGCTGGACGAGCGGGCACAGTCGCTGCCGCTACCGGACTCCTTGATGGGCCGGCTGGTCGAGTACGTGGTAACGCACGAGATCGGTCACTCCATCGGCTTTCCGCACAACATGAAAGCGTCCGCCATGTATCCGGCGGATTCCCTCCGGAGCCGCTCGTTCCTCGAACGCATGGGGGGCAGCCACGTCGCGACGCTCATGGACTATTCGCGCTTCAATTATGTCGCACAACCAGAGGACAACATCCCGCCCAAGTACCTCATCCCCAAGGTGGGGCCTTACGACCGGTTCGCGGTGCGTTGGGGCTACGCCCCCATACCGGGTGCCAAGACGGCGGACGACGAGCTCGCCACGCTCGACGTGTGGGCGCGCCAGCAGGACGAGTTTCCGTGGCTTCGCTTCACAACCTCGGACGCCGCGGGCTCCGACCCCGAGGCCTTGACCGAGGCGGTCGGAGACGAGGACGCCGTGAAGTCCACCACGTACGGCATGATGAACCTGGGCCGCGTGATGGACATGATGTTGGGCGTGGCCGAGAAGCCGGGCGAGAGCTACGCGGAGCTAGAGACGCTCTACGGGCAGGCGGTGAGTCAGTGGGGTCGATACATGGGCCACGTCACGGCGATCGTAGGTGGTGCCCAGAGCCAGGAAAAATATGGTACCGGACCCCGGTTCGAACCCGTCGCGAAGGCGCGGCAACGCGAGGCCGTCGAGTACCTCAACAACACGGCGTTCCACGTGCCCGAGATGTTCCTCGACGAGGGAATTCTGCGTAGGATCGAGCCAACCGGAGTCGTGGCCCGCTTTCGCACACAGCAAAATCGCGTTTTGAACAGCCTTCTGAGTCGTGCGAAGCTCGAGAGATTGATCGAATTCGAGGCGATGTCTACTCGGGCGAGCGACCAGTATACGATCGCGGACCTGACCGGCGACCTCGTGGACGGCATCTGGTCCGAGTTGGACGGAGGGTCCGTGCGCATCAATTCGTTCAGACGGAACGTGCAGCGTGCGTTCCTGGAGGCGATCGACAATCGGCTCAACCCGACGGCGGCAGAACTGACGCGGACGAACAACCCCGTGCCGGGAACCTGGACCTCGGACATCCGCGCCGTGATGCGGGCGACTCTGGAGGACCTGGACGGAGCCGTTGGGGACGCCATGAGCAACGCCGGCGACGACATCACCCGGATCCATCTGCGCGATGCACGGACGGAAATCGCGAGCATCCTAGAGGGCAACTAGAAAACCCAGATGTCCGTCTCACTCCTTCTCTCGCTGCTCGCCTTCCAGGCCGCCGGCTCGGGGGCCGCCCTGCCGGACCGCGTCGAGATCGTGCGCACTGAGTACGGCGTGCCACATATCATGGCGGAGGACCTCGAGGCGATGGGCTTCGGGCTCGCCTACGTTCAGTCGGAGGACTTCGGTGCGTCGGTCGCCACGGGCCTGGTTCAGAGCCGGGGCACACTAGCGCGCTACGAGGGCCGCGCGGAGATCGATTCCGACTTCGTCGCGCGCGCCCTGCACGCCCGGGCAGTCGAGACTTTTCACCGCCTCGATGTTCGCACGAGGGACGTGTACGAGGGCTTCGCGCAAGGACTCAATTACTACATCCGGCTCCATCCGGACGAGTTCCCGTCCTGGATGACGCCCAACTTCACCGGGGTAGACGCTCATGCGCGCGATGTGCAGACGTGGAGTCGGGGGGACGCCGCCCGATTCGTGCGCGAGCTGCAGCGCGAGGGGGGTGCTCCCCGGGAGCCGGACCCGGACGAGGATCTTTCCTTCGCGCTCGACGGCTCGAACGCGTGGGCCTTCGACGGGACGCGCACCACGTCCGGCAAAGCGATCCTACTCCGCAATCCGCACCTCACGTGGGGTCGAAACGAGCCGCTCCTGACCCGCTTGCTCGGATCCACCTATTACGAGGCGCACGTGCGCGTGCCCGGCGTGCTCGAGTTCTACGGCGACTTCAGAATCGGCGGCGCGTTCGGCATCATCGGAGGATTCAACCGCGACCTGGGATGGGCGACAACCAACAACTATCCCACGTATTCCCAGGTGTACGCGCTGGCTGCCCACCCCACCCTCGAGAACCACGCGATCTTGGACGGTGAGCCATTGGCTCTCACGGAGCGCACGACCACGGTGGACTACAGCACCGCGCGCGGCGGCTCCGCCGCCGAATCACGGTCGACCTGGTGGACGGAGTACGGGCCCGTCATCCATCGGACGCCAGAACGGATCTACCTGCTCAAGGATCCTCGGGACGGCGAATTCCGGCGGGGGGAGCAGTTCCTGATGATGATGATGTCGACGAGCCTCGATGAGTGGCTGGACGTCATGCACATGCGGGCGCATCCGAGCTCGAACTTCACCTACGCGGACGCTCAAGGGAACATCGCCCACTACTACAACGCCCGACTTCCGCTGCTGCCTCACGCGACCACGGGCGACTCCGCCGCCTTCGCCGCTTCGGCGGCGGACATCTGGTCGGAACTCGTGCCCTGGACCGACTTGCCGCTGTACCTCAACCCCCCGGGTGGCTACATGCAGCAAGCGAATGACACTCCGGACTTCACCAACCTGAACGTACCTCTCGACCGAGATACGGTCGCAGCCAACCTTCCCGAACCTCGGCTTCGCTTACGCAGCCAACTCTCGCTCGACCTGGTGCACAACGATCGCGTCTTCAGCCTAGAGGACGTGATCGAGCAGAAGCACTCTCCGCGTATGCTCATGGCCGAGCGAGTCATGGACGATCTGCTGGCCGCGG
>Ga0315339_1002201_pt1 | contig 15210 bp, 13 predicted proteins | sample ASW17metaG_FD_204514 | JGI IMG/M metagenome (GOLD analysis project Ga0315339, IMG submission 204514) | Ammonia-oxidizing marine archaeal communities from Pacific Ocean, United States - ASW #17 | ecosystem: Environmental > Aquatic > Marine > Oceanic | place: USA: California | collected 2016-12-05
TTTTTTCTCGCCCGGTATTTGCACGTGCAAGAACGTCTTCCCTTGCTTGTACCAGTAGCTCGTTCGTATCTCTTTCATCCATTAGCTTAAAATGGGGCGCAATACTTGCTTCCAATGGGAAACGTCTTAGCAAAGATTGGCAAAAGGCGTGTATCGTTTCGATTTTCATCCCCCCAGGTGTTTCCAAAACTAGGGCAAATAACTGTCTAGCTCTTAGCATACGGTGCTTACTAGGGTGCGTACCGGTAAGTTGGTGGAGTTCAATTCTAAGATCCTGATCTCTTATCGTTGACCATTTGCCAAGCTTCTTGGTAATGCGACTCTCCATTTCGGCGGCAGCGGCTCGAGTAAAAGTTAAGCAAATTATTTTCTGCGGATCATTTCCCACGACTAATAAACGTAAAACTCTATCTGTTAGAACCTTTGTCTTACCAGTACCGGCAGAAGCTGATACCCAAACAGACGTTGTTGGGTCTGATGCACTGCGCTGTGACAAGATGGCCTTATCAACAAGGCGTTGATCTGGTTCATTCATTCTTCGCTATTTTCCGACAACATATCTGATACAATCCATTCCTTGACGCGAGCTAAATGCTCATAGTCGGAATATTTTGGTGCCTGTTCTGGTCTTGGGCAAGCTTCATAAGGGGTGTCCTCATGGTCGAAAGTTTTGATCAAGTTTTCCAAACCTTCAATAGCATCTTTCGCAAGCTTATGAATGTTCTCTCCGGCACTAGAAATTTCACCAGCAGGCGTGCCTCCTTTCAATCGCCAGTAATTAAGTGCAGAGACGTGATTTCCTAAAAAACATTTGAAGCCACCCGAATTGGCAATTGCGGCTTCCAAGGGGAGTTGAGGTGCAAATCCTGCCGATATCTCTTTTTGTGTTGGTGGTGCCCCTGTTTTGTAATCGATGATACGTAACCGTTCATTTTCGAGACGATCTATCCGATCCGCAACGGCGACTAGTGTAAATGTACCGTGCGGCCCCACCAATTCTAACTGTCCTTTAACTTCAGTTTTGATGTCAACTATTTCTAGCCGCGCGGCTCTTTCTTGGTCAATAAACCACTTTGAAATACTCAAAAATCTTGGCCACCAAAAAGCCCAAACGGCGGAAAAATTTGTTATTGCACCAAACTTTTGACGTCCTAACTCGATCAGGACATCTTCGGCATTGTCGGGTAATGGTTCGCCCGGACGGGCTGGGAAAGTCATAGAAAACTGGTTGAGAATTTGGTGGACTGAGGTTCCATAGTCAGCGGTTTCGAGAGCCAAGTTAAGAGCCGGCAACGGTATCAGTTTAAGGATATATTTTGCATAGATTGAATACGGGTCACGCATCCAAGTCTCCACCTGTGTGACTGAGAGTTGTCTCGGGCGCGCTGAAACCGGGGGGGTTGGCGCAGGAGGTGTGATATTCTCCATTTTCTTTGGTTTATCCAAAAGGACTTGCAAGTCCTTCCAAGGGTGCTTGGGACAAAGAACAGATAATAAATTATGTCCATCAAGTAGCTGAGTAATGCGCAACAGCCATCGAGCTGGGACGGTCGGTGTTCCTCCTACCCGCCGGGAACGGGTGAGGGCAATACTTGGAGCACAAAAAGCCTGAGTGAAATCATGGGCACTCAGGCCTACACGATGCTCCGGGAGAGGCAGGCCAAAATTTTTGCGCATGGGGCGGCTCATCCACGGGTCCGCACTGGCCTCGGGCGGCCAGGTACCCTCATTGAGCCCCCCCAGGATCAGCAGGTCAGCCTGTTGAAATCTAGCTTCTAACAATCCCCAAATATGTAATCTTGGATGAGTACGATACTGCTGTCTCACCCTCCGAAACGACATCAACCTCTTGAGTAAAGAGGGATAAATTAGCCCTGGTAGATTGTCGATGGCGTCGGAAAAGCTCGCCAATTCGGACATAAAATTCGACAAGGTTTCTCCAGTAGTTCCCGCCCATAGGCGTTCTATTCCTGTTTCTGTATTGCTAGTCGCAAGATATTCTGAAAACTCTATATGGGCTTCCAAAATAGAGCGCAAAGTGACGTCGCTTCTCACTGATAATTGCGAAAAATACTCTGATCGAGCTTTTAACCTTTCAAGAAACTCGCGAAAATCAATATGGCTATCTTCCAGTACAGCCAACACCCCATCGATACCAGGTTCTAGTCGGGATCCACGTAAAACCGACACTTCAAGCCGGCGTATTAGCTCTCTCAACTTAGCGGGGAAAAAACCACAAGCGGCAATTGGATGTTTGCAAACTGCCAGAAGGTCAACAGGCTTGAACTGGCCAATAATTAGTTCAGCGGTCAAGCTTAAGAATATTCCTGACGGCACGCCGGACAAGGGCTGTCCAGCGGAGTCGTCAATCTCGATGTTCCAACGATGCAGCTGGCTTTTTACCCGTCTAGCTAATTCTCGGTCAGGTGTAATAAGAGCGGCCGTTTTGCCTTTCCTCTCTAGCGTTTGCCGCATCATAAGGGCAACCACGCCAGTTTCTTCATCCAGGTCAGCGCATTCCACATATTCCACATCTTCGAACCCGTGGTTTAGCGATAATTCAAGGTGTTTCCACAATTCAATGGAAGAGGGTGGACGTAAAGCAGTATTAATCAATTCCGCCCTACTGGTTTGATATTTTTCAATACCCCGGACTTCCCAACTTTTTACTTCGTCTAATCTAGCGCTCATCTTGGAAAGAAGGTGTGCCATGCCATACTGCGGATGGGTTGGCTCAAGTTTGGCTAGCTCAGCTTCACCTAAAGTCTGATCCAACCCAGGAAGGACTACACAACCGTTTGGAAGCCTTGAAACAACATTCAGTAAATCCGCAGTTGCGGGTATGGTTCCTGTTGATCCGGCGGCAATAATGTAGCCTTGGGGGGGAGACGTTTTCCAAATACTAGCTTGTCTTTCAAGCAGCTTGTTTCGCCGGTCAGCAGGGTCCAGGCAGCCGTATCTATCCAATATGGCAGGCCACGCCTTCGTAACTATTTCCAAAAATTTAAGAGTAATTTGCCAGTGTTCGGCATAGTCCGCCGGAACAATTTTTTGTAGGTCTTTGAATGACAGACGGTGTGTTTGGACTTGGTCGAGTAATCGCCCTAGGTCTGCTGCTAGGCTAACGGCTTGATCAACAGAAAAACGTTTTTGCGCAAAAGCTTGCACCAGTTTTGTCAATAAAAGCGTTCGCTCGAGATCTGATATAGCGGGTTTTACATCAACCCCAGCCGATAAACTCGGTTCTTCCCATCCGGATATTGCCTGCTCGTCGGTATCAAGATCACCTAAAGGAATTAGCCGCGGTAATAAAAGCGGCTTTCCGGAGGACCCCCTAAGGAAGGTGTCTCTCAACGTCTCCACAGCCCGGCGCGTTGGTAACAAAATTGTAAAGTCCGAGAGTTGGGTATTGGTTTTTTCAATCTTATTCTTTAGTCCATCGGCAAGGGCGTCGACAAAGGGTAACCCAGCGTGGATCGTGTAAATATTTGTTTTAGAAGATTGAATGTTTAACATGATACTTAACTTATCTGTGCCGGGTGCTAGGAAACCGCCGTTGAAAATATGCCTCTACCTGGTTTAACCCGTCGTCGGTGCCGATGTGGAACCAGTCGCCGTCGTGAATTATCCCAAACAAACGTTCTCCTGCAATTGAACGATCGTAAAGGTAGCTCAGTGAGAAAGCGCTATGGGGGCCGTTTTTGAATAAACGCGGATGAAGAAGTTGAACGCCTGTAAAAACGTAAGGGGAAACTTGTTGTTCAGGTCTTTTTGACAGCATTCCATCGGAATCAACTAGAAAATCACCAACTCCGGAATAGCCGTAAGCCTCCACGGTGGAATGAAGTAGAAGCAGACCATCCATTTTACGTTCATTCCAGCACCTGACCAATCGGCTTAGGGCAGAAGTTGGGCCGTCTAACCATAAAATGTCCCCATTAAGTACAAAAAATGGCGCATCACCGATATGTGATAATGCTTTTGAAACTCCGCCACCGGTTTCCAAAAGTTCATCAGATTCGTCTGAAATGATAATATCTACATCTGTACGACTTTCTATATGGTGTAATATTTGATTTGCTAAATGGTGTATATTAATGATTACTTTTTCTATACCGGCCTTTGCTAAATGGTCGACCCCATAATCGAGTAAGGTGCGTCCAGAAACAGTCAATAAAGGTTTTGGGGTTTTATAAGTTAGAGGACGCATCCTTTTTCCTAGCCCAGCCGCTAGTATCATTGCTGTTTTGGGTGAGTTATTAGTCATTTGAATTTGTCAAGTAGCGCTCTTCCTCTTAACTTCGGTTCAATAAACTGATCGAGCCAAATTTTGAGAGGTAATAATATTGGAGAAGAGCAAGCTTCTTCCAGCAGTTGCCACACTCTTGGAATGTGAGACAAATAGGCAGTTTTATTATCACGAATCGCGAGACGTGAAAAAATCCCGATGACCTTGCAGTGGCGTTGCGCGGCCAGAACTACAAATGCTTTGCGAAAATCATCCGGATCTAGATCTGGAAAGGCTAACAGGTACCTTTGTCGAAGATGTTTAACCATATTAGGGTTGAGATCACGTCTTGCATCTTCGAGTAATGACATTAGATCATAGGTTGGTGGCCCTGATACAGCATCCTGGTAGTCAAGAAGTCCACAAGCCGCAATACCAGTTCTGTCCGGCAGCCACATTAAATTATCAGCGTGAAAGTCCCGAAGTACCAGCGTGTTATTCATCGTGCGGCACAACGGTAAAAGGTTCTCCCATATCATCTCGTACCTCATTTTGGCGTCACCTGTTGGATGGTTTTTCGCAACTTGCGGAATATACCAATCGGTTAGCAATAAGGCCTCGCGTATTAGAGTTCTATTATCATAGAAATGTAAGCCCGGCGGGATTACCTGCGTTTGGGGGTGACTATGCAAATCGATTAATAAATCTATCGCACATTCATAAAGTTTTTTTTCGTCGGCGCTCGCTGATATCATAACCGTAAAGGTAGTATCTCCAAAGTCTTCTAATAATATAAGGCCGGCTTCCATATCTTTGGCATAAATTTCTGGTGCGCTGTATCCCAATGATCGCAGAAGCTTGGTGATAAACACAAACGGGGCCACATTTTGTTTATCCGGTGGTGAATTCATTAAGATAGCCCGCCTTTGTCCCAGCGAGATCCTTTGGTAGCGACGAAAAGAAGCATCGGCAGCTAAATGTGTTTGAATGGCGTTTTTCCAACCAGAAGCAGCTAAAAACTCGGAAATAATCGTATTTCGATTAGCCATGTTTTTGCTTTTGGAAAGCGTTATTTATTCGGGATTTCCAGGATCTAGGACCATTAATTTTGATTTGGCGGGTTGTGGTTGTTCCGGATAAATGAGTTGAGTAGGAAAATATGAGATTTAGCCTATCCATTGGTAAAAAAGAACCTAGCCGTTCGGGCCATTCAATGAGTGAGATGCCATCTACAAATAATTCCTCAATTCCCAATTCAAAAGCATCTTCGGACTTTTCCAAACGATAGAGGTCAAAATGATGCACAGTTGTGGGGTTTAGATAGTAGCTTTGAACCAAAGTGAATGTTGGGCTCGGGACTTCTCTATTCTCTCCTAAGGTATTGATAAACGCCCGCGCGAACACGGTTTTGCCCGTTCCTAAATCCCCGGACAAAGCTATAATATCCCCAACTTCTGCTAACGGAGCTAGCGTGGCGGCTAAGTGTTGAGTGTCGGCCTCACTGGTTGCAGTTATTTCAAGATTGACATCTCCGAACATACCTTCTTTTTACTGCTCATCCGATGGGAACGAAAGACTGCTTTGGATAATTAATTAAGCATAACCTAATTAGCTTCCCGACAAACACCTTCTATACTCCCTAAATAATTTCCTGATTTTAATAATGGTGTCCTCGGATTTGATAATTGATTTGAGTATTGTAAAACGAAGGAATTTTCCGACCGATGACCTAGAATGGGATCTGCTGGGAGATATTTAAAGTTCAAACATTATTATAATTTTTAGTAGCGGTAATAATCGGGCTTATATGGACCGTCCTGGGAGACGCCTATGTAATCGGCCTGCTTTGCGGTGAGTTCGGTAAGTTGGGCTCCAAGCTTGCCAAGGTGTAATCGAGCAACTTGTTCATCCAGATCTTTGGGCAAAACATAGACTTTATTTTCATATTTTTCAGAATTATTCCATAGCTCAATTTGCGCTAAAACTTGATTTGTAAAAGAGGCGCTCATAACGAAGCTTGGGTGACCTGTTGCACACCCTAAATTAACTAAGCGACCCTCTGCGAGAAGGATAATCCTTTTACCGTCTGGAAATTCCACTTCGTCCACTTGAGGTTTGACGTTGTGCCACTTATAGTTTCTGAGCGCGTTAACTTGAATTTCCGAGTCAAAATGTCCAATATTAGATACGATAGCCCGGTCTTTCATTATTCGCATATGATCTAAGGTGATTACATCAATATTGCCTGTAGTAGTTACAAAAATATCACCAATTTTTGCAGCGTCGTCCATGGTGACTACTTCGTATCCTTCCATTAACGCTTGAAGCGCACAAATAGGGTCAATCTCGGTTACAAGTACCCGAGCTCCTAGGCTCTTGAGAGAAGCGGCGGATCCTTTCCCTACATCTCCATATCCCGCCACTACTGCAACTTTCCCGGCGACCATAACATCTGTGGCACGCTTAATGCCGTCCACAAGGCTTTCTCGGCATCCATAAAGATTATCGAATTTTGATTTCGTCACAGAATCGTTCACGTTAAAAGCTGGAACTTTGAGGGTACCTGCGCTTTCCATTTCGTAAAGTCTATGTACGCCCGTGGTTGTCTCTTCAGAAAGACCCCTTACATCTTCAAGAAGTTCCGGTGTTTTTTCATGCATAACTTGCGTTAAATCACCGCCATCATCTAGGATCAAATTGGGTACCCAGTTTTCAGGTCCCCGGATGGTCTGATCTATACACCACCAAAATTCATCGTCAGTTTCCCCCTTCCAAGCAAAGACCGGCACCCCTGTCTCAGCAATTGCCGCTGCCGCATGATCTTGTGTTGAAAAAATATTACACGAACTCCAACGAACATCTGCGCCTAGCGTAGTCAGTGTTTCGATGAGAACTGCTGTTTGAATTGTCATATGCAGGCAACCTGCAATACGTGCCCCCCTAAGAGGTTTTTTTTCAGTATATTGTTGACGTAGGGACATTAAACCCGGCATTTCGGTTTCAGCTATAACAATTTCTTTGCGACCCCAATTGGCTAATGAAACATCCGCAACTTTGTAATCAACAGGTATAACCATTATATATCGCTCCAGTATTGCGGGTTGTTAATTAGCCACATTTTGATGGATGTATCAGCAGACGTCACCGGTTACAACAATTATAGGAATGAATTTTCAATTGTCAGGAAAAGTGTTCACAATTCTTCAAATTTGTTTTTTGATAAGGTTGCTAAGAGCTTTAAGCCGTTCAATCGCTTGAGCCCCTGCGGTTTCCAACACGATCTTATCTCCTGGCATTGTTGCCAACATTAGCAGACCCATGATTGAAATCCCAGAAACGGTCTGCCCATCTTTCGAAACAGTGACTTCGATGTCGTAATTACTTGCAATTTTACGAACTTTGCAGCAGCACGAGCATGAAGCCCCTGCTGGTTGTCTATTTTCAAATAGGCTTTAGGCAAAAACCCCTATTTCCGCTGCTGCTTATCAGGCAGCGCTCGCCTCAGGTTTTGTTATCGATGAGGAGTTGAGAAGCTATATTAATATATTTTTTGCCGGCTTCTTGGGCCCTTGCAACAGCTTCACCTACATTGAGCGTTTTCCTAATACTCACTAGCTTAACGAGCATAGGAAGGTTGACGCCAGTTATTACTTCGATCGGTACTTTAACCATTATCGAGATTGCTAGGTTTGAGGGCGTGCCGCCAAACATGTCGGTCAGAACAACAACCCCTGCTCCATCATTTACTTTTTCCACGCTTTTAAGTATATCGCTTCTTCACCTTTCCATATCATCATCTGGCCCAATGTAAACGGAAGCAATATTCTTTTGGGATCCTACCATATGTTCCAACGCGTTAATCAATTCGTCAGCAAGTCGTCCATGTGTAACGAGTACCAGGCCAATCATTTCATCTTCTTTCAACAAATCCGGAGTTCCCAAAACCTTCAAATTTTAATGTATTAAGAGGAATTTGCCAATTCGCGGTGTAGTACTTGAACCTTCTGCCCAGTGCTTTCAAACCATAATGCGAGCTTTTCTATAACAAAAACAGATCGATGGCGTCCTCCTGTGCAACCCGCAGCGATTGTCAGATAGCTTTTTCCCTCCGCACGGTATCGTGGTAATAAGGGTTCAATCAAGTGGGTTAAGCTATCAAAAAATTCCACAAAACTCGGGTCCCTAGAAACGTATTTACCGACAGCCTCCTCAAGCCCGGTTTGGTCTCTTAATGATTCATCGTAGTGGGGGTTTGAGAGAAATCTTACATCAAATACGAGGTCGGACGATCGTGGGACGCCCCGCCGGTACGAAAATGAGGTCAAAAATATCGACAAACTATTATCGGGAAGGCTGGTAAAATTACCTTGGAGCAACCTCTTAAATTCCCCCGTTGTCATGCCAGTGGTATCAATAACGAGATCGGCTCTATCCCTGAGAGCTAAAACTAGGCGGCGTTCGTGGGCGATGCCATCAGCGACGGGCCGGTCAGCAGCAAGGGGATGTCGGTGCCTAGTCTCTTCATAACGTCTACGCAGTTCCTCATCATCGCAATCCAAAAATACAAGCTTTGCTTCAACCTCACCAGCAGAAACTAGTGTGTCATAGCGTGTGAAAAATGCTTCAATGCCAAAGTCCCGGGTGCGGATGTCAACACCTACAGCTATGGGCCTTGATAAACCGGGCGCATTAAAAGGTTTTTGGCGGCCGAGAACGAGGTTTCCTAAAAGCGACAATGGAACGTTATCAATCGCCTCAAAATCCATGTCCTCGAACACTTTTAACGCGGTAGTCTTACCCGCGCCTGACATTCCAGTAACTAAAACGACAGTTTCAGATGAGCAGGTTTCTGGTGTTATTTGGGAAGGGTTCATTTCAAAACTCATAACTTCACCAGTTACTAGCTTCAATGAATACCGGATTTTTTCAGTGGCAGAAACCGAAAAAGGATCAATTTGTATTACTCTGACTTTGCGTCGAAGAAGCACATCGAATTGTGGTTCTGGTAGTCGTTCAATTTCTAATCCTAAGGCGAGGTCAACCACGAGTTGAACCGGCGAAGAACTGTAAACCCTACCTCTAATAGACCTGCGCCGCGAACTTCGATAATACCGTTAATATTCTCCGGTGAACCCGCATAAACCCGGCTTTTTTTATAAGTTAGTTCTACACGGTCATAGGATCTCAGCTTCGCTCCTTCACGTATTAGTCGGAGTGCTAAATCGGATTTCCCACTTCCAGGCTCTCTCCGTAGAAGTATTGTACTACCATATAACTCAACAGCAGTAGCGTGTATTTGTTCAGAAATAATTATTAAATTAGATGCCACAGTTTTACTGCTAATTTTCTGCGGGCAACCAAAAAATAAATCGAGCCCCTAAAATTTTACCATTATTTGATTTTCGATTTTCTGCCCAAATTGTTCCCCCGTGTGTTTCTATAACTTGTTTTGAAATACTCAGGCCCAATCCTGAGTGAGTGCCAAACTTTTCTTCTGAAGGACGTTCTTGATAAAAACGGTTAAAAATATTTTCAAGAGAGCTTTCAGGTATACCCGGGCCTTCGTCCTCAACGGTGATGGTAACAGATTCCCCGTTTCTTTCAGCCTTTACAGTGATTGTTCCATTTGGTGGGCTGAAACTTTCGGCATTACCAAGTAAATTTCTCAGTACTTGGATAATTCGATCTTTAAGCCCTAGCACGAACATGGGGGAGTCGTCCGCTATCTTTAGGGAAAGTTTGATGCCTTGGGAGCCTCCGGTTCCACGGTTTAGTGTGCTAAAAGTGCTTAAAATATTTCCCATATCAAATTTTTTCATCCTGGCGCGGGAGAGTTCCGAGTCCAATCTGGAGGCATCGGCAATATCGCTAATTAAACGGTCTAAACGCTGGATATCATCAAAAATAATAGACATGAGTTTTTGTTGTTTTTCCTGATCCTTGATCTTTACCGCAGTTTCAACCGCACTTCTAAGTGACGTCAAAGGATTTTTGATTTCGTGAGCTACATCTGCGGCAAATTGCTCAATAGCATCCATTCTTTCCCAAAGAGCTTCAGTCATATCTTTTAATGCGGCACTCAAGCGACCAATTTCGTCGGATCGAAGGCCCAGATCTGGGATACTGTATTGGCGACTTAGACCATGGCGAACTAGGTTGGCTGCTGCTGCCAATTTATGGAGCGGTCGTGCGATAGTTCTAGCTAAATATATTGATAAAAGGACTGTTACAAAGAGGGCTATCCCGAATACTTTTAAAATTTCAAGCCTGACTTCAAATACGGCGTCGTCGATGCTCGTTGTTTGCTTTTTTAGGTTGAGTGCTCCTAATATATGTTTATAGCGTTGAACTGGTACGGCGACGCTGATGCTTAGCTGACCGTTCTCAGCTTGGAGGATGGCGTGTCCGTGCTCTCCGGCCATGGCTTTCTTAACTTCTGGACTGGTTAGTTTCCCCTGCAAACTATTGTTTTCAACAGCTGAGGGCTGTATTTGATTTTGAAAACGCTGAAGAATTTGGTCCAACGCATCAAGCAAGTAGCGGGTAATGCGGTTGTCTTGGTTAGGTGGTGGCAACTCTTCAATTTGAACAAGTCCCCCTGGTTCCGAAAGTAGTTTTGAATCTGTTAGTATTTGGCCCCCTTTTATTATTAATTGGGCGTGGGTGCGGGTTGTCAACGTCAAGCGTCGGATGATTTGACTGGCAATTATTTTTTGCAAATAAGGCTGTTCAGTATTTTCACCCCCAACAGCTGCCTCTCCAAGAGCAGCCGCAAACATTTCTGCTTGCGTCATTAATGACGCAATTTCGCTTTCGATTAGCTCTTGCCGATATGTCCCTATATAAAGTAGGCCCGTTACTAGAACCGCGAGAGCAAATACGTTAATTGCAAGAATACGCCTAGTAATGGAAGAGGCTTTGACGGACTGGCCCGAAAGCCGTTCAGATGTTTCCTCTAATCCTTTTTGCCCATTCAATAGATTTTACCTGGTATGTTTTTTTCTGTATTTGAACGGTTATACCTATACCCAACCCCATATAGGGTCTCGATTTGGGAAAAGTTGGGATCAATAGCACGAAACTTTTTCCGTAATCTCTTTATGTGACTGTCGATTGTTCGGTCATCCACGTAGATATTTTCACCGTAGGCCGTATCGATTAGTTGATCCCTATTTTTGACGAGGCCGGGTCGATAGGCTAAAGATTTGAGCAGGAGAAACTCCGTAACAGTTAAATTTAGAGGATTCCCTTTCCATGTACATTCGTGACGGGACTGGTCCATCATTAAATTATCCCGAAAGATGGCGTTATTCTTATCGTCGCCGTTGTTAGCATTTTCATCCAACTCACGGCGACGTAGTAGTGCTTTGATCCGTTCTATTAAAAGGCGTTGGGAGAATGGTTTTTTGATGTAGTCATCAGCACCCATCTTCAACCCTAATAATTCATCAACTTCGTCGTCTTTAGAAGTTAGAAATATTATGGGCATAACGCTTTTTTTTCGAATCTTTAATAATAGTTCCATACCATCCATGCGAGGCATTTTTATATCAAGGATAGCTAAATCCGCAGGTTTTTGTGACAGACCGCGCAGAGCATCTTCCCCGTCAGTATATGTGTCTACCGAAAAACCCTCCGATTCCAAAGCAATTGAAACGGAAGTTAAGATGTTGCGGTCATCTTCGACCAGTGCAATTTTCCATGTTTTAGAATTTGGCAACGGGTCCTCCTAAATTTTACGTGTTGCCTTAGTGTAAATAAAATAGGATTCAAAGGCGTTTAAATTGTGTCATAAGTATAACCCAAATATGTTCTTGGGACGTGCAAATTTTTTTAATCTTTTACTGTAAGCGTGGAGATTGATAAATGATAAATTCAGCCGAATTTTCGGCGTTTGCCGCGCGCCAGTTGGTTAGAAACGCATATAAAGCTGTTTTGTGCACTAATATGCATCCAGGTAAGGATGCTCAGGGGTGGCCACTTGGTTCGCTCGTAACCATTGCTTCTGCTTGGGATGGAAGCCCTATATTAATGTTGTCCAACTTAGCCCAACATACCCAAAACATTAATCAGGATTCCCGCTCCAGCCTCATTGTCGACGGAACCGAAGGTTTTCTGAATCCACAAGAAGGACCGAGGGTTGGTATAGTCGGGCGCATCAGGTCAATTAAAGATAAGAGGTTCCGACGCCGGTTTCTTAGCCGTCACCCGCGCGCGTCTCTGTATGCTAGCTTTGGAGATTTTCAATGCTACAAGATGGAGATAGAAAAATATCACTATGTAGGCGGTTTTGCACAAGCTCTTTGGATCGGAAAAAGAAAAGCGGTGCTACCACGAAGGGATTGGGTGAATATAGCTGAAGCGGAGGAAGATATCCTAGAGCATATGAATTCAGCCCATCCTGACGCTTTGAGACTATATGGCACAAAACTTTTAGGTAAAAGGGGTAAGCACTGGAATATGATTGCCTTGGATCCCGAAGGATTTGATCTGCGGTGTGGTAATTCGGTCCACAGGGTAAATTTTATCTCCCTAGTAAAAAATCCGGACGATTGTAGAAAAGCTCTAATCCAAATAGTTGCCAAAGCAAGAAAGATGTGACGTTTGGCATCCTCGAGGTGCTAAAATCGGCATAAAGGTCCGCTATACAACCGGTTATTTGGTTGGGAGACATAGGAATGTTGGCAATTTAAAATTTAAAACTGACAGGAAGTTGTTGCACCCCCAACAAACCGATTATAGAGTTTCTGTCCGTTGTGTAATTTGTCAAATTAAAGGCCCCATTTTTTCTAACAGGGATACAGCATGGTCAAACCTAAGGACTCGAAGCTTGATATTTTGTTTAAACGAGCAGGGGATTAAAATGGCCGGTAGCGCTAAAATTAGGACAACCAATCAAAAGTTGCTCGCTTGGGTTAATGAAATGGCAAGCCGGACTAAACCATCCGATATTCATTGGTGCGACGGTTCAAAGGAAGAATATGGCAATCTCTGCAAAATAATGGTAGAGGCTGGTACTTTAATACCACTTAACAAAAAAAAACGACCCAACAGTTTTCTTGCGCGTTCCGACCCCAACGATGTGGCCCGGGTAGAGAACCGCACCTTTATTTGCTCAATAGATAAAAAAGACGCCGGCCCTACAAATAACTGGGTCAATCCAAGTAAAATGAGAAAAACGCTTAGCAGTCTTTTTGATGCATGCATGAGTGGTCGCACGATGTATGTTATCCCTTTCAGTATGGGTCCTTTAGGTTCTCATATTTCTCATCTTGGTGTGCAGTTGACGGATTCGCCTTATGTTGCTGCGAGTATGCGTGTAATGACGAGAATGGGCCAATCAGCGCTTGATGCGTTGGGGGATGGGGATTTTGTACCATGTATGCATTCAGTAGGTGCACCACTGAGAGATGGGGAAAAAGATGTACCCTGGCCCTGCAATGAAACCAAATATATCGTTCAGTATCCAGAAGATCGCGAAATTTGGTCTTATGGTTCTGGCTACGGTGGGAATGCACTACTTGGCAAAAAATGTTTTTCTCTCCGAATAGCATCCGTAATGGCCCGCGATGAAGGTTGGTTGGCTGAACATATGTTGGTTTTGGGGCTTGAAAGCCCGGACGGTGTAAAGACTTATGTAGCTGCCGCATTTCCGAGTGCCTGCGGAAAAACGAACTTGGCGATGCTGGTGCCTCCCAAGGGTTTTGAGGGATGGAAGATTCGTACCGTGGGCGACGATATTGCTTGGATCAAGCCAGGAAAGGATGGACAGCTATACGCGATTAATCCTGAAGCAGGTTATTTTGGGGTAGTGCCGGGGACCTCTTATAAATCTAATCCCAATGCTATGAAAATGATGGAACGGGATACGATATTTACTAACGTGGCCCTGACAGAAGATGGAGATGTTTGGTGGGAAGGCATGGAAACAGATCAGCCGTCAAACTTGACTGATTGGAAGGGTAATGCCTGGACTCCAGATTTTGAAACTCCGGCTGCGCATCCTAACGCACGGTTTACGTGTGCTACTACACAATGCCCAAGTGCCGATCCCGCTTGGGACGATCCAGCAGGTGTTCCCATCAGCGCTTTTATATTTGGCGGTCGTTTAAGTCATACTTTTCCCTTGGTTTTTGAGGCGTTTAATTGGAATCATGGTGTTTATTTAGCCGCCACGATGGGCTCTGAAGCAACCGCTGCGGCAGTAGATCAGGCCGCTCTTCGGCGTGATCCGATGGCGATGTTGCCTTTCTGCGGTTACAATATGGCGGATTATTGGTCCCACTGGCTGAATTTGGGTACAAAGATAGCAAAACCACCTAAAATCTTCAGGGTGAATTGGTTTCGTAAAGATGAAAACGGTAAATTTATTTGGCCGGGATTCGGCGAGAATATGCGGGTTCTGAGTTGGATCTTTGACCGTGTAAATGGAACCTCGGATGCTTCAGAAAGTCCTTTCGGCTATATGCCGCGCCATCAGGATCTGAATTGGGATGGGTTAGAATTTGGTTCAAAGGATTTCAATAATATTATGAGCATTGAAAAGAAGAAAGGCATTGAAGAGGCGGATGCTCAAAAAGAATTATTTGATAGTTTTGGTGACTACCTCCCACCAGAGTTGGAAGCTCAACGCGAGGCCTTAATTGACCGACTGAAAAAAGCCCCACCCGTTTGGCAGTCATTTGGATGATTTGATTGTGCGCGGTAGATAAAGGACTCTCCTAAAAAATGATTGCTTTGCGCTTTTCGAGGATTGGTTGACTGGCGCTTTAGGGGTAGCGGTTATTACATTCTTCCAGTAGCGATATGCGAGCAAGGCCAATATCACGGTGAGATAAATCAAAGGCCGGGAATAATCAGCGCGCACCATCATAAAAAAATGGAATACCCCGAGTATCGCGATGGGGTAGATCAGAAGGTGAAGCCGTTGCCACGCTTTCGAACCCAATAATTTAATCATTTTTTTATTGGAAGTGATGGCT
>Ga0315339_1002202_pt1 | contig 15206 bp, 15 predicted proteins | sample ASW17metaG_FD_204514 | JGI IMG/M metagenome (GOLD analysis project Ga0315339, IMG submission 204514) | Ammonia-oxidizing marine archaeal communities from Pacific Ocean, United States - ASW #17 | ecosystem: Environmental > Aquatic > Marine > Oceanic | place: USA: California | collected 2016-12-05
TAACCTATCGGCAGATTTAGTTACTGCGCTTGTAATTGGTATTGCATTCAAGGGTGAGCCAGATACCAATGATCTTCGAGGTTCTATCGGTCTCAACACAGCGAATGCTCTCAAGAAAAGAGGTGTCAAGGTTATTGTCTGGGATGCGGTAGTAACTGAAGAAGAAATTGCGGCAGTAGGTTTGGATCCCACAATTGATTTGGAGAGCTCTATTGGTCAGGCAAATTGTATATTTCTGATGAACAATCATAGAAACAATGGCAACATTGATGTGACCCAGTTAAATAATAACTACTCAAAAAAGTTAATTTTTGATGGTTGGGGACTTTTTGATAGGAATGATACTGAGGCGATCGATGGTGTGATTTATAGTTGTCCTGGCTATACGACATCTTTTTGAACGTTATGTTTTAGGTGTTTTCAGTGACAGTTTCCGCAGCTCTAATAGCTTGTTCTAATGGTTTGGGTCACGTCCGTCGAGTTTTGATGATAGCGAGTGAGCTTAAAAAGGTCGGACATAGAGCTACTGTATTCGCTCCTAAGTCGTCGGTACAAAAACTAGCAACTTCACTTCCCGTTGAAATCAATTTCTGTATCAAAGATTTCGATACTGTGACGTCTGCTAAGGGCCTTCGGGACGGGGACCCAAGAGTGCTGGACTGGGAGCAGCGGTTACCGGCGATCGATAGTTTTGATCTCGTATTAAGCGATAATCTGCCCGAAGTACTAGCGGTCCGTCCGGATGCATGGCTTTCGGGTAATTTCTTGTGGCACGAAGTACTCTACGGTATCTCTGATGCCTATTTCCAAAGAGCACGCGATTTGCTTGAAACTTACAAACCCAGAATTCTTACTTACGGAGGCTTATCTGTAATTGAAGATGTGAGTAACTTACAAATAAACGAATGCGCAATTCCAAATCCAAAGATTACTCGATGTAGAACACCACGAGATTCACTATTGATTACATGTGGGACTGGAGGTGAGGTAGAACTTGTATATAAAGATTTTGTCGAAAGTTTAACAAAAGATAGGGTAAAGCCATTTACTCAGGTTTTCGTTGAGCCAAAATTGGTTCCGAGAAATCCAAAGAAGTGGATCAGTCCGGCTAGTTTTACAACCACAATGTTTGGTAGAACCTTAGTGGCTATTTGTCGCCCAGGCTTTGGTATAGTATCCGACTGTTTGCGCTACAAGATAGGAATGGTCAATGTTTTTGAACAGGAAAATAAAGAAATGTTACGAAGTGCCCAAGTTCTTCAGTCTGAAGGCTTAGGAAAAACATCCAGTGACTTAAATAGCGCATTAGTTGCTGCCTGCCAATATGCTAGTGATCCTTACATGCAGGAGCTTCAGTATAGTTCTGCTACGCAATTTCTTGAACGTAAGTATCCGAAAGTTGTCGATGTGCTTTTGGACTTAGATAATCCTAATTCTACCGTTAAATGATGAGGTCAAAAGTACAACAAGGACAATAATTATGTAGTAGAAATATGTTTCTCCTGTGTATATTCACGATGTCGAAACAAGAATCGCAATTTAGAATGGAGCTTTCTAATTATTCGACCTGATTTCGGACAAAATGCATAGTCAAAGCGAGATTCTATGAAACGCATCAAAACAATCGCGATTATTCCAGCGCGTAGTGGCTCAAAAGGTTTGAAGAGGAAGAATATACAATTATTGGGTAGTAAGCCCCTAGTCGCTTGGACTATCGAAGCTGCTCTTATGTGCCCACAAATCGACAGAGTAGTCGTTAGTACGGATAGCCAGGAATTTGCAGAGATATCCCGACAATGGGGAGCTGATGTTCCCTTTTTGCGACCGGCCCACCTATCCAATGATTCAGCAAAGGTTGAAGACGCGATGCTGCATGCAATTGAATGGCTAGAGGAAAACGAAGGAAGTACTTATGAGATTGTTGTTTTATTACAGACAACGGACGTCTTTCGAAACGCGACTATTGTTAGTGATGTCGTTAGTGCTTTAGTTGATGACCCGAACCTAGATACGGCATTTGCAGCAAAACCAGATTATAAAAACTATTGGAAGGACGAAGCTGGGAAGAGTGTGCGACTATCAAATCATAATTACGTTCCGCGGCAGGCGAGAGTGCCTTTATATCGGGAGGATACTGGTGTCGCACTGGCCACGCGTACAAGCGTAGTCAGAACTGGTCAACGAGTGGGAGGCCGCGCTAAAATAATTTCTCATGAAAACCCCGGTGATTTCATAGATATTCATACCGAGCTAGATTTATGGTTGGCCAATGTGCTAATTCGAGAAAGAAACATCATTCCAAACGGGGCAAATTAACTTCTAGTGTATAACAGAGGTGTATTTTGCCTTGTGTATTTCCAAATTGGAGTAATCCACATTGTCTTACACTTATCCAGATTGACTTGAGATTAACTGATTAGCCCAGGCTGTCTTAGTCTTTAAGCTAGTCTATCTGGGGCAGCGCCTTCGATGTTTCTTAGCAGGACAAATGCTTCAGCTGCCTCACACCCGACAGCTGACCCTCGCCAGTGGGCGAGGTGTCGGACGGTGTCGATAGATCTGCTGTGCGGCCAGTCACGCATTTCTTCCTGATACGTTGTTAACGCTGCAATTTTTGTTTCCAGGGTCGTAGAGATATCCTCATGCCAGTTAGGGCGAAAACTTGTTTCAGATTCTGGACTCTGCCATTCGGTACTAGACGGTGTTTCAATAGCGAGTATCCGGCGGACGCAATAGTTGGGTAGAGGCCTACAGGCAGTCATTACTGCAGAGTTTGTGATTCGGTGGTCTATATTTAGGTCACCACCATGATGTGTAACGATAAGGTAGGGCTTCAGTTCTGATATGGCAGTCTCAATTGGTCGCACCACTTCAAGAAGTTCAAGGGAGTCCATACGATTATCTGGAAAATCTAGGAATCTAGTCGATTTAGTACCTAGTATTTGTCCAGCGCGCATAGCATCGTTCTTCCGATTTTGGATGTGTTTCCCTGATTGTGTGCGATAATCTTTCCCCGGAAATCGGGAGCTAACTCCGTCGCTCATAAATAAGACGTGAACGTCGTGTCCAGCTAAAGACCACTTGGTTACGGAGCCACCGCAGCCAAGGACTTCATCATCAGGATGTGCAACAACGACCAAAATTACCATGATTTAATTCCTAATTATTCTCTGACTGAGTAGAATTTGTTAGCAGTTTTGAAATTATGCGATAGCGCATAAAGTATTATGAAACCTGGTGTTGATGGATGATATTCGATCTGGGCGCACACAACAAAGTACCAAACAAACTAACGGTCGTTATCTACGTTAGCAATTGTGTATGAGAAAGATTCTTATTTTAGTCACTCATAGCTTAGGGGAACTAGATGTTGTCCTCCCTTTGTTCGCTGCAATAAATGCAAAACAATCGATTGACGTTACCATAATCATTACAGTTAGAGGAATTTATAGCCAGTATGTTATCTCAAACTTTTATCAGTACTGTGCAAAGACATTAGGAATTCGAATTAAATTTTGTCAGCTACCGAATAAGTTTGACCGCCTATTTAAGTTGCTAGCAAGATGTGTTCGAAGCAGAATTTTAATTGAGGCGTTGTTGAACTTGTTTCTGTTTGTAAAAGTTGCATTGATTGCTAAGGATCTATTGAAAGCAGACTGTTATATGCACGAAGTGACGAACCAATGGAGAACAACGAAAGTATTGTATTTTTTAAAAAAGATTACAGGTAGACCGATTGCTTCCTATATGCATGGGCATGCGATAACGACAGATAGTTTCTCAACACGGGTCGTCAGAAATGCAGAAGATGTTGTTTATCTTAATTTCCATGAACAAAATCGGAAAAACATGGAGAAAATGGGACTATGGCGACAAGAAATAGTGGGGTATCCAAAATTGCAGGGCGAGTGGAAAACTCTCGTTAAGAAGTACCCGGAAGCGACAACGGACGCTACCAAGTGTGTAGTGATATTCACACGCCCTATCCATCCATTTTATATGGACGAGAAAAGTTATCGGTTTTTGTTATCAACGGCGTATTCTGCGATAAGGAACATTTTTGATGATACCCCAATAATAATTAAAGCCCACCCAAGAGAAGATACGACAGTTCTTGAGCTTATGATTGCCGACTTTTGCATGAGAAACGTTGAAATGTCCACAGAGCACCCAGCAATTTTGGCCAATAAGGCTTGGGCCACCGTTACTTTCTGGGGATCTACTGTCTTCGATGGTTTAAGTATGGGAACGCCAGCTATAGAATACTTTATCGAGCCCCCTAAGTTTCGAGAAACTGAAAGATCAGGTTCCAGCTACAAAAGAGTCGGGTTCCATTCAGCTGCTAACCAGAGGGAATTGGAATCTATTTTCAGGAAAGTTAAGCATGGAACATACCGAGAATCGACTCGTTTAATACAACTTAGGGAGATAGGAAATAATGATTTTCTTGAGAAATACTCTAACTGCAAAACAATGTCTTAAATCTAGGATAAGATAATCAATGAAAAAATATCTAAGAAAGTAAACTAATTTAAAGAGTTGACAAAAAACTTAAGCCTTCCAGTTACATTAGTATCAAGAGTAAAGTGCCCTAATTATAATATTGTTACGTTATCAAACTTTTAGATTCGAACTAACCAATGAAAATATTTGTGACTGGTGGTAACGGCTTTATTGGCACTCATATAGTTAGTGAGCTTGTAAACCGAGGTATCAATGTAATTTCCTTTGATCTAGTTAATCCGGTAAAACAAATAGAGGGTGTTGAATATCATATAGGGACAATCATGGATGAAGTCCAAATGGGACGTTTGATGAAATCCTGTAACGCCGTTTTTCATCTTGCTGCAATTCTTGGGGTAAAACGCGCTGATACTGAACTTTTAAGGTGCTTAACAGTTAACATAGAAGGTAGCTTTTCAGTTTTTAGAGCCGCATCGATGGCTGGTATTAAGCGCATTTTACTAACGTCTTCTTCGGAAATATTCGGTGATATCTCTGAACAAAAATTGAACGAGATTGCGCCATACAATCCCAAATCAGGTTATGCTGTTAGCAAATTAGCGGCTGAGTATGGTCTCAAAGGATTCTGTCGAGAGTACGAAGTTGACTACAATGTTGTTCGTTATTTCAATGTCTACGGTCCTGGTCAGGTTGCAGAATTCGTTGTTCCTCGATTTATCAAGATGGTGCAAGAGGGGCTAGCCCCAACCATCTATGGAGAGGGTAATCAAGTTCGATCGTTTTGCCACATAAGTGATGCAGTAAGAGCCACGGTAGATATATTTCTGGATGAGTTCTTAGTAAATACTGAATTCAATATTGGTAATGATCTGGAACCCATTACGATTAAAGAACTAGCAAACTTAGTTTGCCAGCAGTTGGGGTCCAATGTTCAGCCTATATTTAAAGAGTTTTCTGAGTCTGACAGACTTGGTAGTCGAGAAATATATAAACGAGTACCGGACATTACTAAACTACGAAATGCAATAGGGTATGAGCCATCTTTGACATTATTAGAGGGAATGAAAACCATAATCGAAGCGGGAATGATTCCGACTTCCTGGGCTGACCCTCTAGAGTCGACCAATTAAATGGCGGGGATTCTAGCTATCGTACAAGCACGCGTGAGTTCGCAAAGGTTGCCCAGAAAAGTTTTATTGCCTCTGAATGGACGGCCATCTATTTGCCATGTAATGGATAGAGTGTCTATGGCAACCAAAGTCAATGAGGTGGTTTTAGCTACATCAATTATGCCGAGCAATGATTCTTTATGCGATTTAGCAGTTAAAGAGGACTGGGAATACGTTCGCGGTGAAGAGCATGATGTGGTTTCAAGATTTGCAACATTGATAGAACAGAAGCAGCCGGACATGGTCGTAAGAGTTTGTGCAGATAATTTTGCAATCGTGCCGGAAGTGATTGATGGCGCTATAGAAAGATGCATAAACAGGAATCTTGATATATGCAATCCATTTCTTCGTCACACCTACCCATTTGGAGTCGGTGCAGAGGTTGCGACTACAGATGCTTTTCAACGAGTGGAACGTGAGACTTGCAACGAACCAATCCAGTACCGAGAACACATATTTTCCTGGGCTTACTTGAACTCGGATAAATTCCGAGTTGATAGTTTGCCAGCTCCTTTGGACTGTACTAGGCCCGATGTAAGGGTCTCTGTTGACACTTTAGAAGACTTGGAACGTGTCGAGACTATTTACTCTCAGGTCATAGGCCAAGAAAAATATTTTGATGTGCAGGATATAATTAATATTTGGGATCGACTTGATCTGGGTGCAACTTAACTAGGTAACGACAAATTAAAAAAAGTATAAAGATAGCAGGGGAAAGTACGGGCATTTGTTGAAATTTTAAATTAATTCATGCATTGACAAAAGCGCCTATAAAGGAGGACTTCTTTGGACAATGAAGGTTTGAATTTATGAACGTGGTAAAGATTGGAAAGAAATCAGTTGGAGATGGTTTCCCAGTTTTTGTTATCGCTGAAGCCGGTTGTAACCATAACTCTGATATTGAGTTAGCAAAGAGGTTGGTAGATTGTGCCAAAACAGCAGCGGCAGATATCGTAAAATTTCAAACTTATCATGCGGAGCTAATGTACTCTAGAAAGACACCAATAATGGCGCATTTTCGAGAACGTATGGGGTTAGGGGACGACGCAACGATGTTTGATCTGATAAAAGCAACAGAGTTGCCCTATGAGCTTCATCCGGCGATTGTAAGACATTGTGACAAACGTAAGATTATGTTTGCTTCTACACCATTTGATGAGGATTCGGTAGACTTTCTTGAGCAATTCGATCCCCCCGTGTACAAAATTGCATCATTTGAGATGGTCCATTATCCACTGATTCGTAAAGTTGCAAGGACAAAAAAGCCGGTCATTCTTTCGACTGGTATGTCAAGCCTAGGAGATATTGAGAAAGCGCTGTCTGTAATTCATCAAGAGCAAAATGACAAGGTCATTTTGCTTCATTGCGTAAGCAATTACCCCGCGGTTCCGGAAGACTATAACTTGCGAGTAATTGAGACACTAAAGAAAGCATTTAACACGCCAGTAGGTATTTCTGATCATACTCCAGGAATAGAGACTGCATTAATTGCTGTAGCTGCTGGGGCGAATATAGTCGAGAAGCATATAACCGTTGATCAAAGTCTACCGGGGCCTGATCATCACTTTTCTCTAGACCCAAAACAGTTAAATCAACTTGTGTCAGGGGTTAATCGAGTTAGTTCGATGTTGGGAACGAACATAAAACAATGCCTAGATTCTGAAATGAATATGAAACATATAGGGCGAAGAAGTTTGGTTGCGGCAATAGATATACGTCACGGGGAAACCTTATCCGAGAGACATATAGCCATCAAGCGACCAGGCTATGGCATTCATCCAGAATTCTTAGAGATGCTGATGGGTAAGGAATCAATAGTAGATATCGAAGTCGATACGCCGCTGACCTGGGAAATGTTTCTTTCAGGGAGTAGCTCCGGTTCTTGATTTTGTTATCAAGATGAAAATTATTGTAATCGGTGGCATGACTCTGACCGTTGCTGTTATTGAGACACTGTGCAAGATAGGAGTTCATCCAATTGCTGCAGTTGGTTATCCTATAAAATTTGAATCCAGAAGTAACTACGAATCGCTTCAAAATGCCGCCAAAAGGTACAAGATTCCACTCCTCGAAAGCGAGGATATTAATGGGTCCGCGGTTAAAACATTTATTAGTCGATTCTCTGTAGATTGGCTAGTCGTTGCAGGGTGGAGTCAATTGCTGAGAAAGGAAATTCTAGATATTCCTTTATTCGGTACCTTGGGGTTCCACATGTCTAAATTACCGGAAGGCCGCGGCAGAGCGCCAGTCGCTTGGACTTTGATTAAAAACCGCAAATTAGCGTGGGTTACGTTACAGTGGCTTAGCTCTGGAGTTGATGATGGTGATATTGCGCTGCAAGCATCTACCACTGTTAATGTTTTTGATGACGCGAGTTCGGTTGTAAAAAAGGTTAATTCTCTTTCGGCAGATATGATTAGAACTGCTGTACCCTTGATGAGATTGGGGGAATTACCTCGAAACCCTCAAGACGGAAAGCGTGCAACCTATTGGCCTATTCGACGACCAGCAGATGGACGAATAGATTGGCAGCTTGATGCTAAAGTTCTATACGACTTTATTCGTGGTATAACTTACCCTTTTCCTGGTGCGTTCTTTATTTTCCAAGGCGAAAAATTCAAAGTAATTAATTGTGGGTTTATTTCAGCGATAGTACATACAATCTGTGGGTCTGTCGTTAATTTCTATATAGCGCATGGTGAAGACAAACGAGATTTCGGAATAGTTGTTTCAGTAAACAGTGGCTTCATTATTTTGAGGGAATTAGAAAACGAAGAAGGTGTTCGTTTTAAAGGTTTTCAATTGAAACAGATTACCAAAACATGGATTGGCCAAGTCCTACAATGAATGTAATGTGGGAGATTTCGCAAAGTACTATTTATTTATCCAAATACATTTGGCATGAATATGGTGCCGCCAGCCATAGCTTTGTTCTCAGCATTGCTAAAAGGTGAGGGGCACTCGGTCGAAATATTTGACTCAACATATTATCAGATGGACTACGGTATCGATTCTGATGGATCTAATGTTGATCGATTGAATGTTATGCCTTACAACCTAGGCGATCGGGGTATTGAGATAAAACCAGTAATTGGAAAGATGACCTTTTGGAGCAAGTGGTCCGCTACGACCCAGATTTGATAACAATGTCATCTACAGAAGATATGTGGGAGCTTGAGGTTACTCTTTTGGAGTCAATTGAATCGTATATCGAAGAGAAGAAAGTACCGATAATTATAGGTGGTGTTTTCCCAACCTTTGCTCCAGAAATATGTTTAGGTCATAGGCTAATTAGTATGGTCTGTGTTGGTGAAGGAGAGAATACACTACTTGAGCTTTGTAGATGTATAGAAGAGGGGATATCGTACAATGATGTAACGAATACATGGGTGAAACAGAAAGATGGATCGGTTAGGCGAAATCCAATATCCAAACCTGTTGATATAAATAATATGCCGCTTATTAATATGTCGTTATTCGATCTAGCACGACTTTATCGGCTGATGGCAGGCCGAATTTATAAAATGTTTCCAGTGGAGACTCATTGAGGTTGTCCATTTACGTGCAGATTTTGTAACTCACCGGACCAGATGCGGTTATACGATCAGTAAACGGGTGGTGGGTTTTCGGAAAAACGAAAATGTCATTGGTTTATGAGGGGTTAAAAAACTTCAAAGAAATGCAGGGTTGTGAATACAATTATTTTTGGGCAGATACATTTCTTGCGTTGAATCCAAAAGAGTTCGATGAATTTTGTGAAATGTATTCTGAAATAAATCTTCCGTTCTGGATGCAAACAAGACCAGAGACAACAACAGACTACAAGATAAGGCGTCTGGCAGAGGTTGGTCTGCACAGAATATCTTTTGGTATTGAACATGGAAACGAGAAATTTCGGAATACGTTTTGGATAGAAAATGGAAGAATGAGGATATAATTAAAGCGTTACAGATACCGGGTCGCTATGGCGTTAAGTTTAGTGTAAACAACATCACGGGATTTCCCTATGAAACTCGTGAGTTAGCAATTGATACAATAAATTTAAATCGTTTGATACCAGCTGCTAATCACAACATTTACTCTTTTATGCCATTTCACGGAACACCACTTCGAGGTGTTTGTGAACAATTGAACCTAATCAATAAGAACACGATAACAAAATGCGCTACAGGAAAAACCATTTTGAATATGAAATAGTTTCCCCCAGAAGAAATTGAAGGCATAAAAAAATGTTTTGTTCTTTATGTAAAATTTGATAAGCACCGTTGGCCTGAAATCGAGGAAGCCGAAAAGGATACTGCACGGGGTGCTGCTATATTTGCGGGACTCAGAGAAGAATATTTTGAGAAATATGCTGTGCAATCTGATGATGTCCTCACGCAGTTGCTCCATCAGTTGCTGATCTTGAATATGGAGTTTCTGACGAACTACTTTAGTTGTTGGCCTTGTCTAGGAGTACCCCTGTCAACTAAAACATAGTTAAATCAGTCGGTGATAGTAAGCGCTATATACTTAAAAGCTATTGTGTAGCTTATTTGGGTTTGAGTAAAACTGTGGCCTTCGGGTGTACTATTGTGATACTTAAAAGTAATTTAGAACGTCTATCTATTTAGGAAAGTTTAGTGAGGTGTTTTGGGAAGTTCGTAGTGAAAAATATTGTGATAGAAAAATGTCGTACATATGTCGCTAGAATAGCGATAGAAGGACCAACCATGCTTTTTGCCGCTTATGCGAAAGTTGTTGGGAAACTATTGCCAAAGCATCTTGGTGAGATGATATTTTATCGGCGCCTAGAAAGTAAGCTCGATCTTGTTGTGAATAATTCTGGTCTACGGTTTGATGCTCGAGGGAAAGCGCCAGCGTCAAGAGGGTTAAGACTCCTTGAAAAAGAGCCCGACACCATACGGTGGATAGACAATTATATCTCCAAGGGTGATGTTCTCTATGATGTTGGTGCAAACATTGGGGTGTTTTCGTTGTATGCAGCAAAAAAAGGCATACATGTAATCGCGTTTGAACCAGAATCGAGTAATTATCATGTTCTAAATAGGAACATAGAACTCAACAATTTCGATCATCTAATCACGGCCTATTGTGTAGCACTCCATGTCGAAAATACATGTTCGATTTTAAATCTCTCGTCAACAGAAGTGGGAAAGTCACAACACTCATTTTTGCGGAGCACTGATGACGGTCATAGAGAATTGTTCCCAGTGTTGCGGCAGGGAGCAATTGGAATAGCAGGTGATAGCCTAGTGGAAGACTACGGTTTACCGTATCCAGATCATATAAAAATCGATGTTGATGGTAACGAGGATCATGTTATTGAAGGAATTTCGAGGATTCTTGGTAGTGGTCGGGTCAAAACAGTTGTAATAGAGCTAAATCTACGTAGCAAAAGACACGAGATTATTCCGGCAAGACTAGCCAGCTGGGGTTATCAGCCAATAGTTGATCAACAATATTGTAATCCCACCTATGAGGCGACGGGTATCGCTAATCGATTTTTTATACGAGCTCAATGACAAAAAGACTGTTAGAAGCTAAGAGATTTCGATTTGTGGTTTGATATTTACAAATACAATAACTCAGTTCTTTTTAGTGCGGGGTAACATGCGACACCAATTTAGGAACATATGGATATCAATTGAGGTTCAAACACGCAATGATTTGCGTGCGCTAGTAGGTGTTGGCGCGGAACTCCGAGAACTAGGATTTGTGGTCTCTTTCCATTCTGGAAAAATCGGCCATATTCCTGTTCGAAACTGGATGGCTGAGTATCGACCAGATGTATTAGTGTTGAGAGGGATGTCGTGGGGGTTTCGTTACATGTCTTATTTCGATGCTAATACCGGTGGAGAATATAGACCCCTTATCATCATAATTCCCGCAGAATTTACCTATTCTGTATTTTCACCTGAGATACGCAAAGAGCTTCATCGGAAGCCTACTAATCGTGAGGTTGGTTCATCTATCGATTTAGTACTCTGTATCCATCAGGAAGAGAAGCAATTTATCACTGATACTTGGAGTTCAATTTCGGACTCGACTGTGATCCCGGTTGGATTGCCGGCATTTGACCGGTTCGCTCATCAGCAACCGTCTAAAGAAGATTCAAAGAGGATCATTGGTATTCCAGAGGCTGATATAGCTAGAAACATTGTCCTTATAGCATCGAGATCCGCTACTGCTGACTACGAAAATGAAGAAAGACATTTGAATATGTTGAGGCGAGCTAAGGAGTTTATGGGTACGCCACCTGAATACGTTAAACAAGTCATTCAGTTCCATGTTTTGTTGTCCATTTGTTTTATCTCGGCAACAAAAGAGTTGGCAAAGAACTGTCCAGACACTATTTTTTGTTTCAAACCACATCCCGCGGAGAACGAAAATAGATACCAGGAGGCATTTGCCGGGATAGAAAATATCAGGATCATAAAATCGTCTGGAGTATCAATGACCGACTTAATCTTGATAGCGGATTTACTTATTGGCTATCGATGTGGTTCTTTTTTGGAGGCGAGTATCGCAAACGTACCCATAGTAAATTTTAAACCAGAACTGGTGGATGATACTGGAAACAAGTTTGAATTAGCTTACAAAGCTCACCCCCAGTCATTTGATAACTTGGCTCGTTGGACGGTAAATCATCCGAGGCAATTAGTAGACCTTTGTAGCAAATATGTCTCTCTAGATGAATCAGGATTTAAGGAGTATCGCACGGTTATTTCTTCAGGGGGACTGAAGCTTGAAAATATGATCGGTTTGTTAGATGGAAAATCATCACAGCGAGCTGCAGGGGAAATCGCCAAACTTCTTGATCAGTCTTCTCGGTGTAGAGATAATCAATCTAACATTCGTAACAAAGATCGGTTGTTCTTAGCCAAAGCTACCAATAGGGCATATCTCACTGGTTATTTTCAGCCATATAGAATAAGGACAAATGCATTTTCTTCCATACGCCATATTATTTTAATTTTATTAAAGCGATTGAAAAAAAATGTCAGAAAAGTTTTTTATTTCAAGAGCTCGGATTCAACAAACCCTATAAACGTTGAGGACGAAATGCAAGCTTATCTCAATAATAGGAGAATGTAGGATTCCTGTTTAACAGCGTTAATATGATCTGATGTATAAGAGCTAGCAAGAGTTGGTTTTGGAGATATTGTGAAAAGCTATCTGGTAACAGGGGCAGGGGGGTTTATTGGTGCAGCTCTCGCTAAAGAACTTATTAATCGTGGTGCGGTCATATCGACTATTGATGATTTTTCAACTGGATCAAAATCAAATGTCCCGGAAGGCACTAAGGTGCTGGTCGGCGGTTGCCATGACCCAAACGTGATTTCGCGACTAAATCAGGAAAAATTCGATGCAATCATACACCTTGCAGGTCAGTCATCTGGTGAAATTAGCTTTGAAGATCCAATAAATGATCTTGAAAAAAACGTTGAGTCAACGCTCCGACTTTTAAATTACGCGGTTGGATCAGGGTGTACTAGATTTATTTATGGATCGTCTGCGTCAGTATATGGAGATTGGTCGGGCCTATCAAATACAGAATCTTCCGAAACAATACCTTTATCATGTTACGGAGTGGGGAAGTTAGCGAGCGAAAATTACCTACGCATATTTGATAGTCGTGGAGTTCGGACTACTTCTCTACGTTTTTCAAATGTCTATGGTCCTGGGCAAAATCTTGGGAATATGCGTCAGGGGATGGTCAGCATATATTTGGCGCAACTAATTGACGATAGCGAGGAGATTGTTGTTAAAGGCTCCATAGATCGTCTGCGAGACTTTGTTTTTGTAGATGATGTTGTTCGGGGGATAATTCAGACAATCGACAATGCTAAGTCGTATGGTCAAGTTTATAACATAGGGTCAGGAGCAACTCGAAGCGTTGGTGAATTGTTGGAGATTTTAGTGTCTTCAATGGGTCTCGAAAAGGAAATCATAATTGAACCAAGTACGCCTGGAGATCAGAAATATGTGAATGTATCTATCGAAAAAGCAAAACATGATTTAGCGTATGAGCCTTACATTCAACTAGAAGAAGGAATTGCTCGTACTGTTGATTGGGTTAAAGAAAATAACAATCGCCGGAATAGAGAAAATAGACCGAGGTGTTGCCGCTTGTGCCAGGCAGATCAGAAATTTCAAACAATAAGAAGTGGGTATGTTTCTGGTGGACGCCAGGGCCAGAAATTCTGGGAATGCCAAGAATGTGAGGTCATTTATTTGTTTCCCCCCCATTCAGTGGAAGAGGAAAAGAATTTTTACAGTCACGAATTTGAAAATTTTATGGGGCAGCGTTCGGGGAGCGTTTCGGAGTGGAAGGATCCTGACCGTCATCGAGAGTTAAATAGAGAAGAGAAAGATCGACGTTTTGAATTTGTTTCCGACTATCTTAATGGTGTGGATTCTTGCTTAGAGATAGGTTGTTCGTCTGGATTTATGCTTTTAGCGCTAAGAGAAAGGGGAATCGATGTTGTTGGAGTAGAGCCTTCTTCGCACTTCTTTAACTATCTAAACAAGTTAGATATTGAGACATACCAAGATTGGGAGCGGTATCTTGATGAGAATCATAAAGCCGTAGATTTAATTATCCATTATTTTGTTTTAGAACATATTCGGAACCCCGTAGAATTTCTTACACAATGTATGGATAGACTCAATCCAGGTGGAAAAATTGTATTTGAGGTTCCGTGTGCGTCAGATCCGTTGATTGGGCTCTATTCTGTTCCTGCGTTCGACTTGTTTTATTGGTCCGTTGCACATCACTGGTACTTTAATAAAGTCAGTTTAAGTTTATTATTATCTAAAGTGACAGAAAACTACCGATTGTTCCCAGCTCAACGCTATGATCTCTCGAACCATATGGTCTGGATGGCAGAAGGAAAACCCGGAGGTAAGGATAAATATTCGTCTGAGTTTGGGTCTGAATTGAACGACCTATATAAAGAAAGAATGCGAGCCACATGGCAATGTGATACCTTGATCGCAGTTCTACATAAGGTTTAGTGGAACTCTAGATAAATATATCGAGAATCCGTACCAGGTCGGATTAGCTAAAGGTCTGTAGAAAATGACAACAAATCCCTTTCAGGTTTGCGCGGTAGTAGTCTGGATCACCAATAGATGCGATAACTTAACAGAGTTATGGGACTTAAGCGGATTCAAGAGTCGTGTAGACCAGCTCGGACTTAGGGTTGTCGTATTAGATCAGGCACGCGTTTCGTCTCCTGTAGCTAACTGGACGTATGTCGAATCTTTTCAAGACCTACTAGTTGATACTAGTTTTGAAGTTGTTAAACGCTTCTTAGTCCTAGAAGATTGTCAATTGTTTTTCGATCGGAACGTTGTTTCATCGGCAATTACTGTAGCTGGAGAGAAAAATAGAGATTTGTATACTCAATGGGAGCACTGTCGATTGCCAGTTGGAGTTGGCGCAAGAGTGTTGTCACGGTTCGCGATTGAGAAAACGCGAGCAGATACTCCCGATGAAGTACTCTCTATTTTAAATAATGATCCAGCTAATTATTCTGTTGCATACGACCCGGATATATATGTTGG
>Ga0315339_1002204_pt1 | contig 15190 bp, 10 predicted proteins | sample ASW17metaG_FD_204514 | JGI IMG/M metagenome (GOLD analysis project Ga0315339, IMG submission 204514) | Ammonia-oxidizing marine archaeal communities from Pacific Ocean, United States - ASW #17 | ecosystem: Environmental > Aquatic > Marine > Oceanic | place: USA: California | collected 2016-12-05
CCGACCTATCCCCTGGAGTTGGAAAAAGCCGGTTACCATATCGGCTATACCTATAAGGTTTGGTCGCCCGGCAAGGCGATCAACGCCCCGTACGGCGCCGACCGCACGCGCTACGAACCCGCCGGCACCAACTACAGCCGCTTCTCGCATTGGGTTACGGATAACGCCGACGAGTTGGGCGTAGAAGGCGCCAAGCAGGCCCTCTACGACGAAACCCGGCAAAACTTCGACGCCTTCCTTGAAGCCCGCCCCGCTGAACAACCTTTTTGTTATTGGTGGGGACCGACCAATACCCACCGGACTTGGGAACGCGGTTCCGGCAAAGCGCTGTGGGACGTAGAGCCCGACGACTTGCAAGACCACCTGCCCGACTTTCTGCCCGACGTGCACGATGTACGCGAAGACGTAGCCGATTATCTCGGCGAGTGCTTGGCTGTAGACGCTGGCCTGGGCGTCATTCTCGCGTGCCTCGAAGCCATCGGTGAGTTGGACAATACGCTCGTCGTCGTCAGCGGCGATCACGGCATTCCGGGTTTTCCACGGGCCAAGTGCAATTTGTACGATATCGGCTGCGAGGTCGCGCTGGCCGCGCGTTGGCCGGGTCGTATACCGGCGGGCCGCGCCATTGACGACGCGGTTAATTTGATGGACCTGGCGCCGACCTTTTTAGATGCCGCTGGCGTCGAAATCCCCGACAGCATGAGCGGACGCAGCCTATTGCCCGTGCTTGAAAGTGCAGAAAACGGCCTCGTCGATGAGCAACGCACCTTCGTCGTGCTCGGACGCGAGCGCCATGTCGCAGCGGCGCGCGAAGGCTTTCTGCCCTACCCCCAGCGCGCCATCCGCACAAAAGACTTCCTCTATATCTACAATTTCGCCCCCGACCGCTGGCCCGCAGGTAACCCCGGTGGCCTAGATGACTCGACCGTCACCCCTCCTTCTTTCGCCGAACTTTGTAAAGACACTCGTGCCGTCTACCCCGATATGGACGCCGGCCCGACCAAAGCCTGGATGATCCACCATCGAGCAGAAGAAGCGGTGCAACCCCTATTCGAACTCGGCTTTGGCAAACGCCCGCAAGAAGAGCTCTTCGATTTGCGCGTCGACCCATACTACATGCACAATGTCGCGCAAGATTCCAAGTATTCTGACACGCGCCGACAGTTACACGAGCAGCTAATGCGTGTTTTGCGCGAGCAAAACGACCCGCGTCTCGTTGAGCTGGACTGCCACTTCGAACGCGAGCCATATATTTCGGCGCCGCAAAATAACCTGTAAAGCAGGCGAAGCGAAGCATAGCCTGCTTATAAAAAAATGTGAGCCAACGATTTTCTCTTGGCTCCCATTTTTTATGACTTATCTAAATCGTAGCAGATACTAAAATAGCCGCGCTACGGACTCGAGCGGAGAGGCTCCCCTCAACCCCTTGCCATCCTTTGCTCAGCTAATACTTGGAGATTCCGCTGCTCACGGAGCCCATCGGCACCCGAATATGCGCATTCGCCTGGACTCGCCCCTCAACATCTTCTTCAAGCTGGCGAAAACCCGCCGCCGTACGCCGTCCCGCCGCCTCGGCGCGTTCGAGCACCGAAGCCTGCAACGTATCCCGCTCGTCGGGGCATACATGCCGAAAAAAAGGCTGCAAGGCCGCAGGCAGACCGCGATACTCTTCATGTGACAGCGGCTGACAGACGGTATTGACGCTGTATTTGTCACCCGGCGCGTAGTCGTCAACCGACACCCACCACGGGCACCAGCGGTTGACCACAGCCACCCGCGCCCGGCCGCTCGGATTGTGCATTGCTGACGCATGCCAACAGCGCGAGTCTTGTATATAGACCGAGCCCGCCGGTGCCGAAACCTGCATATCACCGGGAATCGGCGCGGTGACCGATATACCATCGTTCGGTCCACGCGGATTTCTCGGGTCCTTGTGCGAACCGGGTACAATCCAAGTGCCGCCCGAGTTCTCGTCGACATCCGTCATATACCAGATCATCACCAGACACATCGTCACGTCCGGAAAAGGCTGGCGCACGCAACCGACATTATCGTTGGGGTTTTCCCTTCCATAGGCCGACAAGTCGTGCGGCCAGTCGGTATGCCATTCGCGGCTGTCCGCACGCCCGCGGTATTTCGTCGAACCAAAACCGCCCGGCGTGCCGTCCCGGGCGTCCGCCTCGATAATGCGCGGATGCAACTGTGCGATGCGCAAGTGCTCATCGAGTACACGACGGGCGACAGCCGTAACTGCCAGGTTGGCCAAGTGCTCGGCGTACTGCGGCATCCGCACAATGTCGTTAGGCGGCTTCGGCGGGTGCCCGACCCGACGCACTCGACGCAACTCCACGCCATTAGCCGCCGCTTTACCCGCCAGTAACTCTTCCGCGTTGGCGCCCTCTTCATCAAACAGCCTCCTGATCCCTTCGACATTCTTGCGAATAGCGGCTTGCGCCTCTACGATCTCGTTGCGGATCGCATCGACCTGATCCCGCGGAATCACATTGTCGATAACGCAAAAACCGTAGCGGCTAAGCGAATCGGCGCAACCAGCAACTAGCTCCTCGACCGGATCCGCCTGCGCGCTAAAGGCATATGCCCGGGTGCGCGCCAATTCGGCCGTCACAACTTCGGAGTCGTGGGTTTCCCGCGCAATTCGATCGCGCGTCTCTCGCAACTCTTTTTCCAAGCGATCGGCTTTGGCGTGTAATTCAATGATACTCATGTATATATTGGCCTTTCTTTTCAAAGAATCGCGGAATATATAGAGGTTTTTTTGCTGATTGCGACTCGGCCAAGCTCACCCTGACGGTTCGTGCCTGATAACAAGCACATTGGAGAAAACACCGCCTACCGCCAGCTAATCACCCCGCCACCATCCACAAAATCCACTTCCCTAAGATCTAGGTCATAACGGATCCGCGCGACATGATCTATACTGTCGAGAGAGACGGTAAAATGCTTCGTCACCAGATACCCTGCGACGACCAATTCCCCGCTTTTTGGCAATACAGGGGGTGCTTGGTGATCGACTAACGCGCGATCGCAAAATGCCGCAAAAGACGCGCTCTGCTTGTCGGTGATCTTACCGAGGTGACTGCGGTCACCGACACCAGCCAATTCGAGATAATGCGCGGTTTTGCCTAAGCTGAGCGCCTTTTCATAATAGACCCTGCTCTGCGACACCGGCACACGCGGATCGAGTTCCCCGTGCGCCATATACACAGGCGAAAGCAAATTCTCTACTGTGGTGATACCGCTTCTCGACGCATAGGCCATCCGATTTTGCTCGGGGCTGCAACCGACCCACGGGTTCAACTCGTCGCGGAACTCGCCGACCGCATCCCTCTCGTACCAATCCGCGTAATCGCTAATGCCAAAGTTGGCGGTAATGCTCACGAACAGATCCGGAAACTTGCCGGCCAAACCGAGCGCATTGCCGCCCCCGCCGCTGCCGCCGACAAAATACACCCGCTCGCGATCGACGATCGAAACGGCGTATTCATTCCTCGCAAATTGCAGTGCATCGTAGACATCATATAGCTCGTATCCGTTCGCATCCGGCTGGCCAGCAGAAAAAGCCCGCCCCCGCATATCCACTTGCACCGACAGAAATCCCGGGTAGGGGTTTACAGTATCCTCTTCCGGCCGCTGCACGCTCATATGCCAGCCGTGCGTAAAAAGCAGAATCGGCGACGGTCGCTCCGACTTGTGCACGACAATCGCCGATTTCGCCTCCGGGTGCAAAGAGGATGCAAGCTGCAAAAAATCGACGCGCTCAGAACGAAAAAAGACGTCTTCCGCCTTCTTTGCCTCGCGTACACGGTCCTCGTAGAGTTCACTATTGCTGGTTGAATTAGTCATATGGAAAAGTATTTAGGGCTTTTTGGGCTTTTCGGTCAAGTAGGAGACAGCTCACCACCTAGCCCACGTCTTTGACTTGTTCGCACTACCGCATAAGCTTTAATGTCGATCAATCTTAGCTACAGGAACACAACATTAGTATATGAGATCGATATGGATTCATCTGAGAAGCGGCTCTCCGGCCTGACGGCTTTCCGAGACTCCGGTTCAACCATAAATCGTACCCTGTTAAAAGACCGCGCCGCCGACACGCTATGCGATTATATCGGCAGCGGGCGAATTTCCGAGGGCACAAAACTGACAGAGCGCGAGGTAGCGGCACCATTGACCGAATCAACGCCTTACGCCACCCCGACATTGCACCGCTTTTCGCCGCCGCCTAGTATATGCCGACGTTTTTCGCCCCACTGCTATTGGTATCACATTTTCTATTTTTCGCCCAGTTGCTCAATTCCCAGCACACGGAAAGCCGATCTACATCCCCTCATTTAATAACGACCAGCCGCCGGCTCGCCGACCACCCCAAGGCGGATAACCTATAGAAATACAGACCACTAGCCAGCACCGAAGTATCATAGCGCAGCCGGTGTTGGCCAGCAGAACGCGATTCGTCGACGACAGTAGCCACCCGCTGTCCCAACACATCGAAAATCTCCAGCCGCACCAAAGCGGTCTCGGGCAAGGTATAACCGAGTACCACACTGCCATTCGACGGATTGGGATAGGCCGCCGCCAGCGAGAAGGCGTTCGGCCGCACCCTATCGGTAACCACGATAACCGTCGAAGAAGCGCCAGAGATTCCGGGACCGTAGAAATCGATCCAGTTAATATTGTACAGGCCGGTGTCACCCATATTTCGTTTGGCGACGATAAACAACTCGTGCATACCACCCGGGTCCTCAACAGCTATGCCCACATCGATATAATGCTGCCATTCGCCCGTGCCCGGAATATCGAGGCGAGCCAACAACGGGCCAGTCTCCCCATCCATACGCACCTCAAGACGCCCGCCCGCGCTCGCCGAGGCCACGCGAAAACTCAGCGAATCGATGCCGGCTAGATTAACCGGCGCGAAGACCAAGTAATCACCATGGTCGATCCAGCCGACGTTCTGGCCGCCACCGCGCACATCCCCCGTGTCCTCTAACAGTATCCCGTTCTGGCGCGAATAGTGTTCGGCCTCTTTGCGCTTGGGTTGCAAGATCAAACCCGCGCGGGCCGTTAGCGAGCCGACACCCGGCCCGCCCGCATCGGTATAGCGCGCCTCAACCGTGTAGAACAGATCATCGGCCTGGCTGCCGTGCCCGCCGAGGGTGGTAAAACGCCCTTGGCAACCCGAATACTCGTCCAAAGGGTGGCTGTGTGCGTTGTGGCCAACAAAGGCCTGGAGGACGACCTGCCCGCAAGCCGTTTCCCCGTCTTCCGCGTCAGTTACCTCCACCGCAAATGGAACCGTTTCGCCCCAAGTAAAAAAACCGCCGGCCGGAGGGGCGAGGATACGGATCTCCGGCCGCGTATTGCCGACGGTGATCTTGATATTGTCCGTGCTCTGGTAGCCGTCCTCGTCGGTGACCGTCAGCAACACATTATAATCTCCGTTGATGACATAGGTGAAATCGATGTCTTCGGCTCGACTGTCGACTTGGCCATCGCCGTCGAGATCCCAGGCGAATTCCAACTCCGAGCCAGGATCCGGGTCGAACGTATCCATGGCACTAAACTGCACGGACAGCGGCGCCAAACCATCCGTCGCCGATGCCCGACCGCGCGCTACTGGTGCACGGGTGCCCCGCACATAATCGAGCCTCACCAATTGCGCGTCCTCGTTGTCGCCCCAAAAACCGCTGCCCCACTCCAACATATAGAGCGCGCCATCGGGACCCAATTTCAAATCGATCGGGCGTTTGAAGGTGATACTAGGTAGGAAAGGATCGATTTGCAGGATCTCGCCCGCCGCATCAAAATGCACCGTCCGCAACCAATTGCGCGCCCAATCGTATATAAAGAGTGCACCGTCGTAATGAGTCGGCAGCGCCCGGTCCGCACGCGACTGGTGATAATAAACCGGTCCGGCCATCGCCGTGCGACCATTACCACCGCCCAACTCGGGGAAATCCGCCGAAGCACCATACGGATACCAGATCCAAGCCGGCTCTGCCGGTGGAAGTTGCCGCAGACCGGTATTGTTGGGCGAGGCGTTGGTCGGCGCGCCACAATCGAAGGGATCGCCCGATGTAGAATCGGCAACGGCGAAATCCACATAGGCTTTATTATCCCCGATGCAATAGGGCCAACCGTAGTTGCCCGCCGAACGGGCCTGGTTCCACTCGTCGAGACCGGCCGGTCCGCGAGCGCGATTCGCCTCGCCGGCATCCGGACCGACATCACCCCAATATAGCCAATCCCGTTGCTGGTCAATAGAGATCCGGTAGGGATTGCGCACCCCCATAATATAGATCTCGGGCCGCCCGTCTTCCGGGCGATCGGTGAAGAGATTGTCCGCGGGAATGGTATAGCTGCCGTCTTCCTGCGGAACAATGCGCAGGACCTTGCCGCGCAAATCGCGTGTATTCGCCGAGGTTCGTTGCGCGTCCCACGCCGCACGACCGGGCCGCTCATCTATCGGCGCATAGCCGTCCGAATCGAAGGGATTGCTATTGTCGCCGACGCCAATATAGAGCGCCCCGTCGAGTCCGAAGACCAGCGCTCCACCCGAATGGCAACACTGCTCGCGCTGCGTGGGAATTTCTAGGATCACCCTTTCCGACGACAGGTCGAGGTGATTGTCCTCGAGCACAAAACGGGAAACGTGCTGTTTTTGTGTGGAGCCGGCAGGCGAGTAAAACAGATAGACCCAGTTGTTCTGTGCAAAGCCCGGGTCCAGTGCGATGCCGATCAGACCGTCCTCCTGTCGCGTCGAGACCGCCAATTTGCCCACAGCCGCCACCTCGCCATTCCCGGGCAAGTAGACTTTTACCGCTCCATTGCGCTCGATATAGAACACTCGGCCGTCGTCAGCAATCGCCAAGGCGATCGGGTTTTGCGCGTCGGCATCGAGTATCACCTTCTCGTAATTGGCGTCGACACTCGCTCCACAATCGCCAGAGGCAAGCCCCGTCGCGTATTCGATTCCGCCGAGCAAATGTTGCAAAAAGAACGGCTCGCGATAGCTTTCCCGCGTATGCCCGCCGCCGGTATACCAGCCCCGCCCCCCGTCATATTCATGGCACCAGGCAATCGGGTGGTCAACGCCCTGCGCCCCACCGCTATAACTATCCTCATCAAGCACCGCCAATACATGTACCGCACCGCGTGGATTGCCCTGATAGTTATACCACTCGTCCCGGCGGTCCCAGCGCCTTGGTAACTCGCGCGTCGAAGGGTGCACCGGATCGATCACGCGGATCTGCGCGTTTTGAATCTCCGGGTGGCTGACGAAATAACCGCCGACTAAGCCGCCATACCAAGACCACCCGTATTCGGTATCAGCAGCGGCATGTATGCCGACAAAACCACCACCGCGCCGGATATAGCGTTCAAAAGCTTCCTCCTGCGGCCTTGTCAGTATATCGCCCGTCGTACTGAGGAAAACCACCGCGCGATATTGCTCCAGTTGCCCGTCGCGAAAAACCGTCGGATCTTCGCTCGCTTCCACGACAAACCCCCTCTCATCGGCCAACCGGCGAATCGCGGCGATACCGTCGGGGATCGAGTCATGGCGAAAACCCGCCGTGCGCGAAAAGACCAAAACGCGCACATCCGCCGTTTGCGCCAAACCTTGCGAGGGAGATAATAGAGACAAAAGCACTACATAAAACCGCATACTGAGCCACGTCCTTATTTGATGATAATTACGGCCCATTTAATAAACGAAATTGCTCCCAGAAACGCGATTTCGCCGAGTCTTATTGTGATCCGTCTTTTGCCCGCCTCTATTAGGCGATATCTTAGTCTTAGGTTCTTCGATTACTACCAGAATCTACACATCGCCCAGAGGATACCTGCAATGTCAGACCTACAATTAATTGAACAGTTCAACCGCGACGGCTATATCGCGATCCCCAACGCCTTCAACTCCGACGAAGTCGCCAAAATGCAGAGGGAGGCCGACGCGATGCTCGAACTGATCATCAACTCGTCGATCGCGCACAGCAGGCGCAGCGGCCGACTGTCCATCGTCGAATCCGAGCAGGGTGAACAGATGGCCGTCAAGATCCAACCGGTCAATGACCTCTCGCTGTATCTGGCGGCAATATCGGCCGACGAGCGGCTGCTCGGCCCCATACGGACGCTAATGGCCGATAAGCCGATACTTATGGAAGAAAAGCTCAACTACAAACAGCCTCTATCCGAGCCGGTCAGCGGCTTCGACATCAGCGGCCGACGCTCAGACGGTTGGGGCATGCATAGCGACTGGGCGTATTACAAGGCGCAAGATTATCCGCAGACGATCATCTCATCAGCGATCTGCCTCGACGACTGCACCGCAGAGAACGGCCCCTTGCACATCTGGCCGGGCACCCATAAAGAACACCTGCCGCATCAACAATCAGAGCACGGAGGCTTAGTTGTCGAGCCCGGCTCGATCGATTCGGCGGGCGGAAACGACCTGCTGGTGCCGGCGGGAACGATCCTACTCTTCTCGTCTCTGCTAATCCACAACTCGCGCCCCAATACCTCGGGCAATCCTCGGCGTCTGATGATCTACAGCCATTATCCACAAACCGCCGATATGGGCGTCGACGTGCGCAACGGCCCGTCTAGGCTGCGCGAGGCGCCCTACGAGTGGGAATATATCCGCATGCGGGAACGAGGCGAGGCGCACGTCGCCTTCAACGCACCGACACATTAAAACGATCTGCAAAAAAATTCCCTGGGAAGGAATAGCAGCAATGGCCGATACCGATACGAAGTTAATCGTCGACGAATGTCCCGATACACTTAGCCCCGAGCATCTCGCGCAGTTTAGCGAAATAGGCTGCGTCGCGTTTGAAAACGCGTTGACCGCGGATGAAATCACCGCAGCCCGCTCGGCGTTGACAGGGATTACATGCCAATTGCTGGAACGCGCGCACCGCGGCGAGGCCCAGCTACGCGAACGACCGGACGCGAGCAAAAATTACGCGGGCATACAAGTGGTCAACCCGAACAGCGGTTTCGGCATCCACTTTGAAGCGGGCATGGACCCGTTGTCTATGCCCGTCGATGAGGCAGAGCTCAAGTTTAGGAAGCTATTCAATTACCACCGCGAACATCAGACCTTTATCGACCTGACCCAACATCCCAGGATAGCCGGTTTCATCGCCCAACTGATCGGCGAAGAAGCGATCCTAAAAGCGGAGATGGCGCTGTCAAAACCGCCGCTGATCGGTTCGGAAAAACCCTGGCACCAGGACAACGCCTATTTCAACTGGCTGCCTCTATACAAGGTAGCCACCGCTTGGATCGTCCTCGACGACACCACCAACGACAATGGCTGTATGCACGTCTGCCAGGCGGCCACCGACTCGGTGCACTCAGACACCACCACACCATCGACTGCGAGATCCTGCCCGACCGCATCGACAAGGGCCACGCCGTTCCCGTGCCGCTTAAAGCCGGCGGCATTATGTTTTTCTCCGCCATGCTGCCGCACCAGACTCCGCCCAACCGCACAGTGGACCGCCGGCGCGCGTTGCAGTTCCAGTATCGCGGTATCAGTACGCATTCGGTGTCAAAAGAAGAATTCGGTACCGTCTTCGCCGAAGCCGACGGCACGCCCACAAGTTTCGCGCTGGCGCATGAAAATGGATGACTCGACGAAAAGATACCGCAAGAATTCCACGGACAGATACGCTATTTCGGCAAAACTGCTCCGAGTACACATGACCTGGCACGATCTGAGCCAACTGCCTAATGGATGCGCAACAAGCACATTATCGAAAGGAATATCATTATGACTCTACCCGCTGAAGACGAGAATATATTCCGCTCCATAGGGGTCGAACCCATTATCAATTGCCGCGGGACCTTTACGATTATTGGCGGCTCCATCGAACGCCCGGAAGTATTAACGGCGATGAAAGCCGCGTCGAAGCATTTTGTGCAATACGACGAACTGGCCGAAGGAGTCGGCAAAAGACTGGCTGAAATCACCGGGGCCGAATGGGGTCTGATCCCGGCGGGTTGCGCGGCCGGGCTGAAACACGTCACCGCTGCCTGCGTGACCGGCGGCAATCCCGAAAAACTCATCCGCATCCCTGACCTGACCGGATTAGACAAAACACAAGTCATCATACCCCGGTCTTCGCGCAACACCTATGACCATGCGGTGCGCAATATCGGCATCGAGATCATCATGATCGATACCCCGGAAGAGCTGGAACGAGCCATCAACCCACGCACGGCTATGATCTATCTGAATGCCGGTGGCGCCTCGGCGACGGGCCAACCGCTTTCTTTGGAGGCCATCGCCGCAATCGCCAAGCTCCACAAGATTCCCATACTGGTCGACGCCGCAGCGGAAAACCTCACCATCCCGCCCGTACACCTAGAGCGCGGCGCCGACGTAGTCGCCTATAGCGGCGGCAAAGCCCTTTGCGGGCCGCAAGGGGCCGGGTTGGTCCTAGGTAACAAGGCCATTCTCATGTCAGCGTGGCAGGCCAGTTCACCCCACCACGGGCCGAATAGGGACAATAAAATCAGCCGAGAAGAAATCATGGGTATGCTGGCGGCGGTCGAAGCCTGGACGAGGCGGGACCACGACGGCGAATGGACGATTTGGCTCAGTTATCTGGACCTTATCGCCCGACAGGTGACGCAAATCGAAGGTCTATCGACAGAGGTCGTCGAGCCTACGGGGACTTCTAATGTCGCGCCGACACTGCAGATCCGCTGGGATCCTTTGGCCCTGCATATTACCGGCGAGGAGGTGGCCGAAAATTTTGCCCGCAATAAACCGCGGATCGCCATCGGCGGCAGCAGCACCGAGGACAAGACGAGCATTCACGTGACCCCGAGCCAAATGCAACCCGGCGAGGCCGAAGTGGTCGCCGAGCGCATTCACGGAATTCTCAGCGAGACGCGCACCCCAAAACCGGTCGCAATGACCGCCGCCGCGGATATCGACGGTCATTGGGACCTCACCGTCGAATATTTCACCAGCAGCAGCGAGCACCGATTGTTTCTCCAACAAAAGGGCAACTGGGTGCAAGGCATGCACCAAAGCGACTTTTCCAACCAGCAGATCAACGGCACCGTCGAAGGCAGCCAGGTCAAGTTGCAAAGCGTCGCGCAGCATACCGCGGACGGGGTACCCTTCTTGTTTTCAGGTGAAATCAACCAGGACGAAATGGCGGGCTCTATCCATCTCGGAGAATACTTGACCGCGCAATTCACCGCGCGGCGAGCCCATTATAACACCGTGCGCCGGTCCGTCGAAATTCCCAGCGGTCCACCGTTGGCCACCTAGCCTGCAAGGAAACGCAATCAACCATTTCACCTATCTGCCGAGAGACAACAAATGAGTCGTATTCGCTTTGGCATCGTCGGTGCCGGATGGCGCGCCGAGTTTTTCCTGCGCATCGCCGCGGCGGCCCCCGAACACTTCGAGATGCCGGTCGTAGTTGCCCGCAATCCCGAAAAAGCCAAGCGCTTCGCCGATCTATGGGCCTGTGCAATAGTAGCGACAACAGACGAAATGCTTGCCGGTCGCACACTCGATTTCGCAGTGACCTCCGTCTCTTGGGCCGCCAACCCGGAGATCGTCAAAAATCTGGTACGCCGCGGCGTACCCGTGCTTTGCGAAACGCCACCCGCCCCGGACCTAAACACGATGATTGAGCTGTGGCAATACGTAGCTGAACACAAAATACAGGTCTGCGTCGCCGAGCAATATTTCCTCCAGCCCTATTTCGCCGCGGTGCGCCAAATAATCGAATCGGGTAAACTGGGTACGATCAGCCAGGCACAAGTTTCAGCGGCTCACGGCTACCACGGCATGAGCCTGATGCGCAAGCTATTGGGCATCGGTTATGAAAACGCGACGATCGCCGCTCGTTCTTTCAACGCGCCCCTACTCAAAGGCCCCGATAGGAACGGTCCGCCCGCGCAGGAAGCCATCGCCGACTGCAAACAAGCTTTTTTCTGGCTGGACTTCGACGGCCGATTGGGCTTTATGGATTTCTGCGGCGAACAGTATTTCAACTGGGTGCGCAACAATCGCGTGCTGGTGCGCGGCGAGCGCGGCGAAATAGTCAATAACCAGATCGCATATCTGCAAGATGCTCGCACGCCGATCTATCTGGACTTGCTACGCCACAGCGCCGGGGGGGCCGGGAACCTAGAGGGCAATCACTTAAAAGGCATACAACTCGGCCAGCAAATGGTCTACGTCAACCCATTGGCTCCGGCAGCGCTCAGCGACGACGAAATCGCGATCGGCGACCTAATGCTGCGCATGGCGCGAGGCGAAACGCCCTATCCGCTGGCCGAAGCTTGCCAAGACCACTATCTCGGTTTGATGTGCGAGCAAGCGTTGAACAGCGGTGCAGAAGTCCACACGCAAACGCAACCCTGGTCCGCGCAATAGTGCATCTACTATTGTCCGGGTCGCGAAAATACCTGGTGGCCATCGGGCTTCTGAGCCTTATACTAGTTATCGCCCGCTTCGACGAGTTCGCCGTCGGGTCGATGGCCGACGATGCCGTCTACGCCGAGTTGGCCCGTTCGATCAGCGAAGGGCGGGGGCCGGTCTTGCACGTCGGCCCCACCGAACATTCGGTCGCTCCTATCACCCAGCCGAGCGGCTATCCGCTATTGATAAGTCCGGTCGCCTATCTCTTCCCCGCTTCGCTAACGGCCCTAAAGCTCTGCTCGACCCTGTTCTTTTTTTTACTGCTATTCGTCCTGCACGCTCTGCTCAAACCCGTCACCGAACCCAACCAGCGCCTGGTCCTATTGGCCTTGCTCGCGCTAAACCCCTGGACCATCGCCTACGCCAACCGGGTCTTCAGCGAAGCGGCTTACACACTGGTCTCGCTGACCGCCGTCCTGCTCTATGATCGCTGGCTGCGGGGGAAGAAAATTTGCGGCCTCAATCTAGCCGGAATGGCTTTCTGTCTGGCGTTCGGCACGGCGATCCGCTCAATCGGCTTTGCACTCTTGCTCGCGGTGGCCCTGCATCTGACCTATCGACGCCAATGGAGGCGGCTCGGGGCGTGGATCCCCTGTCAGATCGTCTTCGCGGTGCTGCTCGCCGGCTTCGCCCGATCCGGCGGCGGGAGCATGGTGCCCGCATCCTACCTTGACCAGATCGTCGGCTTTGACTTCGCGCTCTTCGACCGATTCGCTTTTATGGCCTGGACCCTCTTTTATTATTTGCCGGAGCTCGCCGCGCTGACCCTGCCGCTCTTCGGCCAAGCAGTCCAGGCACTTGCTGGGCAACAGGGCCTCGGTGGGCTCTACTCCATTATCGTCTGGGCCTTAGGCGGAAGCCTTTTACTGCTTGCGCTCGGAGGCATCCTGTATCCTCGTTGGCGCGGCGAACCCGGTCTGCAACTTTTATACGTATATCAATTGGTCTTTCTCGGCGTGCTCTGCAACTGGACCTTCATCCCCGTCGATCGCCCCGGCGGCTGGGTCGAGTTGCGGCTCTTGTTGCCGCTCTTGCCGGTATTTTACCTCTTCGCGCTCGGTGGTTTGCAAACGCTCGGCGCGCACCGGCCGATAAAAAACCTCAAACCCACACATGTCCCGCTGCTGCTGTTGGCCCTGACCCTGCCGATGTCGCTCATCCACAACGCCTACCGCGTCAAGGTGCCTTTCCGCCAAACCTGCCAGGCCGAGGGCCGCGGCTTTATCGACTTCTCCGTCGGCAGCCAATACCTCAAGAATCACGCCGGCCCACGGGATATCATCATGACTTCCAGCCCGCTCGAACGCCATGTCCACCACAATCGTCCGACCGTCGGCTATGGCGATTTCTCCACGATCAACAAAGACCAGGCACAATATGTCTTTATCGGTCCTGACGACCCCAATACCCCCAACAGCCTAGATCCGACCGGCGCGCACGCTTTAGCACAAATTCAAGCGCACCCTAACCGCTTTGAACTAGTCCGTGCCGATTCGACAAAGAGTTGGTATATTTACCGGGTTTCCTCTGGTAATTAAAATCAAGCCGCCCATTGATTTTGTGTAATTCTTACCAGACCTTATATATTGAGCTATGGTGAAAAAGAATAAATCACCACTCTTTGCAAACGGCCTGCGGGTCGTTTTTATGTTTATGACATGAGCGTTGATCTTCGCCAAATCACCTGGATGCGTGCCCAATGGAAGCGTTTTAGCCGCAATTTCTGGGGGTGTAGCGGTCCTGCTTGGTTATTGTGCTGTGCTGGTATTATCTTCGTCGGACAGAAGCAACGTCCGGTATTGATTGCACTGGCGCTAGTGTTCTTGATCGTCACCGGAGTCTTTATTTTTCTCTTTTACGTCTCGCGCCGGGAAAGCAAGAAACTCGAGCGTCAAGCCATCGCCTTTCGCACCGCACTAGCAGAGGAAAAGCCAGCCAAATGGACCGAAGGCAGTTCGTGAAAAGCCAATGCAATTTCTTGACAGAAAGTATTGGTTAATCTTATCTTACGTAGATTAATAACGATCTTTTTCGCTCGATAAATTTCCTCGCCATACCCTTGTAGAGACCAGGATGGATTCCGCCCATTCGCTCGACGACATAACGCGCCTGACGGCGCAGACGGATAGCTTCAAAGACGTCATCACCCGGCTTGCAAACGGGCAGGAACAGATCCTACTGCACGGACTGCCCTCCACCCTCGCCGCCTTTTTAGCCACACACGTCCGTCACACCCTAAACCGCACAGTGCTGGTCGTCTGCGCCAACGAAGACCGCGCCGAGCAATGGCGCGACGATCTGCAGGCGATTGCCGGTGAGGAAATCGTCTGTTATTTCCCGACTTGGGACGTCGAACTCTACGACCGCCGGTCCCCCGACAATGAAATCACCGGTCTGCGCATCGAGGCCGCCTCCCGCCTGATGCGCGGCGAACCGACCATCGTCGTCGCGCCTGCCCATGCCTTATTGCTGCCGCTGATACCGCCGCACGCCCTCGAACTGGGTTCCCTCTCGTTCAAAACCGGCGAAGAACAGGACCCCGACGCACTCTGCTCACATCTGGTCGACTGCGGTTTCGAGCGTGTACCGGCCATCGACGGCATCGGGCAGTTCAGCTTGCGCGGCGGCATCCTCGACGTCTACCCCTTCGGGGTCGAACACCCCTATCGCATCGAATTCTTCGGCGACGAGATCGAATCGATCCGCCGCTTT
>Ga0315339_1002207_pt1 | contig 15177 bp, 14 predicted proteins | sample ASW17metaG_FD_204514 | JGI IMG/M metagenome (GOLD analysis project Ga0315339, IMG submission 204514) | Ammonia-oxidizing marine archaeal communities from Pacific Ocean, United States - ASW #17 | ecosystem: Environmental > Aquatic > Marine > Oceanic | place: USA: California | collected 2016-12-05
TGTCGCTCGGGCCCCAATCACCGATCCGGGCATGCATGAGGCCGGCAAACCCTTCCTTGTTCCTTCCCTTGTAGTACTCCAACCCCTGGACAAGGGAACTCGCGCAGTTGCCGACACCAGCGATGGCTATTCTAATTCGATTCATTCAATTCCTCCTGAATGATGCCTGGATAGACACATATTGCTGCTATCTCTCGATTTACTACACTCATGTCCACAATGGCCGGCTTCCCACCGGGGCTGCGGGGCGCACGAGGGGTCTCTCCCGACCCCATACGTTTGAGGGCATCGGATGCTTTGTACCGCGCCTCTGCCAGCGACCATTCGGGATAGCGTCCAATAGTGTGGCGAATCATCCACCCATTGACACGGTGCATCACGAACCAACTCTTGGTGCCAGAGACCGCAACGCGGAGCCCGAAACCACGTAGCACGGCATCGTAAAGGTCGTAGTGTTGCTCTCTGGGTTGCGCTTTGCGGACGGCAACATCAGTGAGGGATTTATTGACTAGCCGGGTCATGGTAGCTAGTGGGTTACAATATATATGGGCTTGGGTGAACCCCGATGCAACACGTTGCTATAGAAATACCGCAGAAAACAACAGAAAGGGGATGAATTTGTAACCCGATGAAATTGTCTGGAATCGTAGACCAGCTGAACCTTAATCAGCTGGTCATAGGTTCGAATTCTATATCGCCCACCATTAAATCAAGGACTTAGCTAGAAATAGCTGAGCCCTTTCTATTTGTGGGTTACAAATGGGTTACAAAATGACGTCGCTTAACACCATTTTCTCTGCTGTATCCACCCCCTAAATGCAGGCGGCTTCGTTTAGCACCCCTGCACATGAATTCGCTCAGGCGAGGACCTGAGGTTCACGCCTATCGATTCGGCGTTAGCATGCTCGGATACGCACCATCCTCGCTGCCCTGAACACACTCATGTTGTTCGCCACGCCCGTGGTGGCGGGGGATTTGGAGGATGCAGCGGCCGCTTACAAATCGGGCGATTACGAAAAAGCCTTATGGCTCTTGAAGCCGCTCGCCGAGCAGGGACATGCGGGTTCGCAGTTTAATCTCGGTTCTATGTACAAAGATGGCTACGGCGTGCCACTTCTTGACGAAAAACTGATTCTGCAAGTAGCCTGACACTTACGATGGTTAGGGCACTCATTCCGGAGCTTACCCTTAACATCGAGAATCTGTTGAACCCGTTAATGTACCCGTGGGTTTTTACGTTAGGAGACTCACGCGGCCTCGCGCTTGTAGCCGTCGTACTCCATGAAGTGGGCAGTCTCGGCCGCGGCTTTCTCGCCGCACAGGCGCCCGACGATGTGCAGCGACATGTCGATGCCGGCCGATACGCCGGCAGACGTCACGACCTTGCCATTATCCACGAAACGCCGGTCGTCGTGGATCGTCGCCGTCGGCACCATCTCCTTGAGTTCGTCGATGGAGACCCAGTGGGTCGTCGCTTCCAGGCCGTCCAAAAGCCCTGCCTTGGCCAGGATCCGCGCACCTGTGCAGACGGACAGCACCAGCTCCGCAGGATCGGCTTTGGCTTTCACCCAGTCCAGCATGGCGGGGTTGTTCTCTTCGACGCGGGTGCCTGGTCCGCCTGGAACGATCAGGATATCGGGCTCGGGACAGTTGGCGAACGTGAATTGCGGGACGACCGTGAAGCCGTTCCGGCCTTCCACGGACGCTGCCGACTCGGCAACCAGGTAGACGTTGAACGAGTCGGGGTCGGCAACCTGGGTCGCCACCGAGAACACCTCGTAGGGTCCGGCGAAATCGAGGACCTCAACCTGGTCGAACACGACAATGCCGACGTTGCGCTTGCGCTCCGCCATTTCTATTTCCTCATCTAGCTTCCGGATTTGCCTAGCTTTCCGACTTGATGGCCGCGACCACGTTCTGTCCGATGATCATGCCGGTGGTATAGGCGACGAGCAGTCCGTTGCCTGACATGTAGCCGCCTGCCGTGTCACCTGACAGCCCGACCATGGTGTTGCCGCCGGCGTAGAGATTCGGAATCGGCGATCCGTCCGGCTGCAGCACCTGGCAGGACGTATCGACCTTGAGGCCGCCCTGCGTGTGTCCCATCGCGCCCGTGATGCGCGAAGCATAGAAGGGCGGGGCGAGTGGCTCGGTCAGCTTCTTCCTGTCCCACGCGTCCTGCCCGGCCTGCACGCCATCGTTGTAGGACTCGACGGTTTCCCGAAGGACGTCGGCGGGCAGATCGAAATGTTCGGCAATCTCGGCGACCGTGTCGCGGATTTCGATCCCACCCTTGCGCATCGATTCTTTCATGACGTGCATATTCTCAGTCATGTGCTGGATGCGTTCGTCCCAGATGAAGACGGCGAAGCTATCCGGTTGCGCCCGATAGACGGCGGCGAGCTGTGAATAATCCTGCTCCTCGTTGACGAACCGCTTCCCGGTCTTGTTAACCGCGATGCCGCCTTCGTTGATTACGCCGGGAGTCAGGCGCGTGCCGTCCTCGAAGATACAGTCGCGGCCCTGATAGCCGGTCATCTGATCGACCGCGGCGCCGGCGTCCATGCCCCAGAGGATTCCTTCTCCGGTATTGGTTTTGGCGCCGATGGTGGGGGCATCCGCCATTTCCGGGATGTACTGGGCCAGCATGTCGCGATTGGCGTTGAAACCGCCGGTGGTCAGGACGACCTTCTTCGCGCCAATGCGAAGCTCAGTGCCGCCCTGGTCGGCGGTCACGCCGGCGACGCCGCACGCTTCACCGACAACCAGGCCCGATCCCGGCGTCTTGTCGAGGTACATCGTATTGTCGAGAGAGGTGAAGTACGTGCGCATCTGGTCGATGATGGGTACGCCGATCCGGGTAGGATGGCTGTGCATGCGCTTGTTCGTGTGTCCGAACCATGTCACTTCCGGGGCGAACTCGATATCTACGCCGAGCCCGTCGATGAACCAGTGGATCGTCTCCGCCGAGCGGCGGCACAACTCGAGGGTGATGTCCTGATCGCTATTGTGACCATTCTTGCGCAGGATGTCCCCCGCAAAGACTTCCGGTGAATCCTTGACGCCTGCGGCCCGTTGCAGACGCGTTCCCGCGGCGGGGATGAAGCTGCTGGTGATGACGGACGTGCAGGGATCGTCAGAGTCTTTCTCCAGCAGAACGACGTCGACACCGCCTTCTACCGTGGCTGCGGTCCCCGCTGCCATCAGGCCGCATCCGCCACCGCCAACAACGACGACGTCCGTTTCGATGTCCCAGGTCATCTTTCCGTCCTTATGATGAAACCAGTGCGGCCGCACCCTCGCCGCCGAGGCGCCCCAAGGTCGTCGCGGTCATGAGCCCGGCGCCGGACGTATAGCCCCAGCACGACGGACCGGTGAGTCCACGGGCGGCTCCACCGCCGGCAAACAGGTTTGGTAGCGTTTCGGTCGAGCCCTTGCGTAGCACGCGCGCTCCACTGCCGATGACGAGTCCGCCTTGCGTGTGGAACAGGGCGCCCGTGATGCGCACGGTATAGAGCGGTGGCTCAAGCGGCGCCTTGTCGCCGAAGTCGCGGTCGAAGGGGTCGGCCTTACTGCCGGCGATGACTTCGTTGGTCTCGGCGATGGTCTCGGCCAAGGCGTCCCGGGGCAGTTCCGTAATTTCCACGAGCTGGTCGAAGGTCTCGGCGATGCGAATGGCGCCGGCCTCGAGCGACTCCTTTTGATGGTTGAATTGCATGGCCACGTTGTGGGCTGTGTCGTTGAAGATCGCCCAGGCGATGTTCCCAGGCTGGCGGATGACTTCGATGGCCTGCTCGGAATATCCGCGGTTCTCATGGCTGAATCGTTCGCCGTTTGTATTGACCATGATGCCGCCCTCGGTGATCGAGGGCCAGCCGATGTGCGTGTTGTGCGGCGTTGCGACGGCCCCGTGCCCCTGATAACTGCCCATGTCGGCGACGTCCGCCCCGAGTTCAAGGCCCCACTTCACTGCGTCGCCCTTGTTGCCTACGTGTCCAAAATAGAGCGCCTCTGATATCTCGGGAATGTACTCCCGGACCATCTCCGAATTGCCGCCGAACCCGTTGCAAGCGAGGATCAGTGAGCCGCAGCCGACGTCCTCATAATCGCCGCCGGGGCGTTGGACGCGGATGCCGGTAACCCTGCCGTCCTCATCGGCATAGAGGTCGGTCGCCATGGCCTCAGTCATCATGTCGATCCCCTCGCGCGAAATTGCAGCGAGTAGACTCGTCAATAGCTCGGCGCCGTCACGGTTGGGCGTGCCGTGCATACGGTGCTTTTTGTGGCCCGGATAGAAAAAGTCGGTCAGGACCTCGAGCGGCGCGCCGTAGGTATCGGTCAGCCAATCGACCGTGATCGTGGAGCCACGCGAAATCGCGAGCGCCATGTCCTTGTCGGTTTGTTGCTTCGCCTTCTCCATGATTTCCTCGGCGAATTCCTCGGCCGTGTCGGTAATACCCGCCGCTTTCTGGAGTTTCGTACCGGCCGCGGGAATCTGTCCGCCGGACAGGGAGGTGCTGCCGGATGGGGTTTCGTCGCGTTCGATTATCAGCACGCCAGCGCCGCGCTCGTTGGCGGCCAGCGCCGCACTGCAGCCGCAGGCGCCCGCGCCGATCACAACGACGGGCACGGAGATGTCGAAAAGCTTCCCGCTCGATCTAATGATTCCCATGGATATCAGCCTCTGAATGGGACGAAGGTCCGTCGAAGAAGGCCGCCACTATACCGTGACCGTATCGCGTGCAACCAGTCTTGGTGGCATGAGTAAACAACGCGGTGGTTTGGCGCGTTGACTCGCCGGGACCACTCCCTTGTAATCCCGGCAATCGCACATCTGAATGGTGCACCAACTCAGGGAGGTCCCCGTGGCCAAAAAGAAAGTCCTCGTCATCGTTCCGTTTCCGATGACGGAAGAACAGCTCGGTTTCCGGCAGGAACAGCACGAATCGCTCGACTTCGGTCCGGACATTGAATTCCATTATCGGCCGGTCCGCGCCGCCGGCGGCAACCTGGTGAGTCCCTATGACTGGACCATCGGAGATCTCGTCGTGCTCGAGGCCGGCCTCAGCGCCCAGGACGACGGTTACGACGCGGTCTGTATCGACACCATGAGCGATTCCGGCGTGGCCGCCTTGCGGACCATCCTTGATATTCCGGTCATCGGTCCGGGCCGTGCGTCCTTCCTCATGGCCATGCTGCTGGGCGACAAGTTCGGCGTGCTGGCGATGTGGGAGCGCTGGTCGGGCCTCTACAAGAAGACCATGGAAGAACTCGGCATCGGTCACAAGTTCGTAGGCGTGCACAGCATCGATGCTCCGGTCGACAACCGCAATCTGCTCAGCGGCAAGGAAGATGAGACCTTCGCCATGCTCGAGAAGGGCTGCTGGGCGCTGATCAATGATTATGGTGCCGACGTCATTTGCCTCGGATCGACCTCCATGCACCAGTCCCACGCTTACCTCACGGAAAAGATACCGGTGCCGATCATCAATCCGGGTCCGGTGACATACAAGGTCGTCGAAGCCGTGCTGGGTCTAGGTCTCTCGCAGAGCCGTCAGTATTACAAGCCTCCCATCGTGCGGGTCGACGAAACGCTCAAGGCCATGCTCGACGGGGCTGTCGAAGTACAGAAAAAGTCCTAGGACCGCCCTAGGTTTACGAAAGGGGAGATGAGCCATGCCGAAGGCATTGGTAATCGTGCCGTTCGCGCTCGATGAAAGCGGGATCGCCAACCGGCGCGCGCAACTCGATTACGTGCGATTGGGTCCCGATATCGAGTTCGATTTCCGCGGCGTGACGGCGGGGCCGAAAAGCTACATGAGCCCGCACGACTTCGTGCTCATGGACATGGCCATCTTTGAGGCCGGGATGAGTGCCCAGGATGACGGCTATGACGCCGTCTGTATCGACACCATGAGCGATTCGGGTCTCGATGCCCTGAGGTCGGTCCTCGATATTCCCGTCATCGCACCGGGCAAGGCGGCGATGCTGTTCTGCCTGACGCTGGGCAACAAATTTTCCATCATCTGCCAGTGGGACTACGCCGTCCTGCGGACCAACAAGATGATCCGGGGGCTCGGCCTGCAGGACTTCTGTGCGGGGGTGTTCAATTTCGACGTGCCGCCAGACTATGCCAACCTGCTCGACGGCAAGGAGGACAAAGTCTTTCCTAAGATGCAGGCGGCTTGCGAACAGGCGATGGCGGCCGGAGCGGACGTCGTCTGCCTCGGCTCGACGACCATGCACCAGGCGGCCGAATATCTGGCGGAAAAACTACCCATCCCAATCGTCAATCCAGGACCGCTGACCTATAAGCTCGTCGAGTCGGTGATTGACCTCAAACTCACGCACAGCCGCAAGGCCTATCCCCAACCCCTCGACCCGAACCCCGACATGATCCACGCCATGCTCAAGGCCGGCAAGGAATCGCTGGGGTAGCGCCGGCGGTTGCGACTCCACCTTCTTTTGAGATAGCAAGAAAGCTCGATCCGCGTGGGTCCCTCTCCCGACTTCGGGAGAGGGACAGGGTGAGGGTTAGACTCTCAAATACAGGTTCGGCTTACGTCAAATGCGGAAGAACGCTCTTCTCAAACACGTCGTTCCGGAGGCGAATGATATGAAGGCTGGATGCCTGCCTTAGGCCTCAGTAGTTTCTTTGGCGATTTTGACCGCCTTCATGATCTGACTTTTAGGCACGTTCTCGAGCAGGTCGTCCTTGAAGTCCCGAATTTTGACCGGCAGCGTCTCGGACTTCGTCACCTCGAGTGCCAGTAGGGCCCAGCGCAGGGAATCGACATAGTTGGCCTTTACGCCGACGCCGCGCTTGTAGTGCATCGCTAGGCGGAAGCGAGCGGTCGGATGACCTTGTTCGGCGGCCTTTGAGTACCAATGGATGGCGCGCTCAAAATTCCGGTGCTTCCCTTTCAACGTGGAATACAGGTAGCCAAGATTGAATTGGGCTGTAACGACACCCTGTAGGGCAGCGCTCTCGAACCAGCGTAGCGCGGTGGTGGTGTTCTGTTCCACGCCGCGTCCGCGCAAAAAACAGGAGACCCAGGTTGGTTTGTGCTTTGGCGTGTCCCGCTTCCGCCAACAAATTGAACCAGTAATAGGTTCTGGAGAAATCGTTGTTGCGAAAAGCCTTGAGAGCGTTGTTGAGGCTCTCGGTCACCCTGGTCTGCGCCGTGGAGGCCGTCACGTTATTGGCTGCCGCTTCGGGCTGATACAGCACGGTCGCCAGCAATAATGCGGAGCCGAACATCAGGATTGAAGCCACATTGTCGCGCGGGGAAAATTTCATCGGAGGACCACTCACCACAGTTGAACTAAAGGACCAATCGGTTCAGTACCGTTGCTCACCGAAGTACATAGGCGAGCGATGTGTGAAGATATTGAATGAGATGTGAAGACCGTGTTAACGACCCTTTCATTTGCTAAAAGATTTGAGATGTGGCTTTGGCGTGAGGCGACAACTCGACCAGTAAGCCAAGTGATCCTTGATGCGTTCCGCAATTGTATTCCTCCCCCGGAATTGGGGGAGGTTAGGTGGGGGCGTTTACTGCAAAAGCGTGTCCCTACCTCAGATGCGGCAGGACTTCCTTCCCGAACAGCTTGAGCGCCTTCATCACTGAGTCGTGCGGGATGCCTGGGAAATTGAGCCGGATTTGCAGATGCGTTATTCCCACGTCGCGGTGTTCGAGACAGCCGCGGATGCAGTCCTCGGGGTCGCCGACGATGAACCGGTCATTGGCGAGGTCTTCGATCGACATCTCCGCATTGCCGTCATCGCCCGTGTTCTTGTCCATGCCCCACGAGAAATAGGTCTCGAATTTCTTGGCGATGTATTGGCCGCCCTCTTCCCAGGCCTGTTCGCGGGTCTCGGCCACGAAGACCTCGACGTTGCGGGCGATCTCCTTGGGCGGCGGCAGGCCGGCGTCCTCGCGCGCGGCGTGATAGATCGGGAGCTGACGCTTGATCTCGCTGAATGTTGGCACGGATGATCCGGCCCAGGCATCGGCAAGGCGCGCCGCGCGCTTGACGGCGGGGTCGGCTGTCGCGCCGATCCAGATCTCGGGGCGGGGTTTCTGCAACGGCTTCGGGCGGATCGACAGGTTGTTGAAGCGCACATGCTCGCCCTCGAACGAGACGTCGTCTCCCTCCCAAAGGAGCTTGAGGGCCGCGATCTGCTCCTCGAAACGGGGCACTCGTGTCTTGCGGTCGACGCCCATGCTTTCGAACTCGATCTCGCGGTAGCCGAGGCCGATCCCCAGTATCAGGCGGCCGCCCGAGATGACGTCCATCGTCGCGTACTGCTCGGCGATATCGACGACGTTATGCAGCGGCAGCAGGATCATGTTGGTGCCGATCATCATGTCGCCGGTCTCGGCCGCGAGACGCGCCAGCAGGGGCGTGGTCTGCAGGAATTGGTTGGGGTACGTCAGATAGTGCTGACCCAGCCAGAACGAATCGAAGCCCGCATCGCGGATGGTGCGTGTCTGTTCCACGCTGTCCTCGAATTCATGCCGAATGTCTGCTTCGGGCGGGTGCTGACTGCCGAGAAAGACGCCGACTTTCATAGCGGTTCCTATTCAATGAGTCGGGAAGTGCCGTCGACGGCATCGGCTCGCATGCCAATGCCTGCGGCATCATGCCTGTGGATAGTCGCGGAAGGAAAGTCCCGTATGTGCTTCCGCCTGGTTTAACAGGCGTGCGGCCGTCAAATTAGCCTGTTCGACGAGCCGGGACTCGTCGACCCGCGTAAGTTTGCCGTCCTCGACGACGACCACGCCATTGACAATGGTGAGCTTCGCCTGGGAATCCGAGCCCGACATGAGCAATCCGCCCAGCGGGTCGGCCAGAGCCCCGACATAGCCGATGCGGCGCATGTCGAACGCCGCCAGGTCTGCAGCCAACCCTGGTTCGAGACGTCCGATATCGTTACGTCCGAGCACGGCGGCGGCCGTGCGTGTGGCCATGACCAAAACGTCGTGAGGTGTCAGCCAATTGCCCAGCGGATCCGCATCGTCTTCGCTACCGACACGGTGCAGCAGGAGCGCGAGCCTGAGATCGGCGAGAAACGCACCCCCATCGTTGCTCGCGCCACCATCGACTCCGACGCCCACCTTGACGCCGGCGCGGCGCATATCGGCGATGGGCGCGACGGCATAACCGAGGCGGATGATGGTTCGCGGACAGTGGGCGACCCCGCATCCTCTATCGGCAAACATTTTGATCTCCTCGGTATTGAGCTGCGTGCAATGGGCGAACCACGTCCGCGGGCCGAGCCATCCGGATTTATCGAGGAACTTGATGGGCGTGTCCCCGGTGAGTTCGAGCGCCTGTGCCCGCTCGTTTTCACGCGGGCGGTAATGTGTGTGGAGACCACATCCGTGCTCGTTCGCAAGTTCCGCGATGCGGCTCATGAGAGAGGGCTTCTCATAGGTGACCGCCGTGGGACCGAGGTCGAGGCGCAGCATGGAAAGGCGGCTCGAATCGTGATGGCGGCCGATGTCCGCCGCCATACGCGCGAGCAGCGTATCTTCGTCATCGATGAAGTTCGACAGTTTCTCGCCGAGAATGGGACCGAGCTGTTGCTCGATATCGCCTTCCAGGGTGGGCATCCCGCTCCGGACGAGGTGGAGCCGCAGTCCAATCTCCCGGGCTGCACGGATTTCCTCATCGACCGCTTCACCATCGTTGCCTGGCAGAATGAAAGCGAGATCGGCGCTCGTTGTGGCACCGCTGAGAAGGAGTTCCCCGGCCGCGGCGAGCGCCCCCCAGTAAATCGCTTCCGGATCGAATTCCGCCCATAGCGGATACATGCCCGCCAACCAATCGAGCGAGACGGCGCGCTGTCCCGCTGGTATCGCGCGGGTCAGGGACTGGAAGAAATGGTGGTGAATATTGACGAATCCCGGAACAACCAGGCAGCCCAAAAGGTCATGGACGTCGTCCGCCTGGGTAACTGGGCAGGGCTCTTGACCGACGGCTTCGATGACGTTGTCACGGATCAGGACATAACCGTTCTCGATCACCTCGTCTGTGTCGTTGCAGGTATAAATTCGATCTGCGTTGCGCAGTAATACGGTGGTCATGACAGTTGGCACTCCTTGGCGGCACTCCTTGGCGGTGCGCCTGCGGGAACGACCGATCATGCCTCAGGCGGGATTGTCGGCCAAGCGTCATCGACCATCGTGAGCCTAGTCTGAAGACAGATACCGGCACGCGGCTTTGCAATTCTTTCGGTGAAAGGCATGTGTGGCGCCAACCGCCAACTCAGGCGTAAGCTATTTCGTTGATGCGTGACGATCCGGGGATCGCCGCCAAAAATCTGAGGAGGAAACAATGGTCGAAGAAGTAACACGTCGGAATTTATTGAAGTACTCAGCCTTCACGCTTGCTGGCTTGGCCACGCACGGCATTTTGCCTGGAAGCGCACGGCAGGCGATTGCTGCATCGGAACTTACCGTTACGCATTTCGGCGGCCCCTACGCGGCGCTCGGCGACATCGTGGGTAAACCTTTCGAAGCTGCGGGACTCGGTAGCGTGAACTACGAAGTCGATTACCCTGGGGTCATCATGAGCAAGTGGAAGGCGGCTCCCGACGATCCACCTTACGATATCGGAATGCTCGTGCGCGCCGTTGGATTGAGGGCGGGTGCGAGTGGCTTGGTTACACGTTTGACGAGCTCCGATATCCCCGCGCTGAAGGATGCGCATGCCGACGCCCTCCCGTCCTCGGGTCACGGTGTCGCGATGATCGTGGATAGCCTGGACTTTATGTATGACAAGACGAAGGTATCCGAACCCCTAACCTCGTGGCTCGATCTGTGGAAACCCGAATTCAAGGATCAAATCGTTTTGCCCGCAATGCCTGCGGTTGGCATGGTAACGCTCACATTGCTGAGCTTCGCCAAGGCTTTGGGAGGTGATGAGCGGTCCGTGGACGACGCTTTCACCAAGATTAAGGAAATCAAGGGCAACGTTCGAACTTTCGTGACCGATCCAAACCAGGCCACGCAACTGCTCGAACGTGGAGATATTTTGGCCGCCCCGCAGTTCAGCGTCCGCATCAGCCAAGTCCTCAAACGCAACGATAAAATCGCGCGGGCGGTGCCAAAAGAAGGTGTCCCCGCCATCCCCTATGACCTGTGCATCGCTAAGGGATCCAAGAACCAGGACTTGGCAAAAAGCTACATCAACTTTGTGCTGTCCGAGTCGATTCAACGTGATCTGGCGGCGAAGTTATTGGCGACTCCGATACATAAGTCAGTATCCGTGCCCGAGGATTTGCGGAAATACGTCATGTCCGACTTCGATAAGCTGTTTTTCCTCGACTACGAGTACATAGCGACCAGGCAAAAGGAGTGGACCGATCGGTGGGTGCGCGAAATTCAGAGCTAGAGCAAACTGTCGCTCTTTCCGGACTGTCTTCTTTAGTGTGTTGGCGCTCCCGTCATCTTGATGTTGCCGTCAGCCGTTTCGTAGAGGCACAGGCCGACACGACGCGCTAACTCGGCGCGAAACTGAAATCCGCCACGGCGCGCTGTCGTGGCGGCACTCCCTCGACCCGGTAGGAAGGGTTTGACGATGAGTTTGCCCAGCCGCTTCGCCACTCCCGACCAGCCAGACGAAGCCGAGTCACTCACGGCCGGCAACGACGTTGATTTGCGCCTTGTGGGGGTTTCCAAGTTCTTTGGTGCCGTCCATGCATTGAAGGACTGCACCATCGACGTTCGCCGGAATGAAATCCTCGCTCTTCTCGGTCCCAGCGGCTGTGGCAAGTCGACTCTCCTCAACATCGTGGCTGGATTTCTGGACCCCGATGCCGGTGACGTCTGGCTGCGTGGGCGGCATGTGAACGACGTACCGCCGAACCACAGAAATACCGGCATGGTGTTCCAGCACTACGCGCTGTTTCCGCATATGACGGTGCGCCAGAACATCAGCTACGGATTACACGCCAGGAAGCTCGGCGCCGAGGTCATCGACCAGCGCGTGAAAGAGATGGTGAGTCTCCTCAAATTCGAAGGGCTGGAAGAGCGCTATCCTGCAGCGCTCAGCGGCGGACAGAAGCAGCGCGTAGCCGTGGCGAGGGCCCTCGCCATCCGTCCCGACGTTCTCCTTCTCGACGAGGCGCTTAGCGCCCTGGACAAGAACCTGCGGGAGGAGATGCAGATAGAGCTGTCCCTGCTGCTGCGCCGCTTGGGAATTACCACAATCCTGGTCACACATGACCAGCAGGAAGCGTTCACACTTGGCGATCGCATCGCGTTGATGGAGCACGGGCGCATCATCCAGGTTGGGCAGCCCGAGGACATTTACCTCAAGCCGCAATCGAAGTTCGTCGTCGAGTTCATGGGCTCGGCCAACCGCCTGTCGGGAACTGTCGAGCAGACCGGCGAAGGAGAGGGCGTGGTGCGCACACGCTGTGGCTTCGTCTTTCCAATTCCACCGGGAAGCTCGGGCTTGAGCACTGGCCGATCTGTGCTCGCCTATGTCCGCGCGGAAGACCTCATGCTGTCCCACGAACCGACCGCGGTACATGCGGGTGCGCCGGCACGAATCGTGCTGGTCACGTTCCTGGGCGCAAAGTCGCGGTTCGTGATCGAGCTCAGCGACGACCAGATCCTTGTCGAGCGGTCGGGCGGGGACGGCCCCGCGGGTTTCTCGGAGGGCGACAACGTCTACGTCAGCTTCCCGTTGGAGCGCTGCCACGTGGTCCCGGATGACTGAACGGTCTCCGGCAGCGGCGCCGGCACCCGATCCGGATGCCGACCCAGCAGCCGGCCAAGTCGCCGGAGGGCGGGGCAAAGCAGCCCAGGCACGCCGCCTTCATCCATGGCTTTGGCTGCTTCCCGCCCTCGCATTGCTGATTCCCTTCTTCGTCATGCCCCTCGGCATTCTGGCCCGCAACAGCGTCTACCGGGACGATCCAACGGCGCTCATGGTTCCCGATTTCACGATCGATAATTACGTGCGGATGCTGACCGATCCCTACTATTTGGACGTCTTTACCAACAGTCTTTGGATCGCCTTTTTGGTCGGCATCATCGCGCTCTTCGTGAGTTATCCGTTCGCGTACTACGTCGTGCGCTGGGCCAGACGCTCACGCAAACTGCTCATCTGGGCGATCTACATGCCGCTGATCGTCAGTGTCATCGTTCGGGTCTTCGGCTGGATCGTCATCACGGCTGATAGCGGGCTCATCAACAATCTGCTTGTGGGCGTCGGTTTTATCGACCGGCCGCTACAAATTTTGTACGCGGTCAGCGGGATGATGATTGGACTCACCCATCGCTACCTACCGCTGATGGTCTTGCCTCTCGTCAATGCGATCGCAAAGATCGATCCGGCCCTGCTCACGGCTTCCGCGGGGTTGGGAGCGGGACGGTTCCGGACATTTGCGCTGGTGATCGTGCCGCTCAGTCTACCAGGTATCGTGGTCGGGTTTCAGCTCGTCTTCGCCGGCGTCCTCAGCGACTACGTTCTACCGAACCTTATGGGGACGACCCGATTCCGCATGCTGGCCCCGGCGATTTACGACGAGGCGATCGGAAATGTGAGCTGGGCCAGCGCTGCGTCGATGGCGGTCATCATGATCGTTATCGTGGTTGCCGTATTACTGATCACGAACCTGGCGTTTCGCCGCTACGCGCCTTGGGCGAGGACACTGTGAACGCGACGCCGGAACGTTCCAAGGGCACTGGTCCGCGGCGCACGCCTGGCACCGCTCTCCTGCTCGGCGCCTATGCGGCAGCCGTCTGCGTGTTCCTCTTCGCGCCTATCGTGATTGCCACGGTGTTGTCGTTCAGCAGTGCGCCGCAACTTATCTTTCCGCCGCCGGGCTACGGGTTGAGTTGGTACAAGGAGGCGCTCGAAACCAGGAACTACATCAGCGGATTCTGGGTCAGCACCATCATTGCGACGAGCACGGCGCTGATCTCGGCGGTGGCCGGCACCGGCGCTGCGATCGCGATCAACCACTACCGCTTCGTCGGGCGCAGCGCGGTACAGGTGCTGCTCATGCTGCCGGTGGCTCTGCCCGGAGTCGTCATAGGCCTCAATCTATTGTTCACGCTGCCTCTGTATGGAATGAAGACCGGCATGGTGGCGACAACCTTTGCCCACAGTTTGCTCGGCGTGTCGTACGTGACCTATCTCGTGCTTGCGACGCTGGCGAACTACGACCTGACGTTGGAACAGGCGTCACTCAACTTGGGTGCGTCGCGAATTCAGACGTTCTGGCGCATCACGTTTCCGCTCATTCGACCCGGGATCGGGGCGGGCGCCGCGTTCGCCTTCCTGATCTCGTTCGACAACGTTGCCTTGTCGATCTTTACCTCGGGCAACGATACGTTGCCGCTGCGACTGATGCAGAAGATCCGGTTCTATCCGGACCCCAGCGTCGCGGCCGTCGCGGCCGTGCTCGTCCTGCTGTCCCTGGTGGTCTTGCTGTTGTTCGGCAAAGTGCTGCAACAACGCGACATCGGGCAGCTCAGTGAATGATTAGCGTGCGATCGAGATCCTCGGACTATTCGGTCACCGCGTAGCGCTGTTCGAGTGCCTGGACTTCTTCCATACCCATCAAGTTCAGCATCTCATCGAACGTCGGCAGGTCGGCCTCCATATCGGCCCAGGTCCGCTTGGCCTTGAGCTCGTCGAGACAACTCAGCGCCGCGCGGATCGTCGAGAGCAACAGGAGGCCGGGATAGATCACCAGCTTGAATCCCAGTTCCCCGAGTTCTTCCGCCGGGAGCAGGGGGGTCCTGCGGCTCGATGCCAGGTTGGCGACGTGCGGGACACTGAAACTGCTGCCGATCTTGGCCATCTGCTGCCTGTCCGTCGGCGCCTCGACAAAGAGCATGTCGGCGCCGGCCTCCTCGTACAGGGCCGCGCGGTCCATCGCCGCATCAAACCCCTCGACCGCGATGGCGTCGGTGCGCGCGATGACGACGAAGTCGGCGTCGGATTTCGCGTCAACGGCGGCCTTGATCTTGGCCACCATCTCCGCCGCCGGAACGAGTTGCTTGCCACTGAAGTGTCCGCACCGCTTGGGGATGATCTGGTCTTCCATGTGGATGGCGGCGACCCCCGCGCGCTCGTAGCTCTGGATGGCGCGGCGCACGTTCATGGGACCGCCGTAGCCATTGTCACAATCGGCGATGACGGGCAGGC
>Ga0315339_1002209_pt1 | contig 15171 bp, 16 predicted proteins | sample ASW17metaG_FD_204514 | JGI IMG/M metagenome (GOLD analysis project Ga0315339, IMG submission 204514) | Ammonia-oxidizing marine archaeal communities from Pacific Ocean, United States - ASW #17 | ecosystem: Environmental > Aquatic > Marine > Oceanic | place: USA: California | collected 2016-12-05
GAGTTCGTGTCTAAGACTACGCCTGACAAACTTTTCGATATGTGGGAGGCATTGCAATCAGAGACGGTACCGGCTATCGACACCGGATCCCATTGCACCAGGCCGTATAAGTGCCCTTTTTATGGTCATTGCCATCAACAGGTCACCGATCATCCAATCAGTGATTTGCCCAGAGCTAGCAGAGAATTCCTCGATGGGCTGAAGAATTCTGGAATAGAAGACATTCGATCGATTCCCGCTGACTATCCGGGACTTAATGCTTTCCAACAACAGGTGAGGGAATGTGTGGTCAACGATCGTGCATTTGTAGGTTCAGATCTTCAATCCAAACTCCAAGAGATCAACTTCCCGGTGAGCTTCCTCGATTTTGAGACATATAATCCTGCTCTGCCTGTCTACGTAGGCACGAGTCCGTACCAACAGGTACCGTTCCAGTGGTCTCTCCACATAAAGACCTCGTCAGGAGATCTACTCCATAAATCGTTCCTTTGGTCGGAACAAGATGACCCGCGAGAGGCATTGCTGGAAAGCCTGATCGATGCTATCCCTCCTGAAGGAACGATAGTCGCTTATTCAAATTATGAACAGCGGGTTATGAAAGATCTAGCAGCGGCGTTCCCGGATTTTGCGGATGCTTTACTGGGCTTGTGTGACCGTACTTTCGACCTTTTAAAGCTAATCCGAGAAGAGTATTACCATCCTCAGTTCCATGGGAGTTTTTCCATCAAGTCGGTGCTTCCGGTACTGGTGCCAGATACGGGATATGGAGGTCTCGAGATCCAACATGGACTCGTAGCAGCAATAGATTTCGGGCGGATGGTTTCTGAAAACACTTCAACGGAGGAAAGAGAAAAGACTAAGGAAGCATTGCTTGCGTACTGCGAGAAGGACACAGAAGCTATGGTACGGGTGTTTGATGTCCTCTGTTCTATGGAAGCATAGAATCGAGTCATGCGATTCAAGTCTGTAACCCAAGCATACAACCGTAGTCCATGCAGGTTCTTTGATGTCTATGACAAACAGGTGGAGACCAGGAGATAACGTTGTCTTTAGATTTCAGTGATCTGGCTCGGGAATACCACGCATCCGAATCGGTCGACAAAAGTGAATTTCAACGTGCAGCCAGACTCCTTCAAAGCATTTGGAGAACGGAGCAGTGTTACTCTATCGGTGAATTGAAGAGTAAAAAAGGCATCAAAGTCCTCGGCTCCAGATTGCCAATGCCCTGGGCTCAAGAAACCCTTGCCAACTACCTGAATGACACTATTAGGGATGTTGTTCGTGAAGAGGTGTTAACGTCTGAAAATAGCCGAGGCAATCTATACGCGAGACCTCGGATATTCAACGACCTGCTCTCTAGCCAGCCTTTATGTTTCAACCTATTTGCGGAACTCAAACGGAACTTATCTTTGGCGACAACTGTTATGACCGAACTCGCTCCCGGTGTGGTCGGTTCGGTATCGGACATTGACTTTGAGTGGTCACCTGGCAAAAGTGACCCTCGCCTGACTGGAGACAAGTCGGCGTTCGACGTCTACGTTACTTTCAAGTCTCCTTCAGGAGGGTCCTGGTTCATCGGGATTGAGGTTAAATACCATGAAAACCTGATAGGCAAAGCAGCAAGCACTACGTACAGGCATATTGAGATAGCGTCACAGATGGATTGTTTCAAACAGTCTGCCCTGGAGCAGCTGAAACAACAGCCCATCCAGCAAATTTGGAGAGATCATCTGCTGGCTGGAATTCACCGAATAGCCAACCATTATGATGAAGGGTTCTTCGTCTTTCTCTATCCCGAACGGAACGTGCATTGTGCGGAAGCTATAAAGAGCTACACCGATTGCCTCAAAACCGATCATACCTTTGCGTCTTGGACATTAGAATCGGTCGTAAGTGCGATAAAACGCCATACTGACGACGAATGGATCGATTTACTCATCGACCGTTATTTGAATTTCGAAAAGATATCTTCATATGCCCGACGGAGCTGATGGGGAATAGGGTTCCACGGCCTGAGACATACCCACGCCACTACGTCGATGAAGCAAGGAACCAATCGTTCGCTGGTAGAGAGGTCCATTTCAGGGTAAACGGGGTCGCCGTCGTCGAAACCAAAGCCTGGCAACTGGGCGGGGCCGACGTCAATCCCTTCGCCATACTCTCGTTACTGGGCGACTAGACCTCCGAATCTGCTGACCCCACGCGCCTGTTATTTATGCCAATATCGTCAGCGTAGATTCGGCTACAATCGACATCACGAATCGACTATATCGCTGCAAGGGGGATGAACTATGACTACTCAAACAGATTCCGATCTCATCAGTAGACTAGAGGCGTTGGAGACCAGGGTCAGGACCCTGGAGGATACCGACGCTATCCGGAACCTCAAGTCCAGATACGCCGAACTGTGCGACGACAACTACAACCCAGACGGGATAGCGGCGCTGTTCGTTGAGGACGCGGTGTGGGAGAGCGGGCAACTAGGCCGGTTCGAGGGAAGGGAGGCCATCCGCGGGTTCTTCCAGGATGCGTCTGAGATTTTTACCTTCGCCATCCACTACAGCCTAAATTCCCAGATCGAAGTCACCGGCGACACGGCCAAAGCAAGGTGGTACTTGTTCATGCCCTGCACGGTGGGCGACGGCGGCCGGGCCATGTGGCGGGCGGGCATCGACGACGAGGAGTACGTCCGGATGGACGGCCAGTGGATGTTCAAGAACAAGAAGTCCACCAGCGTTTTTAGCACTCCGTTCGACACCGGCTGGGCCAAGGTGCGTTCCGCATAACTCGTGTTCAAACAAAAGCCCTTGGTGAGGAATAGATTGTTAGACATTCTGATCAACAATGGACTTGTCGTGGACGGCTCAGGCAACCCCGGATTCTACGGATCGGTGGGAATTGAAGGTGAAACCGTCCATATCTTCCGAGGAGATGCGTCCAACACCGAGGCCGTACGGGTCATCGACGCCACATCTAAGGTCGTCTGTCCCTGGTTCATTGACGTGCATGCCCACTCCGGTCTGATGATCCTGGCCGAACCTGAGCACCACCCCAAGGTGCGCCAGGGGATCACCACGGAACTGGTGGGTGTCGACGGCAATTCCTACGCGCCATTCACCAAGCACGAAGACTTTTTGGCGTTCTTTGAGCTCAATTCGGGCCTGGGCGGCGCTCCGCAATTACCTGGAAGTTGGTCCACCGTGGCCGTACATCTGGCCATGTTCGATGGCACGGTCGCCGTGAACATAGCCTACATCATCGGGATCGCCACTCCGAATATCCGCCGTGGGTTGGGACGATAGACCGGCTAGCGAGGCAGAACTGGCTGATATGCGGGCCATGCTTCGGGAGGGTATGGAAGAGGGCGCATACGGGCTGTCCACCGGGTACCAGAAGCTGACCCATACCGGCAGCGCAAAACGTTCGTTGAGATTGGTCGATGATGCTGTCTGCCAGGGCCAAGACGTGACCATGGACTGCTTTCACTACGCCTACAGTAGCACCAGACTTCTGATTCTGATCCCGGTATAGGCCTTCAACGGCGGGCCCGAAAAGCTCAAGGAGGTCCCGCGGTCAACTGAAGGCAGAGAGTGCCTCCGACAGGAGATACGGCCCATGAGCGGCTCGTTCACGGACCTGATGATGACCAACTTCAAGCAGCCCCACAAACGCAAATACGAAGGCGAGTCCCTGGCCGAGGCGGCGGAGATGATGAAGAAAGGATCAGTGGACGCCATCTGCGACCTGCTGCTGGACGAAGACCTTCAAATTTCTTACGTCTCCCCTGACCTTAGCTTGGCGACGCTGCCAGACTTCATAACCCATCCCCGGACCATGATCGGGACCGACGCGGTGCTCCTGGGCGAATACCCCAACCCCCGCAGCTATGGGACCTTCCCAACGATCTTGGCCGACTACGTGCGTGAAGAGGCGATCCTGAAGATGACGTCGATGGCGGCCTTACCTCTGGATATACGCGATCTTGGCATGTTGCGGGACGGCATGAAGGCCGACATAGTGGTGTCTGACCTCAGTACCGTGAGTTCTCCTGCCACCTGCCAACAGCCCAAGCAATTCCCGGTGGGTATCGATTACGTCCTGGTCAACTGCTCGGTAGTCATCGACCAAGGTGAACATACCGGCGTGTTGGCCGGCCGGGGTTTGCGCCACGGCCGCTCCTAATACCTCAAGTTATGACAGGACTTCCAGCTTTATCGTCCGGCCAGTTTTGGCCGATTCAACCATGACTTCAGTCAATTGCACCGACTTGAGCCCATCCAGGCCAGAGGCGGATGGTTCGCGGTCTTCCGTTATGGCCATTTGAAAGTGCTCAATGTTCTTGGTGACTAGGAATACGAAGTCCGGTTCATAGGCGACCGTGGTGTTCACGGTCTCGCTGGACACCCGCAATTCCCCCTGCAGGCGCGGCCACGACCCGTCAGCCAGCATCACTTTGCCTTCGCTCCCGTACAGCGCGACGTCGTTCTGGAACTCAGGCAATCGCATCCCACAGATCATCGTGCCGATAGTGCCGTTTTCGAAGCGCAGACACATGGTGGCCGGGTCTTCCAGAGGTTTTTCCGACGTTTGCGCGTCGGTGATAGCAGCGATCTCCACCACCTGTTGACCCAATAGATATTGCAGGTCGTCGATGGCGCGGACACCGATGGTCAACATGGAAAAAGCCCCGCCGACCCACTCCGGGTGGGTCCACCAATCTTGCAGGCCGGCCCGTGGCTCGGGGAATACGTTGCCCTGCTCACCTTGGCCGATCTGAGCCTGGGCCAGAGCAACAATACCCAGTGCGCCTTCGGCCACCAGCCGCCGGATTTCGATGTGACCCGGGTGGTGCCGCAGATGTAACCCCACGCCCAGATTCACCTCCCGGTCGTGGCATACCTGCAACACCTCCACGCCCTCGGCCATGTTCAGCGACAGAGGCTTCTCCACCAACAGATGCTTGCCGGCATTGGCGGCCATCGTCGTGTACTTGACGTGCAGGTGGTTGAGGGAGGTGATGTAAACCGCGTCGATCCTGGAGTCGGCCAGCACGTCTCCAACTGAGGTGTAGGCAGTCTTGGCACCGTGTTTCTCCGTAAAGGAATCGGCCCGGCCCTGGTCACGGCTGTGTACGGCCACTAGCTCTGCGCCCTCGGCTTGGTTGATACCCAGAGCGCCCCTGGAATCGGCAAAATCGCCGCAACTGAGAATTGCCCACCTGATCGACATTGGTTCACCCGTTTGAGTTTTGTGCTCGGACGCCGTTCCAGTCTTTACCGGCATACCGGCTACTCCCAGCTGTACAGCCACGGCCTAGTCAAATATTCGGTCAGTCCAAGCCAGCAGCGTATCAGTTGCGTCTTTCCAGACGTCCTCACGGGTCCGGCCGCTCCGTTTCAGGACCGTGAAACCGTGGTCGGCGCCCTCAAGTTTATGGAACGCTGCGCTCGACATCCTACCGGCCACCGCGGCCAGGTCATCCGGCGTTGCGAAGCTGTCCCTAGTACCGGAGCAGAAAAGAGCGGGGACACTGATATCTGGTAGGTGGCCATCACGTGAAACGGCACGGTTGGTCGGCGGATTTAGTGGATAGGCGAACAATACAAGCGCATCGACTTTGGTGCCTTGGGCAACCACCTGAGAGGCTATGCGGCCTCCCATAGACCTGCCGCAAACGATCAATCTGCCAGTACCGGGTTGGACGCTGCTGATCACTTCCCGCCAGGTAGCTTCCAGCAACGGAGGGCGGTCCGGGCCATGTCTGCCAGCCTCCATGTAAGGGAACTGGAACCTAACCAACGCAGCGCCTTCGGCGGGCAGGCGCACACTCAGGTACTCCCCAAAAGGATCGTTGATGTTCGACCCGGCCCCCGGGGCATATACGAGTGTGAACCGGGCGTTCCTTGTCGGCGACGTCCTAATGGCTGATACGGTCTTGCCGCCCACCGTGATCTCGTATTTCTCTTCGGGCATCAGTTGATCGATTCAGACCGCGCTTAAACTCCCACGGCTACTGCGGGGCGCAGGCCCCGGCTCGGCGAGACTTGTTCGTAGTTGGCCGCCACCTGGAACAGCAATCCCTCTTCAAAGGGGCCAGTGATGAATTGGACTCCGATGGGCAGGCCGCCTTTCGTGACCCCACAGGGCACCGAGATGGCCGGCAACCCCATGGCGTTCAATGGGCTGGTATTCCGCGAGACCATGCCAGAACCTGCGCCCCTGACTCGGTATTCTTCACCGTTCACATTGATGTACTCGGCATCGATCCTCGGTGCGGGTACCGGCGCCGTTGGAGTGATCAGAAAGTCTACCTGCTGCATGACCTGGGCGTACTCTTCCTGAATCATGCGCTGGACCCTCAACGACTTGGAATAATCCTTCCCCAGCACGAACTGTCCGGGGATGGTGCGGTAGAAGACGTCGGGGCCGTAATCTTCGCGGTGGTCTCTGAGCATCGCCTCATGGGTCACCACGCCGTCGGCCATGGCGGAGATACGCATGGCGCCGATGTAGTGCATCATCGGCAGGCTGACCTCTTTGAGCTCTGCGCCCAGTTCCTCCATCGCCGCGATGCTCCCGCGCACCGCTGATTCGACCTCGCTGTCCAGCAGGTCGAAGTAATGGTCGGTGGGGACACCCATCTTCAGTCCCTTTAGGCTCTTGCCCGGGAAGGCGGTGTAATCGGGGACCGGAACCGGCACGGTGCTTGGGTCCAGTGGGTCGTTGCCAGCCAAGACCTGGAGCATGATGGCGCTGTCGGCCACCGACCGGGTCATCGGGCCGATGTGGTCGCCGTTGAAACTAGTCACCATCAACCCGCGTTGGCTGACACGTCCATAGCTCTGCTTCAAGCCAACCACGCCGCAGAAAGTACCAGGCAGGCGGACCGACCCTCCCAGGTCGGTGCCCAGCGAAGCAAAGGTGACCCCGGCGGCAACGTTGGCGCCACCACCGCCGCTAGAGCCTCCGGGTATGTGATCCAGACCCCAGGGATTGTGCACGGCGCCGAAGTGGGGATTGTTGGACGTTGCCCCAGCGGCGAACTCCTCCAGGTTCTCTTTTCCGATGAAAATCGCTCCGGCGTTTCGGCAGCGGATCACGACCTCGGCGTCTTCCTCCGGCACATGATCGGCCAGGACCTTGGAACCCACGGTGGTGGTGATCCCGGCGGTCGCCAGGTTATCTTTCAAGCCGATCGGGATGCCATGCAGCGGGCCACGGTACTGGCCGCGGGAAATCTCAGCTTCGGATTCCCGCGCTTGGTCCATGGCGCGTTCGTGGAGGATGGTAATGAATGAGTTCAAAGTGGGCTGAAGACGGGCGGCCTCGGCCAACGAAGCTTCGGTCAACTCCACGGGCGAAACTTCTTTGCTCTGAATCTTGGGCGCCAATTCGGCGATGGTCATCCGTAGCAGATCAACGTTCGGCATGGTCTTGTCCTCGCAATGATTCTGAGTTTGGGATTCTGAGTTTGCTTAGTCTGGGAATTTTGTCAGGCGGGCGGAAAATATGTCCGACAGATCAAGGTCTTCCAGCTTCTTCAGTTCGACGAAATAGTTATTCAACTCAGGGCGGACCAACTCTAGTTCCTCGTCGGACAATTCCAACCCGTTGTAGTCCCGGATCATCGCCTTAAGTGTCTCGTTCGATAGCGACATTCATATCCCCTTAGTCAGGCTTGGCTGGCCGGTCTCCCAACGGGGCCAGTCGTTGATACACGAGAGTTTAAGGCGAGATGCTCGAGAAAGCCAGCGAGTATTGGCTATCTCAACATGGAAAGAAAAACCGTGGTCGACTTCGGGTTGTTATGGATGATTGTTTCGTGTCCCAGTTGACGCTTCCAGGTCTACCTCAAGCTATGAAAAAGCCCCGGCCTTTCTTGGAAGGCCGGGGCTTTTTCTCACGCGAATTGCGAGCGGATCCCTACTCGTTGGCAGGCTCATGCTCCTTGAGGAAGCGGCGGGTGTGCTCCACAACCTCGTCGACGTGCGCCTGCGAGTCTTTCCATGGATAGATGGTAACTTCTGCGTTTGGAGCGAGCTTGGCCACCTCCATCGCGGCCTCGTAGGGGTGCGCTGGTACGTCGTCTGGCGCAATCAGGAGCGGCGTCTGAAGTGAACTCACGTAATCGCGCGAAGAGGTGAAAACGAAGTCGGCGCGGGCGGTATACATGCTGGTGAGGAAATCGTGGACCGTGTCCATCGTTACGTCAGAGCGTTTCTCCGCAAGCGGCGGGCCCCAAGCTTTGATGTTGTTCTGGTAGAACAGGTCGGGGTGCTCTGGGTTGTAACCGCTGGGTTGCATCAGCGCGGCCGCTACGACCCGCTCCGGGGCCAGTCTGAGCAGGTTGTGGATCATCGGCCCGCCGATGCAGAAGCCCATGACTAAGAAATTATTGATGCCGAGTTCATCCATCAACCCAAGATGGTCGTCGGAATAGGCGTCCCATGGGCGGCCGATCTCAAGCGGGCCGCTGGACTGCCCGTCAACCGCGTTGCGCAGGTCAGCAGCGATACAGCGAAAGTCGTCTTTGTACGTTTCCATCGGGTTGAATGGAACCGATGTATCTAGCGACGACAATTTGGCATTGAGACCGCCACCGGGGATGATCAGCAGTGGAAATCCGGAACCGACCTCTTCATATTTGATACGGACCGGACCTCTTTCGTAGAACGGCAATGTAATTTTCCTCCAATTGGGGAATCACAAGACGGACACGGCGTCTACCCAGGGACCGAACAATGTCGTTCAAGTCTCGTCTGGTTTCCGTTCGCCTGTGCGTTGATGCGTTAAAACAATGACGAACGCAGGATAAGCCGTTTGTACTTCCCTCATCAAGCCCAAAACAGGCCAACTCTGCTAGAAACCTTCCGCGCAGATTTCCGATTAGGTCTATTAGCGGTCCATCGTCGAAGCAGCCACTCAAGAAACCCTGCCTCCAGATGTACACCGTTCCCACACCCAATCTGCCGTCGTCTTTGGCAGAATAGAGTGGTGTCCATCTTTTACTTCAAAAAACTGCATGTCCGCGGCAGGATGATTCCTATCACAGTGACCGGCTAACCGACAGACACCGGTTGGTATGTCCAAGCATATTCAATAACCGAGACTGATTGGACAGATGGGCTTAGCCCTTCCCATAAGGATCAAGTTTCTCGCCGCTGCCGTGGCCCTAACGGGCCTCATATTGCAGGCCTATCTCGGAGTAGGCCAAGAGTGGAGTAGGAGCGTCTTGGCAGGCTCCGCTTTCTTCGTGGTCCTGATTATCGTCACCGGAAGTTTCCTCTTGCCGGTCGCCTCACGGGCCACCACAGATATAAGCACCGCTGTCCTCTTCACCGGAGCACTGGTGTTGGAACCGGGCATAGCGATATTCACCGCTGTGATCGGCAAACTGGCCTCCTACATTTGCGTCAGGCACCTGAGAGATCGGCTAAGGCTGCCGGGCTACAAGTACCCGTTCAACCTGGGTGAAGTCGAGATCACCGCCGGCGTTACATCCTTCGTGTTCCACGCCCTGGGAACCAGCGGGGAATTTGTTTCGCCAGCCGTCATTGTCCCCGCCGGGGCGATGTATCTTTTTAACACCTCTCTGGTCACGGCCGTTGTCAGTGTGGAGATAAAGATAAACCCCCTTGCGTTCTGGTGGATGGATACCCGAGAGAACGGCGCCGCCGAGGTAAGTCTGTTGTGTTTCGGGTTCCTGGGCGCGGTGGTATACGGCGAAAACCCCTGGGCCAGCGCGGCACTGATACTGCCCGTTGGCATCATACACTTGGCTTTCTCTCGCTTGGCCAGCGTCAACACCTGCCTGGAAGAAACGCTGGAGAGATTGGAATCACCGCAGGGACGGATCGTTAGTTCCGCCAAATTGGCATCAATCGGCGCCATCTCCTTGGATATGGCCCACCAGATCAAGAACCTGCTGGCCATCATCCTGGGTCGCCTGGAAGGAATGCAAGACCGGCTTGATGAGGGATCAAGGGACCGGAAGAACATCGAGATCGCTCAGGAGGCAGGCTGGCGGATACAGGAACTCACCCAGACCTTCAACAACATTGGCCGGCAACAATGGGTCGCTCTGGACATCAGGACCCTTTTGGACGAAGGGACGGGAATGGCTGGCCTCCGGACGGCTAAGCGCATCGGTACAAACTGGTCACTCCCCGCCGATCTGCCGCAGGTCCATGGGAACCTGATATTGATCAGGGAAGCCTTGTCCAACTTCTTCTCAAACGCCACGGACGCCACGGACGTCACGGACGCCGTGGGCGAAGACGGCGAGATTAACGTCGAAGCCGGCCATGAAGGCGAGTTCGTCACGGTAAAGATCATCGACAACGGTGTGGGAATCTCCCTGGACGAACTCAAGCATCTGTTCCAGCCGTTTCATACCACCAAACCCCACGGCCAAGGGCTGGGCCTGTTCGCCTCGAGGCATATATTGGAGATGCACTGAGGCGGCGTGGAGATAATGAGCGCCAAAGGCGTGGGATCCGCTGTGATCGTCGATCTACCCTTCGTTGGCCCCGAAGTGCCGGTTGGCCCGTTCGACGATGACCTGGTGGTATTGCAGATCAGTTAGCCTTCCGTCCCCGGCGGCCCACTCCTGCTTGAATCACAGCCCACTCGCGTCTGATCTACGGCGAGCCTGCTGCTACATCTACTCAGACTCCAGAGTAATCGTTGGACAACTACGTCTGCCCATTGTAGATTAGTCTCCTGTTATATCCGGCGTCTGGAGTGGAGTACATGTCAGCAACCGATACAGCCATGGAGGCCCTACGGCGTAACTGGGGGATGGTCGACAAAGCTTTGGAAGATGTCGACGACGCTATGCTTGGAGACCGGCCAAACGATGATTCGAACTCGATGGGGTGGCTCCTCTGGCACATGACGCGGATCGTCGACCGCTTCGTCCATACGTGGTGCCAAGAAGCCCCTCAAGTATGGATCGGCGGGGGCTGGAATGAGAAATTTGGACTGGATGATGACCTCAACAATACGGGGGGTGGTTGGACCAAGGAGCAGGTCGCGGCGTGGCAGATTCCGCCCAAGGAATCGGTATTGGGCTACTACGAAGCAGTCAAAGGCGCAGCCACGAAATATTTTGAATCCCTGTCCCAGTCTGATCTAGACCGACAGATCGAGATTCCTCCTCGGCCTCCGAACTCTATAGCCACCTTTTTGGGAATAGTGGTCTTTGATAATTGCGTTCATGGCGGGCAGATCGCCTACCTCCGAGGCTATTACAAAGGGATGGGCTGGTTCTTATAACGAACTCAGCTCACGGACCTCGAGTTGAAGCTAAGACCAGGCCGTCATTTATCAGATCGGAGAGGGCGAGATGCGCGTTACCCGTCTAACTGACGCCCCGATAATCACACCTGAGCTACATCCAAGCATCGGTGAGAACATCCAGGGGCCGTCTTTGATTCGCGTTCCCGATTGGGTTGAATCGCCTCTCGGAAAATACTACCTCTACTTCGCAGACCACAAAGGGAGCTATATCCGCCTGGCATATGCAGACAATCTGTGCGGTCCGTGGGCCGTGTATGCACCAGGGAGCCTGCAGCTTGCCGACTCCCAGTTCCTGACCGAACCGCCGGTTGCCCCACCTGAGCAGGTGGAGGCGCTCAAGCAGCAACGGTTGGCGTCCAGAGGCCCCGAGACAATGATGCACGACCTGGTTACCGAGTTGACCACCCCTCATATAGCCTCACCCGACGTGCATGTCGACTCAGCCAACCAGACCATCGTGATGTACTTCCACGGCCTGGAAGGTCTTGGCGACCAGGTGACCCGGATGGCAACGTCTCCGGACGGTAGAAATTTCTCGGCCCGCCCGGAGGTTCTCAGCAGAAGTTACCTGCGGGTTTTCCAACACGCTGGCCATACCTACGGGTTGGTTATGCCGGGGCAGATTTATCGTTTCAAAGACAACCAGTTATCCCTTGAAGAAGGCCCGCTGCTGTTCAACAAACAGATGCGCCACTCCGCGCTGTTGAAACGGGAAGACTCGCTGCACGTGTTTTGGAGTCAGGTGGGTGATACGCCGGAAAGTATCTTGATGAGCACGGTCGATCTGTCGGTGGACTGGCATGATTGGCAGGAGACCGAATCGGTGGAAGTTCTGCGCCCGGAACATCCATGGGAAGGAGCAGACGCGCCGCTGGTACCTTCGGTGCGAAGCGTGGCCTACGGTCACGTGAACCAACTGCGCGATCCGGCCATATTTTCCGAAGACGGCCGGGACTATCTGCTCTACTCGGTGGCCGGAGAGAGCGGCATAGGCATCGCAGAACTAGACCTGCCGTAGCCCGGTTTCAGCAAGGGGAATCGCATCAACTTTGCAACGGCGTTGCTCCCAAGGCAGACGTCAATACGCTAAACAATAACTCGGAGAAAAACATGGTATCTCTCAGCCGGCAACTTGCCCGGTGGGTAGTAGGACTGAGCTACGACGACCTCCCGCCCGCGGTGGTCGACCGGGCCAAAGGGGTTACGCTCCACAGCCTGGCCTCCGTGCTCCTTGGCTCTCGGACACAGCCTGGTAAACAGGCAATAGACCTGATGACTGCGGACGAATCCGGTGTGAAACAAGGCGCCACCATCATGGTCGACGGCACGACCGTTACTAAAGGCGGAGCGGCTTTCACTAACGCGGAGATGGCCATGTCCGGGGGCAAGCTGGACTCATTTCGCATGCTAACTCACCCAGGCACCAGCATCCTGCCAGGGGCATTCGTGGCAGCCGAAACCGCCGGAGCGTCAGGCAAAGAATTCCTCACCGGCGTCGCCGTCGGCTACGAGGTCATGGAGCGGTTGGCTTCTGATTTCATACCCACGGTGATGTCCCGTGGATTTCATGCCGGACCTGTGTTTGGCGTCTTCGGCCCAGCCATGGCCGCGGCCAAGATCCTTAACCTAACGGAAGATCAGGTGAACAGCACCATTGCACTGTGCGTGCACCTAGCGGCGGGTAACCTTGAAGGGCCCCGTAGTGGCGGCGTCGCCCTGCGAGAAGGTGCTGCAGTGCGAAACGCCATGCTCGCCGTGGCGTTAGCGCAGATGGGGCAGAAGGGCGGAGAGACTACACTCGAAGGTGAAGCCGGGTTCTATCATGCCTACACAGGCAACAACCAAGGGAGGCTGACCTACAGCTTTGTCGGCGACACCCAGACCAGCCTGGACGTGATCACCAAGGGGTTGGGACAGGACTGGATGTTCCTCGAAACCCTCTACCGGATCTACTCGACTGCCGGCTACAACATCGCGCACGTCGACGTCTCGGCCCAACTCTGCACGGAGCACGACATCAAATATGAGGACGTTGAGCGTGTCGAGGCGGTGGTGAACTGGATCGAGACCCAGTATCCCAGCCCGGCCTTCCCCAGCCGCCGGGAAGACGGAGAAGCGCAGGTCGGCGGCACCAAATACTACACCGCTTACGGGGTTTGCCAGCGAGGATTCCCGGTGTTGCGAAACCAATATATGGGCGAATCCGACGGCGTTGGCGACCCGCCTGAGGTGCTGAACCTGATGCACCGGGTGACAATCATCCCTTCGCGCGATATGACGCTCTTCGGCCCCCGCATCACGGTCTTCACCAAGGACGGTAAGAGCTACACCAAGCAGTCCACCGGCCGTGAATTTATGTGGGACTTCGAAGAAGAGGCCCGCCGGATTCGAGACGTGATATCCGGTCTACCTATTCCGAGGTCTCAGTTCGAAGAAATCATCGCGACCTGCCGTGATCTAGACGGTCAAGAAAGGGCCGATAGGCTCATTAAGCTAACCGTCAAGAAAGGGTAGGTCCAGGTACCAGGATTTCGTGCCGGATAACGCCGATGTGCATTCGGCCGAGATAGCCTTCGTAACATAAAATTTACATCTCTGTCACATAGGCGAAACACAAACTGATGATAATGGGCACCCTTCACTATGTTGAATTCAGGGCGGCGGACTTTGTCCTGGCGCCTTCGCTAACTATTCAGGAGTGCCACTCGTTGCCCATCACGATGCCGTGGTCTGGCATATTCTCCAACGCCTCCAAGGGTAATAACCGGTTGGAAGCAACCGAAGACGCCCGGCAAGAAGGCGCCTTCTCGCACGCTTCAGGTCACCCGATGCTCGCGTTAAAGGGTATCACCAAGCGGTTTCAAGACCTGGTGGCCAACGACAACATCGACCTGGACGTCTACTGCGGTGAGGTGCATGCGGTCCTGGGTGAGAACGGCGCTGGGAAGAGCACTTTGATGAAGGTCATCTACGGCGTTCATCAGCCGGAAGGCGGCAGGATCGAGTTCAAGGGAGTAGATGCCCGCATCCAGTCTCCTCGGGACAGTCGGAACCTCGGCATCGGCATGGTCTTCCAGAATTTCGCCCTCGTTTCGGCCCTCTCTGTGACGGAGAACATCGCTCTCTTCCTTCCCGACCAGGGCATGGTATTGAGCCGGGGAAACCTCGTTCGACAGATAGAACAAGTGTCTGAGAAATACAACCTTCACGTAAGCCCATCTGCCCGTATCAGCGACCTCACCATGGGAGAACGCCAAAAGGTGGAATTGATCAAGCTAATCATGGCGAAAGCCGAGGTTTTGATCTTAGATGAGCCTACCAGCGTGCTTGCCCCTCACGAGGTGGAAGGCTTATTCGAGGTATTCAACGAGCTGAGGCGGGACGGTTACGCCATTCTGTTCATCACTCACAAGATCCCGGAAGTCCTATCATCGGCTGACCGCATCACCGTCCTCAGGCATGGGGCAGTAGTATCCACCGGGCCGAGCGAGGGTATTACCGGAGATGAACTGGTGTCCATGATGATGGGCATCGACCCGGAGTCCGTCACCCCAATGGCCAACATTCAAAGCGCCGTGGAATATGACTCAAAGAAGCTTGCCTACCAGAGGGGCGCAGCCGCCGACACCGCTGCCGCTATCGAGTTCAAAGATGTCTGGACCAGCGGTGCCAACGATCCGAGAGGTCTGCACGGAGTGAGTTTCAAGGTGATGCCGGGGCACATGTTGGGAGTTGCCGGTATCTCCGGCAATGGACAACAACAACTGGGCGAAACCTTGTTGGGGATGGTCAAAAACAAGAGCGGTGGTATCTTCCTGGCCGGTCAACCGGTGAAAGGCTGGTCGGTTTCCGACATCCTCGAAGCGGGTG